>Ga0208485_1000078_pt1 | contig 30950 bp, 38 predicted proteins | sample LakMenEpi27Jul12_FD_150707 | JGI IMG/M metagenome (GOLD analysis project Ga0208485, IMG submission 150707) | Freshwater microbial communities from Lake Mendota, WI - 17JUL2012 deep hole epilimnion (SPAdes) | ecosystem: Environmental > Aquatic > Freshwater > Lentic | place: Lake Mendota, Madison... | reverse complement strand
ATGGGCTAAGTTTGGGATAATCGATTAATGAATTTCGAATTAATTAAACCTCAAGTAATCGAATGGTTAATTTCATTTGTTGAAAAGCCAAATCCTGCACTAAACAATTGGCCACCTTGCCCCTATGCTAGACATGCTCGAGTAAATAACAAAATTCTTATCATTGATAGTAGTGTTGAAAATTTAACTAACACAGTTATTAATCTAATAGAAAACTTTGGCGAGAACGAAGCTGCTGTTGTATGTTTTGATCATACGCTGATATCAGGCGTAGAATGCCAACAATTGGCATTAGAATTAAATGACCAGTTAATGCCACGAAATTTCGTTCTATTAGAGGATCATCCCGAGATAATAGAATATGTTGCTGGAGTCAAAATGAACTTTGGTCCTTGTGGATTATTTGTAATTTCTCCGTTATCAGAGTTGAATGCCGCAGGCGACCAACTACGAAAAAAAGGGTATTACGACACATGGAGCCAATCAGAATTAGACGAAATAGTCACATGGCGCTATAAGTAATTTAATGAAATACTGTAGAATTGATTTAAGTAAAACAAATTACCCTATAATGTCTGATACCAACTGCAGATATATTGTGCATCAAGATCTATTTCCGGAAATGTTTGACATATATCGCAAATATTGTGAATATAAACAATTTGATAGTGTTATGCCTTTGTTCGATCAACACTTCCGCGATATCTATACTGAGATTATCGGTTACTTTAGTAATCGTAACTTAGTAGCATTTAGTCTTATTAAAAAATATGATTCAAAAAATGCCGAAGCCCTGCAATTTGCTTGGGATTACAAAAATCCAAAACTTAGATTAGGCATAGAAAGTCTTAAAAATGAATGTGCTATATATAAAGCACGCGGGTTTGAATATCTGTACCTAGGTGGTGCAGATGAATATAAAAGTCAATTAGATGGATTTGAAATACTAGGAAAATTATAATGACATATTCTGTTTATCAACATTGGGATCCCTTGGAAGTATGTGTAGTTGGCCGAAGCTACAGTCCACAATTTTATTCCTACATTAAAAATAACAAAGTCCGATCTGTATTTGAAAAAATAGCCGAAGAAACTGAAGAAGATTTTCAATCATTGATTAAAGTATTAGAATCATTTGGAGTTGAAGTAATTCGCCCCGAACTTAGCGACGATCATGAATTCTATTTAGTTCACGGTACAATCAAACCGCCGCCAATGACTCCCAGAGACTATTCATTGATGCTAGGTGATCAGTTCTATTTTAATTATGCACAACGAGCAACATTTGATGCAGGTCAAGCTACTTGGGATCAACTTAAAGGTGCAGATTGGCCGCCTAAATGTCCTACTACTATCGAAGAAGTAGCTGAATTACCAGATTGGGTATTTGATGAATTACAATCACTCAAAGCCCATAATGAACTAACTGATATTAATTTTACCTGGAAAACTCTATTAGACCGCACAAAAGATCAACGTGGCGATATAAGTTCTAAAGAAAGTATGTATTTTGCTGGAGATTTAAATGCGGCAACTTATACTCGAGTTGGTCGAGATATCTACGCAGGCACACAGCATTATAAGCAGGATATATCTGAAAAAATTAAATGGCTTAATTTAAATAAACCTCAATACCGTTGGCACGATGTAGACACTGGTGGACATAACGATGGTACTTTTTGTCCAGTTAAACCGGGATTGATAGTTAGTCTAAATGATATTCCTACCTATGCTAAAACCTTTCCAGACTGGGAAGTTGTATACTTGCCCGGACAAAGCTGGGAAGCAGTAGCGCCATTCTTAGATCTTAAAAGAAAAAACATGGGCAAATGGTGGGTTCCTGGAGAAGAACTCAATGATGATTTTACTAACTACGTTGAGCAATGGATGAGTCATTGGGTTGGCTACGTAGAAGAAACTGTATTCGATGTCAATATGCTAGTCATTGACGAAAAGAACGTAGTATGTAATAATTATAATAAGCAGGTATTTGATGCTTTTGAACGCCACGGTATTACACCGCATATTGTAAATTTCCGTCACAGATTCTTTTGGGATGGTGGATTACACTGCATTACCAGTGATATAAGTCGCCGCGGCACTATGCAAGATTATTTTCCAGAAAGGGGTTAAGATGGACATTTATCATATTTGGGCAGACAAGTCCAGTGACATTAGTGATATAGATTGGGTTAACAATATGAAAGGATTTCTTCAACATCTGGTTGATGAAGACAAAGCAGTTAGCTATCGTGTTACACGTTGTAAGATGGGTTTTCGTAGTATACAAGATTTGCCCGAATGGCATATCATGATAGAATTTAACGACATGACACAATTGGAAAATGCATTCAAACGTGTTGCACCTTTAGAAGGTGAGCTAGAAGAAAAGCATAAGAGCTTTAATCAGTTTGTGTCAGGTAATATACAGCATGCATATTACCGAGATTGGCCCGATGAGTTATAATGTATATCAACGTTGGGATCCTCTTAAGGTCTGCATTTTAGGTAGATCCTATTCACCTGAATTTTTTAAATTTATAAAAAATGCAAAAGTTCGTAATATGTTAGAACTAATTGCAGAAGAAACTGAGGAAGATTATCAAACCTTAGGTAAATTTTTAACGAACTTTGGAGTCGAAGTATTGCGTCCATCATTGTCCGATGATTGGCAAGAATACACATCTGATAAAACTGGTGCAATATTAAAACCACCAACCTGTCCTCGTGATTATACTATTGCCATGGACGATGGCATATATTTTCTTAACAACGAAGAAGGAAATATTGTAAAAAATGTCAATGACTACATTAAAATAATTGACCTATGGGATATTATAAAAGGTGATAACTGGCCAGACACTATTACCTTAGCTGATTTAGTAACGTTGCCGGATAATATTAAACAAGAGATATTTGCCATCACTGGTATGCGAATAACTGGAAATACCTGCGAGTATCATTTAACTGATACAAACAAAAAAATGTGGGGTTCTACATTTGATAATATACTAGCCAATGATACTAAAATTTTCACTGATGTTCCTTGGTATCTATGTAATTTTAATACAGCTACAATTTTTCAAATAGGTAAAGATATCTATGTAGGTAACGAATATCGCAATCAAGATACTACTGTCCTATTAGAAAAAATTAGACAACACTATCCTAATTATAGATGGCACGCAATTGATACCGGCGGGCATGCCGATGGAACTTATAGTCCAATTAAACCTGGATTAATTATCAGCAGTTACGATATACCAGGATCTGATTATAATAAATTATTTCCAGATTGGGAAGTTGTGTATGTGCCTAAAGAAAATAAGTTAGAATTAATTGATCCATTTGTGGAATTAAAAAAGAAAAACGGCGGCAAGTGGTGGATTCCAAATCAATCTATCGATAATGATTTTGTAGATTTTGTAGAAGAATATTTACATCATTGGGTAGGGTATGTTGAAGAAACTGTGTTTGATGTTAATATGTTAGTGATAGATGAAAAAAATGTTATCTGTGGTAGTTATAATAAAATAATATTTGATGCATTTGAACAACACGGAGTTACTCCACATATTGTAAATTTTAGACACAGTCATTTTTGGGATGCCGGCATACATTGCATTACCAGTGATATAAGTAGAACTGGTGTACTAACTGATTATTTTCCGAACCGTAATTAATAGTCACAAAAAAGCACCTTTCGGTGCTTTTTTTTACTTAGTTGCTACAGGTGTTTTTGCAGCTGGTTTCTTCTTACCATAATATGGTTTACGTTTCTTAGCTGGTGCAGTTGTTTTAGCTGGTATTGGTGCTAATTTAATGTCTGCTACTGTGCCTGCACGTTGTTTTGTTGGTTTAGCTGGCGGAATATAAACAGCAGCTGGTACTTCAGCTTTGGCTGGTGGTGTTAAAATTTCTTTAACTGTTTCTTGTGGTGCGCCAAAACCAAAAAGTTGTTTGATAAAATTAATCATGTAATTCTCCTTGTGCTATTATTTACACTTAATTTACTCGGTGATAATTTTTCTTAAATTGCTACGCATAACATCTACCCAATCAGTAGATAGCATAACCTGTTTATTATATTCAGCAATAGGTTTAACTTTAGCTAGTATTTCAGCTTGTGGTTGTTTAAAAAGATATTTCATTTGTTCTATTGCCATGGCCCATCGTTGATTGTTATCTATTTCTAGATCATATGATTCATCTATAATACCGTCAAACGTTTTAAAGCCGAGTTCTCGCAGATTGCGTAGATAATATTGTCCGCCTAACATTATGAATAATCGTTCTGCTAAAATCGGTTTACATGTTTTCTCAGTGAGGAATGTATAATGATTTTCGAAATTAGTTTCAGCAATCACTGTATACGCAGTTTGATTATATATAGAAATTGGGACTACTTGACTTAAACTCATTGGCCATCCGTAATATTTCACTCCTGTAACAGTCCAATTAAATTCTTCGGATGGGATTACTAATCCGGGCTCGTCTAATATAAAACCGTCAGTACCATGAGCTCTAATAGATTTATTCCAATGATCTACGAGATAGGTCATTATCACTTTCTCGTCGAGCTTATTGTTTTTTATGTAATGATAAATTCGATCTCTATGAGGTTTGGGCTGTCCTAATAATATATCAAAATGTTTAGGTTTTGTATCATACGGATGCAATTGATCTAATATAGTTGTATTTTTCTTGTAAAAGGTACTAGTAGTTTGGAACCAATCCATCCAAGGATATGTGGTAATTCCGTCAACAAAGCCACAGCTAAGATATCGCATCTGTGGTTGATGAAAGTTATTCATGAATTCAACAAATGGCGTATGTACTTCTGAAATAAGTACGGATATTGTTCTACATTGATCTAAAAATTGTCGGACAATATCGTCAAATGTATTTCCTTCACCTGGATGATAGGGAAAACACGCATGAAACACAGCATGTTTTTCTTCTGTAATCGGTAATTGGTTAAATTCTTCTAATTTTCCTTCACCAAAATAAATTTTAATGTTAGGAATATTAAGTTCTTTAAGATGATATTCTCCCACTGGGGTATCGGTATATACATGTATTAATTTAGGCATGCATATATTTACTTAGATTTTGGTTGACCTTTTGGTAAATTGACTGTATAATGTTACACATAAACTAACAACACGGAGAAATATATGACAACTACAATTAAAACACAAGCTGATTTAGATTGGGAAATACAAGCATACGGTATGTCAGAAGCTTCTGTTAAGCACCTTGTAGAAACACAGGCTTTTCCGGGTACAGAGTTGATGTTTGCCGCTGGTATGTTAAGTGATGCGCAACAGATCATGGATCCAGAGTTTAATAAAGATGGTTGGGTAAGTCCAGAAACTGCTAACCGTGCTCGTCAATATATGAATGTTGCCAAGTATATTATGTTTAACATGATGAAAGACGAAAGGAAGGCTGCTTAATGGGCTTAGACATGTATGCGTATGCCGCCGCTAGAGAAGGACAACAAAAAGAATTTTGGGACGATGGTGAGTATGATTCAGAAACTGGCGATTATATCAATCCCAAAGTAGCTAAACCTATTGAAATTGCCTACTGGCGTAAACACCCAAACCTACATGGTTGGATGGAAGAACTTTGGCAGAGCAAAGGCTGTCCACGTGACAACGATGACGACTATGCATTCAATGGTATTGAACTTGAACTAACATGGGAAGACATAGACATGTTAGAGGAAGATATCAATCAAGGTGCACTACCTGGTACAAGTGGTTTCTTCTTTGGTGACCCGGCGGATGATTACTATCGAGAAGATGACTTAAAGTTTATTAAAGAAGCACGTAGTCAGTTGTTCTTAGGCTTACGTGTATTTTATAATTCAAGTTGGTAAGGAGAATAGCATGGATAAAATGATTAAACAAATTAAAGGTATTGGTGAAGTTGGTATTGATACAAACGCAAGTCCGGGCAATGGTCCTTACTATGTTAAGCACTATCGCACAGGCTACGACGTCTGTGGCTTTGATTCAGTAGAAGAAGCATTGATGGAATTAGAATTTGTCGAAGACAGTGCGTTAGCTTGATTAATCACACACTACAATGGTTAGGCACAAGCTGTTTGATTACTATGTATGTGATCATGAGTTTCTATCCTGAGCTATATCCTATAAACATTATCCTTGGAGTTACCGGCGGCGTGTTCTATTTTGCCTGGAGTTTCCGTGTGGCTAACAAGCCGCAGATGTTGGTTAATGCCGCAGGTATATTGGTATGTTCGGCTGGTTTACTTAAATTATATTTTGCTTGACAAAAGTGGTTAAATAGTCTATAATATGTTACTTGAGAATAAGGAAACAACAAATGGTTACTGATGAATTTCAATATAATAACGAAGAAGAAGCAGAAATGGGTCAGCTTCATGCTATTCATAATAACATGAATCATATTGCCGCAGTACAACGTGAACTAGCTAAACAGGCCGCGCAACCAAGTCTTGAGCAGTGTGAAGAATGCGGTGATGACATACCTAAGGCACGGCAACTTGCTATTCCTGGAGTTAGACTCTGCATTTACTGTAAAGAACGTGCAGAACGACATTAATGTTAGCAATCGAATATGCTAATCCGGCAGATCTTTCCGATACCGTAACCTTACAATATAAACTAAGGAATCATGCAGTAACTAGTAAATGGATCGAAAGATTACTGCTAGCTCAGGCGCAATATCCAATTGATGCTCCTGATAGATTTTATGGATTTGGCTCTATAGAAGAACAAACAGCAGATGCACTGCACCGTATGCAACAATGTATTGCGCTTATCAATTCTCATGAACAAATCATTGATCGACAACTAACTGACGTTGCTGATCAAGATACATTAAATTATCTACATCATATTTTTGAAGTATATCACGGGTTACTAGATCAGCAGACACACCCAGTATGGCAGACAGCATCACTAGAAGTTAGGCTAGCATTAGCAGATTTAAACTTACTTGTTCATCGGTGCGAAAGTGTTAATCGAGGCGCACAACCTAGGCACGTAGTGACCTATTACGGTTTGCCTAAAACAGAAACACTGGCTATAGAAGATTACGCATTGTTTGAGCCCGCTATACAGTTCGGTACAGTGTATTTGAACTATGCAGAAATTGGCAAGACCCTGGACAATCTAGCAGTAGACAATGATACATATATTGCAGATGAAGCATTCCAACCATTTAGGCATTATAGTGCAGATTTCAATGTTAAATTTTATTCAACAGATCATAGACAAGTAACAGAACAATCTGTTATAATAAAACAATACTATGATACACATAATAAGTTTTTTGAACAGCGTAACTTGCCTTGGGGCCATCCGTATTTAAATATTGGTGCAATACCCTTGGCAGATTTAGTTAACGCAACAGATGTAACGGAACAATTAACCACTAGACAATATGTCAAATCAGTAACTTTAATATAAGGAATCACATGTCAACTTTAGTCCCAATGGTAGTAGAACGTACAAGTCAAGGCGAACGTAGCTATGACATTTATAGTCGTTTACTTAAAGATCGTATCATCATGTTGGACACTGATGTTAACGAGCATACTGCTAGTTTAATCGTAGCACAGATGCTGTTCTTAGAAAGCGAAAGCCCGGAGAAAGATATCTTGTTCTACATCAATAGTCCAGGTGGCAGTGTTACTGCTGGCCTAGCAATTTATGATACAATGCAGTTTATCAAATGTGATGTGTCGACTATTGTACTTGGCCAAGCCTGCTCAATGGGTAGCTTCCTAGCGCAAGCAGGTGCGCCAGGCAAGCGTATTGTCCTACCAGAAGCACGTACTATGATTCACCGTGTTAGTTCAGGTACTCCGGGCACCCGTGGTAGTGTACACGTACAAGACCTACAGTTTGAAGATGCTAAACGTAGCTTTGAAGAGTCAGTGCGCATTAACAAACGTCTAACAGAGTTATATGCACGTCACAATACTGCTGGTAAAACGTACGACGAACTATATGAAGCAATGAAGTTTGATACGTTCTTGTCAGCAGACGAAGCAGTGGCCTACGGTTTAGCCGACGAAGTTATTACGAAACGTTAATGCTTAAAGATACATTTTGCTCCAGTCCTTGGTTCCACTTTAGAATAACGCCAGCGGGCTATTACATTCCCTGTCGTTGGATGAGTGAATGGCGACCAGGTGACGGGCAAAGTGATTACAATATCTGCGACACATCAATTGCAGAGTTTATGAACAGTCCTACAATGTGTGCGTTCCGTACACAGCAACTATCTGGAGATTCTAGTCCGGAATGTCAGGGCTGTTATTACGAAGATCGGCATAACAAGGTCAGTGGTCGCCAAAAGCAACTGCTTAAGAGTGCTGTTACAGTAGACAACTTTACTAAGACATTCGTTAGTAGTCCACATTGGTCAAATTTTAACTATTCGCATAAGAATAGTGGGCAAACTAATCGTGCGCCGGTAGATATTCAAATTGACCTAGGCAACACCTGCAATAGTAGTTGCATCATGTGTAACCCTACCTACAGCAGTAGATTGGCAGTAGAATATCCTAAATTAACTGCTATTGCTCCAGACGTATTTCCTATATATGCACCTGTGACCAACTGGTCGGACAATGATGCACTAGTAGACAAGTTTGTTAATGATCTGTTGGCTATCGATGGTATTAAGTATCTACACTTCTTAGGTGGCGAAACACTTTACCTAAAAAGTTTCTATAAGATCTGTAATGCTCTTATTGCCTCTGGAGTTAGTAAAGATATTATAGTAGGCATTACTACCAATGGTACAATCTACAGTGATGAGCTTGCTGACATCATTAAAGAGTTTAAACAGTTTCATCTAGGCGTCAGTATAGAAACATTTGACTCACTAAACGATTACATACGTTACCCGAGTAAGATCGGCGAAGTTAAGCATAATCTAGATCGTTTCTTAGCATTGCGTGATATAACAAGTATACAAATTACCTTACGTATTACACCTAGTATCTATACCATATATCGTTTAGATCAAGTATTTGAATACATGCTAGCCAATGGAGTTATTGCTGAAAGTTGTAATATTCTCAGCGATCCTACATGCTTACGTATTGAACTATTGCCCGATAATCTACGTAAAACTGCCATAGCAAAACTAGATCAGGTGATCCAACGGCACGGTTTGGTACCGAATGAAACCATAGTTAACCGCCGTAGAGAAGACTTAGTAAGACCTGTTATCAGCAACCTAATCTTCGAATATAAACAGCTCTTAGAAGCTATACAGGTGCCCTTAGACAGCGAACAAGAACGTAAGAATCTAGTTAAGTTTACTAAGGCATTTGAACAGCTACATCATAATAACATCTTGGAACATTTACCAGAATATGAAGAATTTCTCAGAAGCTACGGCTATTAAACCTCAATTAACTTCTATAATAGAGTTAATACTAACACCCGTTGATAAGTGTGTTTGTGTGGCTTTAATTAATGGACAAGTAGTTCACGACGGACTATTAGATAGCTATAAATCAATCCTAGTTAAAGGTTACCAAATTGATAGTCCTATTGAAATTAAAGTTATTGTAACACGCCAGCATCCAGAAGCAGTGGAAGTTAAAGTTAATATTGACGGTCACGAAATCATTCCTTTATATCAGGATACTGTAGCAAAACCTACTACCAGTTACTTAAATTTTAACGGTGAGTGGACTATGCGGATTCCTAGTTTTTATCCGTGGCTACATGAAATTACTGGTCAAGGGTGGGTCGCGTAAATTTTGGTTGACTTTTTGGTTAAGTGATAGTATAATATGTTTGTAAGTTAATTAAACAACAGGAGAATTAAAATGCGATTCGAAGTTAGTTACAAAACTTTAGCACGTGGACTTAACGAAGGCGGTAGTATTCAAGGTACCGACGGTCCGAGTAATTATGTTGTAGTAGTAGAAGCACCAAATCAAGATTATGCTGAACATCAAGTACGCAATATGAATGGTGGTGCTAATCGTTGCATCATTCAATATGCACGTCATATTGGTTAAGGAGAAATAAATTATGGCAACAGAAAATAATGTAATATCAAAAAATGTAAATGAATTCAGTGTCAATTTGTTTGATAATGGATTTACCTTACAATATTCTGGTCACACAGAAGATGATAATTGGGTGGATACGAGATTAATTGTGTCCGACGTTGATAAATTGTGTGAATTAATCCGTGGACTATCAGCACTACCACGTCGTCTTTAGGAGATAATATGTCTTTATTTAAGGTAGCAGGTGTTTCGACATTAAATGGTGTTAGTAAAGTACGCTTTGCTAATGATTTCGTCAGTCGTGTTAAGATGTTGATTAAATCAGGTCATACTGACATTGAGCTAATTGAATTAGCAGAGCCATTATCTAAATCAGACGTAGTTACATATCTTAAAACTACCGATCTAATGCAGACAGCTCGCTTTGCAGAAGCAATTACTCTAGCGGATGAGAAGTATAATCTTAACTATGCAGTTAAATTATCTAAACCTAAAGTAGAGATAAGTTTAGCTGCTATCAAGGCACGTGCTGGTATTACTGCGTAATACTAAATAGTTTTATGTTTAAGGAATAAACAATGGCTAAATTTAGAGCACACCATCCTCGCAGTATACGTGCTACAGCACGTAAGGTATTAAAGAAGAAATAGGTATGCTATCTAGTATATGCCGGGTAGCATATACTGCGGTATGTTGAGTAACACACGATTTTTGGCCTCTTCCGTGTATAATTAATAGTATACACAGAGGAGAAGTTGAAATGTTAGCACGTAGTTTAGTATTTGTGGCATTATTAGCAGTAAGTGTAGCACAAGCAGATGAGCAGAGTAATGTTGTTAATCAACAACAATTGGCCAAACGTTCATATGCAGCACCTGTTAAAGAGAAAGAAGTTCTCGAGGGTGCTAGTGTAACAGAAGAAGTAGTAGTTGATAAAAAACATCAAACGTTGCGTTTACACATGTTAGGAAAACTTCCGTACATGGAAAAGGCAACTGATTAAAGAAATTGTTGTAGCCGCAAGGCACGTTGTAAAGTAAGGCATTCAAGACGCGGGTTCGATTCCCGCCTCGTCCACCGGAGAGTATTTTAATAAGTATTCTGCGGGGGCGAGACCAGGGTTCGATTGGGTGAGATAGGATAACGACGCAACACGTGGGGTCACGTAAAATACAAATCTTGTAAATGCAAAAACATCTACAACTGGTGCTGTAAAAGTATCTATGGGTCGTGGCTTCCGCTTCGGTTCTGCTACTCGTACAGCAACGTTTGCCTAAGAAACAAACACCACGGGGTAACTATACCTTGTAACCAAAAATAGTAGGAAGCTCACTTCGGTGGGCTTTCTTTTTGGTTGACTTTTTGGTTAAATGAATGTATAATGTTACTTAATTACTAAGAAAGGTAGTCATGTATAAGACACTTAAAGAAGCATGGGGCAGTGAAGTTAAGTTTACACAGCATCTAGCCACTGATATAGATAGTCTAAACAAAATTACCAAACTTGCTGGCTTGCCTAAAGTAGTACGTGCTGAAAATGAATACCCAATCCCAGGCGGTTCAATTGATGTAGTTGGTTTCACTAAGAAAGGTGAAGCAATTGTATTTGAACACCAAGACCAAAGTGGTCGTGCTGACCAAACACACGTAAGTAAGACCATGACTTATCCACATCAACTCATTATCAAAGGCTTTAAGGTATTAGGTAGTTTATTGTTATGTGAAACTGTCGACGAACACTACGTAGAACAGTTCCGAAAAGAACGTAAGGAATATACTCGCCGCAAATACAACGGTCATAAAAATCTACAGATTATTAAAAGTCAATGGACTGATAGCGGTGTATATGAACCTACACTGTTTGATGACAAAGAGATTATCCGTGTAGAAGAAACTTGGCCATTGCAAGAGTTTGAAAACTTTGTTAATATCTATGCACGTGATTGGCATATCTTAGGTGAAGAGCATCGCACAGGAACTGTAACACTTTGGTTCCGCGATGTTAGTCGTGGACGTCATTATGTACATAAAACTAAAACAGCTATTAAGGTTGGTGTACACTTTGATCTTCCTACTAAAAAAGAAAAAGATCTAGTAGATGGAGTGAATGGGCGCCACAATCAAAAGCGTAGTACCATTGAATTTGTTATGCCTTTAGATGCTAGCCCAAAGAGTATTTGGTTTAAAGCAGAAGAAATTAAACATTACTTAAGAGAAAACGGTTGACAGTGACAGTACAAGGTAGTATACTTGTTTTAAGGTTGAAAGATAAGTAAACCTGTTTATTAATACGCTGAAATTAAGTAGGCAAACTTAGGAGAAGTAAAATGGCTGTAAAACCATGGAACAAAAAACAAGCCACGGCTAACTTTGTGGCGCAATATAAAATCTCTTTTGAAATGAAAGATGACGCAATTGATCTGCGTGAGATGGCTAAGAACTATCCAAATGATCTAATCCCCTTAGAAGATATCCAACAGGCCATTCTAGCAGTAATTGGTCCAAAATATCAAACAAACAATACACCATATGACCCGAGTGGTGGCGCAGTGATTACCTATCCTAACGCCAGTGTTAGTCCTCGCTTTGCTTATATTAGCTGGAACGAAGGCTTCCTATGGCCTATCTTCCAACGTGACGTAGCACCCAATCACGTAGAAAAGATTGCCAAAGACTTTGACCCAACCGCAGTTATCGTACCATGTGCTATTAAGATTACACTTAAAAACGGGCAAACAATTTACTGTATATGGGACGGTCATCACACTCTACAGGTATGTAAGATGGAAGGCTATACCAAGTTCCCAGTTTGGTACATTGACGTAGATCAAATTCCATTGAGTACAATTGAAAACGCAGGCTTTTCAGGTGACGATGCAGGACGTATTGCCTACGGTGCTTTTGTAGCAGGTACTAACATGCGTCGTATTAACGGCAAAAACAAACGCACACTAAGTCCATACGATGACTTTATGATTGGTTATGAAACACGCGACCAAGAGTATGTGGCAATGATGAACATTCTACGTAAGAATAACTGTGTGCCTAAGCGTCATGCAACTATGGCAGGTGCGTTTACACAGATTAAGAGTGGTATCGAGTGTTATAACTATGCAGACATGTACGGTAACAAAGGACAGTATTGGGACCGCGCACTTAACTTCCACCGCACTACTTGGAAAGCGGCACCTCTGACATTAGAAGTGTTTCGTCCTTTAAGCATGCTATACCACCAAGCGGCTACCCAGGGTATCGTACTTGATCAAGCGTTTGATCTAGAGCTAGCCAATATGTTTGTAGCCAAATGGGGTGATCCAGAAAGCGTACAAGAAGCTATCAAGGACAGCTACTGGACTGCTTATCACAAATCCAAGGGTAATGTAATTGTAGGTAATATTCCAGAGCACGATAAAGAACGTGTGTTAGCTGGTATCATTAACTTCTACAAACAGAATGGCGGTAAGGTTATCTTACCAACACCTAGCTGTCAGTGGATTGTTTAATATGAAGGGCTTCTATATATTTAAATGCCCTTTGGCCAAGTACACCGGTAATATCGCTTGTAAAGTTGGTATTACCGGTAGTTGGTGGGCAAGGTTTAGTGGCTATCAAAACAGTGTTAGTCGATTAAATCATACTGCTTGTTTCGATATGGTTTATGTTGGTCCAGATCGCGCTATCATGTTGTTAGAAAAGACCATTAAAGAACGATACAACTGGGCAATTGCCAGTGACAAAGGCGGCGAAAGTGAATGGCTTGATAATCACAGTGTTAGTGATATTGAAAAAATTGTTGACGACCTAATCGACGGCTTTAAGTTTAAGATTACCAAAGTTGACAGTAAATGGTTGCCTTTGACTAAAGATACCTTAGAAGAATTTTTAAAAGAGCACCAAACTACTTGACATAAATATTTTTCTGTAATACACTATGTATTTCGTGCCTAACTTAGGGCGTGTACATATTTTTATTTGCTTAATAAAGGAGTAACAAATGAAGTTTAATCCATTACACGATCGTGTAGTAGTCAAGCGTGTCGACGCTGACACACAAACAGCAGGGGGCATTATTATACCCGATGCAGTTGCAGAGAAACCAGATCAAGGTATTGTTGTTGCGATTGGCGCAGGCCGCCGCACAGAAGCCGGCGCACTTGTACCAATGACAGTTAAAGTCAACGACCTTGTGTTGTTTCCACGCCATGCAGGCACTGTGGTTAAAGTAGAGGGCGAAGAAGTGCTAGTCCTAGACGAAGAAGAAATTTTTGCAATTATCGAGGGGAAATAATATGAGTGCTAAAGACGTACAATTTGGCGAGTCAGCTCGCAGTAAAATGATTGAAGGTGTAAATATTTTGGCAGATGCTGTTCGAGTTACACTTGGCCCTAAAGGCCGCAATGTTATCATTCAAAAGCAATGGGGTGCACCGCACATCACTAAAGATGGTGTTAGTGTAGCTAAAGAAATCGAATTAAAAGACGCACTACAAAACATGGGTGCGCAAATGGTTAAGGAAGTAGCCAGTCGGACCGCAGATTTGGCGGGCGACGGGACTACAACTGCCACAGTTCTAGCACAGGCAATTGTGCGTGAAGGCAACAAGGCAGTGGCCGCTGGTATGAATCCAATGGATCTAAAGCGTGGTATTGATCTAGCTGTAGCCGCAGTAGTAGAACAGTTGGCTAAAATTGCTGTGCCATGTGATACTACACAAAGTATCGAACAAGTAGGTACTATTTCAGCTAACAGCGACAACACAATTGGTAAGATTATTGCCACAGCAATGGAACGTGTTGGCCGTGAAGGTGTTATCACAGTTGAAGATGGTAAATCCTTAGAAATGGAATTGGAAGTCCTGGACGGCATGCAGTTTGACAGGGGATTTTTGTCGCCTTATTTTATAAATCAGCCCGACAAACAGGTTGCAATTTTAGACAATCCATACATCTTATTATTCAATAAGAAAATTAGCTCAATCAAGGATATTCTTCCTGTGCTAGAGCAAGTACGTGGTGCAGGTCGCACATTGTTTATCATTACAGAAGACCTAGAAGGCGAAGCACTAGCAACTTTAGTCATTAACAGTATGAAGGGTGTGCTAAAAGTTTGTGCTGTTAAAGCGCCGGGCTTTGGTGATCGTCGTACAGGTATGATGGAAGATATTGCTGTGTTAACTGGTGGTACTGTGGTAGCCGAAGAGTTAGGTCTTAAACTTGAAAATGTTAAGTTAACTGACCTGGGTCAAGCGGCACGTGTTGAAGTAAATCGTGACACAACTATCATTATCGATGGTGCTGGTACACGCCAAGCAATTGATGATCGAGTTGCATTAATCCGTACACAAATTGACCTAGTTGAAAGCGACTACGACAAAGAGAAACTACAAGAACGTGTGGCTAAACTTGTTGGCGGAGTGGCGGTGATCAAAGTGGGCGCATCAACTGAAGTTGAAATGAAAGAGAAAAAAGACCGTGTCGATGATGCATTACACGCTACACGTGCTGCGGTAGAAGAAGGTATTGTACCGGGTGGTGGCGTTGCTTTAATTCGTGCCAAACAAGTAGTGTTTGGTTTGAAAGGTGCAAACAATGATCAATCAGTAGGTATTGATATTGTGCTCAAAGCTATCGAAGCGCCATTGCGTAGCATTGTAGAAAACGCAGGTGGCGAAGCTAGTGTTGTAGTTAACGAAATTGCCAACGGCACAGCTAACTATGGTTTTAATGCCGCCAACGATACCTATGGTGATATGATTGAAATGGGTGTAGTTGATCCTGCTAAAGTTTGTAGAGTTGCACTACAAAATGCCGCAGGTGTTGCTGGGCTATTACTTACATCAGAAGCGGCAATTTATGAATTGCCTAAAGATGACAAAGCAGATGTTGGCCATGGCATGATGTAATTAACCGCACAGTTAATTGTTCTTAAAATAGCACCCCCGGGTGCTATTTTTTTGGTTGGCATAAATAGAAGTATAAAGCACATTTGGAGATATGGAAAAATGGCTAACAAAAATTTCGTAGTCCAGCACGGACTTACGGTAGGCCCACTAACAATCGACGCCGCAACAGGCGACATTAATACCTCAGGTAACGTCGTTATTACCGGTAATCTTGGTGTAAGTCAAATTGCAAAAAACGACAGCAGCGTTAGTATTACTGATACAGGTTCTGGATCTTCAGTAACTATTAATATTGACGGTACAACCGAACACACAGTAGATGCAGATGGTGTTAATTTAGCATCTGGCGATAGATTTGCAATCGCTGGCGATTCAGTACTAAATGCAACAACACTAGGCGCAAACGTAGTAAATTCTAGTTTAACTTCAGTTGGAAATTTAACCATATTAAACGTAGATGGTGATGCAACAGTACAAGGTAATTTAACTGTACATGGTTTAAGCACACTCAACGGTGGCACACTAACACTTGGTGATAGTAATACAGATAATGTTGTATTTGGTGCAGATGTAAACAGCAATGTTATTCCAAATACAGATTCAACTTATCAGTTAGGTAGCGCCGATCAGAAATGGGCCAAAGTCTATGCAACTAATTTAACTGGTAATATACAAACAGCTAGCCAACCAAATATTACCGCCGTGGGCACATTAACAGCACTTGCAGTTACAGGAAATGTTACTGTTGGTAGTGGTAGTGCCGCTGGCGTAGTTACATCTAAAGGTAGTTATGATTTAACATTAACTACTAATGACGTAGGTGCAGGTGCTCCGAAAATTACATTAGTGCAAAGTGATGATGGTAACATTGAACTTAACCCAAGCGGAACAGGCGTTGTTACTGCACTATCACATCTTTATGTAGGTGATGGTAGTACAGCAGCTAATATTTCAAGTTTTGGTGCATACAATTTAGTATTATCTACTAATAGAGATTTAGGTCGTGCAACTATTACATTGTCAGCAAGCACAGACGGTAATATAGATTTTAATTTAAATGGCACCGGTACTATAAATGCACCAGAGATTACATTTGGTGGCGGTGGCACACAATCGAAAGCTGTTATAATAGGTGGTAGTGATACATATATACAATATAATAGTAGTGGAGATTTAGGTGGTAGTGCAAATCTTACCTTTAACGATGTTACAAACAAAATTACAGTAGGTGGAGCAATAGTAGCAACAACGGATGACGCAACCGCTTTAGCGATCGCATTAGGATAATTATATGGCAAATACATTTTATAGAAAATTAAGTAGAAACGTAGGAACATCATTGACAGCAATTGGTAGTTACACGGTTCCGACAAGTACCACAGCAGTAATAGTTGGTTTAACTGTTTGTAATACATCAGGTGCTACAGTGGCAGTTGATATTACAGTAAATGATGGCACTAACGACTATTATATTGTTAAAGCTGCTCCGATATCCGCAGGTGGTGCTTTAGTGCCAATTGGTGGCGAACAAAAAATTATTTTAGCTGAAGGCGATTCAGTTAAAATTAAAAGTGATTCTGCAACATCACTTGACGCAGTTTTAAGCATCATGGAGATAACATAATATGGCTTATATTGGTTTACAACCTCAACAGAAAACGGTTGCTACCAGTACTCAGCAACTCACCGGTAATGGTGTTGATCACGAATTTACGCTAGATCGTGCTGTTAGTAAAGCCGCCGACTTAATAGTATTTGTTGGTAGCTCCGTACAGATTCCAGAAGTTGATTACACAGCACAGAACAAAACTATATTATTTGTTACTGAACCAGCTTCTTCTGGTACACCTAATATTAATATCACCTACGTAGCTGGTGCGCTGGCTACACTTAATGTTAATGCTAATGCATTTCCAATCGGAACCTCAGTTGAGCCATCAATTCGTTCTGCTGATGCTGCATCAACTGGTATATATTGGCCTAGTACAACTACGTTAGGATTTACTGTATCAGGTAATACTAGAGTAACAGTAACTGACAACCCGACTACTACATCACCAACAACTGGTGCATTAATAGTCAACGGTGGAGTTGGCATAGCTCAAGCTCTGCATGTTGCCGGTGATACTCACATACAAAGTACAACTCAATCAACTAATACTACCACCGGAGCATTAATAGTTAGTGGTGGTGTTGGCGTTACAAAAGATATATTTGTTGGTGGTAGTTTGGATGTGTCTGGTGCGTTTACAGTTGCTGGTGCATTTAATACTACATCATCTGACAGTTTAGTTATTGATACTCCGTTTGTGTTCTTGGCCAATAACAACCTAGGCGATAGCTTAGATACTGGTTTCACAAGTACATATAATGATGGTACACAACGATATACAGGTTTGTTCCGTGATATTACAGATGGTGACTATAAATTATTTGATAATTTAACTGTACAACCAACTACGGTTGTTGATACTGGTAATGTTAGTTTTAACTATGCCGATTTAGTAGTTGGCAATATTACTGCTAACAATGTTTTTGGTACGATTGCTGGCGGCCCGGCTATTACCGAAGTTGGTAATTTGGCCAATTTAAGTGTACAAACAACAATAACTAGCTATGGTATTAATTATCTATATAGTACACAGGCTGCGTCATCGACTACAACAGGTGCACTACAGGTTAAGGGTGGAGCAGGTGTTGTTGGCAATTTGTATGCAGGTAATGTTCAAGGTACTACCTTAACAGGTACATTATTAACAGCAAGTCAACCTAGTATTACAGAGGTAGGTACGTTGACCAATGGTACACTAGGTTCGGGATTCACAACAGTTGCTACCACAGTTGGCGGCACTGGATTAACATCATTTACATTAAATGGTGCGGTTTATGCATCAAGTACAAGTGCATTAACCACAGGCACATTACCAATAGCATCAGGTGGTACTGGATCTACTTCGACTACTTATTGTAGCTTAACTACTAATGTAACCGGTACATTACCTGTTGCAAATGGTGGTACCGGTATTACCAGCTTTGGTACAGGTGTAGCAACATTCTTAGGAACTCCATCGAGTGCTAACTTATTAGCAGCTGTAACAGATGAAACTGGCACAGGTGCACTAGTATTTGGTACAAGTCCAACATTTACTACACAGATCACAACTCCGGCAATTGCAAAAAGCGGTACAAATGGCGTTGGCGATATCGGCGGAGTTGGTTCAACATTTGCCACAGTATATGCTACAACATTTAGTGGTGTTTCAACCACAGCAAAATATGCTGACTTGGCAGAAAATTATTCAGCTGATGCGGCCTATGAGCCGGGCACAGTCTTACACTTTGGTGGCGAGTTTGAAGTTTCACAATGTGACGCAGACATGTGCTCACGTGTTGCAGGTGTTGTATCCACTGCTCCGGCACATTTGATGAACACTAGTTTAACTGGCGACAATGTAGTGGCATTAGCACTACAAGGTCGTGTTCCATGTAAAGTACAAGGCACTGTACGTAAAGGTGATATGATGGTAAGTGCAGGCAATGGCCAAGCAAGAGCGGAAGCTAACCCACGTGTTGGATCAGTAATTGGTAAAGCATTAGAAGACTTTGATGGCCTAGAAGGCATTATCGAAGTAGTTGTTGGTAGAGTTTAGGAGAATATATGGCTTACATAGGTCAAACACCACAAGTTGGAAATTTTGTTAAGTTAGATAATATTTCTACTCAATTCAACGGAGTGTTATCAACATTTAACACCACCGTATCCGGGCAAGCATACACAGTTAGCAATCCGTATGCTACTATTGCTGTTGGCGCAGGTAATGTATTAATTCCTGGCGCAGATTATTATTTCAATAATGCTACAATCGTATTTAATACGGCCCCAACGAGTGCGTGGTTAAATACATGGCACGTGATAGTATACGGTGATGTATTAGATACAGGTATCCCAAGTGATGGAACTATCACAAATGATAAATTAACAAATTCAACATTACAGTACGATAAGTTATCAGCAACATTAAAAGCTAGATTGTTAGCAAATTCTATTATTTTCGGGACATAAAAATGGCAAGACAACAAATTAAAAATTACGTATTTACACCAGGTGGCGCAGGAGTTGGAAAAGTTAAAATATCAGGCAATTATGATATTTCAGATATTTTAACAATATTAAATGCTACAGATCAAACTTTTATATATAACTTTGCTGATCCATTATTAGGCGGCGTAGTAACATGGTCATCGGCATATGATGCAGATTTCCCGCAAGGGCAAGATGGTGTCACTACCCTAATATTTACAACCAGTACCGCCACGATGAGTGCAGCTGATAGTCTAGGTGTATACGTCGAAGCAGAAAGTCAAACAATTCGACCATGGCCATTTGGTACTGATGCTATTGAACGTATGCGGGTATCAAACCCAAAATCATTAATCGATGCTGACTTTGAGTATGGGTTACAAAATACTAAATGGCAATCGATATTTTTAAATAACGATATTCCAAGTTTATATGAATTACCGGGTAGTGAACTTACTTCTAATACCGCAGGGTATGTAACATTTATTGGACAAACTCCAATTACAAGTACTGGTACAACAAGTATTACGTTAATGAATCAAACCGGTGTTGTGTCACCAAACTGGACACAAAATGATTACATGTTAATTGTTAATCCATATGTAGCAGGCGCAAACGTTCAAACATATACTACAGCTAACGTAATTAATAGTAATCAACGTAGTCTAACAGTAGCTAATACTGCTGGATTTGCTGTAAACGATCAACTATTATTAGCATATCTGGGTCTCGCTGATACAACAACAGTAACAACTACAATTTCGTCTGGTGCTACAACTACATTGGTAGTTGGATCCGGTGCAGCTATTGCCACAGGTGCGACTATTATGGTTCAAACCGATACTACTGACCTGTGGGAATTAATGACGGTGACCGCCAATGGCGGTAGCTCATTAACAGTTACCCGTCGACGTTTAAATACAAACTCCGGTAATGTTAACATTACAAGTGGTCAAAGTGTACGTTTAATAAGCAATGTTGAAGTTGGTATTATTACAAGTATCGAAAGTAATGTTAACATGTCAATAAATCGTAGTTGGATGAATACTGTAGGTGCTGATAATTTATTATCAGGATCAGTAATCCAAAAACTTAACTTTGATGCATTAACAGGATCTGGATCAAACGTTGAAATTGTTAAAGCTACTACAATCGGAACAGCAGTAGCCAATGCCGCCACAATTAGTCGTGGTACTGTAGGAACTACTGCTATTTCGGCAGCTCCAGTAGGAAGTATTGCTATACGAATGACTGGTTTATATCAAGCTGGTAGCACATACGTTCCACAAATTGGAATTAATGTTATTGCACACGGTGGTGTTAGTCATTCATTTATAAGTACAACAAATCATAGTAATGCTAACACGGAAGGGATATATCAACTTCAGACAGCTGAGACTAATCATATGTTCTATTATCCACGTAGAACAACTAATTTAAATATTGGTTACCCATTAAATCGTTACGATACACAAATTCGTAAGGCGGCATTATTTACTGGTGCTGCAATTCCATTATCAACTATTGTTAGTGATGAAGCAACACCGAGTACAATTACAGTCACAACACCATATGCGCACGGTATGAGTCCAGGTACACCAATCAACGTTGATTTATTATCTGGTACTAACGTAGCATGGGGTGATGGCTCATTTACAATCTTAAGTATCCCTACTCCAACTACATTTACATATCAAGGAAAACCCGGAGCTGCTGTGTCTGGTAGTTTAACTGCTAAAATCTATATTAAAGCAAGTGCTTTCTTTATTCATAGACCGTTTGATGGCGGTGTAAATATTGGTTCAGGTACTCCACATCATGGCGCAATGGCTGCAAGACAAAGTAAAAAATACTTCCGTTATCAATCTGGCAAGGGATTATTTTGGAGCTCAGGTACACTATTATCAACTAACTTTGATGTAGCCAACATATCAGCCGATGGTACAACTGCATTAAGTAGTACTATTACTATTACTACAGAAAATGAACATTATTTACAAATCGGTGCTAATATTAAATTAAACAATATTGCAACAAGTGGATATGATAATTATTATCGTGTAACTAGTATCACAAGTGATTCTTCATTTACTGTTACTGCTCAAGAAACGTTAGGATCAGCAACTCCAAAAATGGATATACAACCAAAAATTAATTTAGCTAACTGGCACGGGTCTACTGTACGTGCTGGTATATATGATGATCAAAATGGTGCATATTGGGAATACACTGGTACTAATTTAAATGTAGTATTACGTTCAGCCACATTACAACTTTGCGGATTTGTTACTACAGAAGTTGGCAGTAATTTAATTTCTGGTGATGGCACATGTCGTTTTGCAGAACAATTAACCAAATATAGTCGCGTAGTTATTCGTGGCATGAGTCATATTGTTACAAGCATCACAGATAACAATACTATGACAGTTAGTCCACCGTGGCGTGGCGCATCTAATCAAATTCGTGTTAAAATGGCATTAGTAAATGAATTCCGTATTCCACAATCTCAGTTTAATTTAGATAAAATTGATGGTACTGGTCCGAGTGGTTTCCAAGTCGATATAACAAAGATGCAGATGTTAATGATTCAATATGCGTGGTACGGTGCTGGTTTTGTTGAGTATGGTTTACGTGGACCGAATGGTGCATTTATCATGGTTCATCGTATTAAAAACAATAACGTGAATGACGAAGCATATATGCGTTCCGGTAATTTACCGGTACGTTATGCAGCAAATAATGAAAGCGCAACAGATAAATTAATTGCTACAATTTCCGCAGGTGATACATCAATGGATTTAGTTGATGCAACACAATTTCCGCCAGCATCAGTGGCATATCCAGTATACGTAGTAGTTGATAATGAAGTTATTAAATATTCATCAATTGATTATAGTTTAAATCGATTAGGCAATTTAACTCGCGCATCGGCATTTACACTATGGCAAGATGGTAGTAGTAAATCATTTACTATGGGTACTGCTGAAAGTCATACTGAGGGTACTGGGGTAACTGTATTAAGTTGTACCTCAGCACCAACGTTAAACCACTGGGGGTCTGCAGTAATTATGGATGGTGGATTTGATGAAGATCGAGGCTATTCATTTACTTACAGTGCGCAGAACTTTACATTCCCGGCAACAGCTAACGCAGTTAAAACAGCATTCTTGATGCGGTTAACTCCTAGTGTGTCAAACACTATTATTGGTGATTTAGGTACACGTGACTTAATTAATCGTGCGCAATTAGAGTTAAATGATATGGTTGTTAACTACACTGGTACTAACGCACGTTTCTTAATTGAGGGTATTTTAAATCCAACTAATGTTAATGCTACTGCAACAACATGGATTAACTTAAATACTGCGGCAAGTGGATTTCAACCAAGTTTCACTCAATTTGCAACTAGTCCTACATACACCAGCGGCACGGCTGCTACGGGTGGTGAACGTTTGTTTGCTATTCCGGTTAACCAAACGAACTCTGGGGTGCTGGATTTAAGTCGTGTTAAACAATTAGTTACTTCGGCAATTCCAGGTAATGGTGTTTATCCAGATGGTCCAGAGGTATTGGCTATTAACATTACATCAATTACTACTGCATCAGCCAGCGGAGAAATTCAAATTTCGTTTACAGAATCACAAGCGTAATAGTAATATTGTTATAGACAATAGGACCTTCGGGTCCTATTTTCGTATAAATACTACAATAAGATAAAGAGCATATACAATGGCATTAACTAGACCAAGATACAGTCAGATATACGATTCCGATTACAAACAAAGTGTGCGGGTTGCCACCACCGGGGATGTGGGTAATTTACTAGCAACTGGTAATATGACCAACACTGTTGACGGCAAATCATTGGCAGTCGCAGATCGTATTTTAGTTAAAGATCAAAGTGATACTAAACAAAATGGTATATATCGTGTAGCCACTGTGGGCACAGGTAGTGATGGCACTTGGATACGTGCTACAGATGCCGATGCCAATGATAAAGTTACAAGCGGTATGACTACTACCGTTGCTGAAGGTGATACTCACAGCAGTAAAACATTTAATTTGGCCACTCCCGATCCTATTACGTTAGGAGTTACAGGATTAACCTTTATTAACCCATTTGTAGCAGGCTCAGCCGCAGCCCCAGGCGCAAATACGCAAGTTCAATTCAATGACAGTGGAGATGCTGGGGCAAGTGCGGGATTAACGTTTAATAAAGCAGGCAATATACTAACAGTTGGCAATAGTGTTGTTTTAACACAATTAGTTGGTAATGCTAACGTTACAGTTACTGGTAGTATGTTGCCAAGTGCTAACATTACATACGATCTAGGTAGCCCAACACAACGTTGGCGCGAAGGTTGGTTTGCTGGTAGCACAATTCATATTGGTAGTGAATCTATTAGTGTAGATACTAATGGTACCTGGGCATTTACCAGTGATGGTACTACTGTTGAACTAGGTAAAAATAATGATTTTAACCCGTCGAGTGCTAATGTTGCTGGTGCAGTTACCGCAGGTAGTATTAATGTCACTGGGTTTGTGTCACAGGGAACAGGAACGTATGTAACACGTCAATATGTCCTACACGGCACAACAACTAATGCTACAGAAACAGAGATACTAACAGTAGGTGCAGGTACAAGAATGCCTGTAAATACAAATACCACGGTACTGTATGATATACATATCGTAGCAAGAAGAACTGATGCCACCGGTGAATCTGCCGCATGGGAATTAGAAGGCTGTACGGATAATTTTTCAGGTACAGTAGCTGACGTTGGCGATGTGTACGAAATTGTTGTAGCACAAGATGATGTAACATGGGCAGTTGACGCTAGAGCAGACGACACAAATAATAGTATAAACTTGTATGTTACAGGTGCAGCAAATAAAACAATCCGCTGGACCGCAGTGGTTAAAACAATTGAGGTAGCAGAATAATGTCGTCACGTAAACGTTCATTTAAATTTGACAATGTATCAAAGAAAATATCTATTGCAGGGCAGGTAGTATCCGATGGATCAACTAGTACCCCTACAGTATCTGGTGATTTGTCAGCAAATACGCAGGGTAATATTACTTCTGTAGGTACATTAAGCTCGCTGGCTGTAACTGGTAATATATCGGCAGCAAATTATAATTATGCTAACGGAGTTAGTATTCTAACAGCAATTATTGCCAATGCTGGTGCTTTAAGCGGACAAATAGTTACAGCTAACACTAACATGAAAGGTTATGTTGATGCAGTTACTACTGCATGGACAAGTAATGCATCTACTCAATTAAGTCAAATAACTGCTGCAAATGCCGCTATTGTAACTGCTAATACCAACATGAAAGGTTATGTTGACGGTCAGATATCAACTACTTCAAGTGCAGCCACAACAGCCAACACCAATATGAAAGGGTATGTTGACAGTGTTGATGTCACTAAAGCCGATTTAAGCGGCGCAACATTTACTGGTGCGGTATCAATTACTAATGCAACGCAATCAACTGGGGTGGGTACCGGTGCATTAATTGTTACCGGCGGTGTTAGTGTTGGTGCAAATTTAAATGTTAGCGGCGACTTAAATGTATTAGGTACACAGACTACATTTAGTAGTAACAATATACAACTCAGTGATACATTATTATATTTGGCGCACGATAATTCGGGTGATGTATTAGATATTGGATTTGTTGCGTCTTTTACTAACCCGGGCTATCAACATACTGGGTTAGTTCGTGATGCCAGTGACGATGTATGGAAATTATTTGCTAACGTAGTAGCTGAACCCACTACAACTGTTGACTTTACTAATGCCACTTACAGTAATTTAAGAGTTGGTAATTTAATCACAACCGGTGTTACCTATGCTAATGGGCAGAGTATTTTGACTAACGTTGAAAGTGCTATCACAACTGCTAATACCAACATGAAAGGCTATGTTGATGGGCAGATATCAACTACTGACTCGAGTATTACCACAGCCAATACCAACATGAAAGGCTATGTTGATGGGCAAATAAGTACCACAACAACTGCTATTACTACAGCTAACACAGCAATGAAAGGCTATGTTGATGCAAATATTACTGCAATTAACAATTCACTTGCTGGTGCAAACGCTACTATGGTTACAAGTGTTACTGGTACGGCTCCAGTTACATCAAGCGGCGGAACCACACCGGCAATTAGCATGGCAGCCGCAACTGCATCAGTTAATGGCTACATGACCAGCACCTACGCTAGTAAATTAGATGGTATTGCGGCAGGTGCCACTAATGTGACAAACACTAATCAACTTACCAATGGTGCAGGATTTATCACTTCTAGCGGCACAGCAACTAATTTGTATGGCGCAGGCGCCAGTTATATTGCATCAAGCTCTAGCGGTACTGGCTACGGTTCTGCTATTCAAATCCGTGAAGCTGGGTTGGCCGGCGCCCAAGCTAGTGCTATTGCTGCGGCACCTAGACTAGCATTCCACTGGAGCGGCGTGGTTGCTTCGAGTATTGTTATGGAAGCCAGTGGTAGAATAGCCATTGTAAATAATCCAGGGACATCATACGAAGCATTTGCCTGCGGTGTTATGACTGGTACAGCCACTAATGCACGTTACGCTGACTTGGCTGAAAACTATTCTAGCGATAAGAAATACGTTCCAGGTACTGTGGTAGTATTTGGTGGTAATGAAGAAATTACTATTAGTACATTCAGTCATGATACTGCGGTTGCAGGTGTTATATCTACTAATCCAGCACATCTAATGAATTCTGAACTCGATGGACTGCCTGTTGCATTGCAAGGTCGTGTACCATGTCGTGTGCAAGGTCCAATTAACAAAGGCGATCGTGTAGTTACCAGCGATGTGCGCGGTGTAGCAGAACGTTTAGATATGACCAAATATCAACCAGGTTGTATCATCGGCAAGGCATTGGGCTCAATACCCGATGGCGAAATAGTCACAATCGAAGTAGTAGTTGGACGTAATTAACGGTTGACTTTTTGGTTAACTGGCTGTATAATACACTTATAAATTAATAAATGAGTGTATAAATGATAAACGCTATTTTAGAAGAAGTTGCAAACGAACCTAGTAAGAATGCAAAAATTGCTATCCTTACCCAGCATAAAGACAATAAAGAACTACAAGAAGTTGTTCGTCTTGCCTATGACCCAACTGTAAACTTCTTCATTAAAAAAATTCCCCCGTACGAAACTAAAATGCGCATTGACTTCATGACCATGTCAGAAGCATTTTCGTTATTAGAAACGTTAAGCACACGCCAAGTTACTGGCACCGCTGGTATTAATCAGCTTAAACTTATACTCGAATGTGTATCAGCAGACAATGCAAAAGTAATTGCCAAAGTAGTAGACCGTGACCTACGTGCTGGCTTTGGCGAATCAACAGCAAACAAAGTATGGAAGAATTTAATTCCGGAGTTTCCGTATATGCGTTGCGCACTGCCAAAAGCCGCTAAGTTAGATGAGTTCAGTTGGACAGATGGCGTGTATAGTCAGCTCAAAGCAGATGGTATGTTTGCCAACGTAAATCATACAGCAGACGGTGACGTACAAATTCTAAGTCGTGCAGGTTCATTATTTCCATCGCAATACTTTGCACACTTAATTGCTGATGTACAAAAAACATTTCCAACTGGTACACAGTCACACGGTGAATTGTTGATTAAACGCGATGGTGTTGTGTTACCACGTCAAATTGGTAATGGTATCTTAAACAAGGTCCAAAAAGGTGGCGATATTGGCGCAAATGACGAGATTGTATACCTAGTATGGGACCAAATTGCCTTAACTTCGGTAGTTTCTAAAGGTACGTATGCAGTACCATATCAACTTCGCTTTGCTGAACTAGCGGCACAAACACTAAAAGCAGAATGTATTGAACTTATTGATACACGTATTGTACACAACATGGAAGAAGCACTAGCTCACTATCGTGAAATGTTAGACCTTGGCATGGAAGGTACAATTATTAAAAATGCTACAGGTATTTGGAAAGATACCACCAGCAAAGACCAAGTTAAAATGAAACTTGATATCGACGTTGATTTGGTTATAATGGGATTTAATGCTGGCAACGGTAAAAACGAAGCAACGTTTGGTTCTATTGTTTGCCAATCAAGCGATGGATTACTTGAAGTAAACATCAGTGGCTTTACAGATGAAGTACGTTTAGAAGTACATAACAATCGTGATAAATTAATAGGTACGATTGTCACAGTTAAAGGCAACAGCATTATGCCGCCAACGGGTAACAACACAAAATATTCATTATTCCTTCCACGCTTTGCTGAATTTAGAACAGACAAGAAAGTAGCAGATGATTTAGCAAAAGTTATCGAACAATTTGACAATGCCATTAAATGATAGTATATTAATGTAATGTAGGAGAACATTATGTACAGTGGATTATGGTCGACATTGGGGCTAATTCTAGTAACAGCAGTTGGATTAAGTGTTATGTGGGTAAGCATGATACTATTAGATAAACTATGGCGATATGTGCGACTATGGCAACGACTCCAGCGACTGAGAAAACCAACTAAGTCACTTGATTTGTATAATTTAAAGTTTAAGGACGCAATTATGACAAAGAATTACAAACTAGCCCAGCAGGCTAATAAAGATGTTGTGTACGGTGCATTACAGGGATTAATTACCAACTCCAAACTATGGCACAGTAGTCCAGTCGGGCGTGAATATTGTCATTTAACAGCAGATGGCCGCGAGGTCATCGTTGATTTGGTTCAGGATTTATTGCGCACTATAGATGTACTAGAACGCAAAGCATTAGACGAGCGTGCCAAAGAAATTACATTTGAGACGTTGAAAGGAACGGCAGAATAATGTTATTAGCCTGGGGTATGGACGCATTTACTGAATCAATAGAAAGGAATCGTATGATATTGACTAAAGAAGAATTGTTAGAAGAATTAAAATACCGTATATGTGAAGTAACATTCACCAAAGTAAACGGCGAAACTCGCATTATGCCCTGTACCCTTAGAGCAGATATTGTGCCTGCGTATGAGCGTAAAACACCGGTTAAAGAGGCTACTGAAAAGGAATCTGCTACAATTAGCGTTTGGTGTATAGACAAACAGGCTTGGCGCAGTTTCCGTGTAGACAGCGTAACTGATTTTAAAATTGAAGTTGAATTACATGGATTTTAAATGACCAAGCAATGGACTGCGGTATTAGACGAAGATTTAACAACTGGTGAACTAATTCTTCCTCTACCAACTGACCTAATAGAACAATTAGGTTGGAAAGAGGATGATACGTTAGTGTGGTCAATCAATGAAGAAACTAAAGAAATTAGGTTAACCAAAAAAGGTTGACAACATCATTAACTGAGTATATAATATACACATGCTTAGGAATTAAGCAAAACTTTTATTAATCTTTATGGAGAAGTAAACAATGGCAAATTTAGCTAAAGTAACAAATCAAGTAGCATTCTTAGAAACATACTTACGTGGTACAGGTAAAACATTAACAGCGGCTCAAGCATCTGCTAACTACGGTATCAAAAACTTACCAGCTCGTATGTCAGAGTTCCGTAAATGCGGCTTAGTAGTTAAGACTTCAGTAAACACAACAGGTAAAACTGCGTATACTGTAACTGCTCGTGACGTTACAGGTTCACGTGCTCGTGCGTTTATTGCTTAATTAGCAACTGTAGTTATAAAAAAGCCCGTGTAATGCGGGCTTTTTTGTTGATATTTTGCTTGACTTTCGGGCTAATCTATAGTATAATACATGTGTTTTAAACATTAGAGAAAGCACATTATGATTAAACGTGGCTTAATTTATTTTATTATTGCAGGTGTGCTATACATATTATTTGTGCAGGATCAACGCATAGATACAATGGAAGAACATATTTTTGAAATACACGATGATGTTGAAATAATTAAAGAAGCAGTGTTAGAACGTAGTGGCACACGAGCCAAATATACCCCGCGAGAGTTTGAGTGTTTGGTACGTAATATATACTATGAAGCAGGTGTCGAAAGCGACTTAGGCAAATACGCAGTTGCGCAGGTAACACTTAATCGTAAGAAGTCGGGTTACTGGGGTAAGAATATATGCAATGTTGTATATTCAAAAGCACAGTTTAGTTGGACCAAAGTTAAAGAACGTGCTTGGTCTAGACCCAACGATGCAACCTGGACTCGCAGTAGAGAAATTGCTAGTCAAGTATTAAATAATGGGGTTAGAGTAAAACCATTGAAGAAAGCGTTATTTTATCACGCAGACTATGTTCGTCCAGACTGGCGTGATAAAGGTAAACGAGTAGCAAAGATAGGGCAACACATTTTTTACACACAAGCAAAAGGAAATTCAATTAAACTATGAAATACTTCAGTTACGGAATGAATACTAATCTAGCACAAATGTCTCGACGTTGCCCACAGGCAGTAAGTTTAGGAGCCGCGGTATTGCCAGGCTTCCGCTTTGAGTTCAAATCATTTGCTACTGTAGTGGCTGATTATACTAGTGATGCAGTTGGGGTAGTTTGGGAAATATCAGATGACTGCGAAGATGCCTTAGACATATTAGAAGGCTTTCCGGTATACTACACCAAACAAATAGTCACTGTGCTTATCGACGGTACCTTACATACTGCAATGACTTACTTAATGTATCCAGATGAGCAACTTAGCCTACCAAGTAACAGTTATTATAACATGGTAGCAGATGGTTATGAGGACCATGGCATTAGTTTGGTCCAACTTGAAGATGCTGTTGACCGTGTTCATATGATGTATGGTGAAGCATATTGCAGTTGACAACAACGGCTGTTTAGTGTATAATGTAGTTAATGTGAAAGGAAATATCATGGCAACTGAGCAAGAAAAAGAAGAGTTATTGCAGACACTTAAATTTACACCGCGTACCTATCGTGTT
>Ga0208485_1000076_pt1 | contig 30983 bp, 27 predicted proteins | sample LakMenEpi27Jul12_FD_150707 | JGI IMG/M metagenome (GOLD analysis project Ga0208485, IMG submission 150707) | Freshwater microbial communities from Lake Mendota, WI - 17JUL2012 deep hole epilimnion (SPAdes) | ecosystem: Environmental > Aquatic > Freshwater > Lentic | place: Lake Mendota, Madison... | reverse complement strand
ATATATATATATATATATATATATATATATATATATATATATATATATATATATGTGTGTGTGTGTGTATTATCTATCGATTTCACCGAACACAATATCTATTGTTCCGATAAGAGCTGCTAAATCAGCTAAGTAATGACCGTAGGTTAGCTTAGGGAGTGCTTGTAAATTAAAATAGCTAGGTGATCTGATTTTACATTTTGTGGGTTTGTTGGTATCATTACTAACTAAAATAACACCAAATTCTCCTTTAGGAGCTTCTATATAATGTTCTGTTGTACCAGATTTAATTTTTAAACCTGTATGTCATTGTAAAAAGTGATTTATTAGATCTTCCATTGAGTTATAATTAGACTGGGTCGCTGTATTGTAATTTTTATTAATTAATGTTTGGTATGAAATTTTTGATGTATTTAGCAGTAATTGGGATGTGACATAATTAGCTATGTTTAAACTTTCGGCCATTTCAAACATTCTAATAAGATAACGATCATAACAATCACCGTTAATACCTAAGTAGCTTTTTAGATCAATCTTGTTATAACCAGAGTAGACGTGCTTTTTAGATAATCGTAAATCTTTTTTAGCACCTACACTGCGAATCATAACTCCTGTTAAATTTCAAGACTGAGCGGTTTTTAAATTTATTGTACCTATATTAATAAGTCTTTGTTTTCAAATTTTGCTATAAGTTAGTACATTATGCATTTCGTTTAAAGTTTTATAACAATTTTTTATAAATTTTAAAATATCTGTTAACAATAAAGTATCACAACTATAATCAAAGTTTTCTGCGGTACGATGAAATGCGGCATGCATTCGAGCTCCACAAACACGTTCGTAAAATTCCATGATATTTTCTCTTTCTTCAAAGGACCAAAATATACTAGACATACTACCTATATCTAGAGCGTGACATGCTATAGCAAGCATGTGATTTAAAATACGAGTTAACTCGTCGAATAATATTCGAATGTAATTGGTTTGTTTTGAAACGCTTGTTTTATTTAGAAGTTTTTCAACAGCTAAGCAATACGCGTGTTCTTGCGTCATCATAGAAACGTAGTCTAAACGGTCGAAGTATGGTATAGATTTTTCATAATGTTTAGATTGTATTAGTTTTTCTGTACTTCTGTGCAGTAATCCTATATGTATGTCTGTTTTTTCTATAATTTCATTATTTAATTGCAAGACTAGTCGAAGAACTCCGTGCGCTGCTGGGTGTTGGGGTCCAAAATTTAAAATCATTTTTTTTGAACTTCCCTGCGACTTAACTGTATGCCAGTTAGTAAAAAAACTAAAATTCAAATTGTATTATGAGTTGTATTTAAAATTATGTAATTTTAATAGTTTATTATTTATAAAATATAGATTATTATGTATAGGTTGTTTTAATTCTTTAAGCATAATAAATGAGTTAGTAATGTAATCATAATGAATTGAAGATAAACTTTTGTATAATCTAAACAATTTTTTTTTTATAAATTTAGGTAAATTTTTTTTTTGTTCCATTCAAAATGTTTTTTTTATTTTGTTTTTTTTTTCTTGTCAAAAATTTATTTTTAATGAGACTTTTTGAAGTATTTTTTTTTGTAAATTTAGAAATCATCAAAAAGTTGTGTGGATTGGCAACTGACTGATTGTTTTAAATTCTAATGCTTTGTTATAAACAAATCTATAAAGTGCTATAAAACTTTCTCAAAATTTATGAGAAAAATTAAACTTAAACATGCAGTGTGTTTTAAATGTAGATCAGTATTTATTAGTATTTTTTACTCATTTTGTTATAAAGTTTGAATACTTACGTTTATTCAAACGTTTATGTGTGTGGGTTGATCAGTGCAATCTACGTGCGTTTCTGTATGTGGTTAATTTTTTATTTCTAAAGTTAAAAAAAAGAGTTTTTTTAAATTCTTTAGTTAATTTTAATTTTGGAGAAATTGTTTTAAAATAAAAATTTAAAATAGATGACTCAAATGCTGGTTTATTTAGAAATAAATAGTTTCGTATATTAAAGTGTATTAATTTGATAGGAATATTATGAAGTGAGTTGTATTTTGATATTAAATTAATTTGTTGTTTTAAAATATATCGTTGTTTTAATATAAATTTTCTAGAAGATAACCACTTACGTTTTATTTTTTTTCATTTTTTTTTTTTTATTTTTTTACTTTTTTTTAATTGTTTAACCAGATAAGATAAAGTTCTAATTTTTTTATTCATTCTTAAATTAAAATTAATTTGAGTTTTTCTAAAAAAACGATGATAAATTTTTTCTCCTAAATCAAATTTTTGTTTATCTCTGGTGTAGATTAATTCTAAACTACGCATGTATATAGTATTACTATTTTTGCGATTTAATAATTTGTGAAGTTCGCAATATTGTTTTATTTTTTTTAGGGAAGTGTTTTTTAGTTTGTTATTTATATTTTTTATCAATGATTTATATATAGATTTTTTTTTTTTTTTTCTATTATTAAAATTTTTAAGACTTTGATTTAAATGAATTAATAATTTATAATTTAGATTATGTGGATTTTGACTAAGCACTGTTTTATAACGTTTTATTGTTAGTTTACTTTTAAATGAATTTAAACTAATATTATGTCTAATATTATTTATAATAGTATTTTTAAAAAACAAAGTTTTTAGTGTTTTATAATACGGGTATTTTAAATTTGTTAATATTAAAGTATTTTTTTTTTTCTCTTCTAGTTTATTGTGTGTTTTTTTAATAATATAGATGGATGTTACAATGTTTTTATTGTTTTTTATTTGTAGTATTAAATTATATATTTTTTTTTTTATATCTTTTGTGTTGGGTTTTAGCAAGTCTTTAGGAGTAACTATAGTTTTTTTATTAAACAGATATTGACTTGTACGTCTGCTGCTGGTTAGTTTTTTTTTTTTATAAATTTTTTTTTTTTTTTGTTTTGTTTTTGTAAATGATCAAAGTGTACTAATAAAAAAATCTAAGTGTGTCAATCTTGTACCTAACCTGGTTGGTTTTATTATAGAAAGTTTATTTGGAAGTAAAGCCACTGATTTGTCATTAATTTTTGGTTTTAATAGTTTACTATTTAATATGTGGAAAAAGTTTTTATTATTAATTCGTGTAAATAAGGTTTTAAATTTATCTAAATTTTTATATATATATTTAAATTGATTTGAAAAGTGTAACTTAGTTTTAGTATTAAATTTTTTTTTTAATTTACTTTTTGTTTGTTTTCAACATACCTTAGCTTCTGGGGTGTATTTTTGTTTTATAATTTTTTTTTTTTTTAATTTTAAAAATTTGAATTTTAGTAGTTTTTTATTAATTTTTTTTTTTTTAACTCAACTTAAAGTGTGTTGCATAGCCTCGGCTCTTAATTGACGCTGTTTAGGTGTTAGTGTAAATTTTATATAATTATTAAAATTATTCCCAAGTATGTTAGTATGTTTATAATATTTATTATTTATTTGAAAAGAACTTATAGTGTTCATTAGGTGAAGAATTTCTTTCGGTTCTTTATTAATTTTATAATATAACTGGTTATTTTTAAGTGTATCTTTTAGTTTACGTCTTTTTATTTTAAAAATAATAGTTGGTATTTTTTTAAATTTGTTTTTTTTACTTTTTAAGGTAGTGGTTGTTGGTGGAGTTTGCTGAGTTTGGGCTACAGGATCAGTAGGTCATTGATTTTGTATTTTTTGTAAACTTTTTAATATTTTATGTGATTTAGAATTTATATTTTTTCTAAGTTGTATATATTGACTTAAAAGACTATCTGTTCCCACATATTGTCTATTTGAGATTTTTGTAATGCAATTTTGAATTTGTTGTTTTATAGTCATAGAATTGTTAAATAATTTTTTATTTTGTTGTTTTATATTCTTTAAATTATATGTTTGTGTTTTAGGTATTTTTATATTTATGAGTTTATATTTTTGATTAATCTTAGGTTGTTTAATTGATTTTATATTTTTTTTAATAGTAATAGTTTTTGATTTATTGAGTTTTTTAGAATTGTTTAATTCTACTTTTGTAACGTTAACAAGTTTATTATTTTTATTATACTTGATATTTTTTATTGACTTAGGTTTTATTATATTGTTTGAATTTACTTCTTTTAATTTATTTACAATATTTTTATTACTTTTTATTAATGTTTGGTTTTTAATATTAGACTTTAAAGTAATATTTTTTTTATTTACTGTTGTTTTGTTTTTATTTATGTTTTTTGTGTTTGATTTTTTATTGTTAATAATATTTACCTTAGATGTTTGTTTTGTTGTTGGTAATTTTAGAGTAGAGTTGTTTTTTTTTAAATTATTTAGTTTGTTAGTATCAATTTTTGAATTTGTTTGATTTTTTTGTTTTTTGGTTTTTAAATTATTTTGATTTTTTATATTTATAGTTTTTAAATTATTAGTATGTTTATCAATATTTGTTTGTTTTTGTATTTTGTTGTTTTTAGTAAACTTAGTTTCTATTTGATTTACTGTATCTTTATATACTGTATTATTTTTTTTAAATTTATTATTTATATGTGTATTTAATTTACTATTCATATTACTGTTTAGATTTGTATTTGTTTTGTTATTTCTATTACTGTTTGAAGGTATGCTTACTTTGTTCTTTAAATTGTCGTTCGTAAGTAAATTTTGTTTGTTGGTTACATTATCGTTAGGTAGTTTTTTTTGTGCTTTTTGTTTTACGTTATTTTTATTTTTTTGTTTGTTATTAAATACATTTTTAGTTTTATTATTATTCTGCGTGGTGTTTAATCTATCAAAATTATTGCTATTATTATTGTAAACCACAGATGTTAATTGGTTGTTATTATTTTTAATATTTATGTTAGTTTTTTGTGGTTTTTGGTTTATTTGTTTTTTAGTATCTTTTGTTTTTATATTAGCAGCTGTTACTTTGTTATCTGTTTGATTTTGATTGATTTTAGCATTTATATTACTAAGAAATTGCTTGTACGTTAATTTGGTTTTGTTTGATTTGGATTCTACATTATTATTTATTTGTATTTGTTTATGAATGTACTTAGTATGTTTTTTGCTTTGATTATTTTGATTATTTTTTGCTTTTATTGAGTTAGGTTTATTTTCGTTTTTATTAAATTTATTTTTATTTTGTAAATTATTTTGTTTATTTAACTTATTATAGGTAGAGTTGTTTTTTCTTGTGGATTCTAAATTTTTATTTTTTAGATTATTACTTACTTTAGGGGTGTTTAAGCTATTATTATTATTATTTAAGTTATTGTTGTAATTCATAGATGCTTTAAGTTTTTTTAATTCTTTTAGTTTTTTATATGAGAAATTTTCAGATCGTAATCTTTTTTTGTTAATTGGGGTTTCTATAGGTTTTAACTTTTCTATTTTAATGTTTGGTTTATTTAATTTAATTTTTGTCTTTTTACCTCTAAAGTGGATGCTTTTAGGTGTTTTATTTTTTATTTTTTTTAATATTTTTTTATTTGATTGTACTTTTTTTACTTTTTTTAGTTTTTTATTTAATTGTATTTTTTTTACTTTTTTTAGTTTTTTATTTAATTTAATTTTTAACTTTTTAAATTGTAATAGAAAATTATTAAAAAAATATTTTCGAATTTTAGATGTATTTTTTTTTGTTTTTTTTTTTGCGTTTGACTCTAAGGATTTAAATTGTATTTTTTTTTTTAAGTTAATCTTTTTATTAAGTTTTTTTTTTAGTTTAATTTTTATTACTGTTTTTTTTTTAATATTTTTAAGATTTATTTTATATTTGTAAGATTTTGAAATATAATTAATTTTACTTATATTTGAAAATAATAATCTAAGCTTTAAATATTTTAATGCAATAATTTTTTCTGCAAATTTAAAATTATTTCAACTATTTAATAGTTTTTTAAATTTTTTATATTTGAAGGCTTTGTTAAATTTAATATTTAAATTATATTTTTTTTTCACAGGTAGTAAAGATTGGATAATTTCTAATTTTTTTATTTTTTTTCGAGTATTGGAATTTTGTTTTTTATTTTTTAAGATAAGCAGTTTTTTGGATGGATTTAAGTCTAATTTAGTTTTTTTAATATTGCGTAAAATTCACATGTAAATAGGTTTTTTATTAATTAAGTGGTGTGTATATTTTGTTTGTTTTTTTATTTTTTTTTTTTTTAATAATTTTACAAATTGTATTAGTAATAATTTAATACTCTTATTAAAGGTACTATTAATATTTTTTTTTAATTTAATAATATTTATAAATATTTTTTTTTTATTAAGTTTTAAAATCAATAATTTAATATTTTTTAACTTTATAACCTTTAAACTGTTTTTTTTTATTATTAATGATTTTTTATTATTAAGGATTTTAGGTTTTTTAGGGTTTATTTTCTTATTTACTAACTTAGTAATTTTGTTATTGTTTTTTTTTTGTTTTAGCTTGATGTTAGTACTTTTATTTTTTAAAGTTTTTTGTTTTTTAAATTTTGAATTTTTTTTAATTTTTTTTGTAATGACTTTACGATTTAAACTAAATTTAAGATTATTTGTTAACAGCTTGTTGGTTAGTTTAGATGTTTTTAATGTTATATTACTTTTTAATAAGTTAGGTTTTAAGTTTTTCAAATATTTAGTTGTTTTTTTGATGTCTAATTTAACTGACGACAGTTTAATATTAGTATTGTTAATTGTATTAAATTTTTTAATTTTTAATTTTAAAGTTTTATTAAATTTTTTAAAAATTTTCTTAAAATATTTTTTTTTTTTTAAGAAGAATCATATTTTATTAAGTTTTTTTTTTGATTGTTTTAAAAATTTTTTATATTTTTCTTTAGTAATTTTTTTTTCATAATACTCTCTTAATCGACTACTGTATTCTTTTCTAAAAACTTTAGTAATACTAACACCCTTAAGTAAGTGTTTAAATTTTTTGTCTAGAAGGTGTCTGTTGTGTTGTGATTTTCTTTCAAGTCATTTTTTTAGTTTAATATATTTAGTTACTATTTTAGATCTGATGTGGGATTTTCTATAACTTAAATATTTAACTGGAGCGTTTTTAGGCGTTTTATATGTTGTTATATAAGTAAGCAATTGTTTTTTTTTTATGTATTTTATTTGTTTACTTTTTATATAATTTTTTTTGAACTTTTTTAAAATATTATATTTTTTTAATAATCAATAAAATTTTGAAGGTACTTTACTATTAAGTTTATAACTTCCAACCCCTACTAGTAGTTTAATAAATTTAAAATCAAAGTTATTTAAATCATTTTTTTTTCTTTTCATATTAAACAGGTCTACAAAAACAAAAAGTTTTGAAAAAAATTTAGAAAAGTTTTTATTTTTTAAAATTTTTTCATATTTTGTTGCGTTTAGTTTTTTGCTGAATAAAATTGAATTATTCATAACAGTATGTTTATATTTAAAATAGGTTCATTTTAAAAAAATTTTATCTTCTCAACGAATCGATCTTTGTGTTTTATTAAGCAATAAGTTAGGATTTTTAAAGATAGGTTTTCTTATAGTTTTTTTTAATTTTTTTACTCGAGAATTTATATAGTAATAATCTTTTTGTCTTATTGTTTTTTTTATAGAACTAATAAATTCATCAAAGTTTATATGTTTAGCGATAGATGCTGCTTTTTTATTATTTATTTTAAAATTAATACTTTTTTTGATAATACCTTTAAATTGTTTTACAATATATTTATTTAATGAGAATTTTTTTTTTTGAAGTTGTATATTTTTTAAACAATAATAGTTTAAAATTTTATTTGTTATTTTTTTTAACTTTTGATATTTTAGGATTTTTTTATTCAAACTCGAGTCTGAGTTATCAATAACACCTGTCATTTTATTTAAAACTTTTTTTTTTTTATAAAATTTTAACAAATTTATACAAGAATTGAAATGGTTAGTTACATATGCTGAGTTTTTATAGTTCAAAAATTGATTAGTATATGTAGATGATATTAAGTTATAAATTTTAATTTTTTTTGTTTTTTTTTTTATAAAAGAAATTTGACACATTTTTGACATAATTAATTTATATTTTTTTTTTAATAAATTTAAAGTAGTATTTAATTGATATTGAAGTGGTGATTTTGAAGAATAGATTTTAAGAATTTTTGGCATTGCTAAGTGGTATAATACTAATAGACGAACTTTATTAAATTTTTTTTTTTTTCTTTTAGATATCCATTTGAATCGAGATATTCGTAACAAATGTCTTTTAAAGATTTTTAAAATAAATTTATTTATAAAGCTATTTTTTTTATCAAAAAGTCTTATAGGTGTTGAATTTTTTAATTTTTTTTTTAGGTGTAGTATTTGATTTTTGACTAACTCATCGGTACTATTTGTCAGTGGTGTTTGCATATTAGTAAATTGTGCTAGAAAATACTTAAAATAAACTAAAAACTGTTCTGGATGTGAGTGGAGTAAATTAGTTATTGTTTTTAGTGTAAAGTAATTATTTAAATTTTTTAAATTTCTACTATTAAAAGTCTTTAACTTTAAAAACTTAATTAAAGATTTAAATTTAAAAAAAATAGAATTTACCTTTAAGGTAGGATTATTATTCCTATTTTTAAAAGTTTTTAGATTCAATTTCTTTAAATTTATTTTATGATTATTTACAAATCTATATATCGATTTAAATCGTAAAGTTTCTTTAAAAATTGGATTATTATCATTAAAGTAATTACTAACTCGTCAATTTGGTAGTAATTTTGTCAAAACACTAAAGTTATTATAAAATGTAAAGAATGTATGATTTTTATTACATATAGAATGAATGTTATTATTTTTACTTATATTGAGATAGTTTTTATTTTTTAAATATTTATATAATAAATATAATGTTTTTTTTAATGAATTAAATTTTTTAAAATTTTGTTTTTCTTTTATTATTTTATATTTAACTTTTTTTATTATTAAAATCTTACGAGCAGTTAAAAATTTTTTAAGATTTTTTACTTTAAAGGAGAAGTTTTTTATTATATTTTTATAATATATAGAAAAGAAAAATAGGTTTTTATATCAGTTTGAATTTATGTTCGTTGATACTAAATTATTTAAAAATTTAGTAAATATATACATATTTTTACTTAACTTTAATCTCTTGTTTTTGTTTTTTTTTAAAAAAAAATTAAAACCATTTTTATTAAATTGTTTTTTTTTTAAGATTATGGATGGACTTGATCTTTGTATTTTTAGTAATTTAAAGTGTTGTTTTAGTGATTGGTATAAATTATAGTTATTAGTTTTTACAGCAATTTTTTGTAATTTAATAATATTTTTTAAGTTAAAGTTGTGTTTTTGTCTTAATGTTGTAGATTTTTTAAGTTTTAAATTAATTAAGTCTGATACAAATATTTTTTGTTTTTCCCTAACAACTGGGGTAGGTCTTTTAATAGTTAATCAATTAGTTTTAAATCTTAAATATTGTTTACTATATTTTTTTTTTTTTAAATAATATTTATTTTTTTTTTTTTTTTTTTTTTTTTTTTTTATTTTTTTTTTTTTTAAATTTTTATTAGAGTATTTTTTTACAATAAAATTTGGTATTTTTGGAAGGTGTTTTAAGGTTAGATGCATATAACCTTTATATTGTTTATTTCTACAACTTATCTTGTCTGTTAATTTATGAATTTTTTTTGTAAAGTATACTCATTGTTTTTTAAAAAATCTAGTTCTTAAAATTTTTATTTGACCTACAACTGGTTCATATATAAATTTTTTTTTTTCTTTCAATTTATGAAATGATTCTGTAAGTACTCATTTAGATACTGTGTTTTTATGTTTTATATATTTACTTTTATATTTATAAGCTTTATTAATAAATAGTTTTTTGGGGTTTTTTTGACTTAACTCAAGTGAACAATAATCCAGATAATCACAATATAATTTATATGTATTGTTGTATAATTTTGGAAGTTCAGACTTTATTCCTTTAGGTTCTATATTTGGTGTTATTTTTGAGTATTTATCTAATAAGTATTGACAATCTTCTGTAATAATATTATTTTTTATAAGTTTTGATATGAATACATACATTGGATTTATTTTATACATAAATTTAAAATTTAATTTAGCCTGTAAATTTTTAACAGAAACAGCTGTATCTAGTAGTGATATTTGATATTGTCTTGTTTGAAACATTTATTTTTTTTTATTTTTTTTTTGTTTTTTACCCATTTTTTTTCTAGAGTCGTCACCTATAACAAGTTTAAATGGAAATTTATATACGTTTTTATAGTTGTATAAAAATAGACTAAACAAAATAGGAAGTCCGAGTGTTGCTACTGCTATTAATTTTTTTTTAGCAGTATTATGTTTTTTTTTTTTTTTTACAGCTGGTAGGCCTGTTACTATATTTTTTGATAACATTTGTGGATCAAATTTAACTATATTTTTATTTTTAAGAGCTAGATTACAAATAAAACCTCAAGCGGAAATTCACTGTTCATGTCAGACAAGATATCAAAGTCTATTTGTATACTCCGCAATAATTAAAGTTGGAAAGATATCTCTACGTTTACGACCGAATAATCGATAAAATTGTTGTAATCTAAAATTATTAATAGTTTTTTTTTTTTTATTTGTTTTATTATTGCTATGTGTTCTTTGGTTATTTTTTGAATAACCCTTTACCTGGCGTCAAATTTGTAAATAAAATAACATATCTTTAAAAATTAAAATAGCAGTGGAGTATTTATGTGGATTGTATAATTCTATCTCAACTTTTGTTTGATAAATAAGGTTTCGAATTTCACTTGATCTTGTATATTGTTTAACCATTTATTTTTTTTTTTTTTTTGAATGAAAATAGAAAGGTTTTTTAAACTTTAAAAATTCTCGAACCTGATTGTTAATGCTGTAGGGTGTAAATTTTTTATGTGTATAGCAATTTCCTTGATGGAACTTATAAGTATGCATGTAATTGATTGAGTTTAGTTTTAAAGAGTTTGGTGCGAAGCCGTAAAATTGCTCTCCTTGATTTTTCGTAAGTAGTCTATATTCATCTAAATATAAATAAATTTCTCTATATTTTAAATTAAAAAATTTTCAAGCAGATTTAGCCATTTATTTTTTTTTCTTTGCCACTCAATTTCAAGGGCTTCTTTCTGGTTGAACAGTTTTTGTACGACCTCCGTTTGGGTGATCTACAGGGTTCATTGCTACACCACGAACTCTTCGGACTTTAAATTTTGAAAAACTACAACCCCAACTACCTTCAATTAAATTTGTCTTTTGAAAGTTTTGATTTTTACCAACAAAGCAAATAGTTGTTTGTGGTAATAATATTTCTTGTCCAGATGGTAACTCCAATAGAGCTAATTTTTTTTTATTTTTTTTATTTTTTTTTAACTTACAGTAAGTTCCTGCTGATTTCGCAAATGTGTTTTTTGAATTATTATAATTATTTAGGTTAGAGATTATAGTATTTATTGGGAGTTTTCGAACTTCTGAAATAAAACCTCTTAACAGGTTAGTAATGTTGTGCATACTTTTATTAAAGTGAGAGTAAATACACGAACCAACGTTTATATACTCAATTCCTGGAAGTAAGTGTAGTGAGTTATCGAGTGTTTTGCAGACTAATAATTTTCTATAAGGATGATATTCATATGTATAGTGTTGTACTATTAGATTGAGGTGTTGACTTATGACAATATTAACGTGCGTATCAAATTGGTATTCTCTTTTTTTTTTATATCTTAAATGGGTTAAGTTTGTTTTTTTTTTTTTTATATGGTAAGTTTTACAAACACCACCTTGATTATCAAATATATTTACATCTTTTTTATGTCTATACGATGGGATTAGCTTTTTAAATTTTTTTATTAAAATCATTTAAATCAAGACTATCGTCTCAAATGTTGGAAATAATATTATTTAAAGTTATACTTTGATTGTGGTTTATATCTAAACTGTCTAGATAGCATAAATTGTTATGTTTAATATATTTACATTTCATCGGGTATCAATTTTTTTCTATTAATAAACTAAGTCTAGAGTTATTATAACCGTAGCGTCATTGTGTTTGTTTATTTTTTTTTAAATAATAAATTAATCATCCAAAATGTTTTAATCTACGAACTAATTTTCTTAAAAATTTTCTTCTTTTAAACTGTTTTATACGTACACAAGTGTCTTTTTTAAGAAATAAATAACTACCTCTAATCACATATATTATTTTTTAAGAATTATTTGTTGTAATTTTAGAGTTCCATAAAACAACGCTTCAGCGGTTGGGGGGCAACCTGGTACATATAAATCGACAGGGATAATTTTATTACAACCCTTTACTACTGTCGGTGAGTAGTGATAATAACCACCACCATTTGCACAGCTTCCCATAGATATTACTCATTTGGGGCCTGCCATTTGTTCATAAATTTTACGAAGAGCTGGTGCCATTTTTGAAGTTAATGTACCTGCAACAATCATTAAATCGGCTTGTCTTGGACTTGCTCTAAATATAATACCAAAACGATCATAATCATAACGACTTACTGTAGCATGCATCATTTCAACAGCACAACAAGCCAATCCAAAAGTTAGGGGGTAAAAAGATCCATGTCTTGCTCAAGATACTAGTGTATTTAGTTTTAATTTTAACAAATTTATAAATTTCATTTATATTAATTAACTTTTCTTAATTTTCGTCTTATATGTTTTTTTAAACTTGGGTCTTTTTTAACACCGTAAATAGAGCGTCGACGTTTAACGTGACTTAAAGGCGCAAAATCATAAACACCTCTGATACATGTATAGTTTACAACAGGTAAGTCTCTAGCTGCATTTCCGTTTATTAATACTTTTGAAAATTTTCTTAAATTATGCCCTGATCCTGGGATGTGGGCTAGTGCTTTTTTTTTTGTTGACAGTTTTAATTTTACAGCTGGACGTCTAGCGGAGTTTGGTTTTCTAGGTGTACAAATACGTAATCTGAGGACTACTCCTTTTTTTTGAGGTCCTTTGTTTAATTTTGGTTTTTTATTTCTTAAAGGTCTAAAATAGGTTATTTTTGTAAGTTGACTTAGTGTAGCCATTTATAATAATTTTAGTATATATATTAAATCTGTTACAAAAAAAATACTGAATAGTAAAAAAAATATAAAAAAATATATATAAAAGACAGTACTTAGTTTAAATTGTTTTTTTATAGATTTTATAGAAAAATTATTATATAACTCATTTTTAAAAAAAAAAATTTGAATATAATAAACCATATTTAAAAAAAATAATATAAAAATTAAAAAACTTACAAACGGATTAAAACTAAAAAAAACGTACGTTAAGTAGTTAAACTTTATAAAAAATAAAAAAAAAGGAGGTAAGCCTGATAAGGACAGAAATAAAGTTAAAATGGGTGCTTTGAACTTACTAAAGGTAATTAAGGAATATAGGAGTTGAGTAATTGAATTATTTGAATCTAATGACGAACTTAAATTTATTAAGTAATAGATGGAACATAATGAAATAGTATAGATAAATATGTATATATTTAAAAAAAGTGTCATATTTATTAAAAGAAAATACGCATTGTACATCCTACAGTTCCTGTTTTTGTTCAAATATCTCATTTATGACTATTCATAGCCAATAATTTATTACTAAGTGAATATTCGCCTTTTTTATAAAACATTACTTTTTTTCGAGAATTTCCACCTCTCCCTAATTTTCCTCTAAATACTAAGTATAATCCTTTTATTTTTAATTGTTCAAAGTTTGGTTTTATATATTTATTTAATATTCTAAAAAAAAATAAAAAATATGATCGATGTTTTTTAAAGTGAGTATTATCTAATCTTTTTTTTATATATTTACATATTGGTTTTAAGTTTTTAGTCCAAGCACTTATCAAAAAAAGATAAGCAACTTCATTAAAATATTTTATAGAAAATTGTTTATAACTTATATTTTGAACTTTATACGAAAAAACTTTAACGAGTTTTTTAGGTAATGTTTTTAAAACGTTAATATTTTTTTCAGATAAGGATACTTTGTAGATGGATTTTAAATAAAAAGCATTAAACATTTGATAAAATCGATAACTTCCAAATTTGTATAATTTTGACGTATCTATAAAGAATAATTTATACAACTCCAAGTTTTCTTTTTCGATTAATTTTAATTTTTTAGTTAGATAGTGTTGGTTATTAATAGATAGATCTAAGTCGACTATAATTGGTAGTAAAAGATATTTATTTGGTTTTATTAACAATTGCTTACAAAAAGAATTGAACTTCTGACCTTCAGATTTTCAGTCTGACGCTCTACCACTGAGCTATGCAAGCTTAATACGGTGTTTAATAATATTAACTGAGAACAGAAAAATATGTTGATGAATATAAATAATTTTCAATGTAATGATACAAGTTGATCTATTCTGTAACGTGGTAAAGTACCTCTGATTAAAATGGCTAATGTCACTAGTATAATGCTTTTAATAAACAAGTATATTATAGAAAAAAAATAACAGCTCCAATTAAAATAGCTAAGAAAACAAAAGTTTCAATCAGAGCGAATGCCATTAAAGAAGTATTAAATAAGTTTTCTGCTTCTTCAGGATTTCTTGCAGCTCCTACGTTATATCCAGCAAAAAGTACTCCAGTTCCGATTGCAGCTCCAGCTAAGGTTACAGAGATAAGTCCAAGTGCGATAAATTTTGATGCGGTAATTGCTAACAAATTAGCCTTTCATTTGCATTAATTTATGCTTATAAATTTTGTATTTTAATGAAATTACTGAGTTTTGTCTATCGTGCATTAAGTAATTAAAGACTGGATTTAAGTAGTCAAAATTTAAATTTTTACGCTTTCTTTTTAGCTGTAGTAATATTACATATTTTAGTAAACTTAAACAAAACAAACTACGTTTCAATCCTGTAATAAAAACTAATCCTATTGTATTTATATTTTTTTTATTTTTTTTTGTTTTACGGGTTTTTGATGAAAACATACAATCAAGCATAGAATATTTTCAATGCAACACTCTATCAAAGTCTCTAAATGACTGATATTTATTAAAAAAAAACATAAAATTACTTGACATCGGAATTGTATGGAATAGGTCTCGTAAAACTCTTGTATAGTAGTATTTTTTTACAATTTTATAAACTTTTAAATAATTACCTCTTTTCATTAAACGTGTAGATAGTTGTTGTGTAGCTGTTTGTTTTAAATTTAAAAATTTATATTTTTTTTTATAACAAAGCTTTTCTTGTGTATTTTTTCTATTACTTAAGATAGTAATTATACAAAAATTATATTTATATTTTTTACATAAAAATGTCATTTTTTATAGTTATTAAACAATAAGATTTAATAATATCAAATTATTTGTTGCAAAACCACTATAAGCTATAAATTCTTGAAAGGTGGATAATTTTAATTTTTGAATTATGATAAAAATAGAAATTACAATTAATAAACATACAAACTTGAAAGTATTAAATATATTTACAACTAGGTTTATATTTAATAAAAAATTAATTAATAAAAAATTAACAAATAATGTAGTAACGGAAAAAATAATAACATTATCTAAAGAAAGATATTTGTACATTTCGATTTTTAAAAAATGAAAACCAGGTAAACTTAATTTAATTAGTATACTTAATATAAGAGATGCAAGGTATTCATTGTGTATATTTGTATTAAATAAAACTAATTCGTTAAATTGAGTAGTCCCGTATAAAAAAATAATATGTGATAGGGAAAACATAAATAAAATACTTATAAGAAAGTTATTAAATAAGTATAGTAGTAAACTATTTTTATACTTTATTAAACTTATTAAATTGGTTTTGGTATAATTTAACAAGTAAAAGTAAAATATAATCGAATAAAACTCTAAAAATATAAATAAAAGAACAAAATTTGAAATATAAACTAATAATGGTGTAAAGGCTACAACACTGAACATCACTAGTAGGTGATTTTGATTTGAGGAGACTAGTTCTTTTGTAATAATTAAAGTCATTATTACTGGTAGTAGAATTAGTATTTTTGTTGATTTAGTTGTTAATATAAAAATTATAAATAACACACAAATTATATTATAAATATTTTTATTTAACTTAACGTTAATTAATTTATTTTTTGTAGATTGTATGGTTTGTATTTTTAAATTTTTTCAAATATTTAAAAAAAAAATAGAAAGTAAAGTTTCAATATAAGATACCATTATAATTAAAAGGGTTATAATATAAGTAAAATTTCCGCTAAACACTTAGATATTTTTTTTTTTTAATAATTTTAATTTTTTATGTATATGAATATTAAGAGAGTAGTTTGTAACGTTGAGGTGTTTTTTTAGTAAATTTATAAAAGTTAGTTGATGTTTTTTATAAAAAAAGTTCATTTTTTAGTTTTGTCATTCCAAAGCATTATAAACATAATCTATTACTAAAGTTAGTATTAAAAATATTATAAAAATAATTAGTATAATTAATGAATTAATATTTAATAAGGATACATTTAGTGCTAGTGGAACTAATATTAAAAACTCTCCATCGTAAATTAAAAGAAACAACATAATAAGGGTAAAGTTTATTGTATATTGGACTTTAACATTAGTAAGAGATTTAAAACCACATTCATAAAAATTTAATTTATAATTATATGTTTTATTACTATAATAAAATTTAAATATAAAAGTTAAAATTCAAAAAATAAAAGAAAAGAATATTGCATTTATTATTATTAAAGCAACGGAACCACCAATCACTTATCATTTTATAGTTTGGGTAACTTTGAGCTTTACACCTGTTAGGCTATATAGCAAATTATAATTATGAAACATATTAAATAATTTTAAAAAAATAAGTTTATTTTCAATAAATTGAGTAGTAGGTATGTTATATTGTACTGGGTATAAAATTCTTTTGTAATTTACAAAAGAATGAACTTTATGTTTTCCTATATTAAAATGTTTAGGTGCTCTTAAAAAAACCATAGTTTGTTTACTTGTTTTAGGTAGTATTTTTTTAGTCAAATAATGCCCTCGAAGTGTTATTAATGTTAATTTGCTGTTTTTTGCTAGTTTATACAAATTTTACATAACGAATTAAAGTTTTTAATCCTAATTTTAACTTTAAGTATATAATAACTGATTTTAAAAAGTACTTAGAATAGTTTTTAAATAGGACAATAGGTGTGTTTGGTTTTATAATAGAACAAACACGAACATAAGAACCTACACCAGAACCCATACGAGAGTTTTTTGATTTCATTGTTAACAGAAAGTTAGGTTTTATCATAAGTCAAAATTTTGAAATATTATACATTGGTTTTTTTTTTAGGTATTTTTTTCTAAATATTTTTTTAAAAACTTTTAAATAAATAAATTCAAAACGAAATAAATTGATGTTATATATTCCAGAATTAAGATTGGGTTTAGTATAGTTAGAGAGTATTTTTTTTTTTCGTCGTTTAAATATATGATTTTTTTTTATTAAAAAGTTTAAATTCAAATTTTACTACTTTAACGAACCTTTTATATTTATAATTCGGTGATTTTATTATTTGTTAAATCTATTTAAATATTGTTTAAAAATAATTTACTATTTTTTTTATAGTTAAATTTGTAGTATTAATTTGGTTAAAATTTTTAAAATAGTTTGATTGTAAATATATATTATAATTTATATTTGAATGTTTTTTTATATATAATAAGTTATTTATCTTATTAAAATAAAATAAATTTAATTTATTTTTGACAAAAAATAACTTATACTTATGTATTGAATTATACTTTATATACAAATATACATAAATTGCTATTATAACGTATAATAGTAGATGTGTGATTTTATTATTAGTTACTGATGTTATGTAGTATATTAAGTAAGTTCATGATATGATAAATATATATCATATAAATAGTTTAATAAAAAATAAGTTTAATTTATTAAAAAATATCAATAAAAAAATATTGATAAAAAGAATCAATTTAAAATTATTATTTTTTTCTTTATGTTTTTTTATATTAAAACTTTCATATAATAAAGTATTTTGTAAAAAAAAAATAAAGTATTTAATATTAGCAGTTTTTAAGAAAAAATTATGTTTAGTATATAATAGATTTAATCTTAAAAATAATAATAATATAAGGGAGTAAGTAATAAATAATCCTGAAAATTTTGTTTTTTTTTTAAAATAGGTGTGTATTTTAATTGAGATTATTATTATAAAAAACAGCAAAATATATTCTATTGTATCGTTAGATCAGTAATAACCTCAGATTGATTGAAATAAAGCTCATAAACTTCCCAATATAAATGCAATAATTAATATTACTAATATACGTAGTATAGTATGGTTTAAAATGTGTTTTTTATTAATTATCACATAAAATGTTAATATACTACCTATATACTGTAGTGGTGGGTGAATTTTTACATATCCATAATAAAAATTACTGATAGTTAATATTTTATAACTTATTAATGATAAAGCTCACAGACATACACTTACATTTATTAATGTGATTGTTATTGGTTGGTACATTAATAAAAACTGATTAATGAATATATAATTTAATTTAATATTGTTTAACTTTATTAAGAATATATTATAGAGAGAGTTGTTAGTTATATTTATATTTCAAAAATTTAATATAGATACTAGACTGTAATACAAATTAAACAATAAAGGATTGTTTTATTAAATTTCTATAAATTTTTTTTTTTATTCTTCGTTTATATTTATGGACGTAATTTCAACCTCTTGTAATCATAAAACTCTCAATAGTTGGTTTGATAAGTACTGTATATTTTTTCAATCATAAATAATTTCTATAGTTATAATTTTTACAATAAAAAAAGTTGATTTTATTAAACTGTTTAGAAAATAATTTATTTAAACTATTTACACTAGATCCTATACTTTTACGGCTTTTTTTAAAAAATTTTGTTAATTTAGTTCTTATCTTCAATAACTGTCCGTTACTTAAGATTGTTTGTTTATGGTTATATATGTATTTATAATAATTTAATTTTTTATGCATGAACAAAGAAAAGTAAGATAGTGGGTATGTATTAACTTTTCTGTAATAATTATTTTCTAAATATAAATAATACAATTTTGTTAAATTTAGATCTGATATATTTATAAGTGTCATTTATAAATTAAGTAAAATAAAACTTAGTGCAATTTCAAGACCTCCTAAAATAATAATAATAAAACTAAAACTAATAGCCCAGTGTAAATTAAATAAGACAGCGTTAAAAAGAAATATGTAAAATAAAGTAATTACTAATAGTTCAATAGTTAGTAGTAAATTTAATAAGTTATTGGAGTTAATACTGATTGCGATAAATGAGGTAATAAATAATATTCAAAAAAATTTTAATCAAAATAACATCTTTTTTATTTTTTTAGTCGAGTCTCGTCACTTTCTATATAATAGTGACACTCTTCAAATAAGTCTTTATTTCTTAATAATTTAATATAAGTACTATTATTATTTATCTTTTTAAAAGATTTTTTTATAGATTTAAATTTAAATCGTTTAGGTGCTGCCAATTATAAATAAATGTCATTCGTAATTTGGTTATAGTTATAATAAACACTCTCATCGTTATAATTATAGTTTAATAAGAGTTTACGTGAATCGATTAGATTTGTATAATTAGTATAATTTAATTCTTTATTTTCCCTTTCTAACCATGTCGATCCTTTGTTTATCTTTGATAATGAATGTATATTTTTTTTATAATTGGTCAGTGTAATAACTTTATAATCAAAAAATAATGATTGACTGCTTATAATTAATTGATTTGTTTTTAATTGTATAGATGTCATATCTAATATATAATAGAAAAAAGTATTAATATGATTTAAAGTAATTAAATAATAATAATAATGTGTGTTATTAGAAAGTTGTAAATAAAAATTATTTGTTCATTTTTGATAAAAAAATAAAGGGGTTGGTAAGATTATAGAAAGATCAACCCATCACATGGTTGTTGGTTGGAAGTATTTAGCATTCATTTAATTTAAAAGCTATACATCAATCATATTAGTAGTAGTATTAGTAAAACTAAAAAATTTAAAATTGAATATTCTTTTTTTTGAGTTTCTATAAATTCAAAATCTTTATCTTCTTGAACACCGTAGATAATAGAAAACATTATTTTACAAAATAAAATAGAACCTAAAAAGTTTACAATTAAAATAATATACACTAAAGGACCGAAACTAGTATTTGTCATTAAAGATATAAGACCTCATTCTATTAAAAATTTTGCAGTTAGTGGAAATCCAGAAAATAGTAAAATTAAAAATCAAAAGTGTTTTGTTAATTTTGGTAATAAAAGATGTAATCCTTTTATATAAACTAACCCTCTTGTTTTAAAGCGACGATAAAGCATATCTACAATATAAAACATATAAGTTGACATTATGCCGTGTAAAAGTAAAAATAAAGTACATATATGCATTAAAAAGATTTGTTTAAATATTAAAAAAAGAAGCATAAACGTCATTTCTTGGACAGTCGCTCATGCAATTAGTTTTTTAAAATCCGTCTGTCTACCTAAACCTAAAGTAGCTATAACAAGACTGATTAATATTCATATAGTTAAGAAAAAAAAATTATTTACATCTTGAAATAGGGATAGTAGAATAAATAAACAAAACAAAGCAGATTTGACTAAAAATCCACTTAAAAATATTGAAAAAGCTGTAGGAGATTCAACATGTACCTTTAAAAGTCAATAGTGAAAAGGTGCTAGTGGTATTTTTATCCCAAACCCTAATAAAAATATAATAAAAAGTATTTTTGATTCATAATAAGAGAAGTGTTTATTTTGTAATAGAGTATAGTTTAGTGTGTTATAGTTAGTGTAAATATATATTAAACCGCATAATACTAAAAATGATCCAAAAAGAGTTCAGTAAAATAAAATTTCATTTGCTTTATCGATTTTCTTAGAGTAACCTAATTTATGAACAAAATACATTGTTGGTAAAAATAAAAACTCAAAACATAAAAACATAATTAAAATATTATTAGTACTGACCATAATAATCACAAATACAAGAAATACAAAAAAAATATTAATATTATTTATATTTTTAAAAATGTTTTTTAAGCCTAATAATTCCAGACATATAATTCCGGTTATTAAAGCTAATATTATAATAGCATCACTAAATGATGATGAAAAGACTGCATAATAATCGATATATGGGATGTGTGAGTTTTTAGAAAAAAAAGATAATTTTAAATCTAAAAGATGTGGTCCTAAAATTTGTTCCAGACGTAATGAATAGTAGAATTTAACAAAAAAGAGTGAAGTGATGGTGGATATTGTAATTAAATTTAAAAACTTTAAAATTTGTAACATATAGGAAAAGTTTTTAAAAAAAAAGTTATAAATTATGTTAAAAATAGATAGTATTAATAAAGTAATGAGGGTAATATTTACACAAGCACTAGAAAATTGAACATATATTAACATTTGCTGTTCAAGTAATGTTAAATGGTTTCCATCTAGTTTGACAATATTAAATTGTTTTATAAGACTTCCTAAATCTTGCAATATAGACTTTAAATAAATCATTTAAAAATGGTTATGATAAACACGTCGACAATTTGATAAAAAAAAAAAACTTAAAAAAAAAAAATAAAGTCATCAGTTATATGACAAAAAGATAGCTATATTATAAACAACACTAAATACTAAATAAATAACTGCAATGTTAATATACAATGCAAAGTAAAATGTAGCTCTTACATTTTGACGGTTTCTGGAGTATCTACTTTTATTAAACATACGAACTTTTCTTGCATATAAAATTAAGGTTATTAATCAATTCATTTAATTTATTAACTTATATATAAATCATTTGTTTGTTATATTATTTAGTAAAACATTTAAATAATAAAAATTAGAAAAGTAAATATTAATAATTTCTTGTTTTGATTGCAATTTTAAATTTTTATATTTTTTTTTAGAGTTATAAATTATTTTTATTATTTTAAATAAATGTTTATTCTTCAGTTTAGTAATTAGTGTATTTTTAATATACATATTAGCAGCGGTGTCAAAAAACAAAACTTTCATTAATGTCATTTATATTAATACAATAATTAAATACAATTGAATAAGAATATTAATAATTGTAAAGTAAATTACTGTATTTTTAAAAAATATATAGTTAAATTTTAATATTTTAATTTTAAATATTTTTTGAACATTGGTGAATAAGTGAATATAAATAATATTTTTAAAATTAAAGTAAAAATTATTTTTTAAAATAAAAATATTTAATAAAAATTTACTATATGGGCGGTTTAATGTGTTGTCAAAGATAGAAAGAAAAAATTTCATTTATATTAAAAAATACATTTGTATGCTATTTTAAATTTTTTTATTTTAATTGTTTTACAAGTAGGGCCTATTAACTCCCTACCTCTTGTATTCATTCTTTTTTTTAATAGAACCAATGCATTATCTTGAAAACAAAAATATCTTCCTTTTTTTGTATTAGTTTGGTGAGAACTTCGAACAACAATAGCTCTACTTTTTTTTTTTTTTATTTTATTTAAAGATGTTTTTGTATTTCGAACAACTACTCTTAAAAAACGACCTTCTTTGGCATGTCTAGTTGTATTACATTTTCTTGTTTGTATAACCTTAACTAATAAAATACCACTAGAATCGCTAGGAATTGAAAATGAATTTTTTTGAAACATTTATTTTTGAAAAAATCTTGTCTTTACAGTATAATTGCTTTGCTTGATTATATTTTGTTTTCTTAGTGTAAATATTTTAGATTTTGTGTTTGATTCTTTTAGTTTAAGTTGTCTGATACTAAAATAAAGCATTATAAAAAATAAACTATATAAAGTAATTAACATAATAACAACTATAGTTACTATAGTTTGCTTTTCAAAGAAATAATTAAAAAAATAAAAAAAATCATTAAGTTGATATACTTGTTGATTATAAAAAGATTTATATGAAATAATATCAATATCATATAGTGTGAAGTTTAGTAGGGAAAAGAATAAAATAATAAAAAAACTTTTTTTTTTTAAAGTTTGGGTTGAAAATGATGTTAACTGAGAAAACATAATTATAAATATTAATAATACGGCTAATTCGCTAACTATAAAAAGAAGAATAATACCATCTAAGTTAAAATATATACCTAAAATTAAAAATAAAGTAAATAAAAATAAAAAGGATAAAAATTTTTTTCTAACAGAAGTTTCTTGTAGAAATGAATTAAGGATAAATAATCCTAAAACTAAAGGTACGATCTTTAGTAGCGATAATATACTAATTAAATTTAAAAAATTCATTTAATTTCAACCATTGAAAAATAATAATACGTAAGTTACGGAAAAACAATATAAATGAAAATACTCTCCTAAATAAAATAATGCAAAAAAAAACCCTCCCAACTCTGTTGTATGACCTGCAATTAATTCTGATTCTGACTCCCCTAAATCAAAAGGTATTCTACCTGTTTCAATTAAAAACGTTATAATTAATATAGGCATTACAGGTAGCATTAAAAAAAAACCGTTAATGATAGATGATTGTAATTGTACTGCCTGGTAAAAAGAAAATGATTCATAAAAGATTATTAAAAATACAAAAATAAAGTTTAAAAATATTTCTAAATTAAAACTAATTAATATAATACGATTGGAAGCTAATATAGAGTATTTATTTTTACTACCCCAACCTACTAAAAATAATAGCATAGTAAAAACAGTAGACATTACACCCATAAATAAGATATTATACTCAATTTCAAATAAACTAAGATTTGGACCTCAAATTAAATTAATTCAAAATAAATAACAGACAATTAAAACTAAACTAGGAAAAATCAAAAATAAGAATTTATTTATTTTTGTTAAAACGACAATTTGTTTCATTAATAGCTTTAGGGCGTCGGCGATAAATTGGAGTCTACCTTTATAACCAATATAATTAGGCCCTACACGGCGTTGGATAATAGATAAAACTTTACGTTCAATCAAAGTTATTACAGCTATAATGATAGTGAGTATTAAAAATAAGATAATATTATATATAAATATATTTAAATTTGAAAGAAAAATAGTCATATTATTTAAGTTTTTTATTAAAAAACAATCTAGTTTTTTTACCAATTAAATTACCTTGGCGTTTCATATTTAATTTTATGTTAATATTTTTTAAGTAAAGTACAGTAGTATCTACGTAAAGACGAGGTACTAAGTTGTGTGTTAGTGGTGTAAGTTTTCTTTCAAAACTAGATTCAAGAAGTGTTGAGTAAAAACAAAACACACCTATCATAGATATAAAATGACCTACTGTAGACATAGATTGTCAACCTAAATAAATTAAAGGAAAGTCGTGTAATCTTCTAGGTAATCCTGAAAATGCAACTCAAAACATAGGGATAAAGGTTGTTCATTGACCTATAGTGTAGTAAATGATATGAGCAAAACTGAATAATTTAGAATACTTTGTTTGCATTAAAGAGTAATAATAATAATAAAAACCAACAAAAATACCCATTACTACAGCACCTGAAAGCATAAGGTGGAAATGAGCTACAACGTATAAAGTATCGTGCATAGAGATGTTAAGACTTACGTGAGATAACCACATACCTGTAAACCCAGCAACTAGAAATAAAAATATAAAAGAAACAACACCGTATAAAATTAAATTATTTTTTAACATTCCATTTACAAGAGTATAAGTTCAGTTTACCATCTTAATGGTTGCTGGTAGGGAAATCATAATTGTAATGGTACTGTATAGTGATCTGCTTCTATGATCTAAACCGATTAAATACATATGATGGCCTCAAACAAGAAAACCCATATAATTCATTATATAAATAGCTCAAATCAAATGGTGTTTAGATGCAACTCTTCTTGAAGATGTTGTTGGTAGTACTGAATTAATAATTCCAAAAGCAGGTATAATTAAGACGTATACTTCTGGGTGTCCAAAAAATCAAAATAAGTGTTGAAAAAATATAGGATCACCTCCATAAGAAAAATCGAAAAAAGAAGTTTTTCAATGTCTATCTGTTAAAAGCATTAACATTGCAGATCCAAGTACTGGTGTAATAACTGATAAAGCTCTTAACATTAATAAAATTGTTATTGTTATAAAAGGGATTAAAATACGACGATTTCTTAACCCAGGCATTGATAATGTTCTTCTGGTGATTAACAAATTTACAATACTAATAGTAGTACTTATACCTGCATAATAAACTCCTAAAATAAGCATATCTTGGATTCCAAAACCTGTATACTCAGTGTTAGATGAGAATGGTGTAATAAATGTTCAACCAGCAACTGTTTGATTAGCACTGATACATTTTACTAAAAATCTTTTTTGTCTTTTTAATTTTAGTGCATTTTTTGTTAATGATCAAAAAGTGTCAGTTGAATTGTAAATATCTTTTCAAAATATTAACTTATAACTGTAAAAATTTTCATCAAATATGTTAATATTTAATTTAGAGTTTTTTGCTAATTCTAGGTCCATAATAATCTTATCTTGTAAATTTCTAAATTCAGATCAAGAATATTGAGATTTATCCTCTTCTTGCATTCTGTCATCAATAATTTTTCATATTCTTGAATAGTCGTTATTGTAGATTGTTTTTTTTATATTAGTAAACAATTCATCATAAATATTTTGTTGTAAAAAGTGGTCAACTTTTGCAAGACCAGAATAAAAGGAAGTTTTCACCTCAGTAGTTCAATATTCTAAACGCATTGAACCCATTTTTGCAATTAATAAAAAACCACAAGGTTGTATTCAAAAACCTAGATTATTTAATCTAGGATATGCCACGTCTTTACTACCTACGTGGTATGGTAGGAAATAATTTGCAAAACCACCAAAAAAAATAGGAACAACTACAAAAAAAATCATAATTAATGCATGTGCAGTAATTACTTGTAAATATTTTAATGAATCCCCATTAAAAAATGGACTTCCGGGGTATGCCATTTCCAAGCGAATACAAGTCGCCAAATACGAACCAAAGATTGCAGTTACTAAAGAATAGTAAAAGTAAAGAAGACCAAGTTTTTTGTGATTAATAGTGTATAACCACTTTTTAGTGATAAACTTTTTTCCAATAATCAGATTTTGATAAAGACAATCTAACAACTCAGAAATATAAGTAATCACCAATAACTGAAAATTTTTTCAATTACTTATAAAGGTATTATAAGTATCTTTTGCAAACATTTAATGTATTTTCATAAAGAGAGTTCATTGCTGTAGTATAGTGTTGTAGATATAGATTGTATATTTAAGTTTAAATTATCACAATTAACTGTTAAAATAGATTTTAAAGTTAAATAAACTTCGTTTATGATAGTGTTTAAGAGTTTTTCATCATATTGTATATGAAATCAATAATAAGTTAATTCTAAAAATTTTTTAGATAATCATTTTATTCATTGGATTAAACAGAATAGGTTTAATATGTATAAGATTAATAAATTTTGTAAGTTATACCCTAACATTATATAATTTATTTTATTAATTTCAAAACATTTTATTAAAAAAAATACCCAACTAATAAAAATGAATATAAAATGTCAATATTTTGCTATTAAACACAAAATAAAGTATTGTTGTTTTACGCGAATATTATTTTGCTCTAACTCTAAAATTCAAATTTGATTATTTGTATCAAAATTTCAGTTTTTATCAGTATAGTATGAAATAACGTATACAAATTGGTAACTTTCGATATATAATGTATAAATAATTATTAAGGAGATAAAACTTAATAATAATATATTTTGGTAATAAGTTAAATATGAATTATTTATTAATAACACATATGTGAAGTAAATTGCTAAAGATAAAAGAATTAAACTTTTATATGATGTTTTTAACTGTATTAATAATTCTTGATTTAAACTAGAATAATCAAACATATAAAGAGGTTCTTGAGAACTATTTAAAAAATAATAAAAAAATAAAATAAATAAAAAACCTTCTATTAATCAAAAAGTCATACCTGTTCTTTTTCAAAAACGTTGAATAGCTGATGTAAATTTTCCATATTTATATTTATTTAAAAAGTTGTTAAAGGTACTCATAAGTATATAAAATATAACTAGAACAATAAATCAAACAGAGATTTGCTTAGTGACATCAATTTGAATAAAAAACAAAGAAAAGTAAAAATATAAAGCGCTAATTAATAGTGGTGTTAAGATTCACTTTACATTATATAAAATTAAAAAAATATATGAAAATATATATTGTTTTAAATTTTTAATTAATTGTGTAGTTGATCATTGAATTTTTGGAGTTAATCCTAAAAATTTGATCAGTAAGTTTGGAGTGCTGGATTTATTATTTATTGTATATTTAACATATGTTGTTGGTTTGAAATTAAAACTATTGGTAGCAAGTTTAGACTGGATGTTAAATCTATCTGTTATTTTAAACTTAAATGATGTTCAGAAAGTAGAGGTTGATAATTTATTTTGTGTTTTAAAATAAATAAAATAATTTTTTATAAATACCATTTATATTAATTTTTTATATAAATTTCTATTGCTATTAGGTTTTCACACAAAGACGTTTAGTGGTTTAATATTAACAGATTTAATATTATAAAGAAAAACAAAAGCAAAGTAATATTTTATTAATGTAAACAACGAGAAAAACAGGACTCGAACCTATAATGACAGTTTTGAAGACTGTAGTTTTACCATTAAACTATTTTCCCAACAAAATTTATAAGTAATTTTGAAAATTTGTTATTATTGATATAAAAGGAAAAAAATGTATCAAAAAAAAATTTAATATTTGTATAATTTGTTCCTATTTTATAATTAAAAGCAGTTATGTTGGCTATCATTAAATTTACAAAAGAATTTAAAACTATATTTGTATGATATAAAAGGATAAATATATAAAAATATTTTAACATATTTATATTATAAACAACTAATTAAATTAAAGATGGTGGTTATTTTATTAGTTATTGGGAATAAAGCTATAATACCAAATAATGATATTAAATTATTTAATTTTAAGTTAAACATATTTGACCCTCTTCAATTTTGTAAAATTAGAATAATTGTAGTAACTGTAAATAATAAATAATATAGAGAAATTAGATATGATTTTGTAGTTATAAACGTCGTTAAAAAAGGAAATTCATTTGTATAGAAAAGATTAGAATAGTTTAGTATAATATAATTTTTTAAAATATAATATTTTATAATAATATAAAAAAATATTGAAAAGACAAATATGATAGAGAACGCAAATAATTTAAAAAAGGTAAAGTTATAAAGAAATTTTTTAGAAAATTTTTTAGAAAATTGTAAATACATAATGGTGAGAGGGTAAGCACCTTTTCTAATATCAAAACAACTATAATATATTAACTTATAAACATACACAACTCCACAAAGCATACCTATGATACTAAAACCATAACTAAATATATTGACTGGAGTTATAATTAGATTATATAAAAATAAATATTTGTATAAATAACCATAAGTAAATGGTAAACCACCTAAGTTAATTGCAGCAACAATAAGCATAATTGTAAGTACTAATTGATTTTTTAGCATACCCATTTGTCTAGTGTCTTGGGTATTATTAACTTTAATAATTGATCCGGCACAAAAAAAAGTTACCGCTTTAAATAAACCGTGTAAATAAAGATAAGTTACAGTTACTATAAAATTGTTTAATGCAATAGAAGCTATTATAAATCCACAGTGACTAATTGTAGAGTAAGCTAATAGTTTTTTCATATCTGTTTGTGATGCAGCAGCTATACCTCCAAAAGCAGCTGTTAAACTACCATAAAAAAAAATAAAATTTGTCATATTTGAAATAGAAATTATAGGTTGAAATTTTAATAATAAATATATACCTGCAGATACAAGAGTAGCACTGTGAATTAAAGAAGAAGCAGGTACCGGTGCTTCCATAGAATCTGGTAATCATAAATGACCTATAAACTGAGCGGATTTAATAGAGCTAGCAATAAATATACAAATAATACTAAGTCATAGTGTATAGGAGTGATTTACGGGGTTTTGTTGTATTAAAGTTAATAACACATCAATATCTGATGTTTTATAAGTATTTCATAATAAACAAAAAGATATCATTAAAAAAATATCACTAACTTTATTAAACGTAAAAGCTTTAAAACTACAACCAAGTGTTGTTATTTTAAATCGTCAAAAGTTGATTAACAAGAAAGATGTTAACCCTATTAATTCCCAACCTAGTAAAATTGTAAAAAAATTATTACTCAAAACTAAAAATATCATAGAAAATTCAAATCAGTTAATTAGTAATATAAACTCTTCACCTCTCTCTTCAAATTTAAAATAATTTAATATGTAAAAATTAGTTGCAGATCCAATAACACTTACAAGTAGGGTAAATAAGAAAGATAAGGTAGAGGTTTTTAAAACAATTTCATAATTAATATTAATTCAGTTTATGTTATTTAGTTTAAAGGATACCAACTCTGTGGTGCCGTTTAGTGTATATTCAGATCAAGAATGTAAACATATAAATAAGAATAAAATATTATTTAAAATAGAAATAAATTGGACACCTTTATAAGTTAAAAATCTTCTAGAAATAGTTAGTATAGTTAAGTTGATAAAAAAAAACAAAAATCCTGTAAGTGGTGTAAAAGTTAAAAAACCCATTTAATTTATTTTTTTAGTGAAAAGTATTTTTCATATTTTGTTAAAAATTTAGTTGAATAAAGAAAAAAAAATAATCAAACAGATATTCCAACATAAATAGTAATTTGAACTAACAATAAAAATAATAAATGTAAGAAATAATATAAGTACATAATAATAAATAATAATGTATTTATTAATAACACATTCACGCCGTTTGTTGCGTAGTTAATATTTGCAAAGTTTATAAATAAATTATTATTAATAATATAATTTGTTAAAAAAAGAGAACTATTATTTGAAAATACTCACTCTAGTAATTCAAAAATAGCAGAAAAAATAAATAAAAATCTAATATTTTGAATTACAAAACGAATGAAGACTGTAAATGTCGATATCATATCAAAAGCTACTTCTTTAAATAAGTTTCCACTAGATGCAGAACCTCTGATGTATGCAAAAAACATAATTCCGTAATCTATAAACAGATTTAAAGGAACTGTTAATATAAGTAAAGATACTATAAATAAAGCAGCAAATGATCATATTAAAATATTTGTATTAAATAATATAATAACGAATGAGGTTATTATAAAGGAAACTAAAGTTAAAAAAAATAAAATAGCAAACAAAAAAAAATCGTCTACAGGACCTACTTCTTTTTCAGTTTCGTTTAATATAAATAATTTTGAAAATGAGTTTAATGCTTTTAACTGAGTAATATAATTTTGAATATTAGTTAAAAAAAAAATAAAATAAATAACTAAAATAATTAATGATATTTTAAAAAATATTTTAAAAAAGAAATAAAAATTAAAATATAAATTAATATTTTCAGAAATTGTATAGGTGTTAATAATAAAACCGTAGTTAGAGTAGATAATGTAGTTATAGTAAGCGTTTAAAGAGCTTTTCAGTAAAATTTGATCAGAATTTACAGAAGATATGATTGAAGATGCTAATAAATTATCTGTAAACAGGTTTTGGTACAAATTACTTAAAGTAAGGTCATTTAATAAATAAAACACTAAATTTAGTAAGCTAAGATTTAAGCAGTTAATAACTTGAAAAAAATGTAATACTATTTTATTATATTAATTTTTTTATTAAATCATATTAATTTTTATTTTTATTTTAAAATTATATTATATAATTTTATTCTAATCTACTTAGAAATAAACTATACCTATAATATACTAAACATTATGTATTATAAGAATAAAATTTATATTTTTACAATAATATATCTATATTATATATACGTAAATAAGTTATATTCTGTATAGATATATATTATACATATACTTATA
>Ga0208485_1000075_pt1 | contig 31003 bp, 55 predicted proteins | sample LakMenEpi27Jul12_FD_150707 | JGI IMG/M metagenome (GOLD analysis project Ga0208485, IMG submission 150707) | Freshwater microbial communities from Lake Mendota, WI - 17JUL2012 deep hole epilimnion (SPAdes) | ecosystem: Environmental > Aquatic > Freshwater > Lentic | place: Lake Mendota, Madison... | reverse complement strand
GCTATTGACGTAGCAGTTCAAAAAGGTATCTATTCTTTGAAGGATATGGTATTTATTTTAGATGCTTTAAACTCAATTAAAAATGAAAACTAAATTGTCAATATTTGCTTTCTCTGTGCTAACTATTTTAGCACCTATAAAACCTTTGGTAATTATTGCTATTATGTTTATCATTTTGGATACTGCTTTTGGAATATGGAGAAGTGTAAAGAAAAACGGATGGACATCAATACGTTCACGCAGACTTTCACACACGATTTCTAAGAGCCTTTTATATAGCGGTGCAATAGTATTTATCTTTTTACTCGAAAAGTACGTTGTAGCGGATTTATTAGGGCATTTTATTGCAATTGATTTAGTGTTGACCAAAGCATTCACAACGTTTTGTGTATTTACTGAGATTAAAAGCATCAATGAAAGTTATCATTCTGTTACAGGTGTTAATGTTTGGGATAGATTTGTAAAGTTTTTAAAACGTTCTAAGGAACAAATGGAGGATTTAAAATGAAAAAGTTAGACATTCAAGCAATCAAGCAAGTACGTTTAAAAGACAATCAATACTTTGCGGAAGAATCACCTAAAACACAAATCTATCTTCACCATACTGCAGGAAATGGAAATGCTGAAGGGGTTTCTCGTTATTGGAACGGCAACGATTCACGAATTGCAACTGCATTTATAATTGGTGAAAACGGAACTATTGTACAGTGCTTTTCATCTAAACATTGGGCGTGGCATTTAGGGATTGACCAAGAGGATTTTGCACGTAATGGTGCGAAGTATTCAAACCTAAACAAACTATCTGTTGGAATTGAAGTCTGCAACTGGGGTTATCTTAAAAAGAAAGGTGATAAATATTATAACTATGCAGGTGGCGTTGTGAATCCATCTTACGTTACTGAATTAGAAACTCCCTACAAAGGATATAAGTATTGGTACAAATACTCTGATGCTCAAATTGAATCACTTCGTCAATTAGTAGAATATCTTTGTGATACATACGACATACCTAAGGAATACAGAAGCGAAATATGGGCAATTGATAAGGAAGCATTCAAAGGAAGCAAGGGAATCTTTACACATAACTCAGTGCGTAAAGACAAGAGTGATATGTACCCATGCCCCCGAGTGATTGAAATGCTCGAAAACCTATAACAGATGAGAGTTTCGATAATTATTCTGTCGCTAATTTCTACTATATTTGCGACAAGTTGCTCTGTGAAATACCATTTGCGTAAAGCAATCAGCAAGGGTTATCGTTGTGATGAAACAGGAGACACAATTACTATTTCATCTATTGACTCAATTCCGTACGTTTTAAGGGACTCTATTTTTTGGGAGAAGGTAATTGTTCAGAAAGATACGATAGTTCGTTATAAGACATCTTATGTGCCTAAAACACGATTTGAAACAAAGATTGAATATAAAGAAAGAGTGAAAGTAGTTAATGCTGAGGTTCAAAAGGTAAAGTTTCAAAACAAATACATCACAAAATACAAAACTCGTTGGATTTTTGTTATTATTGCATTTATTCTTGGATTCCTTTTACGGTTATCTTTGAGTGAAACCTTTAGAAGTAGGTTAAAACTTCTGCCTAAACTATTCAAATGAATAAACAGACACGCTTTAGATTGCAGGAAGATGAGATAGAAATCTTAAATTCATATAGGGCAATCAAATTAGAATCCAATGGACTTGGATTAGATGATAAGGATGTAAAACACGGATGGTTAAAATCTAAAAATGCATCTTTATTTTTTAAGAATCCAAACTTTAGGGAATCGGAGGAAACAAACTACAAGGAATTACAGGAAGCAATCTTAAATGACATTCGAGAATTTAAACCTGAATATCCAACAATCTTTCGTAATCCTTCAACGGATGGTCACTTGTTAGTGATAGACCCTGCTGACATCCATATCGGAAAACTATGTGAAGCATTTGAAACAGGTGAAGACTACAACAATCAGATTGCAGTTCAACGTGTTAAAGAAGGCGTTCAAGGCATCTTAGATAAAAGCTCAGGGTTTAACATTGATAAAATTCTGTTCATTGGAGGTAACGACATCCTTCACATTGATACTCCTAAACGTCAAACTACTTCAGGCACTCCACAAGACACAGATGGAATGTGGTATTCTAATTTTCTAATCGCAAAACAATTATATGTTGACATCCTTGAAACACTTTTGGCAGTTGCTGATGTTCACTTTACTTTTAATCCTTCCAATCACGATTACACACACGGATTCTTTTTGGCAGATGTTATCCAGACATGGTTTAAAGATTGTGATAACATTACTTTTGATTGCTCTATTGCTCATCGGAAAGGGTTCTTGTACGGAAAGAATCTAATTGGAACTACTCACGGAGATGGAGCAAAGAACGCAGACCTACCTTTATTGATGGCAACCGAGTTTTCACACGAGTGGAGCTTATCTAAGCACAGGTATGTTTACACCCATCACGTTCACCATAAAACAAGCAAAGACTACGTTGGATGCACGGTTGAATCACTACGTTCACCATCAGGAACTGATTCCTGGCATCACAGAAATGGATACCAACATTCACCCAAAGCAGTTGAAGGATTCCTTCATCATAAAGATTTTGGGCAGGTCTGCCGAATTACTCACATATTTTAGTATATTTGTGCTTTTATAGCTAATTAGGTTTTAAGAAAGGGTTGACAGTTGAAAGCGTTAACCCTTTTTTTGTACCCATTCGGGTATAAATAACCTATATTTCTTTACATTAATACCTTATCGGGTATAAATTTTCCCTATAAAATCAAGCCTTTTAAAAATAATTTGTTAAAATGTGAAAAATATTTGTTGATAATTGAAACCTTATTTCTATATTTGCATATAATTAGTTCACAAACAAAAATTAAACGCTATGAAAAAACAAGAAATGATTAACGTAATTATGCTTGAAGAAAAAGCATTATACGAAGCAGTTCAGCAAGCTATTGCATTATTAGGGTTAGACAATGAAATAACTCAATCTGCAATTACACGATGGAGTACAGTTAATAAATTAGTAAAATCTTTAGGACTATGAAAAATTTAAACGAAACACAAAAGGACATTTTAGGAACATTGATAGCATTATCATTAGTGTTCACTGTAGTGGGTTATTTTACCGTTACGCAACCAAACTATGTTAAAACAAATGAAGAGCCTGTAATCGAAGCTAAGCACGTTCAATCGCCTGTATTAGAGAAATACGGAAAACTATTCACTAAAAACTAAACGCTATGGAAATCGAATACAGCAAAAATGAAATGTGGATATATTACGAACGAGGAGATGTTGTTTTTCATGTTATTTGTGATTGGTGGTTCTGGACTGAAACTGCAGGGAAACACGATTTCGAATGGCTTGAGTTGGATATCAATATTAAAAAAGCAGAATGGTGGATTGAAGGAAAGGATGGCATTCATCAAATGGAAACAACGAAACAGTATGAACAATGGCTATTATCACAAATCGAACATATGAGAAGAGAGGAAGGATTCCTGTTTGATGAAATGATTGAGCTTATAGATAAGATTATACACAATAATTTTTATGAATATGGTATTTAAACTACAAAGGATGATTCGATTCTGGACGGGTAAATCATCACACGAAACAATTAGAGGTACATTTAATGAGGAACTGTACAAGAGAATATGTGAGATAAAATTCAATGAGAAGTTATGACACCTAAAGAAAAAGCTATTGAATTAAGAGATAAATATATTTTTACTTCTTTTATTATTGATGAAGATTATGATAGCATAAAGTTAAAGTTAATGCTCCATGCAAAACGTTCAGCATTAATTGCAGTTGATGAGATAATTAAACAATGGGAATACATGGATTCAATATTGATTAATTGTTGGAGTCCAAATAAAATAGGTCTTAACTATTGGAAACAAGTTAAACAAGAAATAGAAAAGCTATGAGATACAAACTAATTTATAAAATAGGAATGGCAACAGTGCAAGAATGGATATTTACATCCGAAAGTTTAGCGTACTGGAAGAAAATGGACTTAATTGAAACAGGACGTTTTAATATGGGTAGTTTTAAAATCGAACAATTTGATGTTCTAAATTCAAACAAATGAGCGAATTTATAGATAAAATAAACTATCTAATTGAACGAGATGGTTTAAATGCACGCAACAGAAAACGAGAAATAATTTATCGTAAATGTTATTTACAAAGTAAGCTAAGAGAATTAGGGATGAATTTCAGGCAAATAGGTGAAATGTTTAATCAACACCATGCTTCAGTTATTCACAACATAAAGACTCACAAAATAATGTCTGAGTTATATGCGGACATTTATTCAACTGAAATTAGTGATTACGTTGCTGAATTAACGGGATTGAAATTTGAGCCTCCAAAGCGTAATTTAGTTGAAGATATTATGTATTGTAATAAGTTATACGATTTGAGAATAATAAAAAGACGAATTAAAGAAAATTATTATGATGATTACAAAACAATAATTGAATAATTACGTTATATTTGTGTATCGGTAGGCAGACCGTAAAGAAAACATTATTAGAAACCCTATTGGTTAGTAGCACTGCCTTGCGAACGCTGATAGGGTTTTACTATTTAAAGGCAGTTAAATGAAGTCGTGGATTAAATTAGACAGAGAAATTACTTCTCATTGGATTTTTGAAGATGCTTGGAAATTCAGAAATTGGATTGACTTACTTACGTTGGTTAATCACTCAGAGCAAAAAATAAACATTAAAGGTACTGTTTTGACGTGTCATAGGGGTGAAACACTATGCAGTTTAGATACGTTTTCGAGGCGTTGGAATTGTGATAAGTCTAAGGTAAGACGTTTTCTGAAGTTGCTCGAAGCTGATTCAATGATTGTATTAAAATCGGAACACTTAACGACACGCTTAACTATCTGTAACTATGATACTTATCAAGGTGAAAGAAACGCAGATGAAACGCAGATGAAACGCAAACGAAACGCAGATGAAACGCAAATGACACCAAACAAGAATGATAAGAAAGAAAAGAATGAAAAAGAAATCATTTTAGATGCTTGGATTGATTACAGAAAGTCTATTCGTAAGGCGTTAAGTCAGGCAACGATAAATACTATTTTAAAGAAAATGGAAAGTTATACAAATGAACAATGTAAGTTTGTAATAAACAAATCTATTGAAATGGGATGGCAGGGTTTGTTTTGGGATAAGATACAAACAATAGAAGAAATAAACGAACCTAATAAATGGAAAGCACCATGGAGCTAAACGGATTTAAAATAACACAAGCAGGAGATGTAATAACTGACTTATTTAAACACCGAGATAATTACCATCAAAAAGGGAAGTATTTAGGATTTAAAAGTTTGCATGAACATTACTCAATGTCATTAGGTAACTGTACAGATTGGACAGGTTTTCCAATGAGTGGTAAAACACAGGTTTTAATGGAATGCTTAATGAACACATCTAAGTTTTACGGATGGAAGCATTTAGTTTATTTTCCTGATGTTGGAAGCAATGTTGAAATCATAGCAGATTTAATCCACAAAAAGACAGGTAAAAGTTTTAATCCTGATGATAGAAATGTAATACAAGATTCAGAAATTACACAAGCCATTGACTGGGTTATTCAACACTTTAAAGTTTTAACAAGAGCAGACATTAAAGCTAAGTTAACTCCTATTCAATTTTGGGATATGGCAGTTGAAATAAAAAAGAAAGATGATTTGCACACTGCTTCAATTGATAGTTGGAAAGATTTAAACCATCCATACAATGAATACGGAGGATATGCACAATACTTAGAGTATGTTTTGCCATACAGAAATCAAATTGCTGAGGATAATGGTTTACATTTGCATACAATTATTCACCCAAAACTAACTGAAAAGGAAAACGGAAAAAGAAATCCTCCTAATCCATATGATTTAAAAGGTGGTTCTGAGTGGTTTAATAGTGGGAAATGCATGATTACAGTACACAGGGAAGACCCAACATACAATCTTGCAGAAATATACTTCAATAAGATTAAGCCACGTTCAAATGGAAACATCGGTAAAATTGAAATATGGTTTGATAAAGAAAGATTGAGTTACTTTGAACAGGAAATTACTGCTCCTAATGTATACCAAAAGATATTTGCAGCTCCACAAAAAGACGAATCAAAGCAATTAACTATGATAGAACAAAAGTTAAACAGTATTAAACAAAACACGAATTTCTAATGGACATCGGATTAAAACTACTACACATAAAATCACTTATTCAAAAGAACATTTGGAAAGTGAAACTAACTCGTGAAGATTTAGAAGAAAGAAAGCCTGATGCAGTTGCATTCATCAACGGAGCAAAAGACACAGAGAATGATTTAAAGCAGGTTCAGTTAGCTATTAAAGAATTGGAAACAGAGCTTCGATTGCAAGGAAGAGAAATCAACCGATGTTTGCATATAAACGGAGAATTAAAGAAACGAATTGAAGAATTAGAACATGAATTAAAATACAAAAACGTAGAACTATGATTAAAGAGAAAAAGTTAGTAGCACTATCAGCAGTGCTTCCAGTATTAGCAGACTTCATTGAGGACTTAAATGACCAATTTGTATTCAAGCAGGACTTAAAACGTAAAGCAAACATTCTTGCAGACGAGATTCGCAAAGTAGATTACAAAGTTTTACAGGTATATGGAGAAAAACGAAATGAAATATACGAGCAACAAGTACAGTTGCAGTTGCTATTTAGACAATGGATTGACGAAACAATAAACTTAGACTGATGAAAGTAGGTTCAGACTTCTCAGGAGTAGGTGCATTTGACCAAGCTCTGAAGCGTTTAGGCGTAAACTATGAAACTATTTTTGCCTGTGATATGGATAAATATGCAAGAGATACATTCATTCATAATTACGGAGAACCAAAATACTATCCAACTAATGTTTATGATAGAGAGATTCCATCCGAATCACTTGACATTTATATGACTTCTCCTCCATGCCAAGCATTCTCACTTGCTGGTAAGCGACTTGGTAAGGATGACAAACGAGGCGTTTTATTCTTTAACTCACACGAATTTATTCAGGTAAACAAACCTCGCTTTTTTATATTTGAGAACGTTAAAGGATTGCTTTCAGATGATGGAGGAAGAACATTCCAAGAGTGGATTAATATGTTAGGAGGAAAATCAGTTAATGGATTACCTGTATTGTTTGCTCATGATGATGCAGTTCCTTATCATTTATATTGGCAAGTTCTAAATGCTAAACATCACGGAGTTCCTCAAAATCGAGAAAGAGTTTTTTTGATTGGTATTCGTGATGATGTAGATAATCAATTTCAATTTCCACGAGAAGAACATTTGACTAAACGATTGAAAGATGTGCTTGAAAATGATGTGGATGATAAGTATTTTTTGAGTGATAATACTATAAATACATTGATTAATAATCAAAGATTTAATAAATATGAACCAATTGAAAACACGGAAACTGAATCAAGTTGCATCACATCAAATTGTGGTAAAGTTGTTAATTCTAATAACTATTTAAAAATCGGAACTTGGAGAACACATATTGACGGAAGAGGATTTAGAGAAGTTGAAGATGGAAACTGTCCTACTATACCTGCAAGAGCAAGAGAAGATGGAAGTGGTCAACCTGTCGTAATGCAATTAAACCAAAGCAAAGAAAGCGGAGGGGTTCAACCATATCAACAAAATCGTGTTTATGACGAAAATGGAATTTGCCCTACTTTGTGTGCTAATTTAGGAGGTGATAGAAATCACAACATTTTAAAAGATTATAAAATTCGCAGACTTACGCCAAGGGAATGCTTTAGATTGATGGACTTTCCTGACACATTTACTTGGAATGTAAGTGACTCACAAGCTTATAAACAAGCAGGTAATTCAATCGTTGTTAATGTCCTTTATAAAATACTAAAACAATTGCCATTATGAGATGTAAAAACTGCAAAGATAAGTTTGAACCGATTAGATTCAATCATAAATACTGTTTAAAAGACGAATGTATCCGTGCTTTTGTAGCGGAAACAAAAGAAAAGATGTGGAAGGAAACGAAAACACGAATGAAACAAGATTTAAAAACAACTCAGGATTGGTTAAAGGAAGCACAAACCATCTTTAATAAGTATATAAATTTACGAGATAAAGGACTTCCTTGCGCTTCTTGTGGTAAACCAATCAAAGGTAGAGTAAATGCTTCTCACTTTTGGAACGCAAACAATCACCATAACGTAAGATTCGATGAAGATAATGTACATTCAAGTTGCATTACCTGTAATCAATTCTTATCAGGTAACTTGTTGGAATATCGAATAAGGCTATGTTCTAAAATCGGACAAAAAAGATTTGATGAACTGGAAGCAAAAAGACACGTTACAAAAAAATGGACTGCTGATGAGCTGCAACAATTAATAAAAGAATACAAAACAAAAGTTAGACAGTTGCAATAATGGAATACAATAATGATTTTAGATTTGATTTAATGCTCGGACAAATCTATGAGCAACAATTAGGCGAACTACTCAATCAAAAGATAGAAGTGAAGCGTGATTACAAATGCTTAGAAACAGGAAATATCTATGTTGAATATGAAAGCAGAGGCAAACTAAGTGGATTAAGTACAACACAGGCTAATTATTGGTGCTATTGGTTGAGTGAAGAGCATTGCGTTTTGATAAAAACTGAGAGATTAAAAGAAATGTGCAGGAAATATTTAGGAACTGATAGAGATAAAAAAGGAGGAGACTCTAATACCAGTAAGGGAATCCTGCTTCCAATGAAAGATTTCTTAAAAATAATTTAACTTTTTTTTACCAAACGCTTGTTTATATAGAAATATAATACATATCTTTGTAGAAACAAAAACGAAAAGCTATGAAAACGATTAACAAAACAGAATGGTATTTAATCTTAAGCCAGGAATATTCAAAATATGATTGGATTATGAGAGCAATGAATGAATCACAATTAAACGAGCTTTGCTCAAGTATTAGAAGTAGATTGAAGCAACAATACAAAGTAATTTAAATAAAATGAGGGGTGCGGCTCAGTTAACGCACATATTTAAAACAAATCGCTATGAAAAATCTATTAAAAATTCAGTCAGAATTAAAATGTCCAAAAGGTAGCTTCAACTCATTCGGTAAATACAAATACAGAAGTGCGGAGCAAATTCTTGAATCATTAAAACCATTGCTAAAAAAACACGAATCACTATTAGTATTAACTGATGAGATTATTCAAGTAGGCAATAAGCTGTTTTTAAAGGCGACTGCTTCACTTTCCGATGCTGATAGTGTAATTCATTCAAACGGATTCGCAGAGCTTGGAGAACACAAAGGAATGTCCTCTGAGCAATGTACAGGAACTGCATCAAGTTACGCACGCAAATATGCTTTAAACGGATTGTTCTTAATTGACGAAACGGAATCAGACCCCGACTCAAAAGATAACACTCCAGTACAACCAAAGAAACAAACTTTAGATGCTAAAAGATTCCAAGATGCAGTCAAAGCATTAAATGATGGAAAGATAACACGTCAATCATTAGAAGATAAGTTTGCTTTAACAGATGGTCAAATTGATATACTGAACACGTTATGAAAGTTAGATGCTCTGCTATAGGAAAAATTATGTCAGCACCTCGCAATAAGAGTGAGGTGCTTTCACAGACTGCAAAGACTTACATTCACGAGTTAGTATTGCAAGATAAATACGGAATCAGAAAAGAGTTCAGCTCACGTTACACAGATAAAGGAAACGAAGTTGAAAACGAATCAATCAACTTAGTCAACGAAGTTTTAGATGTTGGATTCATCTACAAGAATGAGGAGTTTTTCGAGAATGATTGGATTACAGGTACTCCCGATGTAAACACGGATGAAGTATTGTTAGATGTCAAAAGCTCTTGGGATGGTACAACGTTTCCATTCTTTGAGACTGAGATACCCACAAAGGATTACTTCTATCAATTACAGGGTTATATGTGGCTAACAGGTAAACAACAGTCAATGCTTTGTTACTGCCTTATTGATACACCTGCTGATATGGTAGCTTCTGAAGTTAAAAGACAACATTACATTTTAAATAAAATAGAAGAGGATTTAGAACTAACAAGAGAGATTGAATCAAAACATATCTTTAGCCACATTCCAAAGAATCGCAGAGTTAAGGTCTTTTATGTACAGAAAGACGAAGCAGTTATTGAACGAATCAAAGAACAGGTAGAGCTTTGTCGTGAGTATTACAACACCTTAATAAATTTCTTATGAAAGCAAGAGAATTGATAAAAGAAATGATAGTTGAATTAATCGATAAAAATTCAGAGCAACATTTAAAAATTAACAAACTTTACGAAGAAATCGCTGAATTGAAAGAAGCTAACTTTAATTTGAATAGGGAAATAAAATTTATGAAAAACACAATAACATTTGAACCATGAATCAGAAAGTAGAAGACCCGATTGTATTAAAAGTAATGAGTAAGTTTTACGAACGTTCACAGCGTGGAATAGATAAATATGGAACTATGTTAACACGAACTGATTTAGATGCGTTAGAATGGCTTAATCATGCTCAGGAAGAGGCTATGGACTTTTGTCTGTACTTAGAAAGATTAAAAGATGAATACAATAAGCCATTTGTAGACAGATTAATGGAAGAAATGATTAAGAAAGAAAATGAACAAATTGATAGGCTTACAAAGCATTTATAAATTTAAACAACAAGAACAATGAAAGAGAAAAACTTAGCTATTATTATTACATTGTCAGTATTAGCATTGGCATTGTACGGATTTTTTAACCTTGTCGCGTGGTTATGGCGAGGCGTATTTTAGTAACAATTAAATAAATATACAATGGAAAACAAAATCAATTCAGGAGTGCTTTTTAAAAATGATAAAAAGACAAGTCCAAATCAGCCTGATTACAGAGGTAAAGGAAACTCATTTGGAAAAGAAATAGACATTGCAGCATGGATTAAGCAAGGTAAAAATGGTAGCTTTTTAAGTTTATCATTCTCAGAACCTTATGTTGCACCTGAAACAATGGAAAGAGTTCCTGTATCAAATGATGTAGATGATTTTCCGTTCTAATGTACATTGATGAGGGAGGATTGCGAAAGCAATTAGTGATGTTGCTTCGTACCAAAACACGGAATCAAATCGTTCAAGAGATAAAATCTAACACAGGAAAGTTCCATCAATATCAGATAGACAAATTCCTACAAGGTAAAGACGTAACACTCTGTACTGTGGTAAAGTTAGACAACTACATCTCAAGGGAGATTTACTTAAACAATTTAGAGCCAGTTTAACCACTGGCTTTTTTAATTGTTGAAAACTTTTTTACTACCTGTTTAGATTTTCATCGTATGTTTGATTAGATTTTAATCAATGGATAAACTTTCAACACTTGCAAAACACCATAAAGATTGGCTGAGAATAGTCAACAGCTTTGGTGAATACTTCCTTGCAGAAGATATAGTTCAAGAAACATATATCAAAATTATACGTTTAAATCATATAGATAAGATTGTAACTGATTCGGTAAACAAAAATATAATGTGGCTTATTCTGAGAAGCGTTTACATTGACCATTTGCGAGCAAAGAAGATTGAAAGCGTATCAATTGACGAATGCATAAAACTAAGTTATGATGAAACCAACTTAGAAAAACACGAAGCATTCAATCTAATTGAGCAGAAAATACAGGAAGAGGTGGAGACATGGCATTGGTATGATATAAAGCTATTCAATTTGTACCGAGACACCAACTTGTCAATGCGTGAAATAGCAGAGGAGACAGATATAAGTTTGACATCTATCTTCAACACGCTTAAAAACTGCAAGGAAAGACTTCGAGAAGCAATTGGAGAAGAATTTGAGGATTATTTAAATGAAGATTTTGAATTAATAAAATAACAAATGACAAAAACACGAACACCAAGAAAGAAAGCTGAAGGATTAGGAGATACAATAGAACAAATCACAGAGGCAACAGGAATTAAGAAACTCGTTAAGTTCATTGCAGGAGATGACTGTGGATGTGATGCACGCAAAGCAAAGCTCAATGCGATGTTCCCATACAACAAACCAGAGTGCTTGACTGAAGTTGAATACAATTACTTAAATGAAACTCAGGTATTGTACAAAAACTCAATACGTCCAAGTGAGCAAGATGAAATCCTAAAGATATACAACCGTATTTTCAAAGTGCGACAAGAACCAACATCTTGTGCAAGTTGCTTAAGAGAGATTGTAGTGAAGATGCAAAGAGTGATGGAGGAGTACAAAGAAGAGGAAACTGCATAAACACGAAATGAGATACTATTTAGTTGACCACGGTAAGGAAATGATAGAAGCTGCTAACAAAGTAACAGAGTATCTATCAAAGCAAGGATTTCACTATGTGGTTTACTTAACAGACGCAGATGGATTAATGTGCGTTGAAGAGATAGATGAGAATGAATTTTTAGACCACTTTAAATACCACCAAAACACGAAATAAAAAATGGCAAAAGTAGGAAGACCAAGAAAGGTTGAAAAACCTGATGATATGTTAGACATGTTCAAAGCATATAAGACATACGTAAAAGAAAATCCAAGATACAAATACGTAATGAACCAAAGAAGCGGTGACATGGTTGCAGAACCACTTGAAGTTCCATTGACTTTGGAAGGGTTTGAGATATGGACTTTGAATAAATTTGGCTTTCACATTGAGCAGTATTTTAAGAATGTGGAAAAAAGATATGAAGAATTTGTCCCCATCTGTACACACATACGTAAGGAAATCCGCAGAGACCAAATCGAAGGAGGAATGGTTGGACAATACAACGCATCCATCACACAGCGTTTAAACGGATTAACTGAGAAAGTAGAAAACACAATTGTAACAGAACAACCATTGTTCCCAGATGTTCAAGAGAACGACAGCAATAAATAAAATCTTAGCGTTAAAAAAACGAATCAAGATAATTCAAGGTGGAACATCAGCAGGTAAGACCTTTGGTATTCTCCCTGTATTGATTGACCGATGTACTCGCTATCCTAACTTAGAAGTTTCGGTTGTAGCTGAATCAATCCCACATTTACGACGCGGTGCATTAAAAGATTTCACAAAAGTCATGAGGTGGACAGGACGGTATATTGAAGACCGATTCAATAAGTCACTTCTAAGATACGAGTTTGGCAATGGAAGTGTAATGGAGTTCTTCTCGGCAGATGATTCATCTAAACTCAGAGGAGCAAGGCGTGACGTTCTCTACATTAACGAGTGCAACAACGTGAGCTTCGAATCTTACAATGAGCTTTCCATCCGTACAAAGAAAGAGATATTCTTAGACTTCAACCCAGCAAATGAGTTTTGGGTACACACTGAACTGAAAGACGAACCTGATTCAGATTTCATTATTTTAACCTACAAGGATAACGAAGCACTTGATGAATCCATAGTAAGCCAAATAGAAAAGAACCGTGAGAAAGCAGCAACGAGTTCTTATTGGGCGAATTGGTGGCGGGTATATGGACTTGGAGAAATCGGAAGCCTTGAGGGAGTAATCTTCAACAACTGGAAAACAATCGACACAATACCAACCGAAGCTAAGTTGATTGGAATCGGACTTGACTTTGGATACACGAATGACCCTACCTCAGCAATTGAAGTCTACAATTGGAATGGTAAACGGATAGTAAACGAAATCTGTTATCGAACAGGAATGGTAAACTCTGACATCGCTAAGGTGTTACCTAATCACGTTACTATTTATGCTGATAGTTCAGAACCGAAATCAATTGAAGAGATTCGAAGGTTCGGCAAAATGATTAAGGGCGTAACAAAAGGAACTGATTCAATCAGGTTTGGAATTGACATCATGCAACGACAGGAGTATTTAGTTACCTCCCAAAGCACGAACCTAATCAAAGAGCTGAGGAGTTATTGCTGGTCACTAAAGAAAGACGGTGACAAAACAAACGTACCTATTGACCATTTCAATCACGCTATTGATGCATTACGATATCATGAGATGGAATCATTAGGATTAAAAAGTAACTATGGAAAATACTTCATCAGATGATTTACCTATGCTGAAAGCAGTGGTGGAAGATTACATTTACCAACGTACAGGAAAACGAATAAAGATTATCTTTGATGAACCAATGAAAATGAGATTGCACTTTCAAATGTTATGTGCAGCATATGATATAGTACAGGTACAACAAAACACTAAATAAATCGTTTTAATATTATGAAGTTAGAAATTAACGTTCCATCAAGCCTAAGTGAAATTCCATTAAAGAATTATCAGGAGTTCCTGAAAGTTCAGGCAGAATCCAATGATGAGGAATTTGTAGCTCAAAAGATGATTGAGATATTCTGCGGACTTCAACTAAAAGACGTTGTTAAAATGAAGCTAACATCTTTGAATGAGTTGATAGTTCACTTCACAAAGTTATTCTCTGAGAAGCCAGCATTCAAGAACAAATTCACGATTAAAGCTAACGAAACTGAAATTGAGTTTGGGTTCATTCCTGAATTGGAATCAATATCATTTGGTGAATACGTTGACTTAGAAAATCACCTTACTAAATGGGAAGACTATCACAAAGCAATGGCAGTAATGTACAGACCAATTGTTAAAAGACATAAGGACAAGTACGATATTATGCAATACGAACCAAATGTTGACTTTCAGGAAATGATGAAGTTTGCACCTTTGGATGTAGTGATTGCAAGTAGTGTTTTTTTTTGGAGTTTAGGAAACGAGTTATTGCAGGCTACCCTGAATTATTTGGAGAAGGAGATGGAGAAGAACAAGGAATTGCAAATGACTTTTCAGAAACAACTCAATTTGCCAAGCGATGGGGATGGTATCAATCAATATATGGACTTGCTAAGGGAGACATTACCAGATTTGACGAAGTTACCGAACTCAGACTTACTAAATGTCTCACCTATCTCGTTTTCGAAAAACAAAAAAACGAAATCGAACACAGACAATTTAACCGTAATTTAAAACGATGACAGGATACTACACAATTTTAGACAAACTAAAAGGACACTTTGATGGTGACCCTATCGTGAACACGGTTACTCAAGGTGACATCTTTCAGGTAGACTTGAATAAGCAGACTATCTTTCCATTAACTCATATAATGGTCAACAGTTCAACGCTTACTCCAAACACACAAACATTCAACGTATCTATTCTTGCGATGGATATTGTAGACATTTCCAAAGCTGAGGTAACTGATACATTCCAAGAGAACAACAATGAGTTGGATGTACTAAACACTCAGCACTCTGTTTTAAATCGTGCTTATCAGCAAATGATGCACGGTAATTTATGGGATGATTTGTTTGTGATTGAAGGGCAACCAAACTTAGAACCATTCACTGAAAGATTTGAGAACTATCTTGCAGGATGGACAATGACATTTGATATCACAGTACCAAACGATATGACTATCTGCTAATGGCTTTTAATATTAACCTACCACAAAAACACGCAAGATATAATAACCTTGCTTCATTTCCTCAGAGGGGTGATAGCTCTATTTTGTACGTTGCAATTAATACAGGTAAATTGTACACGTGGACGAATTCATCTTATGTTATTGTAGATAAAAAATATGCTTCATCTTGGGGTTCTATTAGTCAAGCTCCTGAACCAACCGAACCAACTTATTTAGTAGTGGAATGACCAAATCAGAACTTCAAATAGAATTAGAAAAATTCCGTGACCAAGTAATTGAAGAAGCTAAGGAAAACCTGAGACGACTTGGAAAGGATGGGGGGAAACTTATTGATTCAATTGAGGGCAGAGTACAGGCAAACGAAAACTCTTTTGAGATGGAGTTCTCAATGGAAGATTACGGTATCTTTCAGGATAAAGGAGTTTCAGGTAAAAGAAAAAAGTACAACACTGAGTTTACCTACAAAGATAAGATGCCTCCTCCAAGAGCATTTGATAAATGGATTGTAAGAAAAGGAATTGCTCCAAGAAATAAAGGAAAGTTTGCATCAAGGAAATCACTTCAGTTTATGATTGCACGTGGCGTTTATATGAACGGAATTAAACCGAGTTTATTCTTTACTAAACCATTTGAAAAAGCATTTAAGAAATTACCTGATACTTTGGTTGAAGCATTTGGATTAGATGCAGTAAAATTATTTGACGAATCAATATACTTAACACAAAAATAAATGGCAATTTTTGCACGCTCACCTTACATCGTAACAATCAATGAGACTGCTCAGATTGAAACGAAAATTGAAATCTTTCTTTGGAATGGTAACACTACTCCAATGCCTGCTTCACCTGCTTATACATTAAGCAAGAAGATACCTTCATCAAATGCACCTGCAACTTACTATGACATTTCTCCATACATAAAAGAGTACATTGACCACAATCAATTGCAATCAGTTACAACAGGGAATCCTGTAACTCCTGCTGCTCAATGGTGCTGGGTAGGTTTAAAGATTTACAAGAAAGTAAGCACAATCTTTATTCAAGTTGGATTAACTCAGACACGCAGGGCATTCGATGGTTTCGGATATTACACTGATGGATACAATGCTGATTTAGGTTACGTTCATTTATCGCCTGTTGATTCAACATATTATTTGGATGGTTCAGGTAACACAGGACACATTACAATTGAAGGTGCATTTGGTCACTCAATTACATACACAAACTTAAGCACAGGTGCAACTCAGTTCTCTACTTTGAACACGTCAAACGTTAATGATTGGGCAAAGGTATATCCAACATATTTGAATGATGGTAACTTAGTAGAGATATCAAATGGAAGTGGCGTGATTTGGAGTGCGACTTTCAGACCTAAAGAGGAGTGCAAGTACACACCTGTTAGATGTGATTTTGTAAATCGTTTTGGAGCTTGGCAAACTGAATGGTTTTACAAAGCATCAAGCACAGCAATATCAATGGAAAACACGGAGTACAATTTAATGCAATCTACCTATCCGAACTATTCAATACAGGAAGGACAAAGAAAAATGTTCAACACGAACCTTAAACAACAAATCAAGGTGAACACTGACTGGGTAGATGAAACGTTCTCAGAAACGATTAAACAACTAATGGCAAGCGAAAGAATCTTATTAGATAAATCCCCTGTCAAGATAAACACGAAATCAACTGAACTATTCAAAAGCATCAACAACCATATGATAAACTATCAATTGGAATTTGAATACGCTTACGACTTAATTAACTCTGTTGTCTAATGAATAGGAAAGTACAAGTATATATTGAAGGGCAAAGAATCGAACTGTTTAACGATGAGCAGATTCAGGTAAACTCTACTCAGCAGAACATTGCAGATATCTCCAAAACGTACACGGACTTTTCTCAGAGTTTTACCGTACCTGCTTCAGAACTTAATAACCAAATCTTTCAGCACTTTTATCAGACAGATGTAAATGCAACTATTGACCACAACATCAGACGAAATGCATTCATTGAAATTGATTTAACTTTCTTCAGACGTGGAAAGATTCAGATTGAGGGAAGCAAACTAAAGGATGGAAAAGCGGAAAGTTACACGTTAACATTCTATGGTGAAGGCAGAACCTTGTTAGATTACTTTGGGGAAGATTTACTTTCTGATTTAGATTACATACCTTACAATCACGAATACACAGGAACGGAAGTTAAGAATCGCATTGAAGATAACGCTAATACATATGATGTTAAGTATCCTTTAATTACTTCAAATCGTGTATGGACTTATTCAGGTCAAGCACCAACAACAATTTCACCTGCATATTATACTATTCCAACTAACTCTTCACATGACCTTCATCACACATCAGGTCATATGCACTATCAAGAGTTATTTCCTGCATTAAGAGTGCAAAGAATATTTGATGCGATTCAAACAAAATACGGAATTACATTTTCAGGTAACTTCCTAAGCAATGAACGATTTAGTAAATTGTTCCTATGGTACAAAAACAAGAATGAGTTTGTATTCTATTCAGAACCACAACTAATTAATTTTACAAGTCTTTCTACTTCAGGGAATGAAGCAAGTAATTCATTTGATTTAACAAACGATACTCTACACATTCAAGAATTAGCAGGTTTATACAATGGTTCACACGACATCAGTATTAACGTCAATTCAATCTCATCACCAACAGGAGCTACAATAGATGTGTATCAAAATGGAAACTTTATTCAGAGCTTACCTTTTAGTGCAGCAGGTTTATTAACTACTATCTCCATTCCAAATGTTGTAGGTTTAGATTCAATATACCAATTTAAAATTAGAACACACACAGCAGTTACTGTTAGCGTTTCAGTTAGTTACACAATCAGTGCAGTTCTAACAGGATTCTTTGTTCCAATTGCTACTTGTAATGCTACCTGTGCAAATAATGTAATGGTACCTAATATTGATTTATCTGCATTAGCACCATCAATGAAAGTTAGTGATTTCTTTGGAGGTATTTTAAAGATGTTCAATATGACTTGCTACGGAATCACGGAAAACAACTTCCAGGTAGAACCTTTAGATGATTGGTATTCCCAAGGTGCTATTGTTGATATCTCTGAATACACGGACGTAGATACTATTGACATTGATAGAATGAAACTCTATAAAAAGATTTCAATGCAATATCAGCAATCTGACTGTTTTCTAAATAAGCAATTTACTCAGCTCTTCAATCGTAACTATGGAGATACATCATATCAGTACAATTATGATGGTGATGAGTTTACTTTACAAGTTCCTTTTGAGAATCTATTGCAAAACAAATTTACAGGTACCGACTTACAAGTAGGATACTCACTAAACAATGAGTTTGCACCATACATTCCTAAACCTGTTTTATTGTATCAATACGATAACAAAGATGTTTCTTTCCATTTTAATGATGGCAGTTCAACAGGTCTTATTTTAAATTACACGCCATTTGGGCAAGACTTATACACGAACTTAACTGACTACACGTTAAACTTTGCTCCTGACATTTCAACGATGTTAAATGTGCCTGTACAACAAACGTTATTTGGGACTTATTATTTTAGTTATTTGTATAACTTATACAATCTGAAGCAAAGAATTGTGAAGGTAAAAACGATGTTGCCTATTAGCTTGCTTACTGGTTTACAATTAAACGATAGATTAATCATTAGAGATAAAAGATACATCATTAACTCAATGCAATCCAACCTAACAACAGGCGAAGTAAACTTTGAATTAATATTAGACTTCAGACCGATGGTAAATTCTACTTATCAACCATATGTTGGAGTTGATGGAGGTACAATTGCAGTTCCGATTGACTTTGTTAACGGAGCAATCAGTGCAGAGGTAAGCACAACTGTACCTGACATATTAATTGCACCTACAACAATCGATGCTCCTCAGTATGTTGACATCACTTTACCTCCAAATACAGCAGGAACAGTCTACCCAGTGGATGTTACCTACACACTGAACACAGGAATCACGGAATTAACCAATATTAATATTATACAGAAATGATAAAGAACATAATCTCAATGCTATCAGTAGATAATTTCTACGGAATCTCGGAAAACATAGACATCGCAAAAGGAAAATACGCTTACACAACATCCTTTAGAAAAATGACACGTCAAGAAAGAAGAAAAATAGCACTAAACAAACGAAAAAATGGCTGAGAAAAAGACGATTGAGTTAGACATACAGAGTAATTTAGGTAGTTTACGAAGCCAATTAAGGGAAGCACAGGCGGAAGTAGCTGCAATGGCAGATAAGTTTGGTGCTACATCAAAGGAAGCTACTGAGGCAGCAAAGAAAGCAGCGAAATTAAAAGATGCTATTGGAGACGCAAAGGACTTAACTGATGCATTTAATCCTGATGCCAAGTTTGGTGCGTTAACTAAATCCTTAGGCGGTGCTATGGATGGATTCCAAGCAGTACAGGGTGCGATGGGATTGTTTGGTACAGAATCAGCAGATGTTGAAAAAGCATTGTTGAAGGTACAGTCAGCAATGGCGATGGCACAAGGAGTTCAGGGAGTGATGGAATCTGTTGATTCATTTAAAACTTTGATTACACAGGTCAAATCCTTTACTCTAATTCAAAAGATATCTACTGCGTTGCAATGGTTGTGGAATACTGCAATGAACGCAAATCCTTTGGTTGCAATTGCTGCTGCTATTATCGCAGTTGTGGCAGTTGGATATAAATTGATTTCATGGTTAATGGAATCGTCTGAGGCTAATGAGGAAGCAGCGGCATCTATCAAGAAAAACACGGATGCACTAAATAGACAAAAGGCATCAGCAGATAAAGCAGGCGATGCATTAAAGGAAAAGAATGGTCATGAGTATAACATGGCTAAGGCAGCAGGTGCAAGTGCTGAGGCATTAAGGAAGTTAGCTTTAAAACACGCTGATGAACAGATTGCATTGGAGGAAGCATCTGTTGCAACTGCACGAAATACTTACGAAAAGCAACGAAACATACTTGAATCATATAAGATGGCAGGTATGAGTGATGAGGTAATTGAAAAACAAAGAGAATTAGTTACCAAAACACGAGAGGCACTTAAGGAAGAATACGCTGACTTAAAAGCAGCATATCAAAATAAGAGAAATGTAATCCATCAAAATCAAGTTGAGATTCAACAAGAAATAACTGATGCTAAGAAAAAAGAATTAGAGGCAGAGAAAGAAAAGAATGATAAGATAAAAGAGCAACAGCAGGATGCTCACGATAAAGCAGTTCAAGAAACAAAAGATAATAAATCAATTATTAAGGAATTAAACAAAAAGTATAATGAAGATTTAATTGCTTATTTAGATTCCAAAGAAAAAGAACGTCAATCCAAAATAACGGATGCTCAAGAAAAAGAATTACAAGATTTAGATAATAAGTATGAAGCACTTTATGCACAAGCAGATGCAGCAAATCAAAGTGACAAAGACTTACTAATTGCTCATCAGGAAGAGATTAATGCAATCAGAGATAAGTATGCAAAGATTGCAGCAGATAAACTTGCTGAAGCAAACAAAGAAGCAGAGAAATTAAGATTGGCATCTATCCAAGAGATGGAGGATAAGATACTTGAAATTGATGAACAGAACTTCCAAAACAGGCTGAAGAAATCAATGACAGAGGAGGAGTATCAACTTGAATTAGTACGCCAAAAATACTTTACTCTTGAAACATTAGCAGAAGGAAATGCAGAACAATTAGCAATCATCGAACAAGCAAAAGCAGATGAGATTGATGCAATTGAAAAAAAACAACTTGAAAAAGCACAGGCAACTCAGAAAGAAAAAGTTGATTTGATTTTCAAATATGCTCAAACATTTACTCAGGCAATGGGTTCACTTAATGGCTTATTGAATGCTCAAGATAACGAACGCTTAAAGAATGTTGAGAAAGGCAGCAAGGAAGAGGATGCAATCAAACGCAAAATGTTTGACCGTGATAAGAAACTCAGAATTGTACAAACGATAATTGATACTGCATCAAACGTAGTTAACTCGGTTCGTAATGGTGGAGGTATTCCAACAGGTATTCCATTCGGTATTGCGGCAGGTGCTATGGGAGCATTGCAAATCGCAACTATCAATAAAGCAAAATATGATGGAGGAAGTAATACTGTGCCATCATCTACAGGAGGAGAAACAGGAGCAGCAGGTTCTGTGATGTCACCATCCTTTAACGTTGTAGGTAATTCTGGAATCAACCAATTAGCACAACTACAACAACAACCAAGTAGGGCTTATGTAGTGTCAGGTGAAGTTACATCTGCTCAGAGCTTAGACCGAAACAGAATTGAAAATGCAACATTAGTACAATAAATCGTTTTTATATTATGAAAATTATAGAATTAATAATTGACGAAAAAGATTCACTTAGCGGAATTGACGCGGTGTCCGTGGTACATTCTCCTGCCATTGAGGAAAACTTTATTCATCTATCAAAACACGAGGTAGAGTTAAAAGAGATTGACCAAGAGAAACGTATCTTAATGGGTGCTGCTTTGATTCCAAACAAAAACATCTACCGAGTAAACGAAAAGAAAGAAGAATACTATATCTATTTTTCAGAGGACACGGTACGCAAAGCATCAGAGCTTTTCTTAATGAACGCAAATCAGAACAATGCTACCTATGAACACGACAAAAAACTGAAAGGAATGTCAGTAGTTGAATCTTGGATTATTGAATCCGAGAAGCACGACAAATCAGTAAAATACGGATTCAGTTTACCAAAAGGAACTTGGATGATTTCAATGAAGGTAAATAATGATGAAGTATGGAAAGACGTTAAGGAAGGTAAAGTAAAAGGATTCTCAATTGAAGGTTACTTTGCTGACAAGTTAGAAATGTCTCAGATGTCTGAAGAGGATATCATATTAGAAAAAATCAAACAAATAATATTAGAAGATGGCAAAATTTAAAACACCAAGTTACTCTTCACCTAAAGCAGGAAGCAGAAGAGGATGCCTTTGTGAAGATGGTAAATACTCCAAGAAATGTTGCGATGGAAGTTTACAGGCACAAGGCATAGGTTCGATTACAGGAACTGAAAATGTTACGGTAACAGTCAATGGCGGAACACGAACTATCGTACGTCAGAACGGATAATTAAAAAGGCAGCATTCTTTGATGTTCTACAATCTTATTATTTTTACTATAATTATCAAATGCCCATAAAGGCTGAAAATTAGTATAGTGATTTAATTCTAAAGCCATTTCATACGAGGTGGCTTTACTTATTGGGTATATATGGTCAAGATGCCATTTGCCATAATTAGTCCAAGACATACCTTCAGTGAATTTACGTTCAATATATGTCTTGAAAACTTCCCAATCGCACCCTAATATTTTAGATGCTTTGGTGTTTTTTTTATATCCTTGATTTTTTATAGTTATGTGAATTAATGCCCTTGTATTGCAAATAAATCTATAAGAATCGTTTGTTTTTTTCTTTTCTTTTTGCCACTTTAAATATTTTTTTTGTTCGCATTTATTACAAATAATATTATTATACAAAATATTATACTTGGATAAATCATCACACTTTCTACAATAGTAAAATGGAAACATTCTTTTTGTAGAGTTTAAAGATGCTTTATGTATTGTTTTAATATCATACATTTCAAGTTCCTCATACATTTTAACATATTTAAAATATCTATTTAATATTTCTGATTTTGATATTTCATTAAAATCCAAATCATCATCAAAACTTATATTTTCATTAAAAGAAATTATTTCTGTATAGGTTTTAATCAATATTGTTTTCTGTGATTTAAGATATTGTTTTAATTTATTAATTGCATCTTCTTTAGGTAAATAAGTACCACATTTCTTTCGTTGTATTTTAATTTTATTCACTTTAATTACAGTTAGTTGCACATCAAATATACAACAAAATTTAATTGTATTCGTTCTAATATTGTAATAAAAAAAGAACAATGGGTTTAAATGAAGTATTTAAGAAAGTATCAGCAATCAATGATGTTACTGAGTTAGCAAAACACGAAGTAGAACTTGGTATTAAAGAAGATGTTTCTAAATTAAATCAAGAATCATCTAAAGTAATTAAATCTGTTGGTGGTGCTATTGTAGATATTGATAAATCTTATGATGTATTAATTAAGAATACAAGACTATTTGAATCAGATAAAAAACAATTTGTTGAAGTTAAAAAACAATATGACTTTATCACTGGTAAATTTAATCAATCTTCTAATGATTTAAAAAATAACATCTCTAATTCAGATGCAAAAATAAAAAATGTTAAAGCAGGACAAACCTCTATAAAAAATATTATTGCAAAAGCAAAGGCAATAAAATTTGATATAGAACAGACATCAAAAGAATTAGGTATTGATGCAAAAAGTAGTAAACAATATTCTGATTTAATTCAAACGATTGACAATTTAGATATGTTATTAGAAGATTCTGCTCAAGCAATTGTATCATATGAAAGAGAATTAAATTCGGCAAAATCTTTAATTAAATAAAAACGAAAAATGAAAAATAACACAATTAACAAAATCAAAGCACTTTTAGGAATGGAAGTTAGCTTAGAGCAAATGAAATTAGTAGATGGAGTTACCATCTTTGAAGCTGATGCGTTTGAAATGGATGCACCTGTATTCATCGTAACAGAGGACGAGCAAAAGATTCCTGTTCCAGTAGGAGAATACGAATTGGAAGATGGGCGTATTTTAGTAGTTATTGAAGAAGGAGTAATTGCTGAAATCAAAGAAGAAAAAGAAGAGGAAGAAATGCCTGAAGCACCTGAAGCGGAAGTTGAAGTTGAAGAGGAAGCTCCTGTTGAAGCATCAGAAGTAAAAACTGCTCCTAAGAAAACAGTTGAATCAATCGTAAAAGAAACATTCTTCTCAGAAATCGAAGCACTTAAAAACGAAAATATTGAATTGAAAGCTAAATTGGAATTGCTTTCTAAAGTTAACGAAGTTGCAGTTGAAGCAACCGAACTTTCAGAAGAGCCTAAACCAATCTCTTTTAATCCAGAAAACACGAATCCAGTTGAAATGATGAAGTTCTCAAACAAAAAAGCAAGAACAACATTGGATTCAATCTTTGAAAAATTAAACAAATAATTTATTAACTAATTAAATTTTAAACAATGCCTACAACAACAAGCATCACTACAAGTTATAGTGGCGAGTTTAGCGGAAAATACATCGCTGCTGCCCTATTATCTGCTCCAACATTAGAGCAAGGTGGAATGACTATTCACCCAAATGTAAAATACAAACAAGTAATTCAGAAAGTCGGTACAGATTCTGTGATTGCTAATGCATCATGCGATTTTTCCGCTACATCTACAGTAACATTAACTGAAAGAGTTCTTCAACCTGAAGAGTTCCAAGTGAATTTACAATTGTGTAAAAAAGATTTCCATTCTACATGGCAAGCAGCTGAGATGGGTTACTCTGCATTTGATGTTTTACCTAAATCTTTCGCTGATTACTTAATCGGATACGTTGCTGACAAAGTTGCTTCTTCTATGGAAACGACAATCTGGACAGGTGCTAACGCAACTGCTGGTCAATTTGACGGTATTGCTGTACAAATCGCTGCTGATGCTGCTTTACCATCTGCACAAGAGGTTGCTGGTACAACTGTTACTGCTGCAAACGTTGTTGCTGAAATCGGTAAATTGGTTGATGCTATTCCTGCTCGTATGTACGGACAACCAGACTTGAAATTATACTTATCTCAAAACATCGTTAAAGCATATATCCGTGCTTTGGGTGGATTTGGTGCATCAGGTTTAGGTGCTAACGGTACTAACAACCAAGGTACACAATGGTACACAAACGGTTCTTTGTCTTTTGATGGTCTTCCAATCTTTATGGCAAACGGTTTGGCTGCTAACACAGGTATCGCAACTACAACTTCTAACTTACACTTCGCTACAGGTTTGTTGAATGACATGAACCAAGTTAAAGTTTTAGACATGGCTGACCTTGACGGTTCTGAGAACGTTCGTGTTATCATGCGATTTACTGCAGATGCGAAATACGGATTTGCTGAGGATATGGTTACTTACGGAATCACAAACTCTGCTAACTAATCTTAACAGACACTAATTTAAAGGGGAGGTCAAATGCCTTCCCTTTTTTGTTTAACTTATAAAATATAAAAAAATGGCTTGTGATATCGCAAACGGTAGATTAGAAGTATGTAAAGATGCAGTAGGTGGAATTGATGCTATCTACTTCATTAACTTCGGAGACTATACAAGTATTACTTATGATGGTACAAACACAGATGTGATTGATACTATTGCAGGTGTTTCTAACTTGTACAAATATGAATTAAAAGGAGCAAACACTTTTGACCAAGTGATTACTTCATCTCGTGAGAACGGAACAACTTTTGTTGAGCAAACTTTGACAGTTACTCTTAAAAAACAAGATGCTGTTACTCACAAAAATGTTAAATTGTTAGCTTACGGACGTCCTTACGTTGTAATTAAAAACAGAAACAATCAATTCTTCCTTGCTGGTTTAGAGCATGGAATGGAATTAACTACTGCAAACGTAATGAACGGTAGTGCGATGGGTGACCTAAATGGTTACACTTTGACTATGGTCGGCACAGAGAAACTGATGGCTAATCTAATTGATTGTTCAACAGAAACTGCTTTGGCAACTACTGTGTTTGGAGCTGCTACAATTGTAACTGCATAATACTTTTCTTTTCATAGCGTGATTGGGGAGGCTTCGGTCTCCCTTTTCTATTTTAAAACGTTTTCTTTCTTTTGTCGTTTAATAGGTATGATAGTATTAACAACATCAACTTCAGCTCAGACATTTAGTTTCATTCCGAGATTCGAGAATTACACAACGATGTCAATTACTGATGAACAAACAAATAAGACTACTTCAATAAGCATTACAAGTTCAACTCAGGGAGGCTATGTAAACACGGTTACTGCAACATTTGCACTTGTTGAAGGACATACATACACATTACTACTAAACAACGGTGCAACTATCTGCCATAAAGACAAAGTATTCTGCACAGACCAAACCATCAGTGCATATACTGTAAACGATGGTCAATACATTTCGAATCAAACAACAAACGAATTTATCGTATATGAATAACCTACACATATTAAACCTAAGTGCTTACACGACACCTGTAATTCAGGAATCGAAACGTGAGAATTGGGTGGATTTTGGCGAGAACAATGATTTCTTTCAATTCTTGATAGATAGACACACGAACTCCACAACGAACTCGGCAATCATTAACAACGTTGCACGTTTAGTTTACGGACGTGGATTAAGTGCATTGGATTCCGCTAAGAAACCTAATGAATGGGCATCTTTGTGTGCTACAATTGACAATGAAGATTTAAAGAAAGTAATCTTTGACCGTAAAATGTTAGGTCAATTTGCATTCCAGGTACACTACAACGATAAACACGATAGAATAATTAAGGCTTATCATATGCCTGTTAACTTACTTCGTGCTGAGAAATGCAATAAGGATGGTGAAATTACAGGATATTACTATTCAGATGATTGGAGTGATACTAAAAGCTATGCACCTGTAAGATTCCCTGCATTTGGTACTTCAAAAGAAAAGGTTGAGATTCTATATTCTAAGCCTTATGCGGTTGGGATGAAGTATTATGCTTATCCAGACTATCAAGGAGCTTTACCTTATGCACTATTGGAAGAGGAGATTGCAGATTATTTAATCAACGAAGTACAAAACGGATTCTCAGGAACGAAAGTAGTTAACTTCAATAACGGTGTTCCAACTGAAGAGCAACAAAGCGTGATTACTTCCAAGGTGATGAACCAACTCACGGGAAGTTTAGGTAAAAAAGTAATCGTTGCATTCAATGATAATGCTGAAGCTAAGACAACCGTTGAAGATATTCCACTAAATGATGCACCTGAACACTACACATATCTTTCAGAGGAGTGCATGAGAAAGATTATGTTAGGTCATAACGTAACATCTCCGCTATTATTTGGAGTTGCATCCACAAACGGATTCTCAAGTAACGCAGATGAACTAAGAAACTCTACTATCTTATATGAAAACATGGTTATTCGTCCATTGCAGGATGAAATCATTGCAGCAATTGATAAGATAATTAACTTCAATGGTATCACTTTACGACTTCAGTTTGTTAAATTAAATCCATTAGATTCAGCAGGTGACTTAACACTACAAGGAATCAACAAAGGATTGATTGATGCAATTACAAACTTATCTCCATTAGTAGCTAACAAAGTAATTGAAACATTGACTCCAAATGAAATCAGAAGCATCGTTGGATTAGAACCTGAATCAGGTGGAAGTGATTTGAATCCTGAATTGTTAAGCAAAGTAAACACGGATTTAGAAGAAATCTTAAACAAGGTTGATTCTGATGAACTATCTGAAGAATGGGTTGAGGTAGATTCAAGAGAAGTTGCAGATGATGAAGATGAATTAGATAATGCTTTATTGAATGCTGAATTGGAATTAGAACCAAGCAAATCTTTGTTATCTAAACTTTATAATTTCATCAGTACAGGTAATCCAAAACCAAATCAAAAGAGTTCACAAGACAAAAAAGTAGGTGATTTAAAATACTTCAAAGTTCGCTATAGATATACAGGTAACAAAGCACCTGATAGAGATTTTTGTTCAGCAATGATGAGCAAACAATCACGGTTGTTTAGAAAAGAGGATATTGAGGAAATGAGTAAACGTGCAGTAAATCCTGGCTTCGGTGAAGGTGGTAAAAATACTTACGACATCTTTAAATTCAAGGGAGGAGCAAGATGCCACCACAAATGGGAACGTGTAACATTCATGCTTGATTTAGATAAAATTGAAGATGGTTATTCTCAAATAGGAACAAGTGCAGCTTCAGTTAAAGGATTTAAAGTAACTAATCCATATCAAGTTTCAATCTATCCTAACAACCTACCTTTAAAGGGATTTAGCCCAAAAAATAAAAACTTACCATCAGACGTTAAATAATGGCAGTATCAGGAATATATAAAATAACAAGTCCATCAGGTAAAATCTATATTGGTCAATCTAACAATATCGACAGACGTATGATTGAACATAAATATCGTGCTAAGAACAAGAACTGTAAACTATATGCGTCAATAAGAAAACATGGATTTGACAATCATAATATTGAAACATTATTTATTTCAGACAATTTGTATGAAAAGAATAAAATGGAAAGTATCTACATTAGGTATTACAACACAATAAATGATGGTTTAAATCACATTAATGAGGATGCAAATTTAAATGGATTTTTAGGTAAAAAACATTCGATTGAAAATGTAAATAAAATCAGAGAAAGAATGAATGGAGTAACTCCAACATGGGCAATTGATAAAGTAAAAAAATCAGTATTTTGTGAGCACACAAATAAATCATATGATAGCATTAGTGAATGTGCTAAAGATTTAAATATTTCTCAAGCAAGTGCTTCTATGCAATATAGTGGAAAACGAAATAATAAATTTGGGATAAGATAATATGGAAGCACTATTCATAACACGCAACGACATCGTTAAATTCACAGCATTGAATGGTAACGTTGATGTAGACAAATTCATTCAGTTTGTCAAGATTGCACAGGACATTCACATTCAGAATTACTTAGGTTCTAAACTATTCCAAAAGCTACAAGCAGATATCATCGCAGGAACTCTTTCAGGTAACTATGAGATGTTAGTGGAAACATACGTTAAGCCAATGCTTTGCCATTGGGGTATGGTGGAATATCTTCCTTTTGCTGCTTACACAATCGCTAACAAAGGTGTTTATAAGCATTCATCTGAGAACTCTGAGAACGTAGATAAAAACGAAGTAGATTATCTATTAGAAAAAGAACGTTCAATTGCTCAGAACTACACGCAACGATTCATTGATTACATGAGTTTTAACGATAACCTTTTTCCTGAATACAGAGCAAACGTAAACAATGACATCTTCCCTGATAGTAACACAATTAACATAGGATGGTATCTATGAAAAAACGAATCTACACACCTAAGAAAGAAAACATAAACAAATTAAAGACGTTTCTTAATAAGATAAAGAAAGATGGCAAATAACATTGGATGGGGTGAAGGCGTTCTTAACACAATAAGTTGGGGTGCTGATGGACAAATAAACGGATTAGAAGTAACAAACATACTTGCTGAGAATGGTGCGTTTATGTCAACTGAGAACGACAATCTATTAGTAACTGAAACTACATTTGATGCAGGTGGATTTGGAAGTATATACGACAACTCTTGGAGTGGTGAAACATTATTAGAAAGATAAATAAATAAATTATGGCTGAAGTAAAAATAAGCGAACTAACATCTGCAACTACTCCCCTTGCAGGTACAGAAACAGTTCCAATTGTACAGGGAGGAGTAACTAAAAAAGTAGCAGTTTCCAATTTAGGAGGCGGTGGAAGTTTGCCTGCTTGGATTGAAACAAACGCAACGGATTTAACGCTTTGGAATAACGGAAAAGGTAACATTGCAACAAATACTTCATTTGGAGATGGTGCTTTAAAGAGCAATACTTCGGGAGCAAACAATACAATAGTAGGACGTAATGCTTCGGATGCTTCAACAACTGCTCAAAGCAATGTGGCAATTGGTTCAGAAGCCTTAGGTGCTGCAACAACAGGAAGTTCAAATGTAGCAATCGGGTATGATGCACAATCTTCACTTACAACAGGAAGCAATAATGTAGCCATTGGAGCAACTGCACATAAATTTGCAACAACTGCTGCCAGCAATATAATGATTGGTAATGGTGCTGGCAATACAAATGTAAGTGGTCAATTGAATGTTTGTATTGGTGGTAATGTTGGAACAAGTTCTACAATGTTTGGAACAGCAGTAGGTTTCAACACTCAAGTAGGGGAAGGAGCTATTGTTCTTGGCGGGTTTTCTACCGCAGCAGATGGTGGAATTGCTATTGGAGTAAGTACAGTTGTAGGAGCAGGAGAGATTGGTATTGGAAGTTCATTGTATCCTGCAGGAACAGTAGCTTCACAAGTAAACACATCTACAAAATATTGGCAAGTAACAATTAACGGAACAGTTCAAAAAATACTTTTAGCATAATGGAAAACGAAATACTACAAAGCGTAAACGCTGCATTTGATAGCGTGAATTTGATTAACGAATTAAACGCAAAAACGGATAAAACACAAGACGACTTAGATACGATTTCAAGAAACGTTGAACACCTTATTATAATGATGAGTAAAGAATGGTTTGTAAATGCTTTAACAACTGAGCAAACATCTGCAATCAATGCAATAATCAATGGATAAGAATCAAGCAATTGAGGTAATTGAACAAGCTATTGACGTAGCAGTTCAAAAAGGTATCTATTCTTTGAAGGATATGGTATTTATTTTAGATGCTTTAAACTCAATTAAAAATGAAAACTAAATTGTC
>Ga0208485_1000073_pt1 | contig 31054 bp, 37 predicted proteins | sample LakMenEpi27Jul12_FD_150707 | JGI IMG/M metagenome (GOLD analysis project Ga0208485, IMG submission 150707) | Freshwater microbial communities from Lake Mendota, WI - 17JUL2012 deep hole epilimnion (SPAdes) | ecosystem: Environmental > Aquatic > Freshwater > Lentic | place: Lake Mendota, Madison... | reverse complement strand
TTCTACATTATATCGTTTACAAATGTGATTATGAGTTGCTTTAAAGAGTTTTAATCCGTATGAACAATCTAAGTCATCACTAAATTCATGCTCCTCAAATTCGTCTTTATTTATCCATTTAAAGGTAACTTTGGTATCATCTCTTAATTCTAAAGATGTGTGGGTGAATAAACGAATGGTGGTATTGATTACAGCACCAGTATGATACTTGCAATAATCAGGCATATCCGTTCCACCACCACCAAAACTAATTCTGAATGGAACTTTGCTCCTGTAAATTTTTCTCTTCATCTTCTGTTATTTGTCCTCCGTTTTCTGCGTACCAATTTTTTACATTTCGTTCACCTACTAATAAGAAAAAGCAATTATAACATAATGCTCTAATATTGTCTAATTTTCTATTATTCAAATTTCCATCAAGAAAGTCAATTAATAGTGGCATTTTACCATCCGTAATTCTTTCTTCACTAAACCCACAACTACTACAAATTTTTGGAATATATCCACTATTAAATAGTTTGTTTTTAAATTTATGTAATGGGTAGTGTAAGTGTTTACCTTCAATAATATCATCAATATGATATTTTTTGTTTTTGATTGTTTTGGCCTTTTCAATGCCAATACCATATGGGTTCTTAAGGTCGTCAAATACACCATACATCTTTGCGTATTTCTTATATGTGTTATAAGATACACCCAATGTTCTTGCGGCTTCAAATGCCGAACGTGATTTTTCTTGTGCTGCTTTGATTTGGGATTCCATTAAAGGTCGTGCACCCAATCCTCTTTTTGTAGTTCTACTATTTTCTAAATTTGGGAAAAACCCTTCTACTTCTTGGTTTTCATTTTCCATACTAATAACTATTTAATTATACCAATAAGTATATCAAAAATTAAATTAAATTTAATCTAGCAAAAAGTTTTTTAAATATATTTTTAGAATCTAAAGGGCCTTCAATATTAGGCCATTTGTTAACATAGTGAGTTAAATATTCGGCTATTAATCTATGTGCACCTATACCAGGGTGATAGTCATCGTATCCGATTTCATCTGTTAATGATTTTTTATGGAAATTTTTATACCAATCTACAACACAAAATTTATTACCACCATCAAATTGAACAAATCTATTATAAACATTTAATTTTTTGTTTATTTCTTTTATTGAATAACTTACATCGTGATTATCTTGATATTCACCACCATCTATTATTAGATATTGAACTTTATTTAATTCTAAAAAAGAAATCAAACCCATTAGTTTTAAAGATTGGGAATCGTATTGAAATTGTGTATTACCAAATTCACCAAACCAATTTCTGACATGATGATAAACATCTACATAATCAGCCGATTCGGTTGCATCTATTGGATTTTCGATATTACCACGTGTTATATTTATAATTCTATTTAATGTATTTGAAAATAATTCTGTTCTAAATCCTATTGGTAATTCTAATACAAATAAAGTTTCATTTAACTTATCAAAATTTTTAAAACAATATTCATATGTTTTTCTAATTAATCTATCGGCCGAACCACCCCATCTACTATCTTCTACCAATTCTAATTTTAAATTATTTGCAAGTAAAGTTGGCCAAATAACATCTTCACGATTTTTATAATCTATACCAAGTTTTGAATATGCTTTTTTTATTCTTTCTTCATGTAGTGGCCATCCCCATGTAATACTGGAACCATTTGTGTATAGTTTTTTTATTTTACTTAAATTCATTATAGTAACATTTTTATTAATTTTTTAAAGGTATCATCCGTATTTTCCGATGTGTCTAAGTCTACATAAAATTCCGTAGGTGGTTCGTAGTCTAACGCAAACTTATCTTCTCTACCTCTAATTTTTTTAGTATGACAATATATCTCTTGTACCTTGCATTGAGACTTAAATTCCTCTCTTAATTCTTTATAAGGACTAACTAAACTGATTACGACATCATTCCCTGATGCGTCTAAAAACTTTGCTATATCAAATGCTTTGTTAATGTTCTTGTATCTTCCTTCTTTGGAATAATCTGTATTTGGGAATAGTTCTCTTAATTGGTCTCCGTCAATATGAAATACGGATTTTCTCCAATTTTTCTTATCAGTTTGTAACCACATTTGTAACTTTTTAGCCAGAGTAGTTTTACCACTTCCGGGTTGACCTGTGAAAAGGTATATCATAACTATTTATTTTTTAATGCGAATTGTGCCGCTTTGTATGCTGGTTTAGTTTTATCGTATCCTAATGCTGTTTTAATTTTGATTTTATTACCTGTCTCTGGATTTTTGATTGTTTTATCTAAATCCTTTGGTAATAATGCTTTCAAACTCATATTATTTTTTTTAGGTTCAACTCTTTTTGTTGCTTCCTTATCCTTTTGTGATTTCATATCAGATTGTTTTGGGGGTGCGGGGGTATCGTGCTTAACATGACTAACCTTCATTTTGATATTAGGATATTTATCTTTAAGTTTGTTTACTGCCGTAATATTTTTATGTGAATCATCTATAAAAAAGACATCGTTATATCCTGCTTTAATTTTATCTTCAATCCAATCCGCTTTGTCTTGTGGGTTATTTGATGCCAATGCAACTACATATATTCCTTCCAACCCAATATCTTGTAAGTAATCCTTAACAGGTTTGTATGCAGCTCTTGCTGTTAATATAACTATCTTCCTTTCTCCTTCTGCGTTTGCAACTGTTTTTAATAATTTAGTTACACCTTTAATTTCTTGTGGTTGTTTAACTTGTTCAAAATCTGAAAAATCATAATTGTCTCCGTCCTTTGGTTCATACACTGCGTATTCTCCAGGAGTTAATTTTGATTTTTTTCCGTCTTTACCTGTAATGTATATGTGAGATTTTGTTTTAACCAATGTATCGTCAAAATCAAATATTCTTAATTTTTTGGTTTCTTCTTCTTGCAATGGTGTGAATGCGTTTACCATTGGGTTTCCGTAAACTTTACCCAATTCAATATTGCGGCCGCCTAACTTTGCAAATCGTTGGCCGAAAAAGAATTCTTTAAGTAAATTAACCATTTAATTGTTTCTTAGTTTTTGGTAGTGCCTTTTCTAACTTATCGTTCTCTTTTGTAAGGAATTCAACTTTAACACCCAATGCTGCTACTTCTCTTGTAAGTTCTAACACCATATTACGAAGGTCATCTTTCTCTTTTGCAGCGGCTTCTAATAATGCTTCTAATTTAGAGATACGGTCTTTACAATCGTGTCTCACAAAATCATCATCTCTCTCTTTATTTAGAGCTCTTTTTTCGTAATATCTCCATGCACCCGTACCACCTAATACGGTTATTGCCGTAATTAATACTGAATAAATATTTTCCATTATTTTTCTCCTAATTTATGATAGCCTGTGTTGGCTTGGTTAATAAATTGCATTGCTTGTGAAATATGGTCTTGAATCCATCCCGGTAAATTTATTTCTTCTTGACCTACTTTACCTTTCAATTCGGTTGCGTTTCTAATAATATCGTCTAATTGACCACCTGCCATAGATACTTCGTGGTCTTGTGTTTCAGGACCTTCATTTATTCTACTTTTAAGTAATTCTGTCATTTTATTATAGACCTGTTCTCCACCATCCTCACCTAAACGATATGCTCCGCCTAATTTTTCATAGATTTGAATCTTATGTTTCATTGGAAGCTTTTTTTCATTTACTGCTTTCCAAATTTTGGGATGTGTTATTTCAAATTTCATATTTTATTATTGTATATACGGATATAAATATTAAATTTTATTATTAAATTAATCTTTTAATCCAATAAAAGATAATAATGCATATCTACCCATTCCATTTGTAACTTTTGTAACTTCATGTTTAGTATTAAATTTTTTTAAATCAATAACCGCTACATTGCCAAAGGTCGGCGATACTTTTATTTCATCATTTAAAACTAACAACCCACCATCGTTGTCATCGTATGTTTCATTTAAATATATTAAAATATTACATAACCTATCACTATAATGTTCAGGTGCATCTTTATGTGGTTCTATCATTCCATCGATATCATAATATGTAAATTCTAATGATGCACTTATTTTTTCTAAATCATTTAAATCATACAAATAAGAAATTACTTTTATAAAAGCGTTTCTAATATATTCAATATCATCCACACTTCTTTTATCAAGTTCATATAAAGGTTTAAAATACCAAACTTGCCATAAGTTTAATTTTGATTGATTTAATATTTCATCTGCTTTCTGTTTTGCCAAATCAAATGTTTCAAATCTTTCATTTATTTGTAAATTTGTATTATTTAAATTTGCATCCAATCTTAAATTATTCATATGTTCTTTTAAGTTTTTATCTGCAGTACATTTAAATTGTTCCAAATATTTATAAAATTCTTCATCAAATTCTTTTAAGTCAAAGTTACAATATCCCTTTGCTTGGAGTGTTTCTTTTGCTTTTTCAATATTCATATTATTTATTTTTTATTAGATTTTCTAATCCTATATAAAACATTTGTTCATTATATTTTTTGAACTCTTCTCGTTTGTCTATAAATTGTATTTGTTCTTTATAAGTAGTTGTTCTATCAAAATAATTTTCACAAACAACAACATTTTTTATTTTGAATTGTTTTATCATTGGGTCTTGTAATAGTTGTGCTCCCCACATTAAATAAGTATCATCCAATCCATAGTGTCCATAGTTCTCTGGAAATGGTATTACTTTCATTAACTCCTTTGATATTAATGCAAACCAACCACCACCGAATTTCATATATGGTTGACCAGGTACATTATTACGAAGTTCTTCTAATGTAGGTTCTCCATAAATAGTAGCATCGATATGTGGATTATTGGTTGCCTGATATCCAATGGTTTTATTTATAAAATTTTCATTTACTAGACAATCCCAAGTTGAATCCCATTGTCTTACTATTTCAGGAATACATACAAATTTAGTAATTCCGGCATTCTCAATTATGTCTATTGAATTTATTGAATGTGCCAATGTTAATGGGTCAAATATAATATCAGTATCTAACCACAAATAATAATTTGAATCCGAATAACCCGATAATCTTCTCATTGAGGTACAACCATTAATAGTAGTTGTAGTTTCAAAAATACCAGGAGCTGCCCATTTGGTTAATGGTTTTAATCTTAAAAACTTTTCAGTAACTTCCTCAATACTAACACTACTTTTACTCCAATCGATTATCTCATCGGATACACACATAACAATATTAAATTTAATATTCTCACATTGTTCTTTTGTTAGATAATCTTTTCCAACATTCAATCTATTCAAAGTTTTTTCTAAATCATCAATATCGGTTGGTGCTATCCAAATTACAATTTCTGTCATATTAATTCTTTTACTTTTGCCATTCTACCAAACACACTTATTTGATTTTGACCTATCAATGGTAGATTATCCGTTAATAAAACTAATTGCTCTTTATCAATCATATATTTATATTCATCTTTTATCTCAACAGGCTCTCCGTTTTTAATTTTGTTTTTAATATAATTGATAAATGTATTTGGATTACTTCCCCATGTGATATTGCCAATTCTAATAATGTTATAATTTTCAAAATTGGATTTTATAAGTAATTCCATTCTGCGTTTATGATTATGATATTCGTTATTTTTATTAATATCATCTAATGCAATTGTACTGAAATAAAATAGACATTTAGTTTTATCTTGTTTATCCAATAATTCCATTTCACGTTGAAATTCCGTTTCTTTAGTTTCAGTACTTTTTGAAACACCAGCTGCAAAGAAAATTGCCCCGTGTCTGTCGTTTAATACGGAAGCTATATCACCTCTACCTACAATCATTATTTGTATTTGTTTGTTATTAAAGTATTTAATTCTGAATTTCTATCGTATTGATGTACTAATACAAATGGAACATCACCGTTCATAACTAAATCATTTTCTATTTTAAAATCAATCTTTGTAGTTCCAACTTGTAATGCAAAGTTGGAGTTAATATCAATTTTATCTTTTACTAAATTATTTGATATAATAAAATTAAAAGAACTTTGGTCGGTGAAATGTCTTACATCTCCTGATTGTGATACTAACCAATTTAACATTAACAAATCTTTTACCGATTTATATTTTCCGGCAATTACTCCAACATTTCCTATCATATTTGGTTTTATCCATTCCCAAAACATCGGGCCGTATCCTTCGTGTATATTTTTATAACCCCATGCTTCATTTTCATATGTCACACATTCGGAAGCACATAGTATTTCCGTTTTAAGATTTTGTTCTAACCAATTGGATGGATTTGTTTGCCACACTATATCTCTAACATCAGTTGTAATTATATGATTCCATTCTCTCACATCATTCTGTAAGAACCACCACATATCAATTAATCTTCTCATATGAGGATGACCTTGTAATTCAGCACCATAACATTCCCAACCTTTATCTGTTAAATAATCAATTGTTTCTTTTGGTATGTTATAGCATATCATCACCTTATCACCATCGTAACCACAATCGTTTAGTGATTCAATGTATAATTTAATCTTTTCTGGCAAATAGTTTGCTATTGCTGATATAACTAAATCTTTCATTATAACTTTTTAATTTCTTCTATATCTTTTAAATAATCAACTATTTCGTAGTTTTTCCAATTGGTATAGTTGGGATATAAATCTGGTCGTTCGTGATACCAAGCTTGTACCATTTGTGTATTTTGAATAACATCATATCCACCCGCCATAATGACCAGTTGTCCTAAACAATCTGGCCAACCAATAATTTTATCATGCAATGCAATGGTATCATAATTTAATTCTAATATCCGTCTAAACTTTTCCCAACTCCAAATCCATTTTTGACAATCTATAATAAACCCACCACTAGCACCATATCCTTTGTTGCCAAATATATTTAACGGAACATTAGTATTACCCCCCACTTGTTCTATTATATTTAATATAGTTTCTGTTATTATATTTGCATTATATTCTAAAACTGATATTCCAAATTCTCTATTTTTAATAATACTGATTGGTTTGATAATAAAACTATCTTCTTCTAAGACAACCATAAATTTAGAATCCGATTTTTTACAGGCCCAATATATGTTATCACACCAAAGTAATGCGTTATCTTTTGGCCAACATTCTCTATCACTTTTATGATTTTGAAAATTACCAGGATATCCTATTTGAAATGGATTTTTATAACATTCTGCATTATATTTTTCAGCTATTTTTGTATAATTTTCAAAATCACCATTATCATCTACACTAATATAAATATCCCCATCAGGATAGAACTCTCTGAATTTACGCAAGGAATTATCAGCTGCTTCCCAATTTTTATAACCCCAAAGATATGCATTTAACCACTTATTCATAGTATATTTTAATAAGAATATTTATCAAAAAATTCATCAATTTCTAATAGGTTTAAAAAATATTTTCTATCACTTGCAAAAGTATTCCAATTTAAAGATTCTTCTAATGTGAACCTATCAATTGGTGTATTTTTTCCTTTTGAAATCACACCTACACCATAATCAGTATTAACTACTGATATATCTAAATTTATATCCAAATGTCTTAATTTTACAATAGATTTCCAAACATCACCATTCCACGCAACTGCTTGTCTAGGTACTAATTGTGAATCATATGAGCATGGATTACAATCGTGTAAAAATATAAAACCACCATCGTTTAAATGTTCTAACGCATTTTTAATATCAATATCAACTTGTTCTGAATGATGTAATCCATCTATAAAAATAACATCATATTTTTTATTAGCTATTTCAGGTAGTGCAAAAAATTCATTAGAACCCATTTTGTAATTTATTTCTGGACAAGTAACATTTTCTTCTACTACGGGGTCAACACCATCCTTATTTAGTGCTTCTATTTTTCTAATACAATGCCCAAATGCTACACCTATTTCTAAGTAGTCTTTAAACTCATATTTATTTATAATATAATTTACTAAATCATATCTTTTTACTATTGAATTTTCTTGTTCAATAATCAACTTGTCTTGTGTGTTATCTATCATATTATTTATTTTAAAAATATCTTTAACTTCTATTTTTCCAAATCGTGTATCTGGATTCGATGCATAATTATTTGCTAAATGATATGAATAACATAATTCACTTATTTTATTATTTTCAATTCTAATCAATGGCCGTTTATTTAATGTCCACATTGGATAAGATGCTGCATCTTCACGTGATGTATTTAAATCCGTAAAATTGTAATTTATAGATTCTTTTAATTGTTTTTGTGGCATAATCCAAAAAGCGTGATATGGTTCACTCAATGTAGTAAACATTTTATTATTTACGATAATCGGTTCAATGTTTTGTTTATTAATAATATCTGTTACAAATTGCCTATCGTTATATGATTCAATCCTAATAAAAGATGGAACACATCCCATATTCCACAATGTACCAAAGTTATTGATATATTCATTAAATGAATCATATGGTACTAACATATCATCCTCTACATACATAAAATAATCATAAACATCAATATTATCTATAAAATGCTTTCGGTGCATATATGTAAGATGATATGGATGTTCTAACTTATGTACAACTGTTTTTACATTTAATTCCAGTGTTTCATTTGTATCCACAATTATATCTACATCTAATTGATAATTATTATAATTTTCAATTACTTTTTTAATATATTGTATTCTATCTATATTATTATGAAACGCAATACAAACTAATATTTTATTATTTACCATATTTTTGCCAGTCGTTATGTTTGAATAATCCTGCAATATTTATACCTACTTTCATTAATACTCATATTATTTTTTGTTTCATCTAATTTACTAATAATTTTTGATATTACCAAATCTTTTGTTTGTCATATTATATCTTTTCAAAATAACCACCGATATCAAATTTGGTTTTCATATATATTGAACCATTTTGATTTGGTATGAATTTATTTGGGTCAACTAATCTAAAATCAACTGATACTCTGGTTTCACCACTTTCGTTTGGTTTATTACCATGTTGTAAATTTGCACCATCAAATACTAATATTTCACCATAGTTTACTTTATATGGCGCATAATCATCTTTATCCTCTTTACTCTCCATCCATATAGTATTTTGTTCATTGGTATTTACAAACGGCATCCAAAAATTTACTTCCGATGTACCATGATTATAACTTCTGTCTTTATGCCATTCAAATACACCCAAATTACCTTCTGCGAATTGTATTCTAAATGTTGGTATTTTTTGATAAATTATTTCATCATATTCAAATTTTTCTTTTAATTCTTTTATCAATTCAAAATATAGTGGATAAAATTCTTTTGCAAATTTATCATAATACATTTTATGCCATTTTGTAGATTGTTCGGTTCCTTTAATAAAGGTATCATATTTTTCCAATAAATGTAAATCTTCTAATGGAATGGTATCGCCATCCCATACCTCTAACATTTGTGAAACTATTTCTCTAAATGGATACTTTTGTGTATCGTAATTGATTTTGTATGGAGTAGGTAAATACATTATATAATTTTAATTTCTGGTAAAAATGTTATAAACTTTCCGTCATAATCATTTTTAAAACTATCAATGATGTAATCGGCAAAATTATGTGCTAACACTACAATATAGTCAATTTTTTTGGATTTAACAAATTCTCTGCCAACTATTTTAATACCCGTACCTGGCATATATTTACCTTGTTTAATATCCGTATCATCAATTATGAAGTCAATTTCGGAATCGGTAATACCACAAGTATTTAAGAAAACACAACCTTTGGCACCTGCACCAAATGCTGCAATATTTTTACCTTCCGATTTAAGTTGTTTGATTATATCTTTACACTTATCTAAATGCATATAAACATCCTTGCCCCAATTTTTATAATATTCCAAATCATAATTTTTTTCGTTTTTTATAATTGAATCCAATGAATCATCTGCTTCAATATTAAAAGTTTGCTTTATCATTACCAATCTTAAAGTTCCACCATGTATGTTTTGTTTTTCAGCTCTAATAATTCTAAAACCATGTTTTTCCATCATTAATTTTAATGAATTAACTGAATAGTAATAAACATGCTCATGATAGATTTGGTCAAATTGGTTAGTTTCTAAATCATGTATCCAATAGGGAAATTCTAACAACCATATTCCATCATCTTCTAATAAATGGTGTACACCATCTGCAAATGAATTGGTATCTTTCAGGTGTTGAAATACATTCGTAGATGTTATTACTTTTACTTTACCCCCAACTTTCTTTGCGGTTTCTAATGAAAAGAAATCGTTCAATACGGGTATTCCCTTTGCTTCCGAAAGTTTTGCTAAATTTTTAGATGGGTCAATGTTCAAATAATGTAATCTGATATTTGACATTTTTTTGAATGCTTGTAATAATGTTCCATCATTTCCTCCAATATCGACTATACAATCGTTATAGTGTAGTTTTGTTAATCCGGATATGTAATCAAACATTTTTTCACAATGATGAATATATGGTATATTTACTTCCGATTTAAAAAGATAGTTACTAAACATCAATTCACTATTTACCGAATGACTTAATACTGATAAATTTGATTTAGTAAATAAATTAACTTTAAGTGGAAATCTTTTACAATTTATTGATTCTTCTCTGGTAGCACATAAATTATTAACTAGAGGAAATTCACCTAAGTCAAAATAAGTTATATATTCCGTATCATCTGTTATTGGACATTTTACAATTTCTGTAAATTCTTTCATTTATTTAAAAATTTATTTAACTTATCGATTGAAAATGATGTATTTTTTGGATAACCATCTGGAACATTTACCGGCATTACATTTGGAAAATCTATATGAACTAAATCATATATTGATTTTGATTCCGTTCCAACGTGATATATTCCTGATTCGTTTGCGTTTATTAATTTAATTATTAGTTCTGCTATTTTATGTGTATAATCAAAATTACCAATTCTATCTACAAATGCTTTTTCAAATGGAAATGGATATGGTTTGTGAGTACATCTACATATTAAATAATTATTAGATAATAATTGAATTATGCCATCTCCCAACAATTTAGTATAAGAATACCAATTTTCACAATGAACCGGCACATCTTCTTCGGTTGCATTTTTATTTATATTGTTTGCAAATAAATAATCTGTTCCAATATGAACTAATTTTATGTTATTTGAATTACAAAAGTTTATAAGATTGTAAACTGCTTTATAGTTCGTATTCCAATGTGAATTTTTGTCAATAGAATATGTGTCTGTGTTTGCAATACAATTTATAATGATATCGTATCCTAATAATTTTGAAAAAGTAGATTCATCATTTATATTAAATGCATCCCTTTTACGAGATATACAATCCCAATTAGTTTGTCTAACTATTTCGGAACCAAGTAAACCATCTCCCAAAACCAATACCTTCATTATTTGAATTTTTTAACAACTTCTTCAATATAATCAAATACCATATCAGTATAATGAGGTGCTGCTCCAATAAAGAATACCTTATCTAATACTTTGTTTGCTTCTGGATAATTTTTAAAATCATCTAAGAATGCGTATCCTGGATGTAATAAAATATTTCCTGCAAAGTAGTTTCTTGTTTGAATTTTATTTTCCTCTAAAAATGTAACCAATCTATGTTTTAATTCTGGTTCGTCACAAATAAATGGTGTTCCAAACCAACATGGGTCAGCTTTATCTAATTTGGATGGAGCTCTTAATCCAGGTATATTGTTAACAAATATTTGAGTAAGTCTTTCTTTACTTCTTCGTCTATTTGTTTCAATTTCATCTAATTTTTCTAATTGAACAATTCCAATTGCTCCTTGTAAATCCAATGGTTTTAAATTATAACCCATATTACTGAAAACATATTTATGGTCAATTACATCATCGTAGTTTTCTAACCATTTGTCAAATCTATTTCCACAAGTTCCACATGGTAATAAGTTTGCAGAACCGATACAATAACAATCTCTACCCCACCATGAATAACTTACAAATAATGCTTTCAGTTCATCATCGTTTGTACAAATCATTCCACCTTCACCCGTGGATATATGATGTGCAGGATAGAATGAATTTGAAAATGCCACATAGTAGTCAGTTAATGGTTTATCATTCCATTTTGTACCCAAAGAATCACAATTATCACCAATTATCTTTAAATCATACTTATCGGCAATCTCTTGCAATCTATCCATATCTGGAGGATTACCTAAAACAGGTGATACAAATATACCTTTTGTTTTTTCAGTAATTTTTGATTCAATTTGGTTTAAATCAAAGTTTAATGTATCCCACTCAATGTCAATAAATATCGGCTTTAATCTATGCTGATACAATACTGAAATTGTAGTCGGAAATCCGACTGATGATACAATAATTTCATCATCATCTGCCCAATTAAATCTTTTCTTTAATGCAGCTATTAATACTAAGTTAGCAGAACTACCTGAATTAACCATATGCGAATGTTTAACATTGATTTTTTTACTAAATTTATTTTCAAACTTATAAACTTTTTCACCTGCGGTAATCCATTTACCATTTAAGAAAGTATCAATTGCTGCTTCTATTTCTTTGTTATCCCAATATGGGCCTGAATAGTAAATTGGCGTTTTACCTGCTTCAAATGTTTTTGCATTGTAAATATAAGGTGCTACATGGTTTCCTACCAATCCCTTAATATTATTTAAATATATCATATTTTATTTTATATATTCTTTAAATGTTGTTTTTTTATTTTCCATATTTTTGCCAATCATTGTGTTTAAATAATCCTTCACCATGTCCAACTTTATATTCCTGTTGTGCCCACCACTTACTAATGTTTCCTTCTAATGCAATACCTTCTCCTGCAAATGGTCTAACTACATCTAAATAAAATTGTTTTTTATAAAGACATGGATTGTTTGTCCAATTACCATAACGAGAGGTAGTCCAAAACATATCTTCCGATTTTTTAATTAAATCAGGAAATTCAACGGATGGGTCTAACCAATGCAATGAATCCAATAAGTGTGGAGATTGACAACCGATTTCATCATCATAATAAGTAAGTTCTTTACCCTTGTGTCTAAATGAAAAATGTGGGTTGCCTGGATTTGCTCTATGTCTTAAACGAACAACATCCAATCCCATTTCAATTGCTTGATAACTTCTTTTTAATCTATCGTATGTAGTTTGTTTATCCTCAATCAAATTCCAATCATGTTCTAATACTAAAACATAATCCTCTTTTGCGTTTTCGGTTAATCTAATAAATGCTTGACCTATTCCAATGTTCTTTTGTAAACCTATGAAATCCAATCCAAAATGTCTTGCAATTTCCATATCTTGTGGTGTGACTTCCTGAAATAGAATAGTAACATCGTTTACCATATCCAATAAACCATTTTCGTAATATGTAGTTAGTGTATCTACTAATACTTGTCCACTATGCCAGGATAATATTCCTATACTAATTGGTAATTTTTCCATAATTAATTGTGTATAAAAAGTGCTTTATTTATTTTTTCTATTTGGTCTGGGTTTTGGCAATTCTTTTCAATATATTCTTTTAAAAATAAAAAATCAGCTTCCATAATAGTTCTATCAAATTTTATGTCTTTTGTTAAATTTGCTCTATAAGCAAAGCAACCTAAATCATTTAAACCAAATTCTAAAGATGTCTTGTAGTATTCATATGAACCAATATATTCACCGGTAGAGTCTATCATATCCGAATTGTATAACATATCAAAATAAATTAAATTTACATTTGGATTTTTTTCTATTACTTTGTTTAATATTTTAATTGTATCTTGTGAATAATAGTTATCATCATTTGTCATTATTACCCAATCACAATCTGTATTAACAACACTTAAACCGTATTCAAAATTTCCATATAAATTAAATTCCCCTTCGAATTGGTCTGATATTGCTTTGTTTAATTGTGTATATGTCATATAGTCTCCAAAAACATTATTTTTATAAAAAGAAATAACTTTATCATACATTTCATCGGGGTCACCTTTTTTTATTATATGACATTTACAATTACCTTTGGTTTGTGCTTTTATTGAACCCAGCATTGTCATCAAATGGTGTGGTCTTGCAGTTGTTCCTATTATAAATTCTAAATACATTATGCTTTATTTTTAAATTTTTCTATTAATCTATCGACAACTTGTATTTGTGTATAATTTGATATAACTTTTGCCATTCCATTATATGCAATTTTTTCCCTTTCTTCTTCGTTTTCATTATAATAGTTCATTTTTTCAATACAATCGAACATATCATTATATAAAACAATTTCTTCACCATCTATAAATAATTCTTCCAATCCCTTAACTACATCCAATCTATCGGTCAATACTAATTTACCACAAGCCATGCCTTCAAAAATTCTACGAGTTATTTCACCCCATCTACTGTTTTGAATAACCATTAAACCAGTATTCAAAAATTTAGTGTGTTCTTCTGCATTCATACCATTTTGATTTCCAATAGCACCCTCTGCCCAATTTGTAAGATAATCTAAAAATTCAGAACCACCTATACCTCTGCTTGTTACGCCCACATATTCAGGTTCTAAATTCATTGGAAACTGAACCATAGTATCTGCCCAATGTGGAACCCAATCACAATCAATACCTCGTTTTCTATATTCTTCTGCACTTTCTCTATCAGGAGTAATTGTATAATGAAAACGATTTGCTTTTGGATAATTTCTTTCAAAATTTTGAGGGTCATCACCACTTTCCTGAATCCAAAATGCCGTAGGTTTTAGACTTTTATCCAACCATTTAGAATCAAATCTACCCCAATCCATAAATAATACAATATCGGTTGGTGTATCTTGTTGAATCCACAATTGTAATGCGGAATCATCACCATTTGGTATTGGAACTATTTCGGTTTCCCAACCTCTTTCTTTAAATTCATTTAATAAAGATAGTGGTGTTGACCAGATTTCATTTGGTTTATAGTCGTATATAAATGTTATCTTCATTTTGAATATTCTTCTCTTTTAAAATGTGTTCCATAATCATTATTACTTTCATTATTATATGGTGAGTATGGTTTCCAATCTTTTCCATTTTGAATATAATTGGTTTCTGCGGCCGCTCTATTTAATCTTAAACCATCTAAATTTATAGTTTTTAAATAATCACCCTTTGCCCACCAAAAATTTCCGCTATAAAATCGGCCGTTAAACATTACACCATATGTATTAAATTCGGTTTTTTCAAATAATTTAAATACATTTTTTACTTTTTCAATATTAAAATAATTCATAAGGTGTCTCCAACTTATTATGTTTGAATATTGAAAATCATTTTGTTTAGATGCACCCTTTGTATGAATATACAAAATATAATCGGAATCACCAAATTTTTCTAAGTCGTTTCTTATTAAATCTAAAGTAGTCCACTCATTACCTTTACTACGAACATCTCTTAGATTTGATTTTATTTTTTCTACTATATTTGTTGTTGATACATTTTCATCTGCAATAGAAACGCCAATATTTAATATGTAAGGAAAATCAAAATGATTTTTAATTAGATTAAGTTGTTCATCTATTATAGACTCTACTCCATCTATTGCATATATGTGATAATATACATGAACCATTATAAAGTATCGTAGTAGTTATTTTGTTTCTCTTGTCTTTCGATTGTTTTAGGATGTCTAATACAATATATTTCATCTGCTGGAAATGATGTATATGATTCAAACCCAACTATCCTCTCATGTACTTTATTCATCCATCCAATTTTGTCTGAGTTTTTGTAAATACGAGTTTGAACATCTGGAAAATTTACCCAGCCCTTTTCATTTACGTTCCATCCCCACTTTTGAATATGTGCGTCGGTCAATCCTTCAACTGTATTGATTCTTGGAACGACAATCATATCCTTATCGGTGTTTGCATCCAACAGGGATTCCATATTAACAATTAAGTCCGGTGTTAAATATTCATCGGCATCTAACTGAAATATCCACTCACCTTTACATTGTGAGTTTAATAAGTTTTTCCATTGTGCAAAATCATTATCAAATTCGGATTCAATAAGTGTAATGTGGTCTGCCTTACCTTGTAATTCCAAATACTCAACCAATTCAACAGGTGCTTTTGGTGTATCTAATAGCACTACAATTTCCGAATTTTCTTCTTTGTAGTTTAATAATTGATTTACCAGTCTAATTGTTTCTTCGACTTCATTACAAGCCGTTATTGCGTAACTTAATTTCATTAAAATATTTTTTCGTCTGTTGAATTTGTATAACTCCATGCAGAACCACTCGGGTATCCATATGTAGTTGATGTTGATGGGTTATATGTATTTAAAATACCCGTACTACCTGTACCAAATGATGCTATATTTGGATTGGCAATTGTAATAAATCCGGTAGTTCCAGGTGTTGTTGTAATTGTTGTTCCCGTCGGTGTTTCAGGTCCTCTTGTTCCGTATGGATTAATTCCTGTCCAATTTGGATAAACTGTTTTAAATGTATTATGGTCTACAATTACTCCACCCATAGGGATTGTATTGTCATCTACTTCTGCTAACTTTTCTTTTAAGTAATCCCATTGTTTTGGAGTAATTGCAAATTCATGCACTCCTTCCGTAAATCCTTTTAACCAAATAACGAATTCTTTTGATGTCATAACTATGATATTCTTTTTTGTGATTTTTTATCTATTCCAATTACATTTTTACTTTTTGGGGTCAATTCATTTACATCCATATTCAATTCTATAACTTTACCAAATCCACTTATTTTATAAGTCCTATATGAATCATTTGATACAACAGGAATTTTTGAAACAATTTCTTTATAGAATTTTTTTGCACCACCTTTCATTTCTAATAATTCCGTATCTTCATTGATAAATTTGCCAAAAAATCTTTTTATTATTTGTGGACTTATATTTGATACTTTAACGGCATGTACAATATCTTTGGATACAGATGCAAATAAAGTATAGATTATAGGTGCAGTTGTATCACTATATCTACCCTTTGTACCATCCACATATTCGTATTCTTTAATCAAATAAAATTTACCTCTTGTCATTTTATTTGGACTAATTACATATCTATCATCTATGAATTTTCGATATATTGGATTATAATTTATCATTATTTGCTTAACATTTTCAATTTTGGTAATTGTAATTGTTGGAATTTTGGTTGTATCTTACTATAAATACCATACTGATTTAAAATGGTATCAAATCCTTCTGTCATCTTTGTTAAGCTAAATGTTTGTTTATTGTGTTTTCCCAATTTAGATGATTCGGTTTTATATTTGTTATAATTTTTATAAACATCCTTCATTGCAACTAATGCTTTTGAAATATTTACATTAAACCATTGTGATTCTTTTAAAAGGAATTGGTCTGCTGCTGATTCATGTACAGGTTTTAACTCACCTTCTAATAATACTGCACCTTGTTTTAAGAAATCAATGTGTCCACTCCAATTACTTACGATAACCGGCTTACCTGTCAAACTAAATTCTAAAAGAGGTCTACCAAATCCTTCACCTTTTGTAAAGTTTAACATTGCTTTTACCTTTTTGTGTTCATATAACCCATTCATTTCGGATGGAGTTAAGTCACCATGTAAAAGATAAATTGGAACCGACTTATAATCTTTTCCCAATACCTCTTTAATTTTTTTAATAGTAGTTTCTCTATCTATTACACTAAATCCTGCTGAACTAGTTTTAAGAACTAATGCTGGTTTAACCTTTTCGTTTTTGAATGCCATTGCAAATGACTTAATCATCATTCCCACATTCTTTCTATCTTCACCCAAATCACCTCTCAACCAATGTCCTACGAATAAGAAAGCAAAATCTTCTTTGATTGTATCTAATTCAGTTACATTCACCACATCATCGGTTCCAAAATCCATTTCATCAAATCCTTCAAAAAGAATCTCAACTGGTTTTTGAATTCTATGTTGTGCTATTAATTGCTTTGTATTGTTGTCGGCCTCATTATAAACACTATCTACTAAACTCTTTTTTGAATGTTCAGATGGTACTATAATTAAATCCATTCTATTACAACCATGCACCCAATCTAATGGACAATGTGTTGTTTCAATTGCTGCGGTAATTCCAATGTTATAATGTCCTACTGCTTGAAATTCATTTGGTACAGTAACCTGAATATAAATGTCAGGCTTTTGTTCTACTTTTGGAATAATACTATCAACTATCCACTTATGAAATGGATTATCATAATTGAGTGAATCCATTGGAGTATTACCCCAACGAGTACTAATTACTTTAATTTCAAATTTATCTAATTTATAAAGAGAATGTAATAAATCTCTCGCGTGGTCACCATATCCACTTCTTGTTGCTATTGGTGCCTGAAATACTAATGTTGGTTTCATACTATAACTCTATTAATTTAAATTTTTGTTTCGGTTTCCAATTTTCAAATGCACCTTCCATACCATCGACTAATTCTTTACACATTGCTTCTCTACTTAACAATCCTTCTCCTAAGAAATGTTTTCTACCTTTTAATGCAGCTGCATCTCTATCTTCTTTTGGCATTTTATACCAATCCATAATCAATGGAGTAATATCTTCAAAATCAACTCTATCATCAAAGATATATGGAGTAGGAACCGAACCTGTCGTAGAACGAACTGGCCAAATTGGTTTAACCCAATCACCCCAAACTACACCCGCTTTTCTATGTCTATCATGTAAAGAACCAATTTCAACATAATCTTCTGCGGTCAGTAATCTACCTGTACCATTTTCTCTAAATCCACATTGGTCTTGTAAACCACCTGTAACCGTTACTATAATTGGTGTTCCTGCCATTACTGATTCTGCCGTTGCTAAACCAAATCCTTCATTGGATGCCACATTAATTGTCACATCACCTATATTATATAACCAATTTAATTGTTCCTCAGAATATCTATTTGGTGCAAATACTACATTGGTTTCAGGTGAACAACATTCTGCAATTGTTCTTGGTAAATCCGTTCCATGTTCTTCAACAGGAGCAGTGTGCATTAATAAACACACTTTACTTCTTTCTTCGGGTCTTAATGCTTCTACAAATTTGTCAAATGCTAAGATTACATCAATTGGTTGTTTTCTACGAATATTTCTATTGTTCCAATAAAGAACAAATTCATATTCTTTATCTCCAAATATACTTTCTTTAAAATCTTTTGGAACTTCAACTGGTTTATATAAATCCGAATTGATACCATGTGGTACATAACTTACTTGCCAATCTGCAGGCTTAGTCCAATGTTTTTCTTTATCCCAACCCCAAACTCTACGGGTAATACCATATGTTTGTTTTGAAATACATCCAATCCAATCACAACTTTCGTAGTAATCTCTATTATATTTAGGGTCTGGTAAATCATCCCAAATATGATAAAAGAATAAAGGACAAGTTTGTCTAATTTCATGCTCAATATCATATAACCATAACCAATATCTCGGGTCGGTAAAGTGTAAAATTGCATCAGGTTTTTCAACCATTAGTAATTGACGAATTACATCGGCATTACCATAACCATCAAATGGATATATTTTAACACTTGCGTCCTGAACTCCTGTTTGTTCTCTAACACTATCGTTTAAATCAAATACTTTACCTGCTTCAGGATGTTTGATTGCTGCACCTAATTGTACCCAATCATATTTATCAACAGTTCCTAAAACTAATTGCTTAGAAACATTTGCAATACCACTTGCCATTCTTAAATCATCCGCCAATAACAGAATCTTCTTTTTTGCCATAACTTTTAAAATATATATTGTTTAATTTAAATTTTTTAATCCTCTATCACACAATCCTCTATGAAAAAACTCACACCATTCACATAGTTTAGTTGCATTCTTTGGGTACTCTATTTCCGTTTTATAATTACCATCTTTGTCAAATACACTCTCTACAAACTCCGTAAAACCCTTCCAGGCTTTATTCACAGACACCTTACCATTCGCAGGTATGTGTTTACTAATTCTATGTGTTGGAACATCCTCTCTTACCTCTACTTTTCTTTTCAAAATGATAAACTCAACATCAATCACATCTTCGGAAATACTTAGTAATTCAGCATAGAACTTTTTGTATAAAAGGATTTGTGCACTTTTAACTGGGTCTGATTTTTGATACTTACTCCAACCTCTTGTAGAAGTTTTAAAGTCAATTATTCTGTATCTACCTGTAAATGTATCTCTGATAATCAAATCTATGAAACCCATAAAGTTTACATTCTCCGAAATCTTTGTGTTTATAGGTTGTTCAATTGCTACCAACTCATCGTGTTTTAACGAAAAGAATTTGTTGAAGTTTTTGGGTTTTTGAAACCAATCTAATAAGACATTTCCATCTTCTAAAAACTCTACCATTTCTTCTTTGGTGCATATTGTAGTATTTCCTATTTCTCCTTCGGTCTCTTTAAGATATGCATCTCTCATTCTTTCTTTTAAATACTCTTGTAAGTCAATCATCTTGTCAGCTTGTGACTTTGATATTCTTAAACATTTCTCCAAATAGTTTTGAAGTGTCTCATGCATTGCGGTTCCAAAGATTGAATGAATGTTAGACGATGACTCACCTAACTTATCTATGTATGCTAATTTGTATTGTTGTGGGCAGTTATGCCACATGCTATATTGTGAAAATGATACTCTTGCCATAATAACTGTAATATAAGACAAATAATTGGATTTACCAAATTATATCTTAAGTTTTAGTTTAGTTATCTGCTTTTTATCTATACCATATTTTTCACAAACATATTTCATATATTCTCTACCTTCTCTTGTTGAATAAAGAACCTCTAAATAATCAATTGCCTGATTTTCTGAACAATCGTATTCTTTCTTTAGAAGGTCTACTATGAACTGTTCGTATTTATCTTCGGATTTTCCTTTAATGTATTTCAAAAAGTATTTACCTTTTGGAATAACATTAATATACAAACTATACATTTCTTTGGGGGAAAGAGTTTGAGTTAGGGGTAATATAGACGCAATCAATTCAACCCATTCAGGCTTCATTGATAAAAATCTATTAATCATAAAGTTACTCCAAGTTTTTAAATCTTCTTCTGAAAGTTTGTCAAAATACTTTGGGTCTTGTATGGTAGTTATTGCATTAATATGGTCAAATAACTTTTGTGCCATTATTCTATGATTTTTGTTTCTTGTAGTTCTTGTGGAAGTAATTCATTTAAAGGTTTACCACAAGTTGCACATACATACAATTCAATCGGCATAACCGAATCCTTTGGTGCACCTGTTAGTAATCTACTAATTTTTTTGAATCTATAACCTGGTAAGAAAATCTTTCCACCACAATCACAATCCATATCTCTTGCGTCATTTAAATTAAAATTCGGTGGTAATTGTTGTTGTTGTTCCATTATTTTATTATGTTTAATATTTGTATAATTGTAGACATAAATACGATTTCTTTATCTACTACTAATGCATCTTTTGAAAGACCATCTGCAATAGTTAAAATCACATTTGCTACATTTCCTGTTGCGTATTCATCCACTTTGTCGTATAACATTGTATACATTTCCGAATAATCGTTTAATTTGTTGTCTGCTACTGCCTGTCTAATTTTCATAAACATATTCCTCTTATCATCACTTTCTTTTAAAAGGTCAATAAGTTTGGTTGCAAAGTTTGCTTCAACCATTACTCTATGGTCTACTTTCAATTCTCCCTTTGCAGATTGTAATTGACAAGTATTAAGTATTCTTCTAATATCTGGATAATATGAATTAATCACATCAGCCATATTCTTTGGTTCATACTTAATCTTTTCAGCATCTAATATCTTTGCTACCTGAACTGCAACATCCTTTTTAGTTGGAGGAGTAATTGCGAAAGATTGACATCTACTTTGGATAGGGTCAATGATTTTCTCAATGTAGTTACAAGTTAGGATGAAACGACAATGCTTGCTGAATGTTTCCATTAAGTTTCTCAAAATCGCTTGTGCTCCTGGTGTCATATAATCAAACTCATCTAAGATGATTACTTTGAAACCTGCAAAACCAACCGATGATGCAAAGTTCTTAACTTTTGTTCTTACCGTATCAACATTGTTCTCATCCGATGCGTTGATAATCATAAAGTCACATTTGATTGTGTTTACGATTAGTTTAGCAAGTGTGGTTTTACCCGTGCCCGCTTTTCCATACAACAATAAATGTGGTATGTCGTTTGCATCTAAATACTGCTGAATTGTTTCTTTGATGGTTTCATTACCAACATAGTCAGCAAGAGTTTGTGGACGGTATTTCTCCACCCACAAACTATGTTCTCTTTTGTTTATATCGTTTGCGAAAAAACTCATATTATTTTCCAGTTGAACCGAATCCGCCTTCGCCTCTTTCGGTGTTTGTTAATTCTTCTACTTCTTCAAACTCAATCGGAGGATGTGGGATAATCATAATTTGCATAATTCTATCACCAACACCATATACGAAACTACCACTTTGAGATGATAATGACCTTTGATTAAAAGTTGCCTGTATTTCACCTCTATATCCACTATCAATTACACCTACCGAATTACTTAATGATAAATCGGTTTTGCGAATAGATGAACGAGGGAATACTAATCCTACAAATCCTTTTGGTATTTCCATTGCTAATCCTGTTCCGTATGTAATTTGTGTACCATCAAACTTCATTGATGTTGCAATCAAATCCATACCGGCATCACCATCTTTTGCATATGTTGGTATTACTGCTTCTGGACTAAGCTTCTTTATTTTGACTTGCATTTTGTTCTGCTCTTTGTTGTTTTGTTTCTTCACTAATTGGTCTTGGGAAAATTCTAAATGTCATTCCATTTTGTTGAAAATTCAATCCTTCACCTTCGTTTGGTTGTAATTGTAAAACCAATGGAGCAGGTTCTTCACCTTCGTTTGACCATGCAAATACAATTGGTTCATTGTTAAAAAATTGAAAACACCATTCTGCATCTGCAATTGGTTGTGCTTCTGCGACTTCAATACTACCTGCGTCTTGTTGTTGTAATTCGTCTTGTGGGAATAATTCATAACCAACTTCTGTTGGAAATAATTCTAATTGTTCTTTTGCCATTTTATTAATTTGAGATTTCTACTAAATAATACTTGCAAATAAAGTCATCGATTTGAAATTGAACATTTGCCAAACCATCAGTTGATACTTTTAATTTTGCAGATGTTGCTTCTTTGTTTGCGGTAAGGATTTCTTTTAAATATTTTGCGGAGAATGAAATTGGTTTAACATCACCATCAAATGATTTTGTTGCAGTAAATGTTACTCTATTTGTCGAAATTGAAGAATAACCAATTGCCATCTTTAAATCACCACCTTCGGTAAATACCGTAAATGTATCCACATCACTCAATGCACCCTTTGCTTTGATAAATTTGTCAATCATAGTTGACGCCATTTCGATGTCAATATTGAAATCAGGTAATTGCTTCAAATCTGGTACAGGTGGAATAACTCCTAAATCTGCCAATTGATACGATGTTTCTGTATCATCGGATGATAACTTTAATGATACTGCTTTATCACCTGCTTTATCTACTTTCAATGTAATGTCGTTATCTAATACACCAATCATATTTTTTAATAATGATGTTGTGTAAATACCTACATTAAATGGGTTAGATGTGAATGCGTTGAAATCAACCTCACCTAATAATGTTTTATCATCAGAAATAAATCTAACTGATAACTTTGTTCCTTCTGCGTTCCACGCTACTGATTCAATAAGTCCACCTAGTGAATACTTTTGAATGAATTTTAATAAATTGTTTTTGTTCATGTTTTATGTTTGTTTTACTAATATACGATTAATTTTTTAGATTTCCAAAAATTATATTAAATGTATTTCATTATTTATTAAATCTGTCATATTTGATTGAATATTTATTTTATTTTGGTAAGTATATACATTTTTAATTTGTTCTACCAATTCATCAAATTCAGGATGAGTAGACATCCATACGGCTTGTCTTTCATATATTTCTTTATTCATAGCTTCCCAATGTGCAATTTTTCCAAAATATACAGTTGTTTCTTTTAATTGAGTTCTACTTTTAATTCTTTTTTCAAATTTAGAATGAATTAATTTAACAAAGTCAAACATCTCTTTATAATTTGTTTGCTGTACTACAAATGATAATCTTAAATCTCTTATGGAATCTATTTCACCAATAAAATCTAAATTTTCCATTAACATATCCCATTTACCACCAACTCTTGTTACATTTTCATATGTTTCCTTTGTTGCTGCATCAATTGATATTTCAACCGTTTTAATATATGGATGTGCGTTTTTAATTAAATCCCATTGTTTTTTATTAAATAAATTTGCATTTGTAGATAGATGTAAGTCCATTATATTTGGATATAATTTTGGGTCAAACTCTTGTAAAAACTTTCTAAATGATTTTGATGCAAATGGGTCTCCAGAACCTGTTATGAATATTTTTCTAACATCCTTTGCGTAAAATTTATTTATAAAATCTATTGTTGTATTTATTTTATCAACTTTGCTACCATCTGCCATTATAAAATCAAGTCTGCATGATGGGCATTTTAAATTACAACTCCAATCAAATGTAAAATTAATAGATGCAGGTGTTGAATTTACGTGTGGGTTATCCGATATAACATACCCATCCCAATCTTTAAATGGTAATTTTGTCTTTTCAACAAAGACATCGGGAACTTGATTGGTATTTAATAATGTATTTAAATGAGGACACAATTCTTTACTGCAAAATTTATAAGAACCATCTAACATTGATTCTCTTATTTCTTTTGTAAAATCGTGATTCCAAACATCTATGTTTTCTATACCATTGTCGTATGTATGAAATATTGGATGTGGTAACCAAGACGCACAACATAAATGCGTTCTTCCTTCAAATATTTCAATATGTCTAAATGGAATTTTACAAACATATTTTTTTAATTTATCAATCATATTAATTCATTTCTTTTTGGAAAAAGTAAACTATGAATATAATTTCCGAATTTATATTCATATTTTAAATCTCTATTAATTTCAATTAAATGGGTTTGATTAAAAATAAGAATATCGTTTAAAGATTTTAATATTTCATCACATTCTTCGTTTGATAAAGAATTTAATCTTATGATTTCGTTATATATCATTTCAAATCGTTTTTTATCATCCATTTCTGAATCATAACTTTCATCTATAAATGGTGAAAATGTTTTGAAACCCAATTGTTTTAAAAATTTTAATGTGTTTGCTCTACCTAATAATATAAACGGATGTTGATGTGCAATCGGTTTATATGTCTTTTCACTAACGTAATTATAATTTTCATAAAACATAGTTTCCGCAACTATTGAAAAATAAGATTGTTCATATACCCATTTATTTTCAGTTCTATATCCTTGAACCGATTCCATATCCTCAGTATCTATAACTTTTCTTTTGGATTCTTTTATAAAATCTACAAACTCTTTTGTAAAATTTCTAAGTGCACCTTTGTTATTTTCAACATCAATATCATATGATACCAAATTTTCATTAATAAAATTTTTATCATAATACCATAGTTTTTCTAATAATTCCATTCTATGTCCTCTAAACCTTCTAATTGGGTAATTAAATTTATTTTGTTTTTGAAATATATTATTTTCATTTAATAATTGGGATTCGTATAATTTAAGTGTTTCTGTCGATTTCCTAGCTAAATGCCATTGAAAATTATAATTTTTAAAATTTATTCCTTCTAAATCAAATGAATTATAAACATATATAAATCTATCTTTGGGTATTCCATATTTATTTAATAATTTTTTAATTAATAGTATATCAAGTTTATTCGCATCTCCCTCATGTGCATGATTTAGTAAAATGTATCCTTTTTTTTCTTTTATTATTTTTAATATATCCTCATTAATAAAATTAAAAAAACTTTTTTCATCTTCAATTATACCATTTAATAAATCGGTCAATTGTACATCACTTTCATATCCTAAACAAGTAAAGAATCTACTAAAACTTTCTATTGGATAAATAAATTCATAGTTCAATCGTTCTGCTATATAATCGAATATTATTTGATTTGAATTTTTAAAATTTATATTACTAAATACTTCACTACTTAAAAATGAATTATTTACCGATGGTGGAACATTATATAATTCGGTGTGTTTATTAACGTATTCATTTAAAAAATCAATTTCACCATAATTTTTAAAAATATTTTTTATAACAGACCAAGATACACCATTTGGTATGGGTGAATCATATAAAATTCTATCATAAACTAAAGATATTCTACTATTCATTTTAATCATTTATAAAACCTGATATTATTAATGTTAATTTATTTTCCAACGAACCATTTGAAGACATGTGTAATTCTGTACTATCCCACATCCACGCATCTCCTTTTTTCCAATTTGATAAAACGGAATCACCTATCATTAAAACTTGGCCAAAACTCCAGTCATTCATAAAAACACATATTCTATATGGTGTTTTATTTTTTTTATCAGTTATTCCTCTAAAATGGTCTCTATGAGGTGATATAAAATATCCTGGTTTGTGATAATGAAAATTCGTATTAACCATTTCTATTGGGAATTTTTTAATGTATTCAATCATATAGTTTGGATAATCTTCATAATAAGATTTTTCAACATTTGTATTTTCACCATAACCAGCTTTAATTGCTGCCTTTGATTCCAAATCAAATGAATCATCATAATGATTTACTTTATTGTCTCTAAATTTAAAATCTTGTAAATTTATCGTAAAATCAAAATCGTAATTTCCTAAAAATTTATACATTTATTTATTTTTTAAATTATCTAATTCCATATCTCCCATAAATTGGGATAAACAAATTCTTCTATATTTCGTTCCTCTATTAAATATTGATAATTCTAAATCACTAATATTACCCAATCCGAATATAACAGATTTGCTTGCAATTAGATTATTTTCTTTACATATTTTTAATTGTGTCTTTCTATATTTGTTATATACAGAATCAAAGTCAAATTTATCCATAATATCAATTGCAACTTTTAATCCAATTGGTGATATCATACACATAGAATTTGCAACATCTATCCCATCATCTTCATATTCTTTTTTAAATCTAATTCCAATTCTTAATCTTTCGCAACCATAAAATCCTTTAGTAAAGCTAAAAGAAACACATTTTATACAATCATAATTTAAATTTAAATTTATATTACCCGCCATAATCATATATGCACAATCAATCAATACTGGAATATTTAACTCTTCACATTTTTTTAAAATATTATCCAAATTATCAGGTTCATTACCACTATCTGAAAATGGTACCGATATTATCATAAAATCATTTTCATTTAAATCCGCATCTTCATAGTAACAAAATTCTATTTTATTTCTTGTACAAATTGAATGATAAAAAAAATCACCTTTTAATATTCTTAATCTTTTTTTATTATTTTTAAAATACCACTCATCAAAAGATTGAGCCGTTCCATATGTGCAAGTCAATTCTTTAAATGAATCCAATCCAATGATTTTATTATTTTTAGAATTTAGTATCCAATTTTTATATTTTTTTAAAAAAATTGATTGTAATTCGGAATTATATAAGTTATCAATTGTAGAATATATAGAATTTTTAACTTGAGAATAAAACTCCATATCAGGTACGGGTCTTGCTGCTTTATTTTTTAAATCAAACTTTATCATTACTTTAATATGGTTTCATTAATAAAATTAATAAACATTTTTTCTAATTTTCTATCTTTATTCATTTCAATTAAATGATTTTGATTAAAAATAAGAATATCGTTTAAAGATTTTAACATTTCATCTAATTTTTCTTTTGGTAAAGAATTTAATCTTATAATTTCTTCATATACCATTTCTAATCTTTTATCATCCTTTATTTCAAAATCATAACTTTCATCTATAAATGGTGAAAATGTTTTGAAACCTAATTTTCTTAAATATCTTAAAGTATATGGTCTACCTAACAATATAAATGGATGTTGGTGTGCTATTGGTTTATATGTTTTTTCACTAATGTAATTCCAATTTTCATTAAAATAAGCTTCACACACTACCGTAAAATATGATTTTGAATATACATCTCTATTTTCACAACCATATCCACCTAATTCGGACATATTATATTCATCTATATTTTTATTTTTAGATTGTTCAATATAATTTTTAAAATTTTCATTTTTTGAATATATGTTCAATGCATTATTATTATTTTCCATATTTACATCGTATGAAATAATATTATTTTTTATAAAATTATTATCATAATTATATAATTTTTCTAAGAGTTTTATTCTATGCTCTCTAAATCTTCGTATAGGAATATGAAATATATTTAATTTTTTATATATGTTATTTTTATTTAAAAGATTAACTTTATTTAATTCAAATGTTTCTATTGATTTTTTAGATAAATGTGTATCATAATTATATGATGCAAATGGTGTATTTAATTTTTTGAATGAATTATATATTAAAATAAATTTGTCTTTTGGTATATTATATTTTTTTAATAATTCTTCTAAAAATTGAATATCTAATTCGGTAACATGTCCTTCGTGAAAACAATTTAATACAATATATCCTTTAGCATCTTTTACTAATAGTAAAATTTTTTCATTAATATTTTTAAAAAAACTATTTTCAATTTCCATTCTATTTTCTTTCTGCATGAGTTCTTTTAATTCTTCTTCCTTTTCATATCCCAAAGAAAAACAAAATTTTCCAAAACTTTCAACCAAATATAAAAATGGTTCATTTTGATTAGCTTTCATATCTTCCCACAATTGGAATGTGGATTTTATTTCATATTCATAAACAGGTGTTCCTAAAAAATAATTTGCATAAATTGGTGGAGTTTCATAATAATCTTGATAATTTTTGATAAAATCATTATTAGTAAACTCATCATATTTTAATAATAGATTAAGTATTTTATCAAATGGAATTGCATTTGGTACACTAAAGTTACCAATTATTCTATCATATGCTATTGCAATTTTATTCATAGTTCTATTCTAAATATTAAAATGCGAAAAACTTCTTTGCAGTCTTTGTATCTGCGGTGACTTTATCCCACTTTAATGCGTTATAAAAGTCATCCAATTTGTTTTCTAATTCTGCTTCAAATATTTTGTTTCTATCTACATAGGTTTCCACAAAATCCATAATTTCCTTTGGGTCATTATAATCTTTGAATGCAACTGTATCCAATCCTAATGGGTTGTCTTTAAGATATACCCACTTTACTTTATCACCATCTCTAATTGGTTCGTGCTTATATGGGCAATTGAAGAATTTTAATAATCTATTGTATGTTATTCCGGCTTTAACGTGTGCAGGTGTTCCTTTCTCAAAGTTTGCTACTGCGTCACCTGTTTTCCAACTACCATTATCATACTTACTCAATTCTTTCAATGCTCCACCTTTTGCGATTGTATTTACAGGAAGTGTTGGTAAACTTTTCTTAAAGGTCAATAAAGTATCATCAATATAATCGTGTCCCTTACCCATTAGAATATCTTTCAACATTGTGGACATAAATTTTTGAAATGCTTTAGGGAACGAACTTCTAACTACATCCAATCCTTTAACATCTAATTTGTCACAAGGTATTCCGTTTTTCAAAATCATCCATTGTGCATATCTTTTCTTTGCTACCCAAAATCCTGCTTTACTGATATATTCCTTTTTAATCTCAAATCTATGTTTGTCTTTTGGAATAAAGAAAAATCTCTCTGCTAATAAGTCGTAGAATGAGTTTAAGAATGTTTGTGTTTCGGTTGCAATATTGTCTACCTCAACTGCCATCCTCTTTTCATCAAATTGTTTATAGTCTGGGTATCTATGCTTTACCAAAGGTTCTGCCATCATATAGATTGAGTCAGTATCAATATAAACATTGTAGTCATCGGTTGTTCCCAATTCTTTCCAATATTTTCTATTTGCCATTTCAGCCGTCTTTTTAATTACGACTTGTCCTGTTAGTGTCACTGCTTCTGCATTATCCACATCATAGAAACGAAATGCCGGCAAACCTAACACACCATACATTGAGTTCAAAAGGATTTTCTGAACGTGTTGTCTCTTACCATAGAACTCATATAATTCGGTATTTTTTTCCTCACCATATTTCTTTTCTAATTTACGATATTCAACTCTTTTGTTAAACCATGTATTTAGAATATCCGCAATCAAACCTGGTTTATCTTGCATATAAAGAACTCCATTAGCTGCTACACCCAAATTACTATCTTTGATAACATCTGCTAATTCCTGACGGTTGTATTCGTATTCATCACCATCCTTACCTTTTAACTTATAAGTGATTTCCTCACCTTTGATATATTGTTCTGCATCCCAATTTGAAATCTTACCAATCTTTGTTTCAGGTGAGATATTTAATGTCATAATGATTGATGGGTATAGAGATGTTAAATCCAAATCATATATCCAATCATATTTTCCAACAATAGGTTCTTTCACATATGCTCCAATAAACTTTTCTTGGTCGTTATCTCTCAAAGCCTGCATTCTTTCTCTCCTATCAGCGGGTTTGTTTGTTGCAACCATATTTTTAGTTTTAAGGTATGCCAAACAAGCACCTTCCAACCACTTTGACGAAAACATATAATCTTCGTAAGGAACATAGCCAGCGTGACATATCGCCCTACATAAATCTATAAACTTTAACTTCTCATCCATTGATACCACTAAGTCCACATCGACAATATTATACTCAATGAATTTTTCCAAATCATTTACGAACAAATCATCCAAACTTCCTTCATACTCCACCTTACCTCTACCCAATTCTTTTGTTGCAATATGATTGAGTGTATATGAACTTTCTAAACCAAAATTATATTGTTTGTATAGACTGATATAATCCAAAATAGATACACCACCGAATGTCCACTTCTCTCTATAA
>Ga0208485_1000070_pt1 | contig 31616 bp, 33 predicted proteins | sample LakMenEpi27Jul12_FD_150707 | JGI IMG/M metagenome (GOLD analysis project Ga0208485, IMG submission 150707) | Freshwater microbial communities from Lake Mendota, WI - 17JUL2012 deep hole epilimnion (SPAdes) | ecosystem: Environmental > Aquatic > Freshwater > Lentic | place: Lake Mendota, Madison... | reverse complement strand
AAGTCCAGCGTGAAATTGCACACGAACTCTTTTAATTGGATGTTTAATTACTTCGTAACCAGCGTCTTCTAAAGTGACCATCTTAGCACCTTTTCCAATGCGTAAAATTCAGTTTGGCTTTTAAACCACTGAACGTATTGTTATCTATAATACTCTTTATTTCGCCCATAGTCAAGCCATTTTGTATCATATCATTAATATCTTTTCCCTTAATATTTTCAGGAAAAAGACAAACTTTATAACCATTATCAATTGACTTTTCAATTTGCTTTACAATGTCTCGATTGCGTGGTTCATTATCATAAACAAGAGTTAGATCTAACTCTGGAAAAATTGCTGCCACGCCGCCCAAATTACTATCACCAGAGGCAACGCAATTCGGGATAAAAAAAGAATCAAACTGCCCTTCGACGACATAGATACGTTCTTGCTTGCGCAAGCGATGCAATCCAAACACCTTCTTCTCATCTGACACCTTTACAGTGACATAACGAATCTTGGTTTCAGACAATGCCCTTCCTGCGACGTTTGTAATCTCACCCTTTTCGTTAGTGTAAAGGAGTACGATACGATCGTCGTTTGGGACCTCGTCTTTGCCGTGATTGGGGAACTCTTTATCTAGGAAATCTAGAAATTTCGGAACATAAAGAATTTCGTTCCAAAACTTCTCAGGAATCTTCCTCTTTTTTATATAGTCACGAGCATAGTGCTCTTCGGGAAGATTTTCTATACTATAATGTGCAAACGTTCGCGACGTTCTTCCCACGCTTTCAACTGGCGCTGAATCTCCTCTGGACTCGTTGAGAGTAGACTGGAGTCTGGCGTAGGCATTACCCTTGAGTTGTTCGAAATCAGGCTTTTTGACGTTAGAGCCGTATCCTGTTTCACCAGCGGAGTATCGTTCCAAGATGTACTGCTTATAGGATGTACCATCAACGTGCTCCAAAAACTTCGCAAACGTCGTAGACTTGCCGCAGTTGTGGCAGATGAAGAAGTAGTCGTTGGACTTGCGATAAACATAGCCTCTCGCCTTTAGTTTATTTTTCTTCGAATCACCGCAATAGGGACATCGAAAGTTATAAAGATCAGTTTGCTTTTGCCGAAACTGTTCTAACTTTGATGATACAAAACCAAGAAATTTTCTATCAATGTATACACTCATAAATACCTAAACACAGCACTCATGACAACTCGAGGCTCAGTTTCTTCTTTTGGATATGATCCAGCATGAACAATGTTGGAATCAAATAAAACTGCAGTTCCTCTTTTTGGCGAAACTCGATCAATTAAATTTTTATCATTATCAAAAAAGTAAGTATCGCCACTACTGTCATTAACATAATATAAAAGACTCACAAAATTCTCTTCTAAAGAATCAAAGTGAGGCATTGAAATTGCATTTGTACTTGAATACAAATACATGTTAAATTTTAATCTCATCACATCAAATGGTTTTTGTATAACCTCATATGCAATATAATCTATTAATGGTCTAATTTCGTTCACCATATAATCAACGTTGTACTCTCCATGAACAACGGCTGATTGATACCAATATTTCTCAGCAATATCATACTCACCAAATTTATTTGGTGAGCAATTTAAAGCAGAACAAACTTCATCAATTTGTTCTGGGCTTATGGTTGTTCTTTTAAAATCCCATCTGGGAATAGGTGAGAAACAAAGATCTTCAATTTTTTCAACCAAGTTCTCTGGGAAATTGTCAATTCGTTGTATCATAATCTAGATATTATATACTATTTTTGAACAAAAGAAAATATATTTGAGAACAACCAACCAACTACTGCTGCACCGCCCATGATGATCCAACGCCAACGATTGATCTCATCGATCTTTTCTTTTTCAACTTGATGTTGCTCTTTCATTTCTTGGCGAAGTGCTTTGATTTCGTCCATGATTGAGACTTCGATTTCCTCAATCTTCTTGTAGACTTCACGCAATTCGTCGTTATGCTGCTTCTCAAGTTTGTCAAGAGTTCTATCAAACTTCTCATAGATTACAGAGAAGAAAGAAATCTTCTCTCTCATTGCAGCGACCTCAGTCTCTATTTTACTGAGTTTATTCTCAAAGTCAACCATTTTCTTCTATCCCGTACATTTGTTTAAGTAAGTGTGCTCTGGTTTTATTGTTTTTGTTTTTACAGATCTCATCACTCACCTTTGTTTCCCAAATAAATGGAAACAAACCATGTATAAGCAAAACAAAAGCCCACTTCCATGCTCGAAGTAGGTGCTTTATATAGGATATGTTATTGTCCTGCAGGTGGGACATCGCGCTGCAATTCTGCTTGAGGTGTTGGTGGAACAATTGTTTTCAGTGGCTTTGGTGCTTTCATTAACTCAGCAGGTGGTGCTGGCATTTCGATCTTTGGCACCAAACGAGTTAATGGATTACCACAAGCAGCAAGAAACAAAAAAGAAAGTGCTACAAGATATTTCATTTTCTATTCTCCAATGCTCTTTCTAAAAGTTCTACATATGCTCCGCTTGCAGATAAACTCATCATAAACCACATAAACCACATTTGACCTGTAAGAGCCATACTACCACACAGAACCATACCAGGAGCAAAATATTCATAGATAAACATTATAAAAAATAATGGAGTCCATATAAATTTTATTTTACTTTGCAACATCATTATTTTTCTTCCATGGCATTTCTGGTAGTTTAATATCCAAGCCACGGTCTGCATTTTGCTTATCAACGGATGCCTTTGTTTCAAGAATCCACGATTGCAAACTTACAAGTTGCTGAGCATTCTGCAAGCAAATAGAATAATTGCCCAGAACAGTTCCTAGAGCCTGATTGTCTTTCACGACTGAATCAGTATCATCTGAAGTCTTTTCTGGATCTAGGTCTAGACCTTGCACACTTGTATCGTGCAGATACACCCAACCATTTGTAAGATTAAACTTGCCAGGAACTTGCTGTTGAGCAGCATCACGATAGATTGTCTCTTTCTGAGTGACAACTTTAATCTTGTCAACATACTCAGTCACAACTCTTTCTTTGATGTTTGCTTGCTCTTTCTCGAGTTCAATCTTCAACTGCTCTGCTTCATTAGCCGCTTGTTGAACCATGACTTCGCCAGCATCTGATCCTTTTTTATAGCCAGCACCAAATGCGCCACCAACTAAAAGAACCACCGCAAGGATTTTATATGGTAATGGTATAAGCATAAATTAATCTCTTGGCCAAATATTACTCTCAACTTGATCGTTAAGCCACATACTTGCTCCAAGCAATTTCGAATAGAGCCAATATGTGCCATTGGATAATAATAAAAACAATGATGCAAGCCATTTAAACAAATAGATAAATGGAATTGCGAACGGTTCGAGTATAAACATCAATTACACCAACTTGCTTTCTTATCGCCAAAGTATGCACGAGCATGACCATTCTTAATCAATAGTTCAGATAATCTCTGACCATCGACAATTAGATCACCAAGCACACGCCCACCGAACTTGTCATGCTCTTTCAATTCAATCTGAATCTTCTTAGCATTGGCGACAAGGTTCTTGGTAAACGCACTGGCTTTTTCTGCCGCAGCAGCCTCTGCTGGGCAACCAGCACGTGCACCCTTCTCTGGTGTGTCAACACCCAAAACTCTCAAACTTAATTGAGGTTTTAGAGGTGCTGGCATAAATGGTGCTTCAAACACCACCGTGTCTCCGTCATTGACCTTCAATACTTTGAAGTCGTACGGATTTGCAACTGATGCGCTTGAAAAAAACAACAAAGAAAATGCAAGTAATCTTTTCATTACTTTTCTTTCTTTGCGCGAGCCTTCTTAACTTTCTCAACTGCCTTTTCACCAGCAGCCTTTACATCGCCAAGATCTACTTTGCCGTCTTTATTGACGTCAAGAGTATCTTTTGCAGCATGCATAGCATCTTTGTGATCGACAACGCCATCATCGTTTGCGTCTGGCTTCTTCCATAATTTCCAGGCAACCCAAGCAGCGAAAACAACTAATAGTAATACAACTAATGTACTCATGATCTTCTCCTAGTTAATAAAATTATTCTTTATTTCTTGGCGCGAATTTTTCTGCAACTGTTGTGCTTAATCCACCAAGAACAATTACCATCATCGCGTTATACATATACTCTTCGACTTTTAGACCCCAAATCATATTTACTACAAATGCAACCATGACGAGCAAGGTAGCCATAAAAGTAATAACGCGCTTTGACGATAAGCAATTCGCGTCATGACCGTCTGCTAACATACCTTTTAGATTCGCTAATATATTCATCTATTTCTCCCGACCGTAAGTCCAGAACCATCAGTTACTTTTTTTCTGATAAGTTCTTGTTCTACTCGTTTAGCATAATTATAGTCATGCGTTACGATAAGAATCTTGTTACCAATACTCACAACATATCGCGGAGGTGCATTACGAACACATAACGTCTCTACCATTATTTAGCCAACGGATTTTCCCATGCTTTTTGGATCTTATCGTCGACTTTCTTCTCTAATTCCTTCAATTTAACGTCTGTTTCGCGCTCGATCGTACGCAATCTAGCGTTCATATCACGATCTGTGACTCCGACGAACCCACGGACTTCCTTATCGAGTTCACGATTTCTACGCTCTGCAGCGTCGACATCGGCTTGTAGGCTATCGATATCGCCTTTTAGATCATTACGAACATCGCGGATAATATCGCCGCTTTCGTCGACCATTACGACTGCGTTATCGACACGTTCTTCGATTTTTGTAATGCGCTCGTTGATTGCAGAAAGATCTGGAGCCACATAGGTCTGGATGGCTTCTTTCATTGACATATAATCTTTATAAACTTCGAAAGCACCGTAAAGACCGCCGAGAACGGTAGATACGATCGTGCCTGCAATCATAAGTTTTGCTGGGGTGAAGTTATATCCGCCAATGCTGATTACCGTATTTGGATCAGTTGCGGCTTCTAGTTTATCTACGCTTTCGTCTAAATCCTTACTCATCTATTCTATTCCTCTGTAAATTTTATCTTGTTATGATATAAACTAGTCCAAATATAATCACAACAAACATCAGAAGTAACACACCAAGGCAACTCATAAGAATCAATTCTTCTTCTTTTTGTGCTGCTATCAGTGCTGCCCTTCTTCGAGCTTGCGCTGCTTCTAATTCTTTCTGCGCATGCGCTCTTTGAAACTTTATCCAGTCATCCCATAAACCAGGTCGACCTGCAATTAACATATAATCTTTAAGTTCTTTTTCTTTCCTTCGTGCTTCTTCCAAAGCAAAAAATTCTTCTAACTGAGTTCTTTCGGTTGCGACAGCATTGACGACTTTGGTTTCTAACTTTTGCTTATTATGAAAGAAGTTGCCCAAGTGCCCAGCGCATTCGCCTAGTTCTCTACCATTACTTATCACTTCCTTAATCACAGCATATGCGGCATTAATCGCTGCGAGTTCTGCCAGCATTACTTATATTGCTCGTCAACCATCTTTTTATATGTGTCTGTATTGCCTTTTTCTAGAAAGTATGAACCGCGAGCATTATCTTTAATTACAACGCCCTTGTATATGTCCTCTGGTTTGTACCAAGTGTTATTATCTGCTAATCTAGCAGAGAGATAAGAACTCACATCAGCATCTGCACCGATTGCTGCCACAATACCTGATTGATCAGCATCCATGTAGTTTGCATTAATTGCATCTTGTTGCTCTTTATTGGCTGCTACAACTTGTTCAGCACGAACTTCAGCATCACTCTTTTCTTCTATTGGCTTGATAATTCCAAGGAATTCAAGACTCATTGCATTTGGTGCTTGATTGAATGTGTTAGCCATTGCCAATGCTGGATCAACCATTGCTGTTGTTACTTCTGCGTCTTTGCTTGATTCATCATCAAATGCACTTTGCTCTGCTGTGGCGCGACTGGCTTCCACAATTGCAAGTGCCTCATCTGTTTCTGCAGTATCAACAGTTGGACCACGAACAAATGATTCAGCAAGCATTTCGGCTTCTTGTTCAATCTGGCTTGTTGTTTCACCTGTTGTGAACTCAACTGTTTGCCCCATATCTGTTTGTGCTTCTGCGCCTGAATCAGCAACAGTTATTTCCTGTTGTGTTACATCTTCTAAATTTGTAACAGAAATGGTGTCGGTAGATTGATTTGTTCCCGATGCTTCGCTTGAGAATGCTGCAATTGATTCAGCTTCTCTGGAAGAATCATTAGAAGCAGCCTCACTTGCAGTTAATATTTCTGATAATGCTTGTTGACCTAATTGTCTACCAGTTTCTAGAATATCTAATCCTACATCAGAAGCAGATGAACCGTCATCTTTTTGCTCTGCGGAGGTATTTGTAGCCACTACTGTTTCAGTTGACTCGGCTGTACTTGATTGATCATTAGATGATCTGGTTGTTGTAGTAGTGGTTGTTGAACTTTCTGTTGCAGGACCACCAGCAGTATTGGTATTTGATGAACCAACTTCTGATGCAATTGTAAGGGCATTTTGTAGTACATCTTTAGAAATTGCATCAGCAAGAATCTGAGCCTTTTCTTCATCAGTCAGTTCTCTATAGGTTGCAACAACGGCTGGCTCTCCTGAATCTTCTGCATCTTCAACAAGTAAAATGTCTTCTTCGTCTGTTTCTTCAGCAAGCATTTCCTCTAGGTCGGCGTCAAGAAGTTCTTCTGTGGCTTCCTCATCAGCAACTAGGACTTCTTCTTCCTCGACATATTCAGATCCATCATCTGAACCATCATCACTCCCATCATCAACTGATTCTTCAAGTTCTTCTTGAGCTGCTTCCTGTTCTTCAATAGCAGCCAAAATTTCTTCTGGATCTGTGTAGTCAGTCACACCATCATCAATACCAATACTATCAATGACGCAAGAAGGGTCGTATGGATTTGTAGTACAATCAGGTGCTAGTGGTGTATCTGGTGGCAATGGAACAATCTCTGATGACTGTACAAAGTATGTTGTGTTTTGTAAAGATGATGGATTGTTGCCCCAATAAAATTGAGTGAATTCTGTGGCAGTGTCACCCTGAAAACCAGAGGTGAATGTTCTACCTGTCTGATTATTATAATCAAATGAACCATAATTTATACTGAAACTGCTGTCAGCAAATAAACTAATTTCAAAATTAAATTTATTTCCTGGTCCTGTTTGTGTACAACCCAACTCATTACAGGTATAAGGAGCAGAACCTAATTCATCAACACCATACCAACCAACAGTAAATGAGTTTCCTGTAGACTTATAATATGGATTGCCTGGATTATTGAAATCAGCAAGATCACTCCACATAGCAAAGATGCTATTATTTAAATTATAGTATGATTGATTAGATAAAAATGGCAATTCATTACCGCTGCAGCAACCATTGGCATTGCTGGTAAAACTTATCAATCCATTTTGCGAGATATAAACTGAATCAAACAAACTACCAAAATAGTAAAAATCAAATTGCAATTGAATTGGCTGGAACGTAGAACCATCATCATACAATGTTAATGGCGTTCCACCAGATTGATTAATATTTTGTAATGGTGTTTGTGGTTGCGTAACAGTATATGTCTGTTCAACCGTAGGATCATAAATTGGAGGCAGACCCTGCCCAAAGGCAGGAGCCACCGCCAATAGTAGTAGAGCAAGAAGCCGCTTCATTAGCCGCCTTCTGATGCTTCTGGAAGATCAGTTGACTTTTCTTGCTCGTTCTTTACCCAGAACTTCCACCACTTCTTCTTGAAGTCTGGACGCTCTTCTTTATTGCCTGTCCACTGTTCAGTTGCTTCCTTACCAATCTTACCCATGTAAGGGCATGGTGTTCCAGCCATTTCCATAGCCTTGAACACTCTTTCGTCTTGGCACATCATTGATACAGCAGCAACTTTCATACCCATGTCGTATAGAGTCTTTGATAGTTTGAGGCGTTCGCAATTCATATCGCGAACTGCCTTACCAGCAGAAAGACCAAAGACCTGAGTCTGAACAGCGCCAGAAACGCCCGATACACAGACGTCCTGGCTATATGTTGAGATCATTGGAGCGATAGCAGAAGCAGGAGGTGCTTTGATTGTTGTTTCTGACTTGGTGATATTTTCGTTACGATTGATATTTGTATTTGTGTTATCTGTCTTTACACTTGATTGGCTTGTGCTCTCAGACTTATTCACATTCTCGTTCTTGTTTACAGCAGTTGATGTGCTCACATTTACATTGTTATTATTATTTGTGGCAACAGAAGTGCTATCGTTCTTATTCACATTTGTGTTAGTTGAAGTAGAAACATTGTTGTTGTTATTTGTGTTGGTTGATGTAGAGACATTATTGTTATTGTTAGTATTTGTTGAATTAATATTCGTGTTGTTATTATTATTGTTATTATAAGTCACTTCACCAGACAAATTGTTATTATTGTTATTTGTGTTCGTTGATGTTGATGTGCTAACATTGACATTGTTGTTATTATTAGTGTTATTAGATGTCGTTGTGTTCACATTGTTATTGTTATTTGTGTTATTAGATGTCGTTGTGTTCACATTATTGTTGTTATTTGTCAAAGTACCAGACTGAATGTTGTTATTTGTATTCACATTCGTGTTTGTATTTGTACTGTTGACAACAGAATTGTTGTTGTTATTATTCGTAGCAGTACTAGTAGAGGTGTTATTATTGTTATAGTTTACTGTGCCACTATTAATGTTATTATTAGTGTTAACATTCGTATTGGTGTTTGTAGAAGTCGAAGTGTTAGTATTCACATTCGTGTTGGTATTATCAGAAGTCGAAGTAGAAATATTCGTATTCTGATTAATATTAGTTGCAGTACCAGATTGAATGTTATTATTCGTATTCACATTCGTGTTGGTGTTGTCCGAAGTCGATGTAGAAGTCGACGTAGAATTTGTTGTCGTATTGACATCGGAGGTCGTATTGACCGTAGAAACTGTGGTCGTCTGACCGAATGCTGCTCCAGATGCAAGGAGAGCGAGAACTGCTAGTAATCTTTTCATTGTACCCTCTGAGTGTTATCATAACGAAACAATCAGCGAGTTTATAATAAAAATACAATTCTAAAGCGGTTTATTTAGTAGTATTTAGTAAATTTCACGCCACTGCAACGATGCGCCAACCGATGCAGTTTGATTTCCTGCTGTAATAATCGTTCTTACTACCACCACATAAATTTCTGAATTCGTGGAATCAAAGTTCTGAACAATAATATTCTTTTTAGCAGCGGTTAATGCACCTGTAGAGACAGGGGAAAGTGAGTTCTGAGAAGCACCTGCAGGAACAAATCCTGCTGCAAACGATTCACCATTTGTAATAGTATCTGCATTAACGCAATATTCTACGCCGCTTGATGGTGAAGCAGAAGTCCAAACAAGAGCTCCAGTATTATTTGCAAGATAAGATGTGTTTGCTAATTTTCGAATCTCATAAACAATGCTATTCGTTTCAGCGTGTAATGATATGTTGTTTAAACGTACACTGATTCTATTAGGATATCCTTGGAATGTATTTTTGAGGCGAATTGCAACCAATGGCAATTCAGTCGCCGAAGGTGTGGCTGTTGATCTGTTATTGGCAGTGATAGCAAAGTCGATGCCAGATTCAACATAACCACCTTCGCTGGCTACCGTAGAACAGATCTGATCCATTGAACCGCCAGTTCCCGCTCCAGTATTTCTAATTTCGCAGCGAACAGGAAGGTTTGGATTTGCAATGTAAACTTCATCTAATACATTTGAGTGCACGTACTCATGAGCAGGTATGAATAAGCCATCATGAACAAATCCACAACGAACACGACCTACACCTAGCCATTGGAAATCAGTAAACGTGAGTTGCGTTTTAGTTACATCTAAATTAAAACCACTTTTTCCAGTTCCGTCACACTTATCTAAGTTCCATTCGTTTTGAGGAACGCGACGCTTGTAAGTATAAGGCGCACCATTAATTGTCGTAACAACATTAGATTCGTTTGCAGTGTTACCAGTATAAGAGCGAATAACCCAATTTAGCGTTTGTGTTGTGTTGCTTGAGACATTTCCGTTAGCAGTATTGCTACCAACTTGTTCAAAATAAATCCCATCTCGATCGTCGAAATATCCTGTGCGCTTTGTGACGTTTCTCTGAGGATATCCAAAAACAAACGAAGAAAGAATCAATTGACTCTTTCCTGGTTGATAATGGTGATAGAATTTTGTTTGGTGAATTGAATAAGCCGAAGAATTACTATTCGTAGAAAGAGTTGCGCATGCTTTATTCCCCTCAAATATTACACTACCATTCGATGTGACATCAAGAAAGTTTGGATCAATCGCAAAGAGATGCTTATAATCGCCAAGAGTAAACAGTTCAGAAACACGAGTTCTGCCGAAAGCGTCTGGAGAGATTCCATTAACTTCTAATCCATCTCCAACAGCAGTCACAGGAAATGGATTTGTCGTATTGACAATCGCATTTGCGTTGAGAACATTTACATTTTTATTGTATAGATAAGTCATTAGATAATTCTCCAGTAATCTCCACGGAATAGCATATGCACTGCTCCGTTATCTACTTCAAGTATAAATCCGCTATTGTCATTGTCCACTGGACCAGAAACTGTAATAGGATTATTTGAACAGTTTCCAGATTCATCTTTAATTACAATTTCTCGACCAGAACTCGGTTCAGATGGGATAATAATTGTAACTTGTCCAGGGAAATCTACACCAATATAATAATCAGTATCATTTACAACATATGTATTTGTTGTGACGAGTGTTGTGTTATGAACAATCTCATATGGATTAATTTCATCGAATACAAACCATCCATCTTGATACTTAACAAATCTGCCATTTTGAGCAGAGTTTCTGTCTAGATCATCAGCGTTCCAAAGTCGAACAATACCTGTTCCACCACCACCCCATGATAGTGTATTGACTTTTTGTAATAAATCCATCACAGTTTTGCGTAATGCTTCAAATTCTTTATCCATTAACGCAGTGGCTAATGGTGGTTTCTTTGTATTTGAAACTGTGTTTAAATAATTTGCAACTTGTTGAACTTTATATTCTTCAGGTGGTTGTAAATTAGTCTCGGCAGGTTTTGCTGATTGCTGCGGTAATGATTCTACTGGTGCAACTTCAGTTAAAACATCTTCTTTAAGAATAGGAATTGGTGCAGAAACTTTCTTTTCTTCTTTGAAAAATGCGGCTGCAAGTTTTTCTTCTCGTTCAATAGACTCAATCAACGCCTGATCAACTGGCTGACCAAACATGCGAGCCATTTTGACGATCATTTTCTTTTCTTCAAGAGATTTCATTATTAATAGCCTGTTCCTGCAAGATAATATCCAGTATACACAGTCCATGATGTTCCAGTAGCATTACCAACTGCAACATAACTTTGATTTGCGCTCACACCTCTATTAGATGGTCCTAAAGTTCCACCAGTTAACAATGCAGTGTTGCTATAAAGACCTGATATGATTCCAGCACTAGAGTTTCCTCTGGCTTGTCGACCGATCAACAATTCAAACACAGGAACATTTGCTGTATTAACTGGGTTGAAGAATGTAAGTTCATATACCATATTTGGACTGCCAGCAGTGCCACTTGTAGCAGCAGTGCCTTCAAATCGTAATCTTAGATAATCAGTTCCAGATGAAATTCTGGAAACACGTTGCCATGAATTATCTGCACCAGCAAAAAAGATTTTATTGATTGAAGGTGAGTTATTTGCAAGTGCATTAAACTGAGTGCTTCCAGAACCAAATGTTATGTAATAATTGGAATTTGGGAAAAAACTGGTATAATTCGCATTATTATAAACCCACGTGAAACCCAAAGCAACTGTAGCGAATGTGTCATCAGCTGATGATGACGCTATTGAAGTCCATCCATTCGCAGGAAATGGACTTTGCCCAGCAACTCCTAACACAGGAAGTTTTGTTCCAGATGTTATTGTATAGATTCCAATTGAGATTGGAGCCGCAGCAATGCCAATTGTAATGCCACCTCCAATCGTTATTCCAGATTCAATTATTACTCCCATTAATATAACCTAATTTTAATGTCACAGCCCAGCGGCGTCTAATCTAGACTTCAAATCATTAATCATTACTTGTTGTTCTTGAATTGCTTTTACAAGCATTGGAACCAACAAACTTTGTTTAACTGATTTGACTGTTCCAACTTGAACTACGTTTCCATTTTCATCAAGAGCATTTTTTGCATTCTCTTCGACTAATCCTGGGAAAACTTCTTCAACTTCTTGAGCAACAAATCCAATAAATTTGGCACTGTTATTAATTAGATTGTAATTTCTAACTTTAAGTTGCAATAGTCCTTCAAGTTTTGGTGTAGCATCAACAATGTTTTCCTTTTCTCTGGCATCAGAAAGTGTTCCATAAACACCAGTTGCGTTTAGAATAGTACCATTAGCAAAAATAATGCACTTGTCACTACTTTGATACCAGCACCATATATAGAGACCATTACCGTTCAAGAACATTGCAGTGCTTGATCCTGCAGTAACTTCAACTTTAGCTGATGCAAGATTTCCAGGACTTCCAGCAATACCTAATGAATTGAATTGAACATTATCAGTTGTGAAAAGCGCTTGATCAGAGCCAGGACCTTGTGGACCAGATGGACCTTGTGCGCCAGTGGCACCAGTCGCTCCTTGTGGACCTGCAGGACCTTGCGCACCAGTAGCACCAGTTGCTCCTTGTGGACCAGATGGACCTTGTGCGCCAGTAGCACCAGTTGCTCCTTGTGGACCAGATGGACCTTGTGCGCCAGTGGCACCAGTTGCTCCTTGTGGACCAGATGGACCTTGTGCTCCTTGAGGACCAGTTGGTCCAATAAGTCCTGTTGATGGTCCAACCCAATTACCCGCAGAATCAATGATGGCAACTCCGTTTTGTCTTAATTGACCACCATCTAGATTGATGTAATTGCCCATCATCACCAATCCGCTTGAATTCATGTATGCTTCAATTTGCCCATTCCAAGCAAAATTAAACCATCCACCTGTGCTCATATTCACAGTAAAGTCGTTTGATGCAGAACCGCTTACTATGCTAATTGGTCCAGCTCCAACTGTAGTTGTTGGAACTGGTGTTGAGCCAGAACCTGCACTCAACATCGTCATGAAGGTTGCACCAGTGGTGTTCGCCATTATTAGTGCTTGACCATTTGATGATTGCATCAAATTCATGCTATTTGACGTTAATTGACCAGATGTTGAATTGAAATTAAATTTAGTTGTTGTAACTCTTGGTGTTGCGCTGGTTAATCCATCAACCATTACAGGATAGAGAGTTCCACCACTTGGTGTATCAGTTGATGTGATTGTTGTGCTTGATGGACCAGATGGACCACTCACACCTTGAGCCCCAGATGGTCCAGAAACTCCTTGTGCACCTTGTGGACCTTGTGGACCAGTCACACCTCTTGGACCAGATGGACCACTAACGCCTTGTGCACCTTGCGGACCTTGTGGACCAGAAACACCTTGAGGACCAGAAACTCCTTGTGCGCCTTGAGGACCTTGTGGACCAGAAACACCTTGCGCACCCTGCGGACCTTGTGGACCGCTGACGCCTTGTGCTCCTTGTGGACCTTGAGGACCACTTACTCCTTGCGGTCCAGAAACACCTTGAGGACCAGATGGACCAGAAGGACCAATGTCACTAATTGAAATGACACCAGTCATCGATGCAGAATTTTCAGAAATATAATAAAGTGTGCTTGGTGCATCATATGGTACACGGAAAATAATTGTACCAACATCATCACCGTTATTTGTCACACCAGTATTATACGCATCTCCTGTTCCTGTTGTTTGCGCTGTCTTAATCCAAAATGGTTGCCCACTTGCATTAACTTCAAACTCATACAAAAACCCACGAAGCAAATAAAGCGTTGGATCATTTGATCCATTGATGAGATAATTGCTCGTTCCAAATGCGTCAACAGTATAAACTCTTGAACCAAGAACACCTTGTGGTCCAGAAACACCCTGTGGACCAGAAGGACCTGATACTCCTTGTGGACCGCTGACACCTTGCGCACCTTGCGGACCTTGAGGACCACTCACGCCTTGTGGACCAGAAACACCTTGTGCTCCTTGCGCACCTTGTGGACCAGAAACACCTTGAGGACCACTTACTCCTTGCGGTCCAGAAACTCCTTGCGCCCCTTGTGGACCTTGTGGTCCAGAAACAGTAGAAGCAGCACCTTGAGAACCTTGTGGTCCACTTACACCTTGTGCTCCTTGTGGACCTTGAGGACCAGAAACGCCTTGTTCGCCTTGAGGACCAGATGGACCTTGAGCACCTGTTGCGCCAGTTGCACCAGCAAGATTTACTTCCCAAACATTATAAGTTCCTGATCCACTTGTTACAGTTGATTCAACTGATAGTGATCCTGTGCCAGAATTGTAAGAAGATACAGCACCTTCCATATAAATGGAGGCAGTGTTTGCGATACGAACAACTTGAGCAAGAGAATATGCAAGTCCAGTTTCGACGTTTAATGTTTTTGTTCCTGTTCCAACAGTTAATGATGTGTTACTTGTTGTTTCGTATCTGTCACCAATTGGACCTTGCGGACCAGAGACACCTTGTGGACCACTTGGACCAGATGGACCCAAATCGCCTTGAGGACCTTGAGGTCCAGAAACTCCTTGTTCACCTTGTGGACCAGATGGACCTTGTGGTCCACTTACACCTTGTGCTCCTTGTGGACCTTGAGGACCAGAAACGCCTTGTTCGCCTTGAGGACCAGAGACGCCTTGTTCTCCTTGTGGACCTTGTGGACCGCTGACACCCTGCTCTCCTTGAGGACCAGATGGACCTTGAGGACCAGAAACTCCTTGTTCACCTTGTGGACCACTTGGACCAGAAACACCTTGTGGACCAGATGGACCTTGTGGTCCACTTACACCTTGTGCACCTTGAGGACCTCTTATGCCAGTGTTTCCTTGTGGACCAGATGGACCAGAGACACCCTGCTCGCCTTGTGGACCAGAAACACCTTGCGGACCACTGACACCCTGCTCGCCTTGTGGACCACTGACACCTTGTTCTCCTTGAGGACCAGATGGACCTTGAGCACCAGTTTCACCAATAGAACCTTGAGTGCCTTGTAGACCACTTGGACCAGATGGACCTAAATCACCTTGTGGACCTTGTGGTCCAGAAACACCTTGTGGTCCAGAAACACCCTGTGCGCCAGATGGACCAGAAACACCTTGTGGTCCAGAAACTCCTTGTGGTCCAGAAACACCCTGCGCACCCTGTGCACCAGATGGACCAGAAACTGTTGATGCAGAACCCTGCGCACCTTGTGGACCACTTGGACCAGAAACACCCTGTGGTCCAGAAACTGTTGAAGCAGCACCAGTTGCACCTTGAGCTCCAGATGGACCACTTACGCCTTGTGCACCTTGCGCACCTTGTGGACCAGAAACTGTTGATGCTGAACCTTGCGCTCCCTGAGGACCAGATGGACCAGAAGGACCGCCTGGATCGCCCTGTGCGCCTTGAGGACCACTCACACCTTGTGGACCCGATGGACCAATGCCTTGCGGACCAGATGGACCAACTGGCAAGGATGATGATAAGATATCTGTTAAATTTTGAGTCATTATTTTTAATTATCTCTTAAACTAATAACTAGATTTTCTAGTTCACTAATTTTTCTGTTTTGCTCTTTGATTGCTTCGATTAATAATGCAACCATGGTTCCATAAGAAATTGAATATCCAATCTCTTCATTTCCGCTAACAACTTCAGGAATAACATTCATAACTTCTTGAGCAACTACACCCATAAAGGTATCATTTGAAATTGTGTTATTTGCTTCAATTCGATTATAGTTTACACCACGCAATGACAATACTTTATTTAACGGATTTTCAATAGTGATAATATTTGTTTTATATCTAACATCGGATGATTCAGTGACGGTTCCAGTTGCATGAATATTTCCATTTACATGCAGCGTGTAGACTGGACTTACAATCTTAATTCCAACGTTTCCATTTCTATCTATGCGCACTTGCTCTTCATTTCCTGTTGCAAAAGCAAGATTACCTGCATTTTCACCAGATGATCTAATCGTCATAGTGTTTGCGTCAGGAACACCACCAATTGTACTATTTGTTAGAGCATAACCGCACATGAATTCGAGCAATTGATACTGAGTACCATTACCAAACACAACCGTGTCATTGGCATATCCAGTTCCAAATACTGCGAGACTTCCATAACCTTCAAGTACAGAAATGGCAGAGTTACCAACAATCAAAGCATTGTTCGCAGTGACAAATTTTAATTTTGAATTGGCTTTGGCTACTTGAGATGAACCGATAGCACCAACCATTACAGGATATAGAGTTGCAGAGGATTCATTGGTTGTTGTGATGGTATTTGCATCACCAGTTGCACCTTGAGAACCTTGAGCACCTTGAGGACCAGAAGGACCAATTCCCTGCGGTCCAGACGGACCTTGTGCACCAACATTACCTTGAACACCTTGTGGACCAGAAGGACCAGTTAATCCTAGTGGACCTGATGGACCCTGCGCCCCTTGCGGACCTTGTGGACCAGATGGACCACCTGGATCACCTTGTGGACCTTGCGGACCAGAAACAGTAGATGCAGCACCTTGTGGACCAGAAGGACCTTGTGGACCTGATGGACCCTGCGCTCCTTGCGCTCCTGCTGTTCCAGTGCTCCATCTTAAATTTCCAGTGCCATCTGTTGTCAAATGTTGACCATTTGATCCACCAAGAATCGTGACGTTTGCATTAGTATTCAAGTATGACTTTGTATATACATGAATGTTATTTGCATAAGTCGTTCCAAGCGAATCAGTTCTTATAAGTGGTGTCCACTCTGATTCATTGCCTGTCGAAATTGTTAAATTAGCATTTGCGTCTTTATATGTTGAGATTTGCCAAATATCAACGTTAGCAGCAGAATCAAATTCTGCGTTAAGAGCGTCTTTAAACCAACCTGGCCAATCTTCAGTTGTTTGATCACCCAAATAAACTAGAGAAATATTCTTTGTGGCAGCGGTTGAATTCAACAATGATATAGAGTCTATAATATTTCCATTTCCCATACTGCCAGAATTATCAATAACGTAATACACAGTTGAATCATTTGGAATATTTGTTATTTCCAGATAATTTGATGTATTTGGGGGCTGATTACCTGTATCTCTGTTAACTTGATAATAAAACGCTCTTGGATCAGCATCGAACGATGCAGGAATTTTTAAGTCTGCTCTAACTGCAGCTGATGGTGGACCTAGCGGTTGAAGCAAGTTGAAAATTAAAGATGGATATGCAGCCCGCAGCTGGTTCCAATTATTCGCAATGTCGTTGGTATTAACACTAGTCTCATCACAAATAGAAATTGCGTATTGTGGCGACAATCCTCTGCCAAGAATCATTGCTTCTTTTTTTACTGGTTTTTCGTTTACAACAACGAAAGCAGGGCTAATATTTGCTCCATAATAAACAGAGGTTCCAGAATCAGCATAAAATGTTCTAGAGAATTGTTGAGTATTGCTGAGTTGTCCATGGAAAGAATTACTTGACACCCAAGTATTTCCATTTACAGTCATCACATTGCCCATTGTGATGTTTGTCTGCAATGTCACATTTTCTTTATAGAATAGATATTTTCCTGTTGCATCAAAAGAACCATTTGATGCTTTAAATTGAACTTCGCTTGTATTTCCTGCTGCTGTTGCATTAGCATTGCCAGAAGGACCAGAAGGACCAGTTGCACCCGATGGACCCGATGGACCAGTTGATCCAGCTGAACCTTGTGGACCAGAAGGACCAGCGGCACCTGCAGTTGTCGTGAATGCAATATTTGCGTTTGCGCCACTTCTTGTTACATTTACAGTTATTGTAGATGTGTTTACAAAATTCAAATTGAGCGTGTCAACCGTCGACGATCCATTCGCCATTACATTGACGTTGCAACAATTTGATGTGAAGATAGCAGTATTTGTTTGTGCATTCGAATTATTCGCATCAATAATTTCGAAATACGGTGGGCTTGTTCCACCATTTCTTTTAACTCTAAATTTTATTCCACCAGAACCGATACCTCTGGAGTTGAAATAAATTGTATCTTCACTTAAATACAAATCACGCCATGGTTTCTCAGCAGAACCAAGATCATATGTGATTGCTTCTGATGGAATCACATGACCACTAATTGATTGTAAGTTTTGAGTTGCACCAGATGGACCACGTGCACCTGTTGTTGCTGTAACTTCCCAAGTTGTTTGATTGTAGATAAATTCTACAGTGACGCCTTTCAAGTTTAAAAGAATGTCGTCAGCAACACCTTCAATTGTAGATCCATTGCGCGCAACAGTTAAATTATTTGCACCCCAATTTCCACCATCAGAAATAACAACATAATCTCCACTAACTGGAGATGCTGGTAATGTGATTGTAAATGAACCTGCGCCAGTAGTTGTATTTGCAATTAATCGATCACCATTAATTGCTGTATAATTTGAAGTTTTGATTGCCCATGGAGTTAGTGCTCCTTGCGGACCTGATGGTCCAGGAGCGCCACGCATTGCTGAATCACCAACAACGATATTAGTTGGTTGATTTACTACGGTTACTGTGTTACTTGTAGATGTTACAACTACATAATCTGACATTAGCGAGTGACCTCAGCATAAACATTCACATCGCCATAAAGAAGTTTTGAAACTTTACCATTACCATCAACCAATTCTAAATCATAAACATAAACCGTCTTTGGTGGCTTTCCATCACTGTTTAAATCAACAGGAATATTCGCAGTTCTTGTTGCTGCGAGTTCTAGTGCAACGTTGCCCTCTGCTGCAGTGATGGTGATTTCACCATTAGAAGTAGTGAGTGATTCAGTTGCTGATCCTGCACCATAACTTGTGCGAATTTGCATTCTCGCAGTATATCCAGATAAATTCTGGACGTTTGCGTTGGCATCTTTGACAGTAACGGTCATTGAAAATGTGGCACCCTGCCACATTTCTAGATTATATTTGTTATTTGTTAATGCTGACATTTATTTCTCTTATGTTTTCTCTAAAACCGCAACGTATAATCCATTATGCCAATTTTTCGAAGTAGTGTGATTTGTTAATATCCACTCTTTATGTACTTTAAGACCACATTTATTTAATCCAATTTGTGTTCCATTTTTTGCAGGCTCATGATTCCAATCGTCGACAATAAAAATAAATTGATTTGTAAGTAAATCAAGATAATATGTTAATGCGTTTTCTTGATCTTCAGCCCTGTGATCTCCATCATAAAAATATACATTTGTTCCTTTAACAATTTCTTTCTGCTCTTCACTTAAATTAAAACAGTCTGCATTAATAAAGGTAAAATTAGATATATTATGTTCATTACAAGACTGATCAAACCATCTTTTATTTTCCTCATAATTTCCAAACTGCGAGAAATTGTCAATTGCAACAGCAGTTGCGTTATTATTATACATCGCAGAAACAAAAGTAGAACCTTTATGTACTCCTATTTCTAGGTATTTATCATCTTCTTTAATCAATTCATTTAATAATATTCGATTTTCTCTTGATGACATACCAGGAATGGTAAACACAGATTGTGGCAATTTAGTAACATCGTTCATTGCATTATCAATTGCCATTGCAACACGATTAATATAATTTTCTATCATACAACAAATCCTGGCTTATACACTGTTTTTCCGTTGACTGTAACCGCAGTCATCTTTTGTTTACGATTGCTTCCGTCTCTTTTAACTGACGCATGCACCCAACCGCTATTTGGTCCTTCTTTTGGATCATAGAATTCAAGAATGATTTGATCAAACTCGCAGTTTTCTGCAACCCATTTGGCAAGATCTGGATTTGGAAGTCCGTCGATTTCAAAATCTACCGCTTCGCCATTGCAATGCTGAGACTTACTAGAACCGCCAACGGCAGCATTAAGTGCTGGTCCACGATACCCACTATTGATGCGCACAGGCTTACCGAAATGACGGCGAACAGGCTCAAGTATTTTTTCACATACATTCTTTAAATTCTCTGCGTGTGCTGCATTTGGAGTATTATCAATTCTTTTGCGAGTTGCAGTTTCTGATTTGGTAAACTCTTTAAGATTAAAATGTTCCGTCAGCTGCATATCTGGTTTAACTGAAGTGATTGCTGCTGGTTTTGCTGCTGCGGCTAGTTGCGCAGGAGGTGGAACAACAATGCCCTTTGATGCTGTTGGTGTCACAACTTTCGGAGCAGCACCAGCAGGAGCACTTAACTGCGCGAAGTACGTTTTCGTCTTATTCTTGCGATCTTCCAAGCCGTGTGTGCCACCATTAACTTTCTTACTAATGGATAATATCGCAGCATCAGTCACTCCTTGATCGCAAATGCTCCAAAGTTTGTTTCGTTCGAAAAAGAACATTGCTGATTCGAATGCAAGTTCACCTGCAACCAAATCAGGATTTGTCATCACATCTGGGCGATTGCAGTATTTCGCAAACGCTTCGTAATTAGATTTGCCTGTTAATTGTAATGCACCACGACCGCGATACTTCCAACCATCACCTGAACTTTCTGGACCATTGCCCATGCGATTTGCATACACACGATTTGCAATGGCTTCTGGTTTTCTTTCATATTTGGCAGCAGTCGCAGCATCTGGAAAATACTTTTTGAATATTCCCATCAAACCTTTGGCACCATAATTTAGATTCTCGCTAAATGCTTTGAATCCACCAGTTTCGTGAGAAGTTTGACCAAAGAAGTGCGCTGCTCTAGCAGGTGATAATTTGTAGAATGCAGCAGCAGCACGTAGAGTTCCTGGACCCCACGCACCGTCAGCCGTCACTCCGATCTTTTGTTGAAGTGCTTTTAAACTCATGACCCACCTCAAGCAATATGATCTTGTACTTCTTCAACCATTTCCTTTACAGGTTCTGGCAATAAATCTTCTGGTTTTGTTGCTTCTGGTGTAGGTGCTGTTGGGGGAGCATTTTCTTTTTCGTTCTTACCCAACATAATACCTGAAAGAATACCAGTTAAGAAAGTAGCAATTGGCGTAATCAACTCAAAAAACTTTGCGTCGTTTGGTGATTGTTGCATTGGCTGTGTAACAAAGATAAGTGAGTAGAGAACTACAAACACAATTCCTGTCAATGTAAATGCCAATGATAGACCGACCGTAAATTTCAATCGAGCCATCAATTCAGTTTCAGTATAACGTGGACCCTTAAACATAATTATTCTCCTATTTCTTCACTAGTTGTTTCAGTCGTTTCACTATTGCAAGGTTGTTGTTCTTCAATCACAACAGTTTCTTGTTGTAAGCCATTCAATTTATCGTAGCAAAATCCATCGGCTTCACATGCTGGAAGATTGCATTCTGCCTTATCCTTATTTGCAGGATCTTGACATGGATATCTATATGTATCCTCACATCCAACTAATAATAAAGCAGTTACAGCAAAAATTACTGCTTTCATTGTTTACCTCTTTCCGTATTTTAAGAACAACATTGCTCCTGTCACTTCATCTTCAAGAATCACTGGAGCTTCTGGATTTTCGCGAATATATGATTGAATTTCTTCACCAAGTTCATCGCGTCCCACATAACTTGAATAATGTTTAAATTTCTTTTTTCCTTGTAATGCTTTTTGATAACGATCAGAAGGAACTTTAAAAACTCTTTTTCCACCAAACATTGCTGGTTTCTTTCGGCGAAGCATTTTCCCCATCACAGGATCAAATCCTGCAATTCCAACATTTACAGCGGTGCCTGCGCTACTGATTCCTGCTGCGCCCATTGCATTTGCTGGTGCATCTTCTTTTATGAATTCTTTAAATGATTTCATTTTTTCTTAAGATCTGCTGCAGAAATTGAAACATTAACTGGATTATTTAATGGAGCTCTTGCACTAGTTGATGGTCTTGCGTCAATAGCAATATTTGTTGGACCAACTCTAAAAGTTGAAGATCCTTTAGTGAAAGAATGTTTATGCGGGTCTGCTCCACTAAAATGTTTTGCAAAGTGATTTGTAATATCATGAATCTTCACACCTCTACTGCGATCAGTAGAAACTAAGAATGTTGGAAGAGATCCAGACTTTTCTGGTGAATGAACGTTTCCAATAGAACGTGTTAATGATTCTTTGATCTTAGCATGATTAGGATTTTTTGATTTATGATCTAAAACAGCAGCAATTCCTCTGTGAAGATGTCCAGCAACGTTTTGTTTCATTTTTAAATTTGCTGCTTTCATCTCATCATAAATTGGCTTCATCTTTTCATTCTTATTGATATAACTGATGCCAGCCTTATTTAAATTGCCGCTTTTATAATCTTCTGCAGATCCAACTTTGCCAAGATATTTCTTAACGTGCTTTTTATCTTTATTCTGTAAAAACTCTTTGCTTTTGAAATGAGTTTCTAATGTTTTTGCGTGTTTCTTTACAATATTTCTTTGCTCTTCAACACCCTTCTTAACTGCATCTTCAACGCCTTTTAAAACACCTGCAGATTTTTGATGCATCTGTTCATGATGATCATCAACTATCTTAGCCATATTTGAGATGCTAGGTGAGTGAATTTTAATACTACCTTCTTTTTCACTCTTTGAGTATTTTAAAGAAGCACCAACATGCTCCAAGTGAGCAAGAGCATGACCTGCCCCTTTCTTTGGATGTTTTGTAGAAAGAACTACGTCAGCATTTGAAGCCTTACCAGTCAATTTCTTAACTTCTTCTACACCAGCAGCACCGACTTTACCAACATGATGAGAGTTTGTCACATTTGATCCATAATTATCTCTGAGATGATTAATGATTGCATGCGCAGTGTCTTTAGAATCTTCGTGAATGGATTCTACTTGCTTATGTCCAATCGCATCAATTGCGTTTTTAATTGGGTGTCCACTTTTATATGCGCCTTTGTCAAATTTGGCACCTTTAATTTTCTTCAATCCGCTTTCATGAGAACCGCCAGAACTGACATGTTTGACATATTCGTTAATATGATTGACAGTAAAGTGTTCATTGGCAAATCCACCGTGAGCAGTTTCTTCGCCTCTACCCTCTACCAAGAAATTTTCTACAATAAATGTTTTAAAATTTAACATATCCGTCCCCAATATTTGACTCATACTTGATTTTAGTTTATAATCAGTATGTCTAGTATTAAACGCCTCTCAATATACTTACAATATATTCGTCGATTGGTATATCACTCGAAATTATATCTTTGCTTCTTATGCCTCTCACAATATTTGGCATTGCAGAAGTATAAATTAAAAATGTTTTTAATGCGCTCCAGTCTCTCCAGTCAATTCTAAAGAATAACATTCTCGTACTGGCTTCAATTCCAAAAACATTTTGTACAATAACAATATGATTTAGTATTAATCGCTCTTTTATTTTTCCAGTTAAACGATATCTTTGCAATAATCGCTTGATGTACCTGATGCGCTTATAATCTTCTTCAAATTCGCTATGAATGCAGTTTGGTTTTTCATAACTTTTTGCTGCATACAATAATATATTTTCTTCATTTAAATCATCAAACATAAATTAATATTCGCTATCGTCACCTGAATCGTCATCTCTCTTACGATACCAATCTGAATGACGAACTGCAATTAAATTGCGATCAGTGTTTAAAACATCAGAACTTGCAAGCATTGATAGTTCTTCGCCATCAACAACTTGAGCATAACCATCAACATAAGCATCATCGTTTGTATCATAAACGATATATAAAAACTTTCCTGAATCACCAAGAGTATAAACCAACTCTGCGGATAGATTCAAGAAGTTTGGCGTTGCTTGTTGTGGAAGATTAATACCATAACGCTCTAATACTCCACGCAATTGAGCGAGCATTAAAGGGGCGTTTTGATATGGTTTTGTGGTAAGAGTGTCGAGTTCTGCATTCAATGCATCTAGATTTTCTTCTAGATGACGAACATCAGTATCGATCACATCTTCATTTTCTTCTTTTAAAAATTCGCTAAATTTAAGCATTTGGTTTACCCATTTCAAGTGCTGGAGCCACATTAATTTTATTTGCGACGGTCTTTGCCTTATTTACCATTTTCTCTGCAGCCTTACGAGACTTCTGAGCAGCGAGTGTTCCAGCCTGTGGTTTCTTCTCTACCTTTGAAAGTTCATCAGATTTTTTTTGAGCAGCACGAACAGCTGGTGACATTTTGTAACCAGCAACGCGCTTATCCGCATCAACGCCATGGCGAAGATCCATTGCCTTCATTGAAGTGCGAAGATCTTTGGTTACGTCTTTGGCTTCATCGAGTTCGATTTCTTCTTTGGCTAGTTTAGCAGTTGCTTTTTCAATACCAGTAAGACGTTTTTTAGCACCTTGTCTAAAATCTTTTGCTACATCCATATATGCTGATTTATTTTCAGGATTTCTTTTTCTTGCGCCTTGTGTTTCAAAACTGGCAGCAATTCCCGACTTTGCGCGCACTTGATTTGCTGCTTTGTTAACATAAGAAGCCAGTGTTGATTTTTTGAGTTCATCAATCTGCTCGACTTCTTCGCTCATCTTCTTGACAAACTTCATGACTTCATGCTTTTCGATTGGTCTGTGTGAATCGCGACGTCTTTCGTAGGCTTCAATGTGATCCATTGTAACCTTACCCTTGCCATGACGATCGACCAAGTATGCAGCGATATCTTTTGGATCGGTATCAAAACCCTCTTCCATCTTCAACTTCATTGGCTTGAGTTTCTCACCTTTCTTAAGAAGTGGATATGATTCAGTTCCACCTTTCTCTTCTTTCACACCAGCAGCACCAACGTCTGTGGTTTCATTGTCGTTGCCAACAATTTTCTTTTTCTTGGTTTCTTTTTCTGGATCAAGAGAAACTTGTGCATGTTTTTGTAACACCTTTGCTTCTTTGATCATGAACCCAAGAGCACGCTGTTGATTTGCTGCGCGATTGAGGGCTTCGTTTTCGTTTGATGCCTCAACAAGACGAGTTACGCTTTCAACGCGACGACGTAATGTTACGTGCTCGTGTGAAGGATTTGTATATGAGATTTGTACTTGATACTTCATGTTATTTACCCATCTTCTTTGCAGCGGCTGACTTTAAGCGAGCCTTGATTACATCACCGTATGTGATTCTCTTTGGATCGCCGTGATGTTTGGCGAGTTCCTTTTCTTTTGGAGTTTCTGGAACAGAACCTTCTGCTTCAGCAACAATTTCTGTTTCTTCGTTTGCGGCTCTCTTACCTTTAGCAGCCATGGATTGGAACTTTTCTTTACCATACTTCTCACGACCGATTGATGCAGCAACAGCAGCAGGATTACGAGCACCGCCTTTCTTTGCAGCAGCCATTACAGCCTTGAAGCCCATATACTTCTCTTCAATCTGCTCGACTTCTTCCTTAACTTCGCGTTCTGCGCCGAGTTTAGCAGCAATTGCCATCTCACGACGCTTTTCCATGCTCTTACCTTTAAATTGTGGAGCATCAGACTTCTGGAAGTCCTTGATTACATCGCCCATCTTGGCTTTGACGAGATTGATTTTCTCATCTACTTGCTCGACTTCTTCGTTTTTAGTTGTCTTTACGTCAACAACTTTACCATCTTTTTTAGTGGTGACAACTGTTTTATCTTTATGCACCACGGTTGATGTGGATGGAATCTTTTCCATTTCTTTTTGCCATTGTTTAGGAAATTTTCCACCGTACCCTTCGTTCATCTCGCCTTCCATATAGTTGGCAGCAGTGAGAACATAGTCTTCAGCAAGAGTGATCTTGCTTTGAACCCACTCAGGAAGATTTGTTTGATCTTCGAGCATATCGTGCAAACGCTTTGCGTTGGTCATAATGCTACGCAATTGAGACTTTGCCATGTCACCCTCGTAATCATACTCACCAGCATCGGCTGTATGTCTTGGTTCGTCCCCAGCTTCGCCCATCATTTGAGCAATTGGATGCTTTGATTGTTTTGCCATGATCATTTTGGCGAGTTTTTTACCATGTGATGACATTTCGTTTACCTCTGTGGTAGATTCTGTGACTGTTTTGCCTGCTTTCATTGCCTTGCGAGCAATATTGCGCGCTTGGCGAAATCCGAGTGGAAGCGTACCTTTTGGTTCATTTCCTGTTCTTGTTTTGACTGGACCGCCCAATACATCTTGAGCCTTTAATCTTTCTTTTTCTTGACGATCGGTGACGATATCTTTCATTCTACCTTCTTCAAGTTCAACTTCTTCTTTTTTAACAGAATATGATACTGTTTGTTGACCCTTAGAATCAGTATATGTTTGTTTGTATACCTTACCGCCATGTTTCTCTGCGTGAGCAAAGGCATCAGATTTTTTATCAAATCTATTTGTAGGTGGCTTGATCATTGGAGATGCCTCTTCGTTATATCCTTTACGAATATGCAATGACTGATGAAGATCTCTTAGATCATCATGACCTTCATCATCTGGTTCCATTGTAGGAACATCGTGTTTTGTTTGCGCTTTACGAACAGCAGCAGCAATTGCAGACATTCTTTGATCTTTTGTTAATAGTTTTTTTGGTGCAGCGGCTGGTTTCTCAGCGGTTTTAGCAGCACGCGCAGCAGCCTGAACTTTAGAATGTTGATCGCGAGTCAATGGAGCGATTGTATCTTTCATTTCTCCGCTACCATGCTCACCGCCAACTTTCAACCCCTTTGTAGCACCGTATGCTTTCAAACTTTTAGTTTGAAGTGCTTTCACTCTTTCAGATGGTTTGATTTCTTTTGATGCTTGTTTTACACTGGCTCCAGCGCCATGTCCACTAGATTTTAACCAAGATTGAAACTTTGGATTATTTGCGTGAACTTTCTTTAAGCGATTTTTGAGTTCGGTAGAACCCTGAGTAAATGCTTTATTCCATGCTGCTTCTGACATTTATAGAACCTTTAGAGTTGATGACAACATCCAAGCCAATTTCTTGTGCTCGTCATAGAGTTGAGTGAGAAAGTCGTTAAGTCCAATTTCATCTGCGGCTTCTGCCATTTTTGCGCATGCTAAAAGACCAGCAAGAATTTTTGTATTATCTGCTGTAAGAGCAGCAACCATTTCTGTTGCAGTTAATGTATCTTTATTTTCCATAATCTTAGAATTTGCAATTAATGTTGCAAGATTCATCGGAGCTGGTGCATTTAAAGCGCGAATCTCCTCAGCGAGTTTATCCATATTGCTGAAAACACCTTCATAGATTTTACCGAAGAACTTATGATATTGAGGAAAATCTTTTCCAATTACATTCCAATGAAAAGAGTGAGCCTTAAAGTAAAAAACAAAGGCATCTGCGAAAACGTTTGTGAGTGCATCAATAAGAGCAGGTTCTGCTTGCTCATTGATCATCGTCTCTGCTTGTTCAACTAGATTATGATATTTCATCAAATTCCTCAATTTTTAACTTTAAGTCTGTCGTTCCACGTTTAATTCTGTGAAAGGTTTTGGCAGGTATAAAAAAGTGATCACCCTTAATTAATTTTCTTGGCAATCGATCATCAAATTGTATTTCCCAACCAATACCTTCTAAAACCTCAATATATCTGCCTCTTTCATCGCGATGCCATACTAATTCTTCAGTTAAAACGTCATGCTTAAATGTGCGCAAGAACGTCCAAGTATTTAGTTTTTCGTCAATGTATGGCTTATCAACCATTTACCACCATATCTTTCCAGAATTACTGAAGAAACGTGGCCAACGACATGCCCAGTAGGATGCACTGGTCTTATCTTTATTTGTTAAGCAACGATGACGAGCGACAAATGATCTTGTAGCTGCTGGATCCATATACCTTTTCTTCATTCCAGATTTGCTAAAACTGATCTTGCGGACGCTGTCACCAACCTTAACGTAAACGGCTCCACCACCACCTTCTTGCCATGGCTTGCCGATACCTTTACCGTTGGTTTTATCTTCTTCATTCATAGGAACACAGTTAGGGACCATCTTATCACCCTTTTTCTTCATTCCTTTTTGTGTGTAACCAGACCAGCATTCTTCAAGACCTTCTTCGATAGGATAATCAAGAACAACTTGTTGACCTTCAAATTCAGCAATTTCGCCGATGTTTGAATCCAACATATCTTTTTCCCATTCGTCTTTCGGTTCATATCTACCTTCAGAATAAAGACGCTTGGCTTCGCTAATCATTTCAAAGAACATATCTGATCCTGGACGGAAAACATTCTCAGTGAAAGAGATTTTATTTTCGAGGTGATATGATACTGCTTCTTCTAATGTTAATTCTGGTTCGCCTTCTTCTTTGACCAATTTCCATCCAGCAATATTATCTCTAACTCTTTTGTATCCTTTTGGAACTGGATGACCGCCTGGAGGTGGTGGTACTTGACGAGGTGTTGGCATGAAATCTTTCTTCTTTTCTGCGTCAGCCTCGAACATTGAATGTTTTGGAGAAACCATCAATCCACCAAGAGTTGAATTATATGTTTGTGGATTATTTGTAGATTTCTTTCTTTTTGTATTCAAAGTTGGCGTTGGATCTATTTCTTCTTTCTTGGACGCTTCTCTGATTGCTCTGAAAGATCTTGGAACACTTGATTCATTTGTTCCTCTATTCTCATCATTCGAAGAGCATTCTCCGCAGCAATCTGGCGTTCCGCAATTTGTGTGCTCTGTATATTGAGAGACGATTGATTCGCCTTTCTTTGCAGGAACTGCCACAGGTTTCTTATTTGGGCTCTTAACTGGGAAAGCATCTTCAATTTCTCCTTGTCCTGGTGTCATAGCAATAGCATGCTTTCGGTATTCGTCCGTGCCCACTAGTTGCATTTCAAATAGATCATTAATATCTGTATCTTCACGCAAATCTTTATCTGCTGTATAATATGTCTTACCCTTATTGATGTAAGAATTTACACGAGCATGACCCCACTGTTGTGGTGTTGTTCCTGGACGATGTCCAGAATTCCAAGCAGCCACCCCACGATTATACACTTTACGAAGTTTTCCAAGTGAGATGCCAGACTTTTTGGCTTTTGCTGCCAATGAAGTATCTGCTGCGCCTTCATCAATTACTTCTTCTTGAACTTTTGATGTTGCAATTGCATTCTTGGCTTTTTCAAATGCTGCTCTTTCAGCATCGTTTAAATCTCTTTTTTGATTTACTGCCGTAATATTTCCGCTGCGTGGAACACGACGAATGGCTTCACCCATTGCTGCTTGATGGATGTGGCGATTTTGATGAGTTAAAACTCGAGTGTCGCGAATTCTTCTTTCGCGTTCCATTTTCTTTTCAGCAGCAACATGATCAACAGGTGGTTGAACCTGCTCCATTTTCGCTAACAATTTATAGTAATCTGGTTTTTCCCAAAGATGTGCTAATGCGATTGTTTGAGCAGTTTCTTTATCTTTTGTGTGCTCCATCTCAACTTTGATGCCATGCTCTAATGCTTTGTTAATTACATCAACAGTTACGTCGTGCTTTTTCGCAATGTTTTCAACAGTATGTGGCTTCTTCAGATCGCCTTCAATTTGTTCACCCATCATCTTACGAACAGCAATTGTATGTTTGCTTGGTTTCGTTTTTGATGTTGCATCACCAGGAGCTGGCTCATACGCTCTTGGATCGCTATCTGATAACTTGCCCATCTTTTTCCAATGAGCCTTACGAGCAGCAGCGGTTGTGTCTGAAAGTTTACCAACATACTTCTTTGGCAATCCTGACTTGTGCTTTGCTACTGGTGGGAAATACTTTTCCTTGATCACTGTAAATGCTTTTGGTTCTGGATTTGCTTTCATTTCGAGACCCAAATTGACCACTCTCTCTAAGAGTCTTTCGATTTGTGAACCGAAGAATACTCTTTCCATCTCTGATGATTCATTGAGATTGATTGAATTGTTGAAAACGAATGCACCAGTTTCTTCAGCAAGTTTTTCTGCTTTGAGGAATTTATCAATGCGTTTTGTTTCTACGAGTGGTTGTTCACGTTGTTCATTGCGCATACGTGAAACTTTATTTGTAACAGATACATGAACAAAATCAAAAGTATATCCCTCAAGGAAAGTTTGAATATCTGCAATCTTATTTGAATCAGAAACACCATTAATTACGATGTTAACGTTTTGCTCGAGTAATTCTGAAGCAGCACCATTTAAAATTTGATCTGCTTGAACTTCGATCAAGTCAAAACGTGAAAAAATATTCTTCAAAACATAATCTTTTCCACTTCCTGGACCGCCAAGTAAGAAAATACCAACTGGTGAAACTGATTCCATTTGCATACCTGCTTTTACCTTATCATGTATATGTGCGCCCAATTTTGGATCGCTGTATTTTGAAATAAATTCGTCTCTTTTTCCAGCAGCTACCAATGCTCGATGTTTAGAAGCAGATTCGCCTTCTTCTCCTTCTGCATCTGGATCACGATTGCCTGCTGAAACTACGTTTACTTTTTTGATTCCTGGATATTCTTTGGTTCTATATTTATTGAGTAGAGAGTGGAAATTATCAACACGATCAGAACCAACAACCATGGTAACTTCTTTATGACCTTGCTTCTCTAAATGCTTCATTGCATCAATTGCAGTGCGAACTTTATTATGAGCAACAACATTTGCATTTGGGAACAAGCGATTCATCGCATGAACTTTATCACCATGAGTCAATGGATTTTTCTTTTTATCTTGAGAGTGCGATGGAAACACATAGTGTTTTCCTCCAGTTTTCTCAGCATGATCAATAACAGCACTGACCAATTTGCCATGACCTTCTTCAGTTGGAGGATTAAATCTACCAAATGTAAATGTTGCCTTACTCATAGTACGCTCTTTTGCTCTTTTGCTGCTTTAAATTCTGCTGAACGTTTACGATTTGCTTCAGTAAATGCTCGAGGAACAAACTTCATTCCTCCAGAAACAAAACCTTCACCAGCAGCTTCTTGACCATCAATGTGATGAGAATAACCACCATGTGCTGTTTTTGAGAGAGTATTTGCAACTGCTTGTGTTGCTTGATGAATGTGATGGTGAATTTCGAAGGTCTTATCAAACTTATCAAGATTGTCATTTACATGATTAATTGCAGCTCTCATAGTCTCAGTTTTCTGAGCCTTCGCTTTATCAGTCTTAACTTTGTCAATTTTCTTTTGATGATATTGTTGTAAGAACTTTGTGTAACCTTTTGCGCTTGGCTTCTCGCCAGTATCAACTGTTGAGTTTGCATAACGCAATAGGGTTTCTTCATGACCTTCGTGATGATTCGTTGATTGATCTTTTGCGAGTTTCTTTGCAGCTGCAATATGTTCGAGTGCTTTTCTCTTTGATGCAGCTGGAATTTTTCTTTCTTCATCACTTACAACATGACTCATCACGTGAACATCTGGATGTTCTTTTAGTGCACCAGCCTCTAGCGGAGATGCCTTTCCGCTTGCATCAATTCGAGAATGGACGACAACGCTGATTGGGGCTTTAGCCAATTTTTTACCTTCTGTAGAGTTTTTATCTACAGAATAGCGAATAGTATTTGGTTTGTGCCCAATCTTACCATCCTCTTCAGTGCGATCATTCAAAGAACTTAAATATCCACCTTGATATTCT
>Ga0208485_1000067_pt1 | contig 33091 bp, 20 predicted proteins | sample LakMenEpi27Jul12_FD_150707 | JGI IMG/M metagenome (GOLD analysis project Ga0208485, IMG submission 150707) | Freshwater microbial communities from Lake Mendota, WI - 17JUL2012 deep hole epilimnion (SPAdes) | ecosystem: Environmental > Aquatic > Freshwater > Lentic | place: Lake Mendota, Madison... | reverse complement strand
TAATTGCCCAGCCGGTAGATTCAATATTCTTGGTGATTTCTGAGATCAGCATTCCATTAACGGTCTCGCTAAAAGTTACCGTGATCTGATTAGTTACTGATGGCGCTGCCTGGGTTGCGGTTCTATTTCCGCCAGAGAGAATCTGTGAAGAAGTTAATGTAACTGTTGGTCGAGTGGCATCAATTTTTACATTCGCTAAAGCGGTAGAGGCTCCTGTTGTGGTTCCGCCCAAAGTTTGAGTTGCCGAGATTGAATAGGTGCCATCAGCCATCGTTGGGAAAGTGCAGGTTTGGCTTGTTGCAGTAGCCACAAAAGTGCAGATTACGGCTGGACCTGATGCCGGAGTTGCTGTCAAGGTAACTGTTGCACCAACAGTCAACCCACCAATATTGATATCGGGCGTGTTGTCATTTGTTATCTTGTCAGAGTTTGAAGTGCCTGTATCAGATGCTGTTGCGAGAGTAGGTGCGTTGGGTGCGACTAAGCCACCAATGGCAATTGTGCGAGTTATCGGCGCGAATATTGGGCTTTCTGATTTTCCGCCAAATTCATAGATTGGGTTTTCCGTTTGAATCGAAAGATCTGCCCACTTACCATCTGCAAATCTAATTCCAACATTAGGTTCGTTGCTCAAGCCACCTTCTCCGCTAGACCAGTTTGCAATTGTTGACGGAGCAGGAAGCCCTGGCGGAGCATTTGGAACATATTGCAGAGTCGGATGCGTCGGCTTACTCAAACCAATCCAACCGATACCAAGTTTTGTGGCAATGTATAAAGACTCACCAGCTACTTCTGGAATGGTCATGTAGCCGCACATTCCATTGAATTTAACTCCGCAGTTACTCGATACAGTAGTTGCATCTAACGCGGCTTGACGAGTGATTTGATTTACTCCACGCCAGTAGTAATTACCGGTCGCTGGGTTGTAGCGATAATCACCATTTAATCCCGCATAGGATGCCGTCACTGTAATTGAGGTACTGGCCGCAGTGCTATTAGCTGTGTATTTCAATGAAGCGAGGGCAGCATTTACATCTGCCAGATTCCCAATAAACGAAATCGTGCTACCTGCTGTAGTGAGAGCGCCTTGATAACCAATCGGAAGAGATAAATTAGTCGTCGTTGTAATCGCCAACACGCCGACAGGAACTGATGCAATGATTTGAATCTTGTCTGGATAATCAGTCAAGATTAAATCGTTGGATGCGCCATATACGTTATTGATAACGTAGCCAGTACTTGCGAGAACACCAATTGGCGTAGTTGTGTCAGCTTTAAAATTAGGTGTTAATCCGGCATTACTTGGGGTCCACGCCGCATACAAAGTTGTTGAAACTGAAGATGGAAATGCCGAACCGACCGCAACGCTGGTTCCAGTTCCATCGGCTGCGGTATTCCAACCGGCAAATGTATAACCGGTACGAACTAGATTGCCGGTGTTATCGGCAACTGGTGACTCAACAGTTGGTGACTTCCATTGAATAGTGATTAAGCCATTACCGCCAGAGTTATCTGCCACGGTATTTGTATTTGGTTTTCCACCGACACCAATGCCAGTTACATAGTTAGCGCTGGTTCTGTCCGGAAAGGCAAAGTTTGCGAACACACCATTTGAGCCTGCAGTTGCTGAAATAAGAGTTGCGACGGTTGTATTTAGATAACCCGAACCGCCACCGCCACCGCCGTTGAGGCCAGAAGTTGAAGTTTGGTACGCACCACCGCCGCCGCCGAAGTAGCCTCCGCCACCGCCACCGCCGCCTTCGGAACCACCGACAGCACAACCATTTCCACCTTGAAGTGAGCTGCCCGCAGTTGCGCAGTTATTTGAAGTCGCACCAGCTCCACCAGCGGAAATAGTTCCGCCTCGACCACCAGCTGTAGCGTTTGCAGACTGGCCACCACTTTGGTTTGCACCACCGCCGCCGCCCGTTAAACCAGTTGAATCAGCTGCGACTGAAGCACCGCCGCCGCCGCCAGAAATTAAAATTGGTGTTGTTGTCCCGCTACCTGCAAAAATTCCAGAGTATCCGCCACCACTTGCGCTGGTGTATCCGCCACTAGCTAAGGCAGCCGCACCGCCACCGCCATATTGTGTTGTCGTATCAGTTACTAAACCGCCTTGACCGACTACAACAGTTAAAACATCCCCGGCAGTTGGAGAATTAATTTTTGCTTTTGAATAACCGCCTGCACCACCTGAAGGGTCACCGTAGTAAGCAATGGTTCCGCCGCCACCCGCACCCCATACTTCAACAGTAATTCCTGCAGTTGCATCGATATCACTTGGGACAGTAAAGCTTTGATTGCCCCCGGTGTAACTAAAAGTCCTGCAATTTGTATAGCCGGCATCAACTATGCAACCAGTACCAGGAGCTGGCCCAAAGCTTGGGGCTGGAACTGTGCCGCCGGTAGCACCGTTAGCGTTGTAAGTGTAAGTAGGTTTGAAAATCGCATACAGGGTTATGTTTTCAGTAGCGGTGTACTGAGAGTTACCCAAATAATTTGCACCACTGCCATCGGATTTAGTATTCCAACCAGTAAAGCTTAGATTTGGTTTCGTTATTCCAGTTCCGGAATTCAAATTAAATGTGCGCGAAGCTGAACCAGTTGTGACTACCGCGGTCGGGGCCGTGGCAACTGCACCATTTGAACTGTAAGTAACCGTTGCATTCCATTGCGCATATAAAGTTGTATCCCCTGATGGAGTTATCGCAGATCCGAATGGATAATTGATTCCCGCACCATCAGCTCTGGTATTCCATCCTGCAGGCGTGAAACCTGTCCTAGTTAAACTGCCAGAGTTTGTTGCAGTAGCGGTTGATGCAAGAGCATTCATCTCTGTATTTCCTGGGGCTGTGCCACCAGAGTTTTGATTGCCATCGTAAGTAATACTGAAAGCGAATGCTGAAGAGTTGCCGACTGCCGAACATGTTCCTGCAACTGTCAATGCACGAGTGATTCCGGCACCACCAATAAATCCTGATCCGCCGCCGCCGCCAGCATTGTCACCACCACCGCCGCCGCCGAAGTATCCACCACCACCGCCACCGCTGCCATCGCGTCCAGTTCCACCTTGATAAGCGCCACCTGCTGTGCCAGGTAAGTTATTAATTGAAAATCCGCCCACGCCGCCGGCTGATTGAGTTCCACCGCCGCCGTCAACGCTATTTCTTTTTACTGCGTCACCGCCGACGTTTCCGCCACCAGCACCGCCACAGTAATTGTTATAACCGCCGCCACCGCCACCGCCTGCGGTAATTAAATCTGCAGCGTTTTCTCCTAATCGAATCGCTGAGCGACCGCCGCCGCTTCCATATCCACCTTCGGCACCGCCGCCTCGACCGCCGCCGCCATAGGTACTTACATTTCCAAGCGAGAAACCACCTTGACCAACAATTACTTTAAAAGTTGTTGGCGCAGAAATCGCATACGTTCCGATTGTAAATCCGGCGCTTCCACCAGGACCATTTCCGCTAATAACGCTAGAGCCGCCGCCTGCGCCAATTAAAAAGAAGGTAAGTGAAGTTGCACCGGTTGGAGAAGTCCAAGTTTGATCTGAACCCGTGTAATTAAAGGTAACCGGTGTAAAAGTTCCATCAGCTGATTTATAAGTAATACCAACGCAACCATCACCACCTTTGGATAATGCAAGAGTTGCAGCTTGAACGCCACCTTTACCAACACCAGTTGCGCAACTAGGACCAGGGATACGAATCCACTTTGCGTACAAGATCGTGCTGGTACTAATAGTTATTGGGTCACCGAGTGCGTATGAATCACCTGAACCATTTGCCAATGTGTTCCAACCATTAAATTCAAAACCGGCGCGGAAAATATTCGTGCTACTTGGAACAGCGCCAGCAGTATTGGTTGTCAAAATTACCGAAGCATCGCTACCAGTTCCGCCATTTGCATTAAATGAAAGCGCAGAAGATCCGTCCGGAATTCCGTATCGAATAATGACAATTCCGGTTCCACCAGAGCCACCGGTTAAACTGGTGTAGCCACCGCCGCCGCCACCGCCAGTATTTGCTGTTCCGTTCGTACCTGCGCCTGTGCCGTCCGCTCCTTGCCCGCCGCCGCCAAGACCACCCGCACCAGACCAACCGCCTTTACCGCCATACCAAGATGCACCGCCACCGCCACCGTAATACGAAGCGGCACCTGTAATAGAACTACTTACGCCAATACCGCCTGAAGATGCTCCTGAAGCTGGTGTAGTTCCATTTCCGCGTGCAACACCAGGGCCACCAGCGCCACCGCCACCACCGCCACCGTTGAAAGAACCTCTTCCGCCGATAAATCCTGCGCCACCGGTACCAGCAATCGCAATATGTGCCGGTGGATTTTCATACGCACCACCGCCGCCTGTGTAACCAGAGCTAATTGCGGTTCCATCTGGATTTAAATTTGTTGCAGTCAAGCGGCCATTACCACCGCTACCGCCGAGTGAGACAACATTTACCGAACCAGAAACAACCGCGCTTCTGCCACCAGTCTTTCCGTGGTTTGTCGTACCGTTGCCATCTCCTCCGATACCACCTGCACCAACAGTGATTGTTGCAGTTTGAGAAATAGCTACATTGCTTTGTGAAATTACTTGGCCACCACCACCGCCGCCGCCAAGGTTAGATCCACCGCCGCCACCGGCACCAACAACTAATAATTCATAAGTTGAAATATTTGATGGGGGTGTCCAAGTACATGTTCCGGTTGTTGCAAATCTTAAAACTGTATCCGTGCCAATAGATGTTGAAGTTGGCGAACATGCTGCTGGGGCTGCGTAACGAATAATTACAACACCTGAACCACCAGCACCGCGACCGGTAGACATTTGCGATCCACCGCCACCGCGATTTGCTAAAGCTGCTACGCCATAACTTCCGGCACCTGGTCTAGGAGTTCCTGGCGTTCCAACTGAGTTGTAACCATTTCCACCGCCGCCGTATTCAACTGCGGTTCCAGTGATGCTTGAAGATAATCCTTCACCGGCACTAATTCCAGATCCAGCTTTCCACGCCCCACCGCCGCCTCCAGCAATTGTTGTACCTGTCGTACCCAAACCGCCGGCCATGCCACTTCCGCTAACTCCACCTTGTGCAGTTGTGTTTAATGGAGTTTTTCCACCACTCGCAGTAACAGATCCAAATGAAGTTGCAGTTCCATCACCAGTTGTTCCACCCGCACCAACTGAAACTGTTACTGCGTTTCCTGAGGTAGCTGAAATAGTTTGCGATGTAACTTGCCCGCCGCCACCACCTGCGCCCCACCATTGATTATTAACACCAGCTCCGGCTGCACCGCCGCCGCCAACTGCAACAGCCCAAATACTTGCAACCCCATCTGGAACTTGCCAAGCACAACTTCCAACACTTGTAAAAGTTAAAACGGTGTCAGTGCCAACATTTATTGAAGTTGGATTACATGCAAATGCATATCGAACAATTACAACACCTGCTGCACCTGCAGAGGCAAGCCCACTATTTGCTGTTGGTTGTGATCCACCGCCGCCTCTATTTGCTGTCGGTGGATTGTCGTTACTTCCTCCACCGGGCGATACGGTACCTGTAGATGAACTTGAGCCAGCTCCACCACTGCCATACATAAAAGTTGCACCAGAAATATTTGAGTTAAGTCCAACTCCACCGGTTGTTCCGCTACCTAAACCGCCAGCACCGCCGCCAGCTCCAGAAGAATAGCCACCACCTGTTTCGCCGCCAGCATTTCCGTTACCGCTAGTGCCACCAATACTCAAAGTATTATTTGGTGCGATTCCACCATTTGCAGTCAGCGAAGCAAAACTTGAATTACCACCATTATTTGCCGATGTCGTAACGTTGCCTTGCCCTGCACTTGGTTGAGATGTGACTGCAGAGCCACCACCACCAACTGTTATTGCGATTGTTGATGATGTAAGAGCAAAGTTTGATTGATCTACTACAGCGCCGCCGCCGCCGCCTTGAGGCCACCAAACGCCGGCAACCCCTCCGCCGCCACTGCTTCCGCCGCCAACAACTAATATTCGTGCAGATGTAACTCCGGCAGGAACTGTCCATTCGCACGTTCCAACGGTTGAAAAAGTTAATACAGTTTCGATACCAATAGTTGTTGATGTTTTTACACATTCAGCTGCATTTGCAGGCGCGGGGATTGAAACTAATAGCCCTGAAATTAAAGCTACGACTAACGCCGAAATTGCTTTTGGGCGCGCATTAATCTTCTTTTGGCGATGCCGAAAAGGATTCACTGATACCTCTTTATTGCGCGCTAATAAGCCGGAAAACCCGAGGTGGTAAGCGTAAGTAGCGCAAAATAATGAGGGTGACCGAAACAGGCTTTATGGCCCTAGATCACCTTATGAAATCACCCTTTGCGGGTGAGAATTAACTCCAAGAAGAATGAAGTGGACGACCTTCGGCAAATCCGGCAGTTGATTGAATTCCAATCGTTGCGCGATCTGCAAACTCTTCGAGCGACTTAGCACCAGCGTAGGTGCATGATGAACGAAGGCCGGCGATTATTTCATCGAGTAAATCTTCAACGCCTGGGCGGGCAGGATTTAAATACATGCGCGATGTTGAAATACCCTCTTCGAATAACGCTTTACGTGCGCGATCAAAAGCATCTTCTTGTGATGTACGTGCAGCTACTGCACGCGCAGATGCCATGCCAAATGATTCTTTGAAAAGTTTTCCGTGTGCATCTGTTTGTAAATCGCCGGGGGATTCATAAGTTCCGGCAAACCAAGAACCGATCATTACATTTGAAGCACCGGCAGCGAGAGCAAGTGCAACATCGCGCGGATGACGAACCCCGCCATCGGCCCAAACTGATTTACCAAGTTTCTTTGCCTCTGCTGCACATTCAAGTACGGCAGAAAATTGTGGGCGACCAACACCAGTTTGCATACGTGTTGTGCACATTGCGCCTGGACCAACGCCAACTTTAATTATGTCGGCGCCCGCTGCAATTAAATCTCTAACACCATCGGCGGTAACAACATTGCCGGCAACGATTGGCACGTTTGAATTAAGTGCTTTGATTGCTTTTAACGCTTCCATCATCTTGCGTTGATGTCCGTGCGCAGTATCAACCACTAATACATCTACGCCAGCATCGATTAAATACTTAGCTTTTGCAGCTACATCGCCATTAATTCCAACTGCTGCGGCGATACGTAAATTATTCTTAGCATCAAGTGCCGGTGAATAAAGCGTTGCGCGCAGTGCGCTGATACGAGTCAAAATTCCAACTAGCTCGCCATTAGCTGAAACCACTGGCGCTAGCTTGCGACGGTGATGATGCAGGAAATCAAAGGCCGCATGGGCATCTGCGGTATCTGGCAAAGTCATTAAATCCTTGCTCATAACTGAGTGCAGCTGGGTAAAGCGATCAACGCCAGCGCAATCTTCTTCAGTAACAATGCCGACTGGCTTGTTTTCTTCAACAATAACAATGGCACCATGAGCACGCTTATGTAAAAGCGATACCGCATCGGCCACTGTTTCATTAGGGCTTAGCGTGATTGGCGTATCAAAGAAGGTGTGACGAGATTTAACCCAAGAAATAACATCTTTAACGATTTCAAGCGGAATATCTTGCGGAATAACCGCAATGCCACCACGACGGGCGATTGTCTCGGCCATACGACGACCAGAGATTGCGGTCATGTTGGCAACAACAATCGGAATTGTGGTTCCGGATCCGTCGTTAGAAGCTAAATCAACTTCCATGCGACTGGAAATTTCGGAACTGCTTGGCACCATGAATACATCGTCATAGGTGAGATCGTGATTTGGCTTATTTATAAATTTCACGTTGCCAAACTCTATTAGTAGTTAGGCGGAAAGGGAATTCAGGCTCGCAAGCTCGGCATCGCTTAGCTCGACAATCTGGACAATCTCTTCGAGTTGTTCGACTGTGCGCGCGCTAGCAATTGGTGTGCTGACCTGCGGATTTGAACGTATCCACGCGAGCGAGACGGCACCGACTGGAACGTTGTGATCTTGTGCAATTTCGCGCACTTTATCTAAAACCGCCCAGTTCTTATCGTTATAGAACTCAGCTACACCTTCAGCGCGAACTGATTCAACTTTAACGCCTGGGCGATATTTTCCAGATAAGAAACCGCGCGCTAAACCATAGAAAGGAATTGCGCTTAAATTGTTATTAGCAAGTACTGGTTGTTGCTCAGACTCAAAAGGTTGGCGGTAGATCAAGTTATATTGATCTTGAAGTGCAATATAGGCTGGAAATCCATTAGCAGCTGAAACATTAAGTGCTTCTTGTAAGCGCGCACCGGTGTGCTGCGAAGCCGCTATATAACGCACTTTGCCAGCCGCAACTAACTCAGCATAAGCACCTAGGGTTTCTTCCAACGGGGTCTCGGCGATATCGCGGTGTGAATAATAGATATCAATGTAATCGGTTTGTAGTCGGCGTAATGAGTCATCGCAAGCCGCCAAAATATTTTTCGCTGACAGTCCTGGTCGAGTGTTTAGCATTGAAACTTTGGTAGCAACCACAACTTTGCTGCGATCTCGTTTAGTCAACCAGTTACCAATAATGGTTTCAGATTCACCACCAACATTGCCTGGTTTCCATTGTGAATAAACATCTGCGGTATCAAGGAAATTTCCACCATGTGAAGCGTATGCATCTAGAACTTGGTGTGATTGGGTTTCATCAGCGCTCCAACCAAACACATTGGTGCCGAGGCAAAGTGGATGAACTACTAAATCGGTCTCTGGAATTGTGATCATTTCTTAGCCACTTTCTTTAACCATTTTTTGAGATCGCGCTTTGTCATTTTCCATAATTTCTGCAAAATCCACTTTTTTGGAAATGTTTCAACTACCCGCAAGTCTAAAGCAATTAGGGCTTGCGCGGCAAGGTCTACCGGGATCATTTCAATCCTTGGATTGTCTCCCACTGGCACCTTGGCATCTTCAAAACAATCTAAGTCGCCGATAATACGAATACCCAGTTTTTTGATATCGGCCACACTATTAGCCGAGATCGCTTTTGCTTTATCAACTGCCCATTGCGGAGTTAATAAACGTAAATCGCCTTCGGCTGGCACAACTTTGTTCGTTAAGTGTTTAACCGCACCATTGCGGATAAAAGTCTCGTAGTCATGCCAACTGCGACGTTTTGGAAACTTTCGATTTATTCGATTTAACAAGGTAATTTCATTTAACGATAGCGAGCGATTACTATCTTGTTTTTCTTGCTTTTTTAAGAATTTAGCGGGCAGACCAAGTAGTTCGCTAAATGTGTCATACATAAAATCTGGTTGAGCTTCATCGACCACAATAAGCGTTACGCGATCAGCGCCAAATTCGGCAATCCATTTACTGATTACTTGCGCGTGTGTGTGCCTTACCCAAAAGGATGGAGTAATCGTCGATACGCCCGGTTCATCCAAAATTGAATGAAGCCACTTTTCGTAATCGCTTTTAATGCCAATCTTTAAGTGTTGTTGATATGCCGATGGAATAATCTTTAGTAGTGGCCTAATCGTGAAGTAGATATGGGCATCGGCAACATTTAGATCTTTCTTGAACTTAGAAACCTGTGCTTCGGTTAGCTCACAGAGAAATTCCGAACTAATCAAAGTGGTTTTCTTGGCCTTACCCACCTGCTTTAAGAGGTTTTTCCATTTCTTGTCAGTGGCCGTTACTCCGCCTCGGTCTTCCCAGCCCCAAGTTTTTCCCATTAAGGAATAGATAGCTTTATGTTGAGCTTTCCCGCCAACTTGCGGATAACTAATTCCAAATTTTTTTAACTCATTAATATTTGCAAAGAAAGCGGATTGCAGAGCAGTTGTGCCAGTCTTATGAAACCCAGCATGAACAATCAACTTCTTGGCCATGCCTATACCTTACTGAACTTCATGCTAGGTATGACTAATTTAGTTCTGCAGAATACTAATCATTAAGAGGATAAGCGCTTTATACCTTCTTCGATGATCTCGGGTGAGGTTGCGAAATTTAGGCGGATATAAGCGCCATATTTATCGCCAAATTCGGTGCCTGGATTAAAAGCAATCTTCTTATGCTCGATTAAGTGATCAACTGCGGTATCACCATGGCCAAGATGCGAAATATCTATCCACGCCAAATAGCTATTTTGTGGAATTACATATTTCGCATCCGGTAAATACTTAGCCAGCAGTTCTTTAACTAATTTACGGTTGTGATCAAGCTGGGTCATCGTTTCAGAAAGCCATTTATCACCATCGGCAAAAGCTTTTGCCATCGCAAAACCACCCAATAATGAAGCCCGCCAGTGATTTGCCTCGGGCATCGCATTTAACTCTTCAAACATTTCTTGATTCTGAGTCACGATGATCGCAGCCTTTAAGCCAGCAAAGTTAAATGCTTTGCTAGATGAAGTAACCATTACTCCCCGGCGTTGAGCCGCAGGTATAGATAGATACGGAATGAATTTCTGTTCAGCGTATGTAAGTGGGGCGTGGATTTCGTCGCTAATCACGTAGGCGTTGTAATTGTTGGAAAGTTCGGCAAGTGCAGTTAACTCTGCAAGTGTGTGAATTCGACCAACTGGATTATGCGGGCTTGAAAGAAGAATGAATCGAGCACCGGCTTTGAATTGAGCTTCAATCGCGGCTAAATCGAGTCGCCAATCATCGCCTTCGTGAATTAGTGGCGCATCAACCGTTGTTAGTTTTAACTCGTCTAGCCACATGTAGAAGCTGTGATAGACCGGCGAATTAATAATTACTTTGTCACCTGGTTTGCTAAGTGCGCGAATAACTTCAACTACACCTACGCCCACATCGGTAGTCATGCGGATTTGAGCGGCATCTGGTGTCCAGCCCCAATGGCGCTGAGCAAAACCAACAAAAGCTTCTGGAACTTCTGGAATGGGGCCTAGATACCCAAGATCAGATTTAGAAATCATCTCGACTAAAACCGCACGAACGCCAGGGTCAACTTCGAAATCCATTTCAGCCACATGCATAGGCAATACCTCAGAGGGATAGCGCAACCACTTTGAACTATGTAGTTTCTGTAATTCAGCTAAATCGCGCACAAGCTCGCTCGCCTTCGTTCAAATAGTAAATTAAGCCCTGCGTGATGCTACCGCTTTCGTCATTTCTTCACCAGAATCAAAATATAAGAGTAGATTTGTGAGCGATGAAAACACGATTGCCGGAAAAATCGTTACCGATAATTTTCGCTCAATTCATTGGATTTATGGGTACTGGCACGATATTGCCAGTTTTGCCACTTCATTTAGTTAATGATCTGCAGACCAAAGGCTTAATTCTCGGATTAATTCTGGGCGTTTTTCCATTCGCAGCTCTCGGCGGCCGATTTATTGGTGGCTGGTCAACTGATGTGAAAGGCAGACGACAAACTCTAACTTTTTGCTTGCTTGGTGTTTCATTAGCCGGTTTTTTATTAGTTTTCCCGCTTGGCCCAATTGAGTTATTTGTAGTTCGGTTAGTACAGGGTTTCTTTCAGGGCGCTGCATCAGTTGCCGCCGTTACTTGGATTATGGATATTTCTAGCGATAACGAACGGCCACATTCGCTAGCCATGATTGGTGCGGGAGTTTGGGGCGGAACAACTTTGGGCGTGATGGTTGGTGGTTTAATAAACTCGCTATCAATATGCGGCTTAGTCGCTGGCGCAATAACTTTATTGGGTATCCCAGCGCTGAAATTAGCAAACAATCCCGAAATAAGGGTTGTTGAAAATCAAAAACGAACATTTATGCCTAAGGCCTCAATTGTTCCTGGCACAACTTTTGGATTAGGTGCCACAGCTTATTCTGCAGTTATTGGATTTCTGGTTTTACATTTGAATGGCAATGAGGCAAACGGTGTCTTAGCGCTAACTTTTTTCACTGGAACGGTATTGGTAGGGCGTTTTGCTGTTGTGCCTATAGCAACACGTTTCGGATTACAACGTTCAGTAAAACCAGTTCTGCTTATGTCATCGATGGGTCTAGTCCTGATTGCTTTCGCCACCTCAACTTGGCAAGGAATACTCGGAGTAATTGCTATTGGTCTTGCTCATAGCGTGCTCTGGCCCGCTTTAGCTTCAGTAGTCGGAAGTCGAGTTTCAACCGAAGAACGCGGCGCAGCTGTTGGATTCATGACAGGGCTTTACGACATCGCAGTTGGAGTTTCATCAGTAATTTATGGGCTTTTGGCGACTCAAACAAGTACGAAATTTGTATTCTTGATTGCTGCCATATTTGTTATTTGCGGAATCATTTTCGATTCACTATTTGCTGACAAAGCTCAGATAAATAACAATGAAGAACTGCCTGGGTTTGAAAGTTAGCAAATTCATTTCAGCTATATTAGAAGCATAAACTTCACTAAAGAGAAGAGGGCGCCATGGCCGAGACAGATCATGAAGCAATTCGAAACTTATTAGGAAGATATGCCCGAGCTGTCGATCTGAGAGATTTTGAAGCTATTGGGAACTGTTTTACCGAAGATGCAATAGCTAGCTACTCAGGGCTGAAAATTCCTCAGGGGCGAGATCACATTGTTAAATACATAAAAGGTGTTGAAAGAATAAAGCATTCCCAGCATTTTAATACTGTAATGACAATCGAAGTTGATGGTGACAAAGCAAAAACCCTTTCGTATTCAATAGCCGTTTTGATTCAAGAGGAAGAGAATGCGCATTCTTCAATAGCCCGAGGGTTGACATATACCGATCAGCTGATAAAAACCGAAGGTTCCTGGAAGATAAATAATCGTATTCACACTGCAGATTGGCAGTGGGCTATGCCCGCCTTCATGAATCCTGGTGGAATGTGGGCAATTGACCCAAGTGATACAAGTACATCGGCTAAACAACAAAGTGTTCTCGATAAATAAATATCAAGAATCTTGATTGATGTGAAAAGCGTTAGTTGGTGCGCCCGAAGGGATTCGAACCCCTAACCTTCTGATCCGTAGGGAGTATAGAGACGCAAGCATTGCTTGCTCTTTCTGCACGCCTCGTAGCAACCTCGCTTACGCTCATTCACCAGGTCAGATGCTCTATCTGTGGTCCTTGTGTAAATAAAGAATAGCAAGATCGATTGATTATGAATACAGAAAGCTTAAACTTTAAGTATGAGAATTAACAAAAAGAGAATTGTTGCGATCGGAACTCTGATTGGGATTCTGGTGCTCTCATCTCAAACAAATGCGTATGCAGATTTTGAGAAAATCATAAATGCAAATCACGACAATTTTGACGTTGAAGCCACTTTTGGTCAGCAAAATACAACGGGCCGTACACTTTCGGAAGGTTATCTGGATGTTTCTATTACACTATTAAACATTCGTCCGCGATTTAATCCGCTTATTGTGGACGAGGAGTTTGTGTGCGTTGGAGAACAACGCCCACAAGGAGATACTTATTATATGCTTCGTCATTACATAGAATTAGTATCCACCGATTACATCGATGACGGAGATGGTCCCAATAGGTCTGGTCGCCTTATTTATTTTTTTGTAAACGTTAAATTGTCACAAAATGGCGTTCCGTTATTTAATTCAAACAACACGAACTCGGAAGTTTCGTTTGGTGAATCGAATGTGCAGGAAGTCATTGAAAAAACAGCGAATTTGAGCGATTTCTTTTCGTTACAAGGTCAACAATTGGTGAGCAAACCTTTTACCTTTCCAGTGTACGCAGGAGAAGAATTCATAATTACGTACAGCACTAATGCGGCGCAATACTTTAAATGTTCCGGTAGAAACATTTCGGGTGGGTACGAAATGGGTAAAAATCTCGAATCAACATTTACTTTAAAAATTGAGAAAAAAATTCAAGAGATTACGGCCCAAGTTCCATCACAAGTAGCGCTCGCCGACAAAATTGAGAGGATTGCTTATTCATCTTCTTCAAAGTTACCTGTTACAGCAATTGAGAGGTCGCCTAAGGTATGTATCGTCGATAGAAACATTCTTTATTTAAAATCTAAAGGTGACTGCATCATTGAGTTCTCGCAAATTGGAGACAAGTCCTTTCTTCCCGCCGAGACTCTTGTAAAAAAGATAAAAGTGGTAGCTGGATCTCCCTCAAAATTGATTTCGATAACTTGTTTCAAAGGCAAGGAGATTAAGAAGGTAACTGCAGTTAAACCGGTTTGTCCAAAGGGATATAAGAAAAAAGCTTGAGTATCCGTAGGTAGTGTAGAGACGCGAGCTTTGCTTGCTCTTTCTACACACCCCGTAGCAACCTCGCTTACGCTCACTCACTAGGTCAGATGCTCTATCCGTGGTATTTATGTTAAACACAAATAGAGATTGCTTGATCATCAAAGTAAAAAACTTTAGTGTTGAACTATGAAAATCCGCAGATTTATATCATTAATGCTGGTTGGCACTCTATGTGTGACGAACTTAAACATCGCTCACTCGTCCAGCAATCCAGCAACCGTGAAGTTAACCGTGCATTATCAAAGAACAGCTGCGGATTATTCAGGTTGGGAGCTCTGGTTATGGCGCAACAAGATTAGCGGCACAGACTCCGATGTTAATAAATCCGGTGTTAAATTCACCGGTGATGATTCTTATGGAAAATTAGTAACTTTAGACATCAGCGATATGGATATGTATGACAACCTTGGCATAATCGTTCGAAAGGGTGAATGGTTAGCAAAAGATCTAGACATTGATCGGTTCATAGATAGGTTTAACTCAGATGGCTCGACTGAGATCTGGTTACGTCAAGGAGACCCGGTTGTTTACTATTCAAAGCCTTCTCCAAAGACGACAAACCCTTTGTCCGAGGAAGATAAAGCCGCTGCAGAGGAATTGGCTGCAGAAGCAGCGCAGGATGCCAAGAAACTAACTATCACTTGCGTGAAAGGGAAAACTAAAAAGAAAATTACAGGCGATCCGCCAAAGTGCCCTTCGGGTTACAAAAATCCATTAGATGCTTATCTAACCTTCAAGGCTTACTCAATTTGTCAGCTTTACAAAAAAGATTCGCGTTACTGGGGCGTCAAACTTACAGATGCTGGAAAGACTCTTTCTTTTGACTCGGTCCGGGAAGACCTAATTGAACTGAGTGGGGGTTCTTTCTTTGATGTTGAATGTGCACTCACCATACTTAAGGCTCCGGGTTTTGTTAAAGCACAAATTAACTCAACAAGAGCAATAGATGGAATGCGAAAAGCGACTTGGGGCAAAATTTCATCTTATTGGACTTACCATCCAAACAATGGTTTGGACATTTCCTTTAATACAAAGTAGTTGCTGTGTGCGCCCGAAGGGATTCGAACCCCTAACCTTCTGATCCGTAGGGAGTATAGAGACACAAGCTTTGCTTGCTCTTTCTACACACCCCGTAGCGACCTCGCTTACGCTCAATCACTAGGTCAGATGCTCTATCCGTGGTCCTTTTGTAAGTTAATTATTACAGAATTAGAGCAATTCCACTAGTGTTTCAATACCGTTTCCACTAACTCAATTTTAAAAAGGAACCTAATGACAATTACGATTTCGAAAAAAGTATTACTTCCAATTTTTACTCTCGTGATCGGATTTGTATTAGGCATCAACGGCACTTCACCCAGTAATGCAGATACCACAGTTGTACAAGGTGAGATTCTGAAAGTTTGCATTAACTTAAAGACCGGAGCTATTCGAGTTTCAGCTAAGTGCGATACAAAAACTGAGCGCAAGACCGTTTTGGGTGGAGTCGGTGCGCAAGGAACGCAGGGTGTTCAAGGCGAACAAGGTGTTAAAGGTGATACAGGTGCAACGGGCGCTGTTGGCGCACAAGGACCAATTGGTTTGACTGGAATACAAGGTGTTAAAGGTGATACAGGTGCAACAGGAGCACAAGGCTTAAAAGGCGATACCGGAGCAACAGGAGCACAAGGAAAACAAGGCGAACGCGGACTCACGGGATTAACTGGAGCTCAAGGGCCGCAGGGATTTACAGGTGCAACTGGTGCAGCAGGTTCACTTAGTGGACTGCGGCAAACTTCTTTGAATTTTCTTTCTAATAGCTTTATTGGGTGCCCGGGTTTTGGTTCTTCAGCAACAGTATTGGCTAGTGCTTCACTCTCTTACTCAAGCATCCTAAGCTCTCTAAGACTGAACACAACCACTACAAATCTAAGAGGTTGTTCAGTTACGGTTTATACGCCTAATTGATGCTTTTTGATTTTGGGCTACCGATAAGCCATCAGTATTCAGTCTCCATTGTGGGTAGACCATCATCGATTAAATTATGATTGGATATTTATGTACTTGGCACTAAAGAATTTCTCCTAAACGGATTACTATTTAGCCGTGAAATTGAAACTTTTTGCCCTTTGCCTTTGCGTAGTCCTCTCTGGGTGCTCAAGTCAATCAATGTCCTCAAGTAGCAATAGTGACTTCAAGGTGGCTGTCAGTTCCGCTGCATCTATTGAATGCACCAACACCGCAGTCTCAAGCGAGATAGGTTGCAGTTTCCCAATTGAGATTACAAGTCTTGCTGACAGCCCAAAGACTCTCTCGGGAAAATTCTTCGCATTAGTTGACGGAAAAATTTATTTGGCCGACACTTCTTATGGTGGAATAGATTCGATCTCAGAGACCTGGAATCCTGGTGAAAGTAATTCAGGGGTTGTTCCTTTTTTAGTTCCCGCAAATTCAAGGATATCCTCTATATTTCTTGGGCCTGAAGATTCTTCCTCGATAGATGATGCTGTTCTGTCTTTGACCGTTAATGTTAAAGCAGTTGACGGCTGGACACCTGAAGTTCAACAACGTTTACTTGAAATGACAAAGGTTGACAACTTGGTAAGTCGCTTAACCGAGTCGTCTGGATATCCTTGGAAAAGTAACGGCAGTGTAGATTCAGCAGATGCAAACTTATTTGTAACTATCGAGATAGATGTAATAACGACTGACATTCCTGTTGTTCTTAATTGTTTTTCATTTGTTGCCTCGAAGGACGAATTAGCGCCAGTTTTCCCAACATATGAAGATACAGAATCGGGACTTCACATTCAGTACCAAATGGGTAACAAGGATTGTCTAAGAATATTTGAGTCCACTCCTGGAATAAAAAAGGTTAAATGACTGTATGACTAACCATCAGGCAGTTCTGCCTGACAGATGGTTTTGAGTCGATTTCCCGTTCAGTTGCTGTGTGCGCCCGAAGGGATTCGAACCCCTAACCTTCTGATCCGTAGTCAGATGCTCTATCCGTTGAGCTACGGGCGCCTAGCGAAGTAGCAATGATACCTGCTTTTTACAGCCCGCCCAAACCCGCTAAAAACCGCTATTTAAGGCACTTTTAATCAGTTCTTAACTTTGATTGTTACCTTAATTTTTTGACCGGGCTTCAAACCAGTTACAGCTACTTTTGTTTTGTTCGAAGCAACCGTAGTTTTAGGTGATGCCGCAATAGTTGGTTTCACTGAAGGTTTTTTGGACGGTTTCGGTGTTGGAGAAACTGTTGGTTTCGGTGTTGGCGAAACTGTTGGTTTCGGTGTTGGCGAAACTGTTGGTTTCGGTGTTGGAGAAACTGTTGGTTTCGGTGTTGGAGAAACTGTTGGTTTCGGTGTTGGAGAGGGTGGAAGACAACCAACTGTGTTTACAGTCGAACAAACTGTTGGTGTAGGTGAAGGCGTTGGTATTGGTGAAAGCGTTGGAGACGGCGTTGGCGTAGGTGATGGTGTTGGCGTTGGCGTTGGCGTTGGTGTTGGTGTTGGTGTTGGTGTTGGAGTTGGAGTTGGAGTTGGAGTTGGTGGTCGAGTCTTTGCCACGGTTATGACAAAACTCGAAGAAGCCTTACTTCCGTCCCTATCTGTCGCAGTTATAGTTACAGGGAAAGTTCCGAACTCACTTGGTGTGCCAGATACTTCACCAGTAGTTTTATTAAGTGTGACGCCAGCAGGTAAAACTCCCGCGGTGATTGCGAATGTAATTGGCGTTTTACCACCACTAGTTGAAACTTTTACAGAGAGCGCACTTCCTTCTACCGCAGGGGAGCTTGTGTTGAAGGTCGAAATAGATAGTGCAGCCGTTACTGGGCCGATTGCATTAGATGTGGTTGAAATTTCGCCGCCAGCATTGGTAGCTGTTACCTTCACTAATAAGTAGCTTCCGATATCCGCATTTCTAGGTTGATAGTTAGCATTATTAGCGCCCCCAATTTCAATACACATACTTGAAGGCGTGGCGCAAAGGAGCCATTGATAACTCAATGATGGTGTTGGTGTTCCATTAAAAGTTGCTGTTGCTGATGCGGTACTTCCGACCTTTGCGCTACCGGTGGCTATAACGCCACCTACCTGTGTTGGAGGAATTGCAGGTGGAATGACTGGCGCAGGTGGTGGAGTTGGCGCAGGCGGCGGTGCTGGAGGTGCGGCAGGAATTACGGCAGTTGAAGTATCGGATAGCGCGGATAAGCCAGTTATGTTTATTGCGACAGACCTAAATGTGTAGGTAACTCCATTTGTTAAACCTGTAACCGTACAAGAACCACTTGAACCATTAACCGTGCAGGTTCTATCTACGCCTGCTACTTGTGGTGAAGCTGTGACGGTATAAGAAGTTGGTGTTCCGCCTGTAGTCGCAGTAGTTACTGAAACAGTAGCTTGCGCATTACCTGCCACAGCTGTTGGTACCGCTGGCTTGTCTGGAATAGTAATAACAGTTGAATTATTTGTGACAGTTCGCGCAGTAAACGTGGCTGCGTCATTTCCCGCTAAATCCTGAGCTGCTGAAGAATCATCTCCAGATGTTGGGTCGGTATAAGTAATTAGTACTGCGCGACCTTGATCAATTGGGTCAGCAAGGGTTAAAACAATGGTCGAGCCCGCAACTACTGCTGAGGAAACTGAAACTGCTGCACTATTTTGTGTAACCGCATATGCAGTTGCTGCGGCGGTTGTCGCACCAAGTGCTTCATTGAAGGTAAGAGTCAGTGTTACGCCGTCAGCTGCTAATACTGATGAAGTCAGCGTTGGTGGTGTTAAGTCAGTAGGTGTGACTGAAACTGAAGTCGAAGCTACTGAATCACCAACACTATTTACTGTCTTTAGATAAATTGTGTATGCGGTCGCATTTGTTAGACCCGGAATTGTTACCGGTGAAGTTATATCTGCAGGGCTAAGGGCGGTGTATGTGGTGCCGTCGAGTGAATACTTGTAATTAGTAATCGCTGCGCCGCCATCGTAATTGGACGTAAATGCGATACTTGCCGACCCATCACCGGCAGTTGCGATAAGTGATGTTGGGGCGGGTGGCAAAACAATGATTGTCCCTGAAGCAGCTGCCGATAGGTTTCCGGCCGCATCAACCGAATATGTTTTATAGGTTCCAGATGCCAGACCGGTAGCTGCCAAGTTCGTGTTGGTGTTAGCGGCAGCGATGCTTGCGCTATTCCAAGCAGAATCAGCTGCCCCTGTGATGCTGGCCAAATTTGTAACCGTGATCGCGCTGCTTACTAAATATGCAGTTCCGATTTCTGAGCTTTGAACAACGGCATTTCCGACGGCTGAAATTGACGCAGCGGTTGCAGTAGTTGTAGGCGCAGCGGCATCGATAACGAAGGCTTTGTTAGCGCCTAACGAATTAGCAGAGCCAGGTGAAGCAAGCGTTAGAACCGCGTTATTTGCTGCTGCATCTTTAATCGTTCCGCCATTTAGCGCCAAGCTAGAAGTTGCTAGGTAATCTAGGTCTGCAGCGCTATCTCCTGCTTGCACTGTGTAATTAAAAGTTAAGGTATTTGTGCCTGAGCCTGAAGTGTAATTAACGGCTCGATCTACGCTGCCTGTTTCTAAAGTTAACTGCGGGGTTCCAGTAACAATTACCGCATCGCTGAAAGTAATAGTTATGGCAATTACATCGCCAACAGTTTTTGTATTTGTATCGCTGGTAGTCGCTGTAACTGAAGTTACCGTTGGGCCACTAGTGTCAATTGTTATTTGTAGCGCAGCCGAGGTTGCTGTGTTTCCAGCAGCGTCTGTATCTGTGATCGTGATGTCCCAAATTCCATCGGCTAAAGTTCCTAGGGTGCAGCTCGCTGCTGAGATCGCACAAGTTACGCTTGTTTCTCCACTCTTGACGGCTGTGATGACACCTGATCCGGCTAATGAACCAACTGATGCAATAGTTGGAGTGTTATCTGAAGTTAAATTATCTGAAGTGTTGCCAGTATCAGATGCGGTTTGTAGATCTGGTGCTGAAGGAGTTGCAAGATTGCCTTTATTAATTACCACGCTGCTGAGTGCTAGCGAATCAGCTGAATCAACACCGCCAATGGTCTGCTTTACCTTTATCGAATAAGTTGAGTTCGCAAGCGGCGTTGAAAAAGCACAAGAACCAGTGGTGCCTGAGGCGGTAAATGTGCAGGTTACTGGCGAGCCAGATGTTGGCGTCGCTGTCACTGTAATGAAAGCCCCTGAGGTTAAGCCAGTTAGATCAAATGTTGGAGTATCGATATTTGTAATCTTGTCTGAATTTGAACTTCCTGAATCAGAAGCTGCTTGCAGTACTGGCGCATTAGGCACTGCGATAGTTGTTGTAAAACTTGTATTTGAAACAGTTGAGAAATTTCCCGCACTATCTTTGACAACTAAGTAAGCAACATATTGGGTACTTGCGCTAAGGCCTGAAGCTGCCACAGTTTTCGCAACTGTTGTATGCGTTAATGTACCTTTAGAAACAGCCGCACCTTGCGCAACAATTGTCGCAGCTGATGGTGCTGTATCTGATGCTGCGTAAACTAGATAGTAGTAAGTGCCTGATTCATTCGAAGTGAAATTAAGGTTTGCCGAATTACCAGTAACAGCTGAGGTGCTCACACTTGATAGAAGTGGCGACGTTGTATCAATAACTAAAGCTTTAGCACCGGCAATATTACTTGCCACTACAGGCACCGCAGTCGAAGTCATCAAATTTCCAGCAGTATCTTCAACAGGACTACTGATTGAATATGAAGAAACAGTTAAATCACTTGAGCTATCACTTGACCCAACTGTGTAGGTACCTGAAAGTGTGTTTCCAGCACTAGCGTGAGTTAAAACAACAATCGCACCGGTATCAAGTGTCACCGTTAACTGCGCAGAAGCACCAACTGATTCATTGAAATTCGCAGTTATATTGATCGTTGCATTAGCGCCATAAGTGCCATTCGCAGTTGATGATGTAAATGAATTAACTGTTGGCAGTGTTGTATCTAATTCGAAATTGAATTGCGACCAACCCATACTTCCAACATTTCCAGCTGTATCACGTACCTCAAACCTAAGTTGATATGTTCCTGTCGCAAAAGTTGTGCCATCCCAGGAAATTGCGGTGCCTGAAACTTTTGAGGTGATATTTGTATATGTCACACCCCAATCGAGCGACCCCCAAAGAGTCTCTCCCGTGCCTAGAACAGCGCTGAGGCTGGCAGTGACGGTTTGCGCAGCTGAATTAGTTTTATAGTCTGACGCCGAAATTCCCGTGTCATTTGAAATATCAATGTTTGAAATAGTTTGCGTAGGGCTTGAAGAGTCAAGAACGTAAGCTTGCGTTGAAGCTGTGCCGACATTTCCAGCTAAGTCACGAACTTCGAAAAGTATGTTGCTAGAGCCGCTTAACGTTGCGCCATTCCAAGAGATTGCCGTCCCTGTGACTCCAATGGTTATGTTTGTGTAGCTTGAGCCGTTGTTCGTTGAGCCCCAGAGTGATTCGTTTGTACCCAAGGCGGCACTTAGAGTTCCAGTGATTGTTTGTGAACTTGTCTTAGTCAAAAAGTCGGTACTCGAATCGCCCGTATCTGCTGAAATATCTATATTTGAAATTGTTTGGGTAGGTGTTGAAGTATCTAATACGTAAGTCTGGGTAGCGGCAGTACCTAAAGCACCTGATGCTTTAGTAGCCCTAATCGCAATCGTTCCAGAAGTAGTCAAAGTCGTTGGCCAACTAATAGATGTACCAGTTACATAACTAGTTATATCTACATATGTAGTTCCACCATCGAGGGAACCAAATATCGCGTCGTTGGTCTCTAACGCGTAGCTAAGAGTTGCCGAAATGGTTTGAGAAGCGGTTGAAGTATTAAAGTCACTCGCCGATGAACCTGTATCGGCAGAAATGTCTAATGCCGAGATTGTTTGCGGTATCGCATCCGGGACTACGGCTGCAGATGCCACCGAAGATGATGATGTACCTATTGAATTTATGCTCTTTGTGGTGAAGGTATATGAAGTTCCGTTAGTTAAATTTGAAACGGTACATGAGCCTGAAGCTCCAGTTACGGTACAAGTTTCACCACCAGGGGATGCAGTGATTAAGTATGAAGTGACAGTACCCAAAGGTGATGGTGGTGTAACCGTTACGGTCGCGCCACGGTTAATGGCAACCGCAGTTGGCGGTTGTGGTGTTTTAGGACAACCAGAGTTCAAAGCCAAGCCCAAGTCAGCATTGGTAAATTTGGATGATAGGTTTGTAATGCTACAAACCATGTCCTGGCTTCCAAAAAGACTTGTGCCAGTCTTTGTTGTTAACCCACTACCAACAGTTACCGTGTGCAGCGTGACCTGATTGCTGGTATTTGAATTATAGAAAGCACGGTCGCCAACTACTTGGACATTATTTGGTATTACAAAGGTGCCGACACTTCGTAGAACGTTAGAGAAGGCGAAGTCACCAACAGTTATTAAACCTGTGCCGAGGGTGACGGAAGAGATGGTCGAATACGGGGTACCTGTAGACCCGTATGTGAATGCTGAAATTCCAATAGTCGTAACGCTGTTTGGAATTGTGATTGAAGATAAAAATTTTGTTGAATCCCGGAAAGCATCCTCCCCAATAGTTACAAGACCTTCGTTGAATGTAAGTGAGGTCAAAGCATCGAGATCCTGAAAAGCGCTAACTGGAATAGAGGTAACAGTTCCTGGAATTGTTAGAGAGGTAAGTTTTTTTGCGTAACGGAAAGCCATACTTCCAATAGTTGTGAGGCCGTTATTTAAAGTAAGTGTTGTTAAATTATCCATGTCTTTGAATGCATCGACACCAATAGTTGTTACATTTCCTGGAATATTTAGCGAAGTGACACCCAAATCGTAAAATGCAGTGTCAGCGATTTCGGTTACTCCGGTACCAATTGTGAGAGATGTGACTGCGCTACTCCACATGAAAGCTCTGCTTGCGACACTGGTTACAGTGTTAGGAATTGTCACGCTTCCCGCACAATTTGATTTACTTACTACCACGTTATTTGTGATTGTGAAGAATCCTGAAGTTCCGCAATTAACATCGCCGCTAGTCCCGTTGTAAGGAGCGCCTAGCGCTGAAGGTGTAGCGAGGCTTAGAAAACCAAAACATAAAATAGAAATAGCAAAAGTAGTTAAGGATCTAAGCCCACTGCTGAACAAAGAAGTTCTCATATTTCCCTTATTTATCTTGGGTTGCGCAAGTAAATAAAGATAAAGCAGGGGTGATTCGAGCTTCTACTGTTAAGGGTGATTTAGATAAACCTCACCCTTACTTCTAACCCTTAAAGGCGAGAGTTAATTAGTATGTCCACCCAAACGCAGTAATTCTTCGCGAGAAACTGCCTTAATTCTTGGTTTTCCATGCGGCTCACCTGCTGCAATTTCAGCAGCATTAATTGATTGCCAATGGCTCTGTGAAATAACTTTATTAGTTGTAATTAGTGAAGAAAGTTCTGCAGTTGGTTTAGGTTCTTTAAGAGCAGCAACTAATAAATTCATTACATCTGCGGCATCTGATTTATTTGTACCAATTACACCTGATGGTCCACGCTTTGCCCAACCAACGACATAAACATTCTCACTGACGCGGCCATCGGTATTTAAAACTTTACCTTTTTCATATGGAATTCCAGCAAGTGGCTCTGCTTCATAACCAATAGCGGTAATAACTAAACCAGCCTTAATTATTTTCTCTTCGCCAGCACTTGTTGTAAATATGACTTCTTCAACTTTGCCGTTTCCGCGAAACTCCGTAGGCGTATGTAGAAATTGGAACTCCATAGTGCGAGCATGCTTTCCTTGCTCTAGCTCAGATATCAAACGCATTGCCTCTAGGTTGTTTCGCACTTCTTTCTCTGGTTCGGTCCCTGCGCGTTCAAGCGCTGCAGCAATATCTGCTGGGTTCATAACTACATTTGTGTGTTCTAGCTTTGGAAGATCGCGTAATTCCGGTGAAGTAAAGGCTGCATGCTCAGGCCCGCGACGCGCACTTATTACAACTTTACGAATATTTGATTTACGTAGTACATCAATAGCATGAAGCGCGGTATCGGTTTCATCTAACTCTGATGGCTCTAGCGCCAACATGCGTGCCACATCCATTGCCACGTTGCCTGCACCAATTACTACAGCGGTATCGCAATCTAACTCTGGATTAAAATGAGCAAAATCAGGATGTCCGTTGTACCAAGGCACGAACTGCGCAGCTGAGATAGAACCTGGTAGATCTTCACCAGGAATCCCAAGTCTCTTTCCGTTTGCAGATCCCGTAGCGATAACAACAGCGTCGTACTTTGCTTTCAGCACTTCAATTGAGATATCTGTGCCTAGTTCAACATTTCCGTAGAGGCTAAAGCCCTCAGCTGCGGCTACCTTTTCAAAAACTTTAGAGACTGTCTTAATTTTTGGATGATCCGGTGCCACGCCACTTCGAACCAAGCCCCAAGGTGTTGGAAGGCGCTCAATCATGTCGATGGCGAAGGAAAGGTCATCGGTTTGTAAGTTTTGTAGAGCCTGGGCAGCGAAATAACCGGCAGGTCCGGCTCCGACTATCGCTACTTTGTATTGAGGCACAGTCGTAGTCTATTAAGTATTGCTCTAACTCACCACTGAATAATGTTTTTGCTATCTGTACATTTTTTCTATATTTATGTACAATTACATTTATGAAGTCATTTGCCCTTAGCGATGCTCGACGTGATTTGCCTACGCTGGTAGATAAGTCTGCGAAGGAACCAATTTTGATCACGCGTCATGGTGAAGATGCTGCCGTAATGATCTCTCCTTCACTTTATGAAGAGATGATCGAAGCGATGGAAGAACTTGAAGATATTGCTGCTTATGACACCGCCAAAGCTCGTAAGGAAGATTCAGTTCTTTGGCAAGATGCTCGTAAAGATTTAGGTTTGGCTTGAGCACTTTTGTAGTTAGAATTGAAAAGACCCCACGTAAGTTTCTTAAAACGCTGCAAATCTCGGATAAGAAACGAATCGATGCGGCGCTGACTTTGTTGGCTGATAACCCAATTCCCCCTAAAGCTAAGAAGCTAACTGGCCGCGATGGTTATCGGATAAGAGTTGGCGACTACCGGATTATTTATGAAATCCAGAAGAGCGTACTCGTCGTGTTTATCATTGATATCGGGCATCGGCCCAAGATTTATCGCTAAGCAATGAGGTGGGTTGCCCGGGGTTAGGCCTAGGGGTGAGGCTAGACTCAGTTTCATTAAACTCTGAGAAAAGGGACTTGTCATGAATCTAAAGAATCGTGCGCTCAAACTAATCGTCATCGTTTCAATTATTTCAAGCCTTTTTGTCTCGCCGGCTTCTGCTAACGACATTACATTTGATACCTCTGGCGTCAAGGTGCCCGCAGGTATCACTTTCAACGTAGACGGTATCAACTCAGAAGATGGTTATACCGAGTTGTTGATAACAATTAAATCCACGTTAGCCCCAACCGAAAAGGTACTTGCTTTCAAAGATTTTGAAATCTCTGGACTTTCCAATGAACCTAACCAGAGACCCCAGAGGATTCAATATTTTTTTGGGGATAGTTTTAACCAACCGATAAATTTGTGGTTAATTGATGAAGATATTACTGAGAAGAAACTCAACCTAGTTATTTCTGGAACTGGAACACTTGAGGATAGAAGTGATATCTCCTACCCAAATAGTTATACATCAGTAATCGCAGCCTTAGATGCGATGGGTTTAGAAACCACCGAAGGTAGCAACACCTGGAGCAGTGACGACACATATGGATATTACGTACTTGCAAAACTTAAGGATGGTGTCGCACCTTTCCAAATCAAAGTTAAGAGCTCAACCCTTAATTCAAATGGTGTTGTCGCTGAAGAATTGAAAATTTCCGATCAGCCCGTATTAATGGGTGTTGAACCTAGCGAGATTAATTTGGGCTATGGCTTTGTTGATCCGTTAATAAAGTTGACTGGGGTAACTCTAAAAACGGTATTTGCCAAATATACCCCTTCTACAATCTCATCCTCTTTAACTCTTCCTGATGGAATAAGATATGAAAAGAATGACTACGAAAGAGTTCGTTATGACAGCACTACGAAAAAGAGCTCTATAAATATCTTAGTAAAAAATATAACTGATAGAACCATTTCGGTTAACTCATCAAAACTTAAGATTGTTGATAAATCAACTAGCCCAGCTCGGGTAGTGGCAACTGTTGACCCCATTTACAGCTTGATTTCCATGCGGCCTAGTGTTGGGCCCGATGATTATGTGTATCTGACTTTCAGTGGCGATGGAGATTTGACCGAGAATTTAACTTTGGAGGCCCAAGGAAACTTTGAGCGTGCCACCCCATCAAAGTTTGATTTGAGTAAGGTAAAAATCCCAAAGGGATATAAAATGCTCCCAGCAGATTTCAACAACTTGACTTATGACCCAAAGAAAGCAATTACGCTAGTAGGTTTAATAATTACCAAACCAGGTGTAAGTGAGAATTCTCCTGCGCTTTCGTTCAAGAACATAAAATTAAGTTCTGGTAAGAGTATGACTACTTTTCTCTACTCTCGTGCTTACTCAGACAGAGATAGAAATATGCAGTATTACTACCATGAAGTAGGTTCACTCAAAGGCGATGCAAGAACCGGGAAAACGCTGAAATTCTCTGGAAATATCGAAGCTGTCACAAGAACTAAATATACGAATACAGCTACTCTCGATACAAATATTAAGGATCTAGTTTCAAATAAAGTTGATCCTGAGTTTTGGAAATATAATGCCAAAACTAAGAGCACTTCAATAACACATTACTTTAGTTCCCCTTATTCCCCTAATGATTCAAACAACGAATCTAAAATTGGAACTATCTATTCATGCAATCTAAAAATCCTCTTAAACGGCAAGACAATTAAGGCACCTGTTGCTGGCATAAAATTGGATTCCGGTGGCGATAGCCTTGGTGCATTTGTAATTGCGACCTTGCCAGGCGACTTGCGTGTCAAAGGCGGAACCGTCGTGGTAAGTGGAAATTACTCACTGGCGCCTTGTAAATAAAATCTGGCGGAGCCGTTCTGGATACCAACAGGCTCGACTTGTGATTGGTTCCGCGTTAAGTCGCAACTATGAGCGGAGACGAGGAGATTTGAACTCCTGAAGGCGATTAAACCTTACCTCGTTAGCAGTGAGGCGCACTCGACCGGGCTATGCGACGTCTCCAAGTACAGGCGTAAGTCTACAGGCTGATTTGAGCCACTTTCTACGCCTACTGAATCGAAAACGTCTTGTTACTCTAACCCAATGAGCGAAGAAACAACTAAGAAGCGCCCGCATGATGTTCCAACTCCGGCAGCGTTTGCTGAGTTAATGAAGGGTGGGTGGATTCCAACTCCGCTCGAAGGTTTAAAGCCAACCCCACCGCTAGCTTTCTGTGTTTCTCGTCGCGAAGCTCTATCTAAAGCTTTCCCTGGTGTGCGTTTAGTAATCCCAGCTGGAAATTACAAAGTTCGCAGCAACGATAGTGATTACGCCTATCGACCACACACAGCATTTGCTTACTACACCGGTGTGCAAGGTGTCGAGGCAACTGCTGATTCAGTTTTAGTTATGCAACCAAATGGTTCAGGTCACGACACATATCTTTATATCCACCCACGAAGTACGCGTGATACCGATGCCTTCTTCCGTGATGCTAAATATGGCGAACTTTGGGTTGGTCGTCGTTTCACTTTAGCTGAAGCAAAAGATCGCTATCAGATTGAAACGCGCAAAGTAAATGATCTTAAGGATCTGCTTAGCGATGGAAATCCAACAATTGCAATTCATGAGCAAGATGCTGAAATTGATAAGTTAGTAACTAAGCACGATCGTGATGCCGAGCTGTTAACTTTTGTTTCAGAGGCACGTTTAATCAAAGATCAATACGAGATTGATGAGCTACAAGCAGCTTGTGATGCCAGTGAATTAGGTTTCCAAGAAATTGTCAAAGCAATGCCGGCTGCTGTTGCCCATCACCGTGGTGAACGCGTAATTGAGGCTGCATTCTTTACTAAAGCGCGCACCGAGGGCAACGACGTTGGTTACACAACTATTGCGGCCGGTGGCGCTCACGCTTGTGTACTGCACTGGATTCGAAACGATGGCAAAGTTAATAGTGGCGAACTTGTGCTAGTCGATGCTGGTGTTGAAATGGATTCCTACTACACGGCAGATATAACTCGTACATTGCCAGTTAATGGAAAGTTCTCTCCGGCACAACGAGCGCTATACATGTTGGTATATGAAGCGCAATTGGCTGGTTTTGCAGCGGTTAAGCCCGGTGCAACATTTCGCTCGATAAACATCGCTGCGCAACGGGTATTGGCACAAGGGTTATTCGACATGGGTGTATTGCCTTGTGGTGTTGAAGAATCAATGGCTCCAGATATGGGCTTACATCGTCGCTGGACACTGCATGGTGTTTCACACATGCTCGGCATGGATGTTCATGATTGCCAGCATGCGCGACAAGAAGCTTATCTCGATGGTGTTTTAGCTGAAGGTATGGTCTTAACTGTTGAGCCAGGACTTTATATTCAACCTGATGACGAACTTTTTCCGGCGGAATATCGTGGAATTGGTATTCGCATTGAAGATGATGTTGTTGTAACTAAAGATGGTTGCCGCAATTTAAGTCAATCGCTTCCGCGTCATCCTGATGAGATCGAAGCTTGGATGGCTAAGCACTCACTTTAATTTAGATTTAGGCCTAACCAAGCTGCCAGTAATCCTAAACCTAAAGAAACAATTAGGTTGATTGCCGCTTCGTTTTTTCGCTTGAGTTCAAAAGCTAAATAGATATCGAGCATAAAAGTTGACCAGGTTGTGAAGGCGCCAGCGAAACCAATGGCGATTAAATCGTGAACGTGATCGTTGTTTCGAAAGGTAAGCCCAAGTAAAAATGAACCGAGTACGTTAACGAAGAAGATTCCGTAAGGTTTATTTGTGAATTTACGAATGTATTGATCAATCGCAAATCGAGCAGGTGCGCCAACAGCTGCGCCAAGAATTACATAAAGAGTTCTCATGTTCGAACCGGAATAACTCGTCGGGCCAGTGGAAGCACGATTGCCACAATTATTAGGCTCAGAATTACATTCTCGGCCAGGAATATAAAGCCACCATCTTTAGGCTCAAGCGATTCGGCGGTTACGGCCGAAAAGGTAGTTAATCCAGCGCAAAAACCAGGCAAAAGTAGATGTCTTAACTCGGTAACTCCGCGGCGTTCCATTAAAACTAATAACGCAGCAGCGAGAGCAACACCAATTAGATTCGCTGTAAGTGTTCCATTTCGATCGTTCTCAATTACTTGACCTAGGGCAAAGCGCACCAAGGTGCCGGCGATTCCGCCGATAGAAACCAGAAACAACGACTTCAGCTGGAAATCGCTTTCTTGGATATTCCGCCCAGAATTCGAGTCATAACGCTAATTACCAGAGATGCCAGAACTGCGGGCCAGAAACCATCAATATCTAACTTGTCGCTCCATTCGGCGGTAAGTAATAACATTGAAGCGTTAACAACAATTAAAAATAATCCAAAAGTTAAAATAACGGCTGGCAGAGTTAACAATTTAATTAAGCCACCCAGAATTGAATTGATCAACCCAAATAGAAGTGCGACCCAAAGGTAAGTTGTAAAACCACCAAGAACATCAATGCCTGGAATAAGCGCAGTTGCGATCCAGAAGGATGCAGCAAGTGCACCCCACCGAATTAGCAATCTCATTAGCTGCGCTTTTCTCGCTTTAGTAGACCAGCAAACATACGTGCTGGATCATACTTAATATCTACAACACGTTCTTTCATAGGAATAATTGCATTGTCAGTGATCTTGATGTGCTCTGGGCAAACTTCAGTACAGCACTTTGTAATGTTACACATTCCAAGGCCGTGCTCTTCTTGCGCAGTGCGCTTGCGATTCTTCAACATATCAAGTGGGTGCATATCTAATTCAGCAATACGAATAAAGAAGCGAGGTCCAGCAAAAGACTTCTTATTCTCTTCGTGGTCACGAATTACGTGGCAAGTATCTTGGCAAAGGAAACACTCGATGCACTTACGGAACTCTTGTGAGCGCTCAACATCGACTTGTTCCATGCGAGCATCGCCAGGAGCAAGCTCTTTGGGGTGCTCATAAGCCGGGATTTCCATGGCTTTGCGATAGTTAAACGAAACATCAGTAACAAGGTCTTTAATTACTGGGAAAGCACGAAGTGGCGTAACTGTAATAGTTTCATCGTCACCGTATGAAGCAACTTGGGTCATACAAGCTAGACGTGGCTTACCGTTAATTTCCATTGAACAAGATCCGCACTTACCAGCCTTGCAGTTCCAGCGAACAGCTAAGTCGCCCATTTGAGTTGCTTGTACGCGGTGAATTACATCGAGGACTACTTCGCCCTCGTTGGCTTCAACAACAACATCTTCAAGTGCGCCATCAGTTGCATCGCCTCGCCAAATACGAAGATTAAGTTTGCGAGTCATTAGTTGGAACCGCCTTTCGCAATTTCTTCGGGTGTTAGATATTTCTCGAGTTCGTGAATATCAAAGAGGTCGAATAACTCTTTAGGCATTGGTGGTAGCGATTGTGCTTTTACATTTACTTGCTTGCCATCGAATGAAGATATGTTGTTGACCTTACGCCAAGTTGAATCCATTCCTGGGAAATCATCGCGTGTATGTCCACCACGAGATTCTTCACGGCGAAGTGCCGACTTAGCAGTGCTTTCAGCAACTAATAACATGTTGTCTAGGTCAAAAGCTAAGTGGAAACCAGGGTTGAACTTGCGACCGCCTGAAACTGAAACGTTTGCGCTGCGCTTGCGAATATCGGCAATCTTTTTAATTGCTTCTTCAATTTCTGCGCCAGTGCGGATAATGCCAACTAAGTTGTGAGTAACTTCTTGTAGTTCGGCATGTAGAGAATATGAATTCTCGCCACCTTCGCGTGAGAATGGCGCTTCAATTCGAGCTGCTGCTGTTTTGATTGAGGCATCACTAACTGGGTTAGCGCCATTGTTCTTAACATATTCAACCGCGCCCATTCCGGCACGACGACCGAATACCAAAAGGTCTGAGAGTGAGTTTCCGCCCAGGCGGTTTGAGCCGTGCATTCCGCCTGCGACTTCACCGGCGGCAAATAGGCCCGGGACACCAATAGCTGCTGCGTTATCTGGCTCTACTTCAACGCCACCCATTACATAGTGACAAGTTGGGCCAACTTCCATGGCTTCCTTAGTGATATCCACGCCGGCTAGCTCGTAGAACTGGTGCCACATAGATGGCAGGCGTTTTTTAATCACATCGGCTGGAATTCGTTTGGAAACATCTAGGAATACGCCACCGTGTTCGGTGCCGCGACCCGCCTTAACTTCTGTGTTAATCGCGCGCGCAACTTCATCGCGAGGCAATAACTCTGGCGGGCGACGGTTGTTATCTTGATCTAGATACCAGCGATCAGCTTCAGCTTCGTTATCGGCATAAATATCTTTAAACACATCGGGGATGTACTTAAACATAAAGCGCTCGCCCAGATTGTTTGTTAAAACGCCACCTTCACCGCGAACAGATTCGGTAACTAAAATTCCACGGACAGATGGTGGCCAAACCATGCCGGTTGGGTGGAATTGTAAAAATTCCATATCAACTAAATTTGCGCCAGCCTTTAGAGCGAGGGCATGGCCATCGCCAGTCCCCTCCCAAGAGTTTGAGGTAATTTTGAAAGTTTTTCCTACGCCACCAGTTGCAATTACAACTGCTGGAGCTTCAAACAAAACTTCGCTTCCGCTTTCGCGCCAGTAACCGTATGCGCCAGAAACTTTGCCATTCTCTTTAAGAATGTCAGTAATGGTTAGTTCAGCGAAAACTTTGATGTGACTTTCCATGTCGCCAGTTTCGCGGCCATCTTTTTGTTGTAGCGCAACAATACGTTGCTGCATGGTGCGAATTAATTCCAGACCAGTGCGATCGCCAACGTGAGCTAAACGTGGATACTCATGTCCACCGAAGTTACGTTGTGAAATTTTTCCTTCTTTAGTGCGATCAAAGAGAGCGCCCCAAGTTTCAAGTTCCCAAATACGATCTGGGGATTCTTTGGCATGAAGTTCGGCCATACGGTAATGATTAAGGAATTTTCCACCACGCATAGTGTCGCGGAAGTGAACCATCCAGCTATCTTTATCGTTGACGTTACCCATAGAGGCAGCTGCGCCACCTTCAGCCATAACGGTGTGGGCTTTGCCGAATAGTGATTTACAGATGATTGCTACACGCAGACCTGCTTCGCGAGCTTCTACTGCAGCACGTAAACCAGCACCACCGGCGCCAATGATTAGTACGTCGTAATTATGACGTTCCATATTTGTCATTTACTCGTGCCCCTTTTAGAAGAAGTAGAAATTGGTCCAGGCGCCAGTTGCGACTTGGCGAACATAAATATCAGCAAAAGCAACTGCTGCCAATGAATACCACGCAAACTGTTGGTGGTAATGATTAAGAAATGACACGCGAGTCCATAGCTTGTAACGCAATGGATGTTTTGAAAAATTCTTTAAACGGCCACCAATAGTGTGGCGGCAAGTGTGGCAAGACAATGAGTAGAGCCACAACATGGTTGCACTAAGAGTTAAAACTATTGAACCAACGCTTACATGTCCCCATTCACCTTCGACGCTCTTAAATGAAATAACTGCGTCGTAAGTAAGAATTACATTGAAAACTAAACCGGCGTAGAAGAACCAACGATGCGCGTTCTGTAGAATAAGTGGTGCGCGAGTTTCGCCAGTGTATTTAGTGTGTGGTTCAGCAACTGCGCATGCAGGTGGTGACATCCAGAATGAACGGTAGTAAGCCTTGCGGTAGTAATAACAAGTCATGCGG
>Ga0208485_1000066_pt1 | contig 33429 bp, 32 predicted proteins | sample LakMenEpi27Jul12_FD_150707 | JGI IMG/M metagenome (GOLD analysis project Ga0208485, IMG submission 150707) | Freshwater microbial communities from Lake Mendota, WI - 17JUL2012 deep hole epilimnion (SPAdes) | ecosystem: Environmental > Aquatic > Freshwater > Lentic | place: Lake Mendota, Madison... | reverse complement strand
CTATACTTTCACATAAGAGCCCTATAAACCGCCTCTGAAAGCGGTTACATATCTTCAAACCCTATCCTATTTGGAGGCCAGAATGTTAAGTTCAAATGCTAAAACATTGCTCTGGTCAGAGGAATTTCTTCCAACTAGTGATGGTCAGCCAAATCCCGAAATCTGGACAGCTGACTTAGGTGATGGATCACAATACGGATTAGTTGGCTGGGGAAATCATGAACGGGAGTATTACACAACCGATTCATTGACTGTAGATAACGGATTGACAATCAAGGCAGCTCGCGAAGAAGGAACATCTAGTATTGAAACCTATTATGGACCCGCTGAATGGACAAGTGGAAAAATACATACCAACGGCAAGGTCTACTTCAAATATGGATATCTAGAAATTTTAGCCAAGATGCCGAAGGGTGTTGGAACTTGGCCTGCTCTCTGGCTACTGGGTAAAAACATTTCTGAAGGTACCGCTTGGCCAGCTTGTGGTGAGATCGACCTCTTTGAAGGTAACGGTGCCAAACCCAGAACTATTCAAGGAACTCTTCACGCAAATGGTTATGCTGGCGAATTCGGAATTACCGGCTTCCATGAAAGTATTAATGATTTGTCAGAGGACTTTAACCGGTTCGCAATTGATTGGCGAAAAGACTCGATTGAATGGTTCTTTAACGATCAGTCGTTTCAGAAGTTCAGCCGTGGTCAAGGTGATTTTGCTGGTAAAGATTGGCCCTTTAATGACTACTTCTACCTAATCATAAATCAGGCAATCGGCGGATGGTTCGTCGGCGAAGTAGATGCCCAGCTTCAGAAAAGCAAACTTGAAATCTTGTATATCAAGCACTTCAAGATTGATGGTGTTGGCGAAGTCCTTTCAGTTTAAGAATGGGTAACTAAGCTTTGTGCTTAATTACTTCGCCGACGCCATTGATTGAGTAAACCCGAATGTAATCAAATTCCATTGAGGAATCTTTCAAATTTGCTTCAATCTCTCCACCTAAATTTCCACCCATGGCTAAGTTAATGATGATGTAGAACTCATGGTCAAAAACCCAGTCTTTATCTACCTTGTTTAAGGTAGCAAAGGGAACTCCATCTAGAAAATAGCGAATTTGGTCAGGAAGCCAATCGACGGCGTAGGTGTGGTATCCAGCGTGATGAGGGGTTGCCATTTCAACTTTGTCTCCACGCCCACCTCCGGCTGAAAGCGGTCCATGAATATAACCAAGATTGGTATTTGGTAATCGGCCAAGCAGTTCGGTTACATCTATTTCGCCACATCCGGGCCAAGGACGTTCGTCAATATTTGCACCGAGCATCCAGAAAGCACCCCACGTTCCTTTACCTACCGGACCTTTGATTCTTGCTTCAATGCGACCGTATTTGAATCCTACTTTATCTTTGGTAACTATCTTTGTGCTTGTCCACTCACAAGGCCCTCCGTAATAGCAGTTATTTACACCAGCACCGTTTTTTGTTGCCTTGATTACATAAGATCCCGAACCATTGGTTGAGGAAATCTTGTCGTCATACCATTGTCTTTCCTTATTTCCCCAGCCACGATTTCCAAATGCTACGCCATCACCATTTTGAGCAACCCAAACACTCGGGTCAGCTGGAGCACCAGCCGGTCCATTAAATTCTTCTGACCAAATCTGTTTATACTCGCGGGTGATGTTTGCGACGGCAACAATATTAGAAGTCATTTTTGCTGTTACAAAGCCTTTAGCTGAAAAATTCACTTGTACCGAAATATCAGTGCCTAGATCTGAGGTCTTTAAATTGTAGGTGTTCTTAGTCGCACCTTTGATCTCAAAATACCCGGCGTACCATTGGTAACTAGGTTTAGCTGAAGTAGGAACACTTTGTGGAAGCACTGCAATTTCCATGACCTTGTCATCAGTTGGTCGCACACGAATGGTTAAAGAATCAGAGAGAAGTACGTTGCCAATCGTAATTACATTTGACTTCGCAGTAACTTCTGTTCCATCGCTAAACAGGTGTGATTCGCTAAACTGAAGTTTTTTCTTGTTATCGCTGCTCTTTAATTTTAGGGTAAGACCAGACGCTGACAAGGCCTTGCCGTTTAAAACCCACTTAAATGAGCTCGGGCCGTTGTCCGACCATTTAGCTGGCGTAGCCTTAAAGGTATACCCAGTTGAACCAACGGTAATTTTTGGCGAAGTTATCGGCTTCTTTGGCTCTTCACCATGGGCGGCAATCATAGAAAATGATGAGACGCTCAAAGCTAATGCGGCAATTCCTGCTAGAACTTTGCGAAACATATACCCGAATCCCTTAACTTAGAAAATGCCGACGAGGCTTTTTAAAGCCTCGTCGGCGACCGTTTCTATTTAACAGTAACTGTTGACTTGTAAGTCTTGCCCGCAATTACAACCGAGACAGTTTTCTTTCCTGCTGTCACTGTGTATTTGAAAGCTTGATTCGCGACTGCGATCTTCTCGGTAACTTTCTTATTTCCAGTGATTGAGATTGTCGCTGTCTTTCCAGATGCATTCGCAACTGCCACTATCATTGAGTAAACCGTTTTACCTTTTACGGTCGCCTTCGATGAAGTTGCTTTTACTGAAACTGCTGTTGATGCTGGCGCAGCCGGAACTATTTCATCGCCGATAAAGTGAAATTCCACCATGTCGGCAATATCTGTTGCTTGTCCGGTTATCTCTGGATAAATCTGACTAAACACCCCATTACTTGTAGGCACAGGTGTGGTTAGTGTTGCCGGGATCGGCTCGCCTTTTTTATCAGTATTCTTTAATGAGAAAAGTACGAAGCCAAAAGCATCAGTGGTGCCAGTTAGTATCGCTTGGTCGTTTCCCTTCGAACTATCTTTAGAAGGATCAGTTGCAGTTTTTCCATCAGTCATGCCTGCTTTTGAAGAACTGTCTGCCTTATTCACGCGCAACTTAACTGTTGTATTCGGAAGAGCTTTTCCATTGTCATCAGTTACTTTGTAAACAAGATTGATCGCTGATCCAGTTTGAACATAAGCCTGACGGAAGTCGATTCCCTTGGCATACCAAGAGTTATCAACGCTGAAAATCTTCTCTTGATCTTCGCGATGTATCGAGTTAGTGTCATTGAGAACTGGTGAAACTAAGCGAATTGTTGGCTTCGTTACAGGTGAGGCTACAACTGGTGTCTTTGGGTCGTAATAATGGAATTCAGTTATCACTGAATGATCTGGCTTCTCGCCCGCCACCTCAGGCAACACCTGTGCGTGAAGATCATTTAGCCCGTCAGCACTGATATTTGGTTTAGCAGTCATTGACTCTGGCTCTGGTTCGCCAGTACCTGGCTTATCCAAATTCTTCATCACGAATGTTACGTTTCCAAAAGCGTCTGTTTTGTGAGTTACTTGTGCTTGATCTGCTGACGGTGGCCTGTGAACGCCAGTTGTAACCTTGTCGTCAATTTGAATAATCGCAGAAGAGTTTGAGTGACCTTTATTCATGCGAAGCTTCACATTCTGGCCAACTAGAATTTTTCCGTTCTTGTCCGTTACGTTATAGGTCAAGACAACTGTCGAACCAGTCGGAACAAATGCGCGCTGGTATATCAAGCCCTTTCCAAACCAACCAACATCAACCCAGCCATCTGCCATTCTTTGGTTAGTTAAAGCTTCGCTTGTGTTTTCTGCTGTCAAAACTGGGCTAATTAATTTAATAACAACATCTTGCGGTGGATCTCCTGCGGCAATTGCCGGAGCTGATACAGCGCTTGATAAAGCAAGCACAGTTACTGCAGCCGTAAGACCTGCCATTACTCTCTTTGTCTTGGCACTCATTGATCTTCCTCTTCCTTTTGCTTTTGTATTATGTGCTTTCCTTGATCTTCTCCCAATAAATCCTTAACCCTTCACTGCTCCATCCATGACTCCGCTTACTAGCTTGCGGCCGACGAAGATAAAGAGAATTAGTAGTGGAGCAGTTGCCAAGAACGCTCCTCCCATTTGTAATGCGTAGTCAAGTCCATACATTGGCTTAAGTTGAGTAAGTGCAACTTGGAGTGTGAAATTTTGTGGATTTTGCAAAACAATTGTTGGCCATAAATAGTCATTCCAGGCGGCCAAAAAGGCGAATAAACCAAGTACAAATGAGCTTTGGCGAATGATTGGAAGAACTATGCCAAAAAAGATACGTGGAACGCTTGCGCCATCGATGCTAGCGGCTTCGAGAAGCTCGTTTGGTACTTGAGCATCGATAATTTGACGCATCCAGAATACGCCGAACGCGGTAACTAGCGCCGGCACGATTAGCGCATAAAGCGTGTCAATCATGCGTAAGTTTTTCACCAACATAAACAGTGGAATGATGCCTAATTGGCTAGGCAACATCATGGTTCCCACGATGAATAGAATGAAGAACTTACGGCCCTTGAAGTTCAGTTTCGCAAAGGCGAACCCAGCAAAAGCCGAGAAAACAACTTGAGCAACGGCGATTGAAATACCAACAATAAATGTGTTCATCAGGGCGGTGTTGAAGTAAACACCTTCAGCATTAAGTACTTTCTCTGCAACTATAAGGAATCGACCGCCTGGCACAAGCGAAGGTGGACTTTTGGAGATTTCCGCATTGGTATTAGAGGAAACCACAAACATCCAATAAAACGGAAATATGGAAAGAAAAGTAATTAAGGCTAGGGCCACATAACTAAGCGGTGAGGTGCGCTGCCATTTTGGGACTTTCTCCATTATCGCCCACCCCCATCATTGGAAATACGGCGAGTTATCAAGAAGTTAATAACTGAAATGATCAGAACAATGATGGTAATTGCGATACCGATAGCTGCGGCATAGCCATACTTATTGTTAACGAATGCCTGGTTATATAAAAATAGAGTTAAGGTCAAAAACTGCTTGCTTGATCCGCCATCTGCTGCCAACTGTTGTGGCTCAGCAAAGACCTGCAGGCCACCAATTGTGCCTACCACCAGTACGAAAGTAATCGTATTTTTCAGTTGAGGAAGGGTTACATAAATGAACTGCTGCCATTTGGTAGCACCATCAACGGATGCCGATTCATACAGTTCATCTGGAATAGCCAACATGGAAGCTAAGAAAATCAGCGTGTTATAGCCAATCCAACGCCAAGTAATCATGGCCGCAATCTGAATATGGCTTGGAACCACGCCTTCAATAAAGTCAATATTCTCGACGCCAAATAACCCGAGAATTCCGTTAATGATTCCGAAATCTCTACCAAACAACTGACCAAAAACAATAGTGATCGCAATTACCGAAGTGATGTTTGGAACTAAGAAAATGGTGCGCCAAAAAGATGCCCCACGTAACCGCTTACTCCGAAGAATAACCGCCAAGCCAATTGCCATCGCCATTTGCGGAAATGTAGAAAGTGCCCAAATGCTAAAAGTATTGCGAATCGCTAACCAGAAATCAGAGTCTCCCCACAGGGTCACGAAATTCTGGAATCCGTTGAAAGTTGAACCGCCAAGTGGATCCCATTTAAAGAAAGAGATGTAGATCGAATAGATAACTGGAGCTAGTCCGAAAATCAGAAAGATCACAAAAAAAGGCGCGATGAACGGAATACCGAAACGGTGATTTAAGGAAGCAACACCTTCGATCGGCTTCTTTGCTTTATCGGCTTTTTTTGGTTTCGCAGATTTCCAAGGTGTGAGAGGCGCTTTGCGGCGCCCCTCTTCACCTTTAAAATTGCTCATAAGTTTCTTCAATACCTAATAGTAAATAACTAGTTATTGATAACTTTTTTAATGTCTACCATTACTTGAGCCCAAGATTTAGCTGCTGTCATCTTTTTCGCAGCTACTCGTCCTAGACCGGCGCCAATTGCTTGATCAATTGCACGTTGTAGTTTGCCTTCAAAGATTGGCTTCACCTTTGAAACGCCCTCAGAGTAAATCTTTCCAACTGGGGCGTTATTAAAGAATGGATCCTTGTAATTTAGAAGCGCTGGATCTTTGTATAGAACTGATGCTGCTGGGAAAAGACCATAAGTCTTAAACACCTTTAGCTGTTGTTCTGGAGCTAAATACCAAGTAATGAAGTCATAAGCTTCTTGCGAATTTTTGGCGTATGAAGGAACTGTGAGTTGAGTACCACCTTGGTTACCTCCGCCTCCAGGAAGCGTCGCAATGTCCCACTTACCAGATGTTTCTGGCGCTTGCTGCTTGATGTAATCCATCATCCAGGCTGGTGCCAAAATTGTTGCGAAGGTTCCCTTATTCATTCCGATATTCCAGTCAGATGTGTACTGACCAATACGAGTTCCAATGCCAGCTTCAGTTGCCTTGATGGTGGTATCCCAGGCCTTCTTAACTTGAGGGTTTGTGTTATAAATCAACTTACCCGCATCAGTACCATCATTCTTGTAATACTTTTCAGTACCTTGATTCATGATTGCGGCATAAATTGTGCCTGCGTTATCAATAAATCCTTTGCCAGCTTTTTTATCTGCTGCGCTTAGCTTTGAATTGTACTTAACGCCGGTGGCGATGAACTTGTCCCAGGTTGGCCATAGTTTTCCAACTGCGCCGCGCTCGGTAGGAAGACCAGCTTTCTTAAACAAGTCAACACGGTAGGCAACTTCAAGTCCGCCAACATCTGTTGGAAAACCGATAACACTGTCGTCATAACCAACGCCTTGTTCCCAGCGCCATGGCAAATAATTCTTTTTGAAATCGAGAGCTGACTTCCCCGCAGGGATACCCGCTACAGCGTTTGCGTCTGAAGTTTTCATTTTGCGCAAATCGGTAAAGCACTGCGGATATGAACGCCAGTATCCGGAGTATTGAACTTCAACAGCCACGATATCTGGGCCAGTTTTAGAAGTACATGCGGTAACCATATTTGTTCCATTTAGTGGATCTAGGTCTGATTTCTTAATCTGCAGAGTAATTTCTGGGTGGAGGGTCTTGTACTCCTGTACAAGCGTGCGCTGAATAACATCTCCAAAAGTCCAGATCGTAATTGTTACTGGATCTAATGCTCGAGCCGGGGTGCCCAAAACTCCAGCCGCTAACACAGCCGCGGTTGAGAGAGCAATCGAGCCTTTAAATAAGGTCTTCTTACGCATTACCAACTCCTTTATACTTTAACAGCGCCAAAAAAGTTATCGTTTCGTAGTACCAATTTGCCCACTATAAAGGTAGGCTCTTACGCACTATGAAAGCGGTTTCACACTACTGTATCTAAGTGCGTAATTGCTAGCAGCGCAACACCAATTGCGTGAAGTTCAGATTCGTTACCAAAGCGTGACCGAGAAGGCAAGGAAGAAGGAAGCAGCGTGAACCAGAACCGGAAATCCCGAGTGCGGGTAGCGGCCTTATTATCAGCCTCGATTTTGGCAGCCACGATTACTGCGGTTATTCCTGCGACCGTTTCTCAAGCCGCTGGGCCTAAGGTCCTAAAGCTTCTTTGGGCTGATGAATTCAACGGTAAAAAAGGTTCTTTACCCTCTTCGAAGAATTGGGAATACGACATTGGCAATGGTTATGGGTGGGGTAACGCTGAACTTCAGTACTACACAAACAAGCCTGCCAATATTTCAACTGATGGCAAAGGCAAATTGGTAATCTCAGCAAACCGAATTTCTGATTCGCAAGGCAACCAAACAGATAACTCGAGCGCTACAACGCAGATTTTGAGATCTTGCTGGGAATGCCAATTTACGAGCGCCAAGATAAAGTCTTCGAAAAAAGTACAGTTTCAATATGGCCGCTTAGAGGCTCGAATGAAAGTGGCCCCAGGCGAAGGTACTTGGCCAGCTTTTTGGATGCTCGGTGCTGATTTGCTAGATGGTAATCCTTGGCCCGAATGTGGCGAAATTGATATTGTCGAAACTCGCGGAGTTGAACCATCTTTAGTTTCAGCGGTTCTACATGGTCCAGGTTATGGAAAAGGTCCTGGTGTGGGCGGGTCATATCAGAGCCCAACTCCGGTAAGTGATGGTTACCATGTATATGCGATTGAATGGAAGAAGAATAAAATTGATTTCTATTTTAACGATCGCTTAATTTCTAGCGAAACTCCTGCCACGGTGAAGCCAGGTCGATGGGTATTCAACCAAAAATTTTATCTAATTCTTAACTTGGCAATGGGTGGCGAATTTGGTGGCTCTATAGATCCAGCAATTACCCAAACTCAAACATTTGTTGATTACATCCGCTATTACTCAGTTGATGGAGTCGGCAAGGTAACTAAGAAATGAAATTCAATTACCATATTCGTGTCGTTCAAAGTGAAACGGGGAAAAGATGAAGTTGACCAAGGGAAGAACTATCGCTTTAGCAATTATTGGAGTTCTCTCGGCAAATCTGTTGCTTTTCCCTGCGCAGGCTGCCACAAGTACTCACGCGATCAGGTTTGTTAAGTCCGACTCAGCTGGTTTTGCGTGGATTTTAGAGAACAAAGCGGCTCAAGCTGATTATCAAAATTTTACCCAGTACTACACGCCAACCGTAAAGTTGCTAATGGTTATTGCTCCAGTTGGCGGGGTGATGAATTTAAAGTGGAAAGTCACTGACGCACAGGGTAAAGCCGTGCCAAACACAGACGTAACATTAGTACTCAACCCCGCATATACAAATGGCACCGCAAATACGCTTGCTGAAGATGGCCAAGCTATCCCCCTTGCCAAAGGTGGCGCTAAGGATGGCTTTGACATCCCACTAAAAACAGATGCCGATGGTTTTGTTTATTACACATTGGTAAATAAAGACACTACTGGTGACAAAAATATTCCTAACGATGGAGTTACAGTTCCTGACTGGCAATCTGCGTTTAAATACACACAAGTGCAACTTTGGGTTGGCAAGTTTAATTCACAATCGGAAAGAGTTTCAGTTCAGAAAACTCAAGACCAAGACATTTTGGAAATCCACTTCACTGAAGGTGTCAAAGCTGAAAAGTCAGGCGTAGCAAAACCAACTCCAACAGTTACGCAAGAGCCCGTAGTGATAAAAACTCCTTCAATCAGATTGATTTCACCCGTCTATAATGACAAAAACAGCGTCGATTCAACAAACGATATTGTGAAATTTTTTACTGAGAAGAGTAAGTCTTTCTACACTTATGTTGAAGCTGGAACAAAAATATCACTGACTTATCAGGTTACTTTAGACGGAACAGCTATTGCTGCGAATCAAATTATCAAGCTGCAAGTTAATTCGTCCTACAGCGAATCAAATGCGAGTTGGAAGACATCAACTGGTATGACTGTTAAAGGGCAAAAAGGCGCTGAGCCTGGGCTTGAACTTTCTGGCACGACTGATGATTCCGGAAAAGTAACCTTTGTTATTGAAAATGTCGATGTAGATAAATTAGAGGATTTCCCCTCCTCTCCAATTCAGTCACGAGACAAAATTACTCCAGGAAGATTATTTGGAACCTTCAAGCCGATTTTTCCTGGCAAAGGTGACAGTGAAGCGGATGTAGATTTGGTGACATTTGACATTACTAAATCGGCTACCGCAACTCCGACACCAACCCCGTCGGTTACTGCAACACCGACTCCAACACCGACTCCAACACCGACTCCAACACCGACTCCAACACCGACTCCAACACCAACACCAACACCGACTCCAACGCCAACGCCGTCGGTAACGCCAACGCCAATGTCTTTGGCAAAGCAAACAGTTGTATCTTTTGCTTCGTCACTTAAGGTTGGAAAGTCTCTTACTCTTCCTGCCAAAAGCTCTGCAGGCATCTCAATCAAGTGGGTCTCCACAACCAAGACGGTATGTACCGTCTCTGGAAGTAAAGTAACTGCAAAGAAAAAGGGTTCTTGTTCAGTGACTGGCACAAATGCTGGCGATGATAAGAATGCTGCGCTTTCAGTTAAAAGGAAGATCGCAGTAAAGTAATTGAATAAGAACTGCCCGCCTTTACTCGGTTAAGAGTTAAGGCGGGCAGTTCTATTTGTAGCCCCGAAGGGATTCGAACCCTCGTAGCTGGCTTGAGAAGCCAGAGTCCTAGGCCGCTAGACGACGGGGCCCTAGTGCTAACTTTTTCAAAGTTGATCGCCTTCGGCTTTCAACTTCTATTCTCTTCAAAAATGATCGCCTGTGGCTTTCATTTCCTTCGTGCTTTGTCTTGCGCTGGGGTACCAGGACTCGAACCTAGACTTACTGAACCAGAATCAGCAGGGCTGCCAATTACCCCATACCCCAAATAGGTTTTCACCTAGTTGCGCTGACCGGCGATGGCCAACGAGGGCTAAGAATACCTTAGGAAATACCGTGTATAAAACCTTAAAAGTTAAAGAGGCCTAGAGTTAGAGGGCGAGGGCCAATTTGATGCGTTCCAAGCTAACTTCTTGACCAAGTAACTCCATAGATTCAAAGAGAGGTGGTGAAATATTGCTACCTGTTGTGGCAATACGTACAGCGCCAAACGCGATACGTGGCTTGAGGCCCATCTCTTCAATGAGTGAAGAACGAAGGGCCGCCTCAATTGAATCGTGAGTCCAAGTTGTTAGCTTTACCAGCTCACTTAAACTCCGAGTCAGTACAGCTTTGGCAGCCTCGTCCTTTACTTTACTTACGCAATCTTCGGCTACTTCGAAGTTCTTAACAAATAAGAAGTTAAGCATTGCTGGTACTTCAGCCAAAGTGACAATTCGCTCTTGAATAATTGGAAGCGCAGCTTTAACAACCGCAATCTCGGCATCGGTTCCGGAGATTACCCCGTCTTTTGTGAGAAATGGCAGCGACCAATTTAGGAATTCATCAGGAGTTAGCGCACGAATTTTGTCGCCATTAATCGCTTCTAGCTTCTTCATATCGAAACGAGCCGGCGATGAATGGACTTTATCAACGGTGAAGAGTTCAGTTAACTCTTTCATGGTTACATTTTCGCGGTCATCCCCTGGCGACCAACCAAGCAGCGCCAAGTAATTACAAATTGCTTCTGGCAAGAAACCACGTTCGCGATACCAAGCAATAGATACTTCGCCGTTTCGCTTTGAAAGTTTGGCATTGTCTTGACCCATCACAAATGGCAAGTGCGCAAATGTTGGGTAATCCTCAGGTTTTACGCCCATCGCTTGATAAACCCGAATCTGACGAGGAGTCGATGAAAGTAAATCTTCGCCACGTAGAACATGGCTGACCTTCATCATTACATCATCGACTGCAACTGCCAAGGTGTAAAGCGGTGAACCATCGCCGCGAACCAGCACAAAGTCAGGCACAAATTTATGATCGAAAGTTACATCGCCACGAATCTCATCGGTGAAAGTGGTGCTGCCATCTGGCATGCGCATACGTACTACAGCTTCGCGACCTTGTGCTTTGTAATCAGTTATTTGAGCATCAGTTAAGTCACGACATTGACCGTCATAGCCTGGCGCTACATTCGCCGCACGTTGTGCTTCGCGACGAGCTTCTAATTCAACCGGTGTGCAGTAACAGTAATAAGCATCTTTTTGATCAAGAAACTTTTGGGCCCACTGCGCATAAATATCTAAACGTTGCGATTGCAAGTAGGGACCATTTGGACCGCCAACTTCTGGGCCTTCATCCCAATCAAGTCCGAGCCATTTGAGCGTATCGATTGCGGCTTGAATGTATTCATCGGTAACGCGAGTGGTATCGGTATCTTCAATGCGAAAAATAAAGGTGCCGCCGGTATGACGGGCATAAGCCCAGTCAAAGAGCGCCGTACGAATATTTCCAACATGTAAATCGCCAGTTGGCGATGGAGCAAACCGTACGCGAACTTCTTTACCCACGAGAACTCACCTTGTTTGTTAATTCGCCTAAACCATCGATTGCGATAGTAATAGTTGATTTCTCTGGCATTGGACCAATGCCAGCTGGAGTCCCGGTAATGATTACATCGCCCGGAAGTAAAGTCATTACTTTAGAAACAAATTCTACGATTGTTGGTACATCAAAAATCATCTGGCTTAACTTGCCGTCTTGCTTTATCTCATCATTCAGTGTTGCGGTGATTCGCTGAGTACCTGGAATGAAATCAGTATCGATCCAGGGCCCGATTGGACAGAAAGTATCAAAGCCTTTGGCGCGGGTCCATTGGCCATCTTTTTTCTGAAGATCTCGAGCTGTTACATCGTTTGCGATGGTGTAACCAAAAATCACATCGTTTACGCGCTCTTTCGGAACATCTTTGCAGATGCGGCCAATCACAATTGCTAATTCACCTTCATGATCAACTTGGCTAGATGTACTTGGCCAAACAATTGTGTCACCAGGGCCGATTACCGAAGTATTAGGTTTAATAAAAATAATAGGTTCATCGGGCACGACGCTGTTCATCTCAGCAGCATGATCGGCATAGTTCTTGCCAATACAAACAACTTTGCTACGCGGAATAACAGGAGCTAGTAAGCGGACCTTGCTTAGCTCTGTAGTCGCGCCCGTCTTAGTGACTCCGTGATAGATCGGATCCCCCGAAATCACGCTGATGGCGTTGTCATCTTCGAGCAATCCGTAGAGCGGGTCGGTACCAAGCCCGGTATCAGGCCCTGGGCTAAATCGAATGATGCGCATTACGCAATCTTATCGGGCACTGCCCCATCATTTGCAAAGAAGATCGCAGCCGTTGGCGCAAAGTCACTAATTACATCAGTTTTCGCGCTTCGCTCACCTGTGAAAACTACTGCCTCAATCCCATTAATTTGCGACGCCATGGCAACTGTAAATACTGCTTGGACTGCATCTAACTTGAGTGATGGCGAATCAATAGCTACGGCCACATAGGTTCGACCAGTTTCGTCACGAAGAGCGGCAGCTTGATCTGCGCCACTGCGTTTCAACGTGGCTTGTGCCAATGTCACTAACTTTTGATCTTCTGGATTATTCAGCATCAGAAACTGGCTCCGCTAACTTCTCGACAAGAACGCTACTTATTCTACGGCGACGACCGATTGGTCGCTCAGAGGTAATTGACCAACCACTCAAATCAACAGTACTTCCGGTAATTGGCACACGACCGAGTTTCTGGGCCATTAGTCCGCCGATGGTGTCAACATCTTCGAAGTCTTGCGCATCAATTTCTATTTCTAACTCTTCGGCTAAATCTTCAATATGCAGAGCTGCCTTTGCGCGAGCTTTAGTTTTATCATCATTTAACCAAGTAAACGATTCGACACCATCGTCGTATTCATCAGCGATCTCGCCCACGATCTCTTCAATAATGTCTTCAATCGTAATAATGCCAGCAGTGCCACCATATTCATCAACCACGATAGCTAAGTGAATTTGATCGCGCTGCATCTCCTTCAACAATTCAGCTGCGATTTTGATTTCAGGAACAAAAGTAGCTGGGCGCAAATGCTGCTCTACTCGCTCAGTAGTTTCGGCCTCATGGTGATCAAGTGCGCGGCGGGCTAAATCTTTTACATAAGTGATGCCAATGATGTTGTCGATGTTTTCGCCGACTACTGGGATTCGAGAGAAGCCCGAACGAAGTGCCAGCGATAGTCCCTGACGCAAAGTCTTATCTTTTTCTACCCAAACCATGTCAGTACGTGGCACCATAAGTTCGCGTACCAAAGTATCGCCTAGCTCGAATACCGAGTGAATCATTTCGTGTTCATCAGACTCAACCAGGCCACGCTCGTGTGCTTGGTCCACTAAATCGCGTAGTTCGGCTTCGTTAGCAAACGGCCCACTGCGGAAACCTTTTCCGGGGGTCATGGCATTGCCAATAGCAATAAGTAACTTGGTTACTGGAGCCAGAATAAAAGCTAAGAAATAAGCAACTGTCGCGCCAGCTAAGGCCCAGTTATCAGGTCTTTGCTTGCCCAAGGTGCGAGGGCCAACACCGACCATTACATATGAAATAACCACCATGATTGCCACAGTAAGTGCCATAGCTTGGGCTGAAGAGTATTCGCGTAACAAAATAACAGCCAATAAAACAGTTGCGGTTAACTCACAAGTTTTTCGAACCAACAGCACCACATTTAAATATCTGGCTTGGTCAAAGAAAACTTTCTTAAGTATCGCACCGCCCCGTTTGCGCTCAAGTTTTTCAATTACAACGCGAGAGATTGAGGCAAGCGCTGATTCGGTACCTGCTAAAAAGCCAGCAAAAGCTAAAAGAGCAATAATGGAAATTATGGGCAGGGGGTTCATTTACTTTCATCACTCCATTGTTTTACTAGGGATTCTTGCAGATCGAACATTACTTTCTCTTCAACTGCTTCAGCATGGTCATATCCCAGGATATGTAACAAGCCGTGGGTGGCCAAAATATACATTTCATGTTCTGGTGAATGCCCAGCTAATTTTGCTTGGGCAGTTGCGAAATCTGGCGAGATAACGATGTCGCCCAAAGTTACAACTTCGCCCACAGTTTCAGGCAGATCCATGGGAAATGAGAGCACATCAGTTGAACCAGGCTCATCCATCCATTTAATGTGTAGTTCAGTCATTTCAGTGTCATCGACAAAAGTTACATTCAAGTCACAATCAGGATGTAGATCTAATTTAGCCATCGCAAAAGCCAAGAGTGATTGGATTTGATCGCCAGGTGCTAGTGCCCCTGATTTATTGGTTATTTCAATGGTCATGGATTGCGAATCGAACGCGGGGTTTGGCGCGCTTCATTGAACTTGTCATATGCCTTAACAATGTCGCCAATTAAACGGTGACGAACCACATCTTCGGCAGTTAGCTCTTGGAAAGAGATGTCATCGATATCCTGCAGAATATCTCTAATAATTGCTAGCCCTGATTTAGCACCATTAGGTAAATCGATCTGCGTTACATCGCCTGTAACAACCATCTTGGAACCAAATCCTAGGCGAGTTAAGAACATCTTCATCTGCTCAGGCGTGGTGTTCTGTGCTTCATCAAGAATAATGAACGCATCATTAAGAGTACGACCGCGCATATAGGCAAGTGGGGCTACTTCGATAACCCCAGACTGCATTAACCGTGGAATCGAATCAATATCAATCATGTCATGAAGAGCATCGAACAGTGGGCGCAAGTAAGGATCGATTTTCTCGGAAAGTGAACCAGGCAAGAAACCTAAATGTTCGCCAGCTTCAACTGCCGGACGCGTTAGAACAATGCGGTTAACTTTCTTGGCTTGTAGCGCAGCAACAGCTTTAGCCATAGCTAAGTAAGTTTTACCGGTACCGGCCGGGCCAATTCCGAAAGTGATTGTGTTCTCATCAATAGCATCGACATAGCGCTTTTGATTAGCAGTCTTTGGGCGAATTGTGCGACCGCGATTAGAGACAATATTGAGCGATAAAACTTCGCCGGGATTGTCTTGCGGGGTCTGTGCCAGCATGCCAATTGAACGAATTACGGCATCAACATTTACGGCTTGGCCAGAACGGATTACCACCATTAGTTCGGTAAAGAGTTTCTCTAATTGCTGGCAATCAATATGTGGGCCGCGCAAAGTAATTTCATTGCCGCGTACTGTGATGTTTACCGATGGGAACGCTGCTTCAATAGCCAGCATATTTGCATCATTTGCTCCGACCAAGGCAACCATCGGAATTGCGGGCGGAATCGTAATTAAGGTTCGCTCCATGTGTGAAGTAAGGCTACCTTTAACCGGGCGGCCAAGCCAGACCACGCCCACCCAGCAGGTGTAAATGAGCGTGGAAAACACTTTGGCCGGCATCGGCACCGGTATTAAAGACGGTGCGATATCCAGTTAAACCTTCAGCCTTTGCCAACTGATCGGCAGCGGCAAAAACCGCCGCCAAAGCAACTGGAGACTGGGCCGCTAACTCGGCGGCATTTTCAACATGCAGCTTTGGCACAACTAATAAGTGAACCGGTGCTTGCGGATTTATATCTGAGAAAGCAATTACTAGTTCATCTTGAAACTTAATCTCGGCTGGAATTTCGCCAGCAATGATTTTGCAGAAAAGGCAGCTCATAGTTAATTAGTTTAGAAGACTTTCAGCAATGAGTTAACGGCAGAAAGGGCGGCAAGTCCAGCGTGTGCTGAGCGCAAAATGGGCCTACCTAAGCCAGCAACATGCGCACCAGCGGCAGCGAAAGCAGCAAGCTCTTCCTCAGTTATGCCACCTTCAGGGCCGATCACAACAACTACCCTTTTCGCTTTGGTCTGTGGCGTAATAATCTCACTTAGCTTTATTTGGGCGCTTTCATGAAAGACCAGCGCTAAATCGGCACCTTTAATTAATTCAATCACGCCTTTTTCTTTTACAGTTTCGTGTAGCTGCGGAATAAAGAGACGACGCGATTGCTTACTTGCTTCGCGAGCAGTTGTGGCAAATTTGCTAATAACTTCGGTGCGGCTAATTGACCGGTTAGCTAGCCAAGGCACAATCACATCAGCGCCAGCCTCAGTTAGCAGTTCCACTGCCTCTTTGGCGCGATCACTCTTGGGTAGAGCTTGAACAACGGTGAATTGAATTTCTAACGGTTCTTGTCGCCCAACTTCTAAAACTGTGGTCTCGAGTGAGCGCTTTGTTACTTCGTTAACTTGAACATTAGCCCAGCCACCGTTTCCGTCTGATACTCGGAAAATTTCACCAACTTCTATGCGCAACACTTTAATCGCGTGATTAGCGTCTTCGGAATTAAACGAATAACTAGAGCCAACTTGGCTAGGCAAATCTGGCACAAAAAATAGAGTCAGCATTTAGCGACCGAAAGCGCCACGAAGTTTATGGAAGAATCCTTGGTCGTGGTCTTTGATCTCAACTTCGCCAGCTTTTTCACCGCGGGATTCAGCAAACTTGCGCATTAATTCTTCTTCAGCCTTATTCAATTTAGTTGGGGTTTTAACTTCAACATGGACAATCAGGTCGCCCCGCGTACCCCGACGCAGATGAGTCATGCCTTTGCCCTTAACCGTAATAGTGGCGCCACTTTGAGTGCCGGCTTTAACTTCTACCTCGATTGGGCCATCGAGCGTTTCAATATTTATTTTTGTGCCAAGCGTTGCTGCTGCCATGGATACTGCCAATGCCAAGTGCAGATTATCGCCTTCGCGCATCAAGGTTTCGTGGGCAGTTTCGACGATTTCTACATATAAATCACCCGCTGGGCCACCACCAGCGCCAACTTCGCCACGGCCAGACATTTGAATGCGATTGCCGGTTTCAACACCAGCTGGGACTTTAATATCAACTGTTTGTCGCGCACGAACCCGACCATCGCCAGAACATTCGCGACATGGATTAGGAATCGTTGAACCGTATCCCCCGCAATTATTACAAGGACGAGATGTCATTACTTGACCAATAAATGAACGAGTTACTTGTTGGGTTTCACCGCGACCCTTACAGATCGGACATGTCTGCGGAGTTGAATTATCAGCACAACCGCTACCGGTGCACTTTGGACAAATAACTGCGCTTTCCAAAGTAATGGTGCGCTCGGTACCAAAGCATGCTTCGTTTAAATCTACTTCAATGCGAATCAACGCATCTTGACCTGCGCGCATGCGAGGCCTTGGGCCACGATTAGCTGTTCCGCCACCAAAGAAAGCATCCATGATGTCGCTGAAACCACCTGCGTTACCAAACCCACCAAAGCCACCCATGTTGCTTCCGCCCATGTCATATTGCTGGCGCTTTTGCGGATCACTTAGCGTGTCATAGGCAGCAGTAACTTCTTTGAATTTTTCTTGAATCGCTGGATCTGGATTTACATCTGGATGTAATTCACGAGCAAGTTTGCGATAAGCCTTCTTTATTTCATCGCCAGATGCATCGCGCGATACACCTAACGCTTCGTAATGATCTGCCACTTAAGCACCCTCTGTTAAATATCGACTGATGTAACGAGCAACTGCGCCAACTGTTGCCATTGAACTGGCGTAATCCATTCGAGTAGGACCCAAAATACCCAGTGCTCCCAATGGCGAATTATCTATGCCATAACCGACAGTTACCAAACTGGTCTGTTGCAGATTTGCCACTTGCTGTTCATGGCCAATGCGCACTTTTACGCTCTCATTAGCATCTCCAAGTAGGCGTAATAGAACCACTTGCTCTTCCAGAGCCTCCAAAACAGGGTGGATCTGGGTTGAGAAATCCTCACTAAAGCGGGCTAAATTCGCCGTTCCAGCCAAAACGATCTTTTCTTCTGGGCGTTCCATCGACATTTCCAAGAGTGCCGAAATCAATAGCGCCACATCTTTACGTTCGTGCGCAGAATAAATATCCATGATGCCGGTGATGCGATCAGCTACTTCTGGCAATCGATATCCGGCCAAAGCATTGTTAATTTGATTGCGAAGGCTGGCGATGAAAATATCATTCACGTCACTGCCTAGTTCAATCACTCGTTGCTCAACTCGGCCAGAGTCAGTAATCAAAATCATCATCATGCGTGAAGTAGTAAGTGAAACCAACTCAACGTGGCGCACTTTAGATTTAATCATCGATGGATACTGAACGACGGCAACTTGCTTAGTCACATCAGCCAGTAATCGAACCGTGCGCATCACTACATCATCTAGATCAAGTGCACCTTCTAGGAAAGTTTCAATCGCGCGACGCTCGGCAGCTGAAAGAGGCTTCACTGTTTCAATGCGATCGACAAATAAGCGATAACCAGAATCAGTTGGAATACGCCCGGCACTGGTATGAGGTTGGGCGATTAAGCCCTCTTCTTCAAGCACTGCCATTTCGTTACGAATAGTTGCTGGTGAAATACCTAAGCCATGTCGATCAGCAATTGCCTTTGAGCCAACTGGTTCTTGCGTGGCGACATATTCATCGACAATTGCTCGCAAAATTTCGAGTCGGCGGTCAGACATAAGAAGAAGTTTCTACCTAGTTAATTGCGAGGGTAATCGAAATCAAAGTTAATAAGAAAAATGCTGGAAAAGCAGTCTTAGCTTTATCCGCACGAAAGTGGAAGAAAATCGCGCCAGCCATCATGCACCAGAGTGAAACTAACGCTGGATAAGAAAAAGGATTCCACTTAAGTGAGAGCACCAAGCCCAGAGCTGCTGAAGCCTCAAATACACCCGTAACGCGAGCTAGCCAATCAGGCACATTCACTTCGCGAGTACCGCTTAAGCCCTTCTCGTTGCCACTGGCCTTTGAGAGGCCAGAGATAAGGAAAATCAGGGCTAAGAATGAAATGAGGACGATTTTTGTGGTTTCCATAGTGGGTAAAAGGTACTACATAACGATTTCGCGCACGATTCGGTCAGCAATCAACCGACCTGTTGGCGTTAATGTGATGCGATCACTCGAGGTATCTAGATATCCCCCTTCACGATAAATAGCTAATCGCTCTAGTTCCTGAGGTTGCAGCATTTCAAAACTCAAACCTTCGCGCATTCGAATCGCCAACATTATTTCCTCATCACGCAATTGAGATAAATTCATGGTTTCACGATCTTGTACTGGTGATTCACCAGCAAATAACTTAGTTTTATAGGCTGTTGGATGTTTAACATTCCACCAACGCTGCCCATCAATATGTGAATGCGCACCTGGCCCCAGCCCCCACCAGTTAGAACTCTTCCAGTAAGCAATATTGTGTAAACATTCCTTGCCCGGCTTTGACCAATTGCTCAACTCGTACCAACTCAAACCAGCTTCTTCACAGAGCTGATCAACTAGTAAATACATATCTGCCATTAAGTCATCATCAGGCATGGTCAAATCACCGCGTTTAATTTGAGCCGCAAGCTTTGTGCCGGTTTCAACAATCAACGCATACGCACTTATATGGTCAATATCTAGAGCAAGTGCCGCTTCAACTGTTTCGCGCCAATCATCTAATGACTCACCAGGTGTTCCATAAATCAAATCAACGCTAATTGATTCAAAACCAGCAGCACGAGCCATGCTTACAGCTCTAGCAACATTTTCTGGATTATGTGTGCGATCAAGTGCTGCTAATACATGTGGTTTTGCAGATTGCATACCGAATGAAATTCGATTAAAACCAACCACCAGATACTCAGTTAATTTTTCAGCAGTTACAGAATCCGGATTAGCCTCTAGCGTTATCTCAGCATCTGAAGCTAAATCAAAGCGATTGCGAATCGCGGCAATAACTCGACCTAAATCAGCAGGTGGCAAGAGCGAAGGAGTGCCGCCACCAAAGAATATAGTCGGAACTGTCGAAGTCGGAGCGCTCTCAAGTTCACGTAGAACGGCATCTATATAGTCATTCGAAACGATTTCTAGTGTGGCACCATCTTGTAGTTCGGAGGGCGTATAGGTATTGAAATCACAATAACCACAGCGCTTTACGCAATACGGGATATGAACATAAAACGAGAGCGACATACGGAACATTCTCTCTTACTTTGCTAGTTAACGCCGGAAAAATCAGTTATACATGATTCAGTTTTTAGTAACTTTAATTACATCGCCAAATGTCCCACTCTCAATAACTGAGATTGAATATCCGTCGACGGTATACGTCTCATTAACCTTGAGAGGAGCATCTCTATGCCAAATATCATTAGATCCAGGCCTGCTTACCACTTTCATTGGACCGGTTCCAATTGATGTATTCACTTTGTATATCAAAGCGCCTTCTGAAGATTTACCGATTTCGTTGTCGTACCTGAGCGCTCTCCTTGACTCAATCACTATTGCCTCATTGGGCGATAACGGGATAACCGCACCTTTAATGCCACCAATAACTTCAACTGGAGTTAATAGTGTTGTTGTGGACAAGTTAGGGAGACAGCGAATTTGATCATCTGTGATTAAGTCAATTAGCCAGCGATTCCAAGATGTCAATTCAACTCCTGGACCAGTTGCCCAGTTCATCAAATCAAATATTCCCATATATCTAAATTGGAGTTCAAAGGTATTCTGAGAGCCAGAAGCGGCACTCTCGTTTGCGGCATTGTAATTATATAGATCTGCTAGGCCCATGAGATGTCCTAACTCGTGCGTGAGAGTTAGAAATTGGAACCTTTGAGCATATGACTGACCATCAAGCATTGTTGAGTTAATGTCCGCCGGACTATCAGCGATAAAAGCTGGGTTGATTGCAATTTGTTCTCTAGTCGTCGTAAGTGGTGGAGCATAAACAACTAAATCAAATGCCGAAAGATCCAAATTTTGCCTTGCTAGATTCTCGGACTGCGATTTAAACAAGCCATATCCATTGGTTGTTCTGCCACCTAAATTAGCATCGGCAACTTTTGTCGCATAGCGCACATAACTTGGAAAAATCGTCCACTCAATGATTGATCTTCCTTCTGACAAATTTTTGTAATACTCGGATACCCCAGCAGTTATTGACGCAAAATCTGTTTTCGGGTCGCTAGTGGCTACTAGATCCGGAAAATCAATCGGAAAAATCAAAGCTCGAATTGGTTTGGTATTTCTCACTCGGTATTGGTTCTGACTAAAACCCACACCTATGCGGTTTGTGCCAACACCTAATTTACAACTTGAAATGTCCAAGTAATTGCTCGAATTAGTCAGAACACTCGTTGGCGTTGGTGAAGGTGTTGGGGTTGGCGTTGGGGTTGGGGTTGGGGCAACCCAATTAACACCTTTGTTCCAGAGAAGTGAATCTTTCCTCAAGACACAGAAATATTTCTTTGCGCCATCTAATGCTGTTATCCCCAAAGAAGGGCATGAGGTTCCTGGAACAATTTTTTGGGCCGAGATGGCAACTGAAGGAACTAGTGTGAAAACTAAAGCAAGTACTAATCCTTTTGTAAAAGTTCCACTAATTCGCATTTCTAAAGTCTAGGCCTCATTAAAACCTTATGGAAGGCAAAACACAAAAAACCCTAGTTGCCAGCTTTGCGCGCAGCCTTAATCTTCTCGATATCCGCATCAGTTGCTAGCGCTGCCACGAAAGCTTCTTGAGGCACTTCAACACGGCCAACCATCTTCATGCGCTTCTTGCCCTCTTTTTGCTTCTCGAGCAATTTACGCTTACGCGAGATATCTCCGCCGTAACATTTTGCGAGAACGTCTTTACGCATCGCTCTAATTGACTCGCGCGCAATAATTCTTGAACCGATGGCGGCCTGAATAGGAACTTCAAATTGTTGACGCGGAATTAGCTCACGCAATTTGCCGGTCATCATTACGCCGTATGCATATGCCTTGTCGCGGTGAACGATTGCGCTAAATGCGTCAACTGCTTCGCCTTGTAGCAAGATATCAACTTTAACTAGATTTCCTTCCTCATCGCCCTTTTCTTCGTAATCAAGGGATGCATAACCCTTGGTACGAGATTTCAATTGATCGAAGAAGTCGAAAACGATTTCGGCAAGTGGCAAGGTATAGCGAATTTCAACGCGATCTTCGGAGATGTAATCCATACCGAGTAATACACCACGACGATCTTGGCAAAGTTCCATGATCACGCCGATAAATTCAGATGGGGCCAAAATAGTTGAGCGAACAATTGGTTCGAAAACGGCAGCAACTTTGCCATCAGGGAATTCAGATGGATTAGTAACACGAACATCTCTGCCATCTTCCATCTTCACGTTATAAACCACGTTTGGCGCAGTAGAAATTAGATTTAACTTTGATTCACGTTCTAGACGTTCGCGCACAATTTCCATATGAAGCAGGCCTAAGAAACCGCAGCGGAAACCAAAGCCAAGGGCTGCGGAGCTCTCAGGTTCATAAACTAAAGCTGCGTCGTTGAGTTGTAACTTATCTAGCGCTTCACGAAGCACTGGGAAATCTGCGCCATCTAATGGGAATAGCCCAGAGAAAACCATTGGCTTGGGATCTTTATAACCAGCAAGTGCAGTCTTGGTTGGATTGTTATAAGTCGTAACTGTGTCACCAACACGAGATTGGCGAACATCTTTCACGCCGGTAATTAAATAACCTACTTCTCCAACGCCAAGACCCTTGCTAGGCATTGGTTCTGGCGAGATCACGCCAACTTCAAGCATTTCGTGACGCACGCCAGTTGAGAACATTTGAATCTGATCGCGTGGTGAAAGGTGGCCATCGACAACGCGCACATAAGTAACTACGCCGCGATAGCTGTCATAAACCGAGTCGAAGATAAGTGCGCGCGCAGGTGCGCTGGCGTCCCCTTGTGGCGCTGGGATTTGGGCGATGATTTGATCAAGAAGTTCGGCAACACCATCGCCAGTCTTTCCAGAGACTCGTAAGCAATCTTCGGGTTGGCAACCAATTAAGTTAGCAAGTTCTTTAGCAAACTTTTCAGGTTGGGCATTAGGTAGATCAATTTTATTTAACACCGGAATAATAGTTAAGTTATTTTCCATCGCGAGATACAAGTTAGCTAGCGTTTGCGCTTCAATTCCTTGCGCGCAGTCAACGAGCAGAACAGCACCTTCGCATGCAGCAAGGGAGCGAGAAACTTCATAAGTGAAGTCAACGTGACCAGGTGTATCGATCATGTTCAAGATGTATTCCTGGCCATCGATACCACTGCGCCATGGCAAACGAACTGCTTGTGACTTAATGGTGATTCCGCGTTCGCGTTCGATATCCATGCGATCTAAATATTGCGCACGCATATTGCGGGCTTCTACAACTTCGGTGATTCCCAACATGCGGTCGGCAAGCGTTGATTTACCGTGATCAATATGGGCAATGATGCAGAAGTTACGAATCTGCGCTGGATTTGTGGCGGCTGGTTGAGGTGCCTTGGCAAGTGAAATTGCAGGCATCGTTAAGCCTTAAAAGTAACTAGTTGCGAATTAACGAACGCCGGCTTTAATGGCAGCTTTTGCCATTGAAGACTTCTTGTTGGCAGCAGTGTTCTTGTGTAGAACACCCTTAGCAACGGCGATATCAAAAGCCTTTGAAGCGTCGCGTAGTTCAGTTGAGATAGCTGCGGCATCGCCAGCGGTTACAGCGTCGCGGAATTTGCGAGCAGCTGTCTTGATCGAAGAGCGCACCGACTTGTTACGTAGGCGTGCCTTCTCATTGGTCTTGATCCGCTTGATCTGCGACTTGATATTTGCCACTTAAGGTTTACTCCGAACTAAATTGGTTGAACGCTAAATATGAACCCGAAGGCTACCAGCGGGGCACCTTTAGGCTCAAATCGAGGAAATCTGGTTAGCGGGCGGCTTTTGCGCTGGCGATCTCAGAAATCGCGTGTTCGAGCGCATAAATCGGGTCACTTGCAGCCCCTTTTACTTGGGCATCAGCCAGGGCAATTGCCCCAACGGCGGCCACGATTCCGCGTGGAGTCCAGCCCGCCAACTGACGACGAGCTTTATCAATCTGCCACGGGGCCATACCTAATTGGCCAGCTAGCTCAAAGGATTTCGCATTTCGGTTGGCACCTGAAACTTTAGCCAATGAACGAAGCGCGGAAGCGATCGCGCTAGTGACCATAACTGGGTCAGTGCCGGTTTCAATCGCACTTCGTAGTTGTAATAACGCAACTGGCAAATTTCCATCGAGGGCGGCATCTGCCACATCAAAGCCAGTAGTTTCAACACGACCTTGGTGATACTTATCAACTTCTTTTTCATCAATAGTTCCGGCAGGAGCATCAGCGATGATCTGACTGCAAGCCGCAGTTAATTCGCGTAGATCGCCCCCGATCGCATTTACTAGCGCTGTGATTGCAGCAGGTGAAGCTTTGCGACCAGCATCGAGAAATAGATTCTTTACGAATTCTTGTTTCTCGGCTTCTTTCTTAAGTGGTTCACAAGAAATTATTTCGGGCTTAATTTTCTTGATTGCATCCAGAAGTGCTTTCCCTTTGACGCCACCTTTGTGTAGAAAGATTACAGTGGTAGAAGCATCTGGCTGCGGCAAGTAGCGAATAATTTCTTCTTTGTTATCTTCGGGCAAATCTTGTAGGTCGCGAATAATTAGGGCTCGGCGTTCCGAGAACAGTGAAGGTGCCAAGGCATCAGAGATATCGCCCACCATGGAATCGGCGGCATAGATCGAAGTAATTTCGGCGTTCTCGCTTTTTAACTCAGCTTGTAATTTAGTTAGCGCGCGATCGGCAAGGGCAGCTTCAGAACCGAGAATCAAATAGAAATCATTCATCGCCTACCCCCAGTCCCAGAACTTAAATACCCGTTGGCTTTTACGAACCTTAACCTGATGTCTGCGCGCGTTAATCGCTAGCGCTCCATCTTGATCAGTTCGGTAAACCGTGCTGCCGATCCTACTCAAGGCGGCGATTGTTTGGGGCGCCGGATGGCCGTAAGTATTCTCTTTGCCCACGCTAATTATCGATATTCGAGGCGATAGGGCCTTCATGAAGTTCAGATCTTGGTAACGCGAACCATGATGAGCCACCTTGTACATATCAACTTGGCTTAACTGCTGAACTAATTGCGACTGTGCGATTGGTTCAATATCCCCCGCGGCTAAAAGCGAAAAGTCAGCTGAATTAATCTGCAACACGATGCTGGAATTGTTGGGTGAATCTTGCGCACCCAGTTTGGGCCAGAGCACACGAAATTTAATCGGCCCACGATTACTAAGTATTTCGGTAGTAAATCCAGCCGTTACCGGAATTTGTGGAATCACCTTTAGCCATCTTTGTACGCGATCACTTTCAAAAGCCGGATCAATCTGCGGACTAACCCAGACTTGCCCAACATTGCGACCTTTGAGTAATCCTGGCAAACCTTCAACATGATCGGCATGAAAATGCGTTAGCACCAAGATTAAAACTTGCGTTATCCCAAATTGTTTTAAACATCTATCTATCAATTGTGGGTCTGGTCCCACATCAACAACTACCCCGCGATGTTCACCCAGATTAATCACCATGGCATCGCCTTGTCCGATATCGCAATTACCCACTTGCCAATCTATCCCGGGAAATCTGGACACCCAGTTAGTGAAGGTAAGCAGTACAACCAAAAGAATGGCGATTGCTTTTAGATGTTTTCGAAAGAAAGTACGAAAGATCCAGATACAAAATGCCGCAACTGCGATTGCCAGGAAACCACTCGCCCCTTTACCAAGTTCCAGCACTGAAAAACTTGCTGACCAGTTGGCAACAAAACCTATGAAGGCTGCTGGTATTCGAATGATCAGAATTAGCACGCCCGCGACACCCGGCAGGATCGGATGAATCAAGGCTGCGATAAATCCCAAAACAGTTATCGGGGCAACTGCTGGCGCTGCTAAAAGATTGGCAACCACGCTCATTGGCGAGAGAAAGCCAGATAGCGCAACTAATACTGGCGCACAAAAGAGAGTTGCGGCAATGGGCGGAGCTAGGGCTTCAGCAAATTTTCGCGGCACAATTTTGGCGAAAAAATTAACAATTTTGGGTGCGGCCAGTAATAAACCACCAGTTGCCAATACCGATAGCGCGAAACCAGCATCTCGAGACTGCCAAGGATCTGCGATTACAACAGCTGCCATCGCAAAACCTAGCGCGGGCAATGAGTCAGCTGCGTGCCGATGACTCATCGCAACTAATACAACGGCGGCCATCGCAGCTGCTCGTAGTACCGAAGGCGAAGGTCGAACTAAGGCAATAAAGAAAATTAACGAAAGCGCAGTAGCGCCAATTCGATAATTACGATTGCGAAATAGAAACTGCATTAACCACAAAACAAAGCCCGAAACAATGGCAAAGTTGGCACCGCTAACCGCAACTAAGTGCGTTAGCCCAGATCGTTTCATCGCTAACTTAAATTCAGCACTTTGTTTCGACGTATCCCCCAGGACCATTCCTGGAATTAACGCACCCGCATCGCCATCGCCACTTGCGTTTCGTAACCCGATTCGAATCGCACCCAATGAACGAGCCCAACGCGACGCCGTGGTTTCAATCTTTACCTCGTCACGGAAAAGAACCAATGCGGCAACTCTGGCTTCCTTGCTTTTCACCAAGACTGCTCGCCCGCTAATTATTTGTCCTGGCAATAATCCAGCTAAATTCTTGGCAGGCGAGATCACTCGAATTGGTATTTTCAATCGGTAAGTACCTGCGCTGCTCGTTAGCTCAATAGCGCTCGCTAAGAACGACCAATTACTGACTACGAAATTACGCCCAGAGACTCTTGGCGTGGTGCGATTTGGGTCAGTAATTAACTTGGCAGTTATTTGGACTTCACTGCCTAGATACTGAGTCAGAACCGTCTGCGTTAAGGCTTGGGCTCGAAACGACATGATCATTGACCCCAGTAATAAGGCCATGATTACAACTAATGCGCGTTGCTTTTTACCTATGAAAACAAAGACCGTAAACGCAACAACCAGAAGCGTTACTCGCCACGGTGCCACATAGCTTTGAATAAGAGCGCCAAGCCATACCGCCGCACCTATGGTTAAGGCACGAAAATCAATTAAACGGTGATTTGGCTTTTGAACTGTGCGAATTTAGCTGGCCCAATCCCGGAAACTTTATCGAGATCTTCTAGCGTAATGAAGGGTCCATTTGCGGCGCGGTATGCGACTATCCGCTTCGCCAACACTGGGCCGATGCCGTCGAGTATTTCAAATTGTTTAGCAGTTGCTCGATTGATATTTATTGGGCCTGAAGGTGTTGCCTTTTTCGTAGCAAACTTTCGACCGGTTGGAATTTTAGTTTTCGCAGTCGGAGAAACATAAATCTGTTCGCCATCTCGAATAATGCGCGCTAAATTCAAATCACTTAAATCGGTGCCTGCTAACGAATTACCCGCAGCTTTAATGGCATCAATTACCCGAGCGTTGCCAGGTAGCGCATAAACCCCGGGGTTGGTAACTGCGCCAGCAACATCAACTGTGACCAGTGGTGCTTCCATCTCAATTGGCGCCGCCATAATAACGACTTCTGATTTTCCGGTCGTTACCCAGAAACCCGAAACTGCGATTACCAAACCAGCCAAAATTAATAGGCCTCGCTTTTGTAAGGTTGAGAAATTTAGTTCGAACCACCAATCAGTGATCCGTTGAATCTGATTTTGGAATTCATTCATGCCGACATTCTCGGCCGAGCGCTTGGGCTTAAACGCTACCTAATATTTAATTGGGGATAACGATATTTACTAGCTTTGGTGCGCGAGTAATTATCTTTACTGGTGTTACTCCGCCCAATTCAGCGACGATGGCAGGGAGTGCGAGTGCCTGTGCTTCTAGTTCAGCATCAGAAATTGTTGGTGAAACTTCAAGACGCTCTTTGATCTTGCCGTTGATCTGAATAACCGCTTCAACTGCGTCAGCCACAAGTAGTTTTTCATCCACAGCTGGCCAGCCCGCAAGAGCCACTGCTGGCTGATGGCCTAAGCGATCCCACATTTCTTCAGCGGTATAAGGCGCTACTAATGACAACATGATCGCAGTGGCCTCAACTGCTTCGCGAACTGCTGGGTCTGCTGGACCGCAACCACTATCAACTGCTTTGCGAGTGGCATTAACTAATTCCATAACGCGAGCGATCGCTACGTTAAAACGGAAAGATTCAACGGCAAAGGCGGCATCGTGAAGTGCTTTGTGTGTTGCCTTGCGAAGTGAAACATCGCCAGTACTGAAATCAACACCCGGCGTACTTGTGACATCGCCAGATAAACGCCAGGCACGAGTTAAGAATTTAACTGAGCCAGCAGGTGAGACATCAGACCAATCAACATCATCTTCAGGTGGGCCTGCGAAAACCATTGATAAGCGAATTGCATCGACACCGTGGTTAGCAAGTTCATCAGATAAACGAACTAAATTTCCGCGGGACTTAGACATGGCAGAACCATCCATCAAGACCATGCCTTGATTTAGCAAACGAGTAAATGGTTCGTTAAATGAAACCATATCCATATCGAATAAAACTTTGGTGAAGAAGCGGCTATACAGCAAGTGGAGAATCGCGTGGGTTACGCCGCCAACATATTGATCAACTGGCAACCAAGTATCAACATCGGTGCGACTAAATGGTTCGTTGTGATTAGTCGAACTTGGATAGCGCAAGTAATACCAAGATGAATCTACGAAAGTATCCATCGTGTCGGTATCGCGCATTGCTGCGGTGCCGCACTTAGGGCAAGGGACATTTACCCAATCAGTTGCTGCAGCAAGTGGTGATTGACCCTTTGGCTTTAGATCAAGTCCGGCCGCATCAGGAAGCAGTAACGGCAATTGATCAGCAGGAACGCCGACTTCGCCGCACTTAGGGCAATGAATAATCGGAATTGGTGTGCCCCAATAACGCTGACGAGAAACTAGCCAGTCGCGCAAACGATAATTGCGGGCTGATTTCCCCAGGCCATCTTTTTCAAGCTGGGTATTGATCTGAGCAATTGCTTCGGCTTTCGAAAGACCGTTAAGTGAGCCTGAATTAACTAGCTTTCCATCGCCACCGGTCGCAACACCAGTTTCATTTGGATCTTCTTCGCCAGTTTCAACAACTACGCGAACAGGTAATTTCATGGCGCGAGCAAAATCTAAGTCGCGTTGATCATGGGCAGGCACAGCCATGATTGCGCCAGTGCCGTAATCAGCTAAAACATAATCACTTGCCCAGATCGGCAACTTCTCGCCATTAACTGGGTTAATCGCATAACGCTGCAAGAAAACACCGGTCTTTGGGCGGTCAGTTGCTAAGCGATCAATATCAGATGCTGCCTTAACGCTATCGAGATATTGCTTAAATTCTGATTCAACTTCGGTGCCGGCAGCTAATCTGGCCGCAAGTTCTGAATCGGCAGCAACTACAAAGAAAGTCGCACCATACAAAGTATCTGGGCGAGTTGTGTAAATAGTTACTGGCTCTGGCATTCCTTCAATTTGGAAATCAACATTGGCACCAGTTGATCGACCAATCCAGTTGCGCTGCATCATCAGAACTTTCTCGGGCCACTTGCCTTCGAGTTGTTCCATGTCATCTAGTAAGCGATCGGCGTAATCAGTGATCTTGAAATACCACTGGTTTAACTTCTTCTTGGTTACAGCGTTGTCGCAACGCTCGCAAAGGCCCGCAACTACTTGCTCATTAGCTAAAACTGTTTGGCAATCTGGGCACCAGTTAACAGCAGAATCTTTACGATAAGCCAAACCACGTTCGTGAAGTTGTAAGAACAACCATTGATTCCATTTGTAGTACTCGGGGTCGCAAGTATTAAAAACACGATCCCAGTCGAAGGAACAGGCATAGCGACGCATTGAAGCTTTTTGCACTGCAATGTTTTCGTAAGTCCAGATTTTCGGATCTTCATTGCGCTTGATTGCCGCATTTTCAGCGGGCAAACCAAAAGCATCCCAACCAATCGGGTGCATAACGTTGAAACCTTTTTGCGCCCAATAACGAGCAATTACATCGCCAAGTGCGTAGGCCTCGGCATGGCCCATATGTAGATCACCTGATGGATACGGGAACATATCAAGAACATATTTCTTGGGGCGGGGATCATCGGCTCGGCCAGATTTAAAAGGCTCGATTTTGTCCCAGACTGGTAGCCACTTTTCCTGCACATAGGCAAAGTCATACGCCGCATGCTCGCGCTCAGTGGTCATTAACTTAGTTTATCGGGCTTTAGCCCCAAGTTATGCCAGTGAGTTCTTCGCTTACCGCCCATAAATTGGCCGCTAATTCTTGGTCATATGCGATTCCGGCGGCGCGAGTTAGCTTAGGAAAACCGCGCATCTCCATGAAGCCATCGGGACCGACATATGAAGCGCCAACAAGTGGTGAATGGGTTGCGGCACAAAGTGTTGGAAGCGCACCGCGGCTAGCACTTTGTGCAATTAGCGCATTAGCTGCTGCGGTTACTCGAGCTTCGGCACTAGCACCGCGCATCGCAGGGCTAACACTTTGTAAGTTGGTATTGCTATAACCCGGGTGAACTGCGTAGGCGCTAAAACGCCAGTTATTTTTCATAGCTCGACGTTGAAGTTCATTCGTAAAAAGTAAGTTTGCTAACTTGCTATCGCCATAAGCACCCCAAGGTTTATAGGCACCAACACCTTTAGCGCGTCTCAAGATTTCTTCTCTGGTGCCATCGCCAAAGTTTCCGATGCGATGCGCTTGGCTCGAAACTGTAACAACGCGATCAGTTACTTTGGAGTGTAGTAAACCGGCGAGTGCGAAGTGCCCTAAGTGATTCGTTCCAAGTTGTAATTCAAAACCATCTTTGGTGTGCGCAAGCGGTGTTGCCATAACGCCCGCATTAAGAATCAAAACATCAAAATTTTCAACAATTGATTTAGCAAAGTCATGTATTGAAGCAAGCGAAGTCAAATCAAGCGAGCCAACTGAAATATTTTTGTTGCCTAGTTCTAGTGCTGTTGCCTCGCCTTTTTGAGCATCACGAGCGGTAATTGTTACGTGAGCTCCAGCGCTAATTAGTTCGCGGGCGGCTTCTTTACCGATACCTGAGGTGCCACCAGTTATTAAATATTTTTTACCGGAAAGATCGCCGATATTTTTGGCGTTCCACCCTTGCGGAATTGTTGGAATAGAACTCACGTGGAGCTGAGGGGATTTGAACCCCTGACCCCCTGCATGCCATGCAGGTGCGCTACCAGCTGCGCCACAGCCCCGAATTTCTTTGAGAAGCAGACCCTACCTTATTTATTCAGGTGCCTCTGCTCCAGATTCTTCGCCGCTAGTTACTCGGGCGAGATCGCTCCGCTTTCCTCGCCAAGTATTATCTCTGGGATCGAACCCGCATTATGTTCAACTAAATGCCAGCCCCGAGGATTAGTCTGCAGAATTGACCAAGATGCGTTAGATAACCCACCTACTGCGCCCCAATTGGCCATCGGTAAGTTAAGCAATGAACCCAGAACGCATCGAGCGGTACCGCCGTGAGTTGTAACAACCAATAACTGATTATCTAAACCATCTAGTGCGCGTTTGATTGCAGCTACTGCGCGATTAGCAACATCACTGCGCTTCTCACCAGTAGTTCCGGCCGGGTTATCTTCGCCATCAATCCAACGGACAAAGTTTTCGAAATCTTCGGCGCGATTTTCAGCACCTGTTTTGCCTTCCCAGAGACCGCCATTCGTTTCGCGCAGATCAATATCAATTTCAACTCTTAGCTTTAGTAAATCACCAAGAGCTTGCGCAGTATCACGGGCACGAGAAAGGTCACTTGAAATAATTTTAGTAGGTTGCATCCCGACCAAAATGCTTGCCGCATGCTTTGCTTGATATTGCCCGACGGCATTTAGCGGAATATCAGAGTGTCCCTGAAACCGATTTACGGTGTTCCAATCAGTCTGGCCATGCCGCCACAATAAAACTCGATTAGCCATTTAAATTACTTATTTCTCATCAATCGGGATTCGAACATCTAACTTAATTGTTGGGCAATCATTCCAGAGGCGATCGAGCATGTAGTAACGGCGTAGATCAGCGCTTTGAATGTGAACAACTAAATCGGAGTAATCAAGCAGAATCCACTCTTCGCCACCTTCGCGACGAACTGGCTTATCTCCTGCTTGACGTAACTTTTCTTCAACAAAGTCAGCAATAGCATCTACTTGGCGAACATTTTGACCAGTAACGATCAAAAAGACTTCGTTTAGAACCAATTGATCAGATAGATCAATGGCAATCATGTCGGTGCCGAATTTATCGGCAGCTGCTTGCGCTGCGATCTGGGTTAACGCCTTAACTGACTCACTTGCTGGCATAGAGGCCACGTTCCTTTATATAGGTAACTACTGCAGGTGGCAGCAGATCAAAATCTCCAGCGCGTGCTTGGGTTGCTGAAATATTTAAAGCTTCGATATCCAGAGTTGGTGACCCTGGAAATTCGGGGCGATCAATTACTAAAACTTCGACTAACTTCTTTAGCTCATCGCTGCGATGCCATTGCTCGATACTTGAGTGAGCATCGGTACCAAGAATCAAAACGATCTTATCGTCTGGATAAGTTGTGTTAAGCGCTTCAACGGTATCAATCGTATAGCTCGGGCCACTTCGACGAATTTCAATGCTATTTACAAAAACCTCATCGCCTAAATCAAGTTCAGCAACTGCTAACTGGCACATCTTCAAGCGATCTTCACCTGAGGCAACTGGTGCGTTCTCTCGTAACCATGGCTCACCTGCCGGCACCAAAATAATTTGATCAACCACGTCACGTTCGAGTAGCTCGGTGATTACATAAAGATGGCCATTGTGGATTGGGTCGAAAGTGCCCCCATAAAGGCCAATCCGAATACTGCGACTCAAACTCTAAATTTTCTAAGTTACTTGCCGAGGCGAAGTGTTAAATAGAGAAGAATTGAAAGAACAGTAAATGCTAGAACGCCGAAGAAAACAGGGGGCGCTGGTAGTTCGCGAGTGATTTCAGAAGCAAGATTAATCATGGGCTGAGCCTACTACGACCCTGAGAGTAGTTTCTTAAAGGCTGCCTCATCGATAATCGTTACGCCTAGCTCTTCAGCTTTCGCCAACTTTGAACCAGGTTCGGCACCAACTAATAGGTAGTTGGTTTTCTTAGAAACCGAAGATGACGCTTTGCCGCCATGGGCCGTGATGGTTTCGGCAATTCCATCGCGAGTGAAAGATTCCAGGCCGCCGGTTACCACAAAAGTAAGGCCGGCCAAGGTTTGTGGCGCAGTATTGGTATCTACGAATTCGGTAGTAACGCCGGCGGCA
>Ga0208485_1000065_pt1 | contig 33587 bp, 32 predicted proteins | sample LakMenEpi27Jul12_FD_150707 | JGI IMG/M metagenome (GOLD analysis project Ga0208485, IMG submission 150707) | Freshwater microbial communities from Lake Mendota, WI - 17JUL2012 deep hole epilimnion (SPAdes) | ecosystem: Environmental > Aquatic > Freshwater > Lentic | place: Lake Mendota, Madison... | reverse complement strand
CCCAGCCACAATAGGCGGGTTAAGTAATTTGATTGAACGGTTAAGTGCCGAATGAGAAACTTTGTAGTCGAGCAGATTTTTTCCGGATATTTAATTGTTGCGCTTCCGGTGGCAGCATTGGCTGGCTTGCTTTCATTCTTATCTCCTTGTGTTCTGCCTTTGGTGCCTGGATACATTTCGTACGCGGCGGGTTTTAGTTCAAAAAGAGGGCGAATTTTATTGGGCTCCTCGCTATTTGTTTTAGGTTTTTCAACTCCATTTGTTCTCTATGGTGCTTTATTCGGCACCATTGGTTCTCGCATTACTCAGTATGAAACTGGGATAACTCAAATTCTTGGCGTCGTAACCATTTTGATGGGTGTTATTTTCTTAGGAAAATTCCCGCTGATGCCAACTCTGCATCTCAAGGGTTCAGCTTTCGGTGGTTTGATTGGGGCGCCATTGCTTGGCTTTGCATTTGGAGTTGGCTGGACACCATGTATTGGGCCAGCTCTAGCCGCCGTTCAAACCTTAGCTTTCCAAGAAAGTTCAGCACTTCGAGGCGCACTATTGTCAATTAGCTACTGCATCGGGTTGGGTCTGCCATTTATTCTTTCCGGATTATTCTTAGATCGATCCGAGAAGCTTCGCAAATTCTTAGTCCGTAAAGGAAATCTAATCTCGCTAATTGGTGGCGTATTCCTAATCATCATTGGAGCTCTTCAGCTGTTAGGGCTCTGGAGTGAATTAATGATTTCACTGCGATCAGTAATTTCAGATTTTGTGCCGGTGATCTAATGAGTAATGAAACCCAGATTCCGGAAATTGGTGCGATTGGGCTAGTTAGATACTTCTGGCGCCAGCTGACCAGCATGCGCACAGCCCTGGTTCTCCTGCTATTGCTTGCTTTGGCAGCGATTCCTGGTTCATTAATTCCGCAAAATGCCCAAAACCCAATGGCGGTTTCTGATTACTTTGAGAAGCACGGAACTCTTGCCATCTGGTTTGAAAGACTTTCGCTCTTTGATGTTTATTCATCCCCTTGGTTCAGCGCAATTTATATTCTGCTTTTCATCTCACTAATCGGTTGCGTATTGCCAAGATCATTTGAACATCTTCAAGCTTCAAGAGCACTTCCGCCAAAGACTCCCAAAAATTTAGTCCGCATGGAACATTTCCAATCTTGGCCGGCTATCGGCAACGAGTTAGAAATTGCCAAGAATTGGTTTAAGGCTAATCGGTTTAGAGTACTTGAAGGCGAAGAAAGTGTTTCAGCCGAAAAGGGTTACTTACGTGAGACTGGAAATCTCTTATTCCATATTTCATTGATCTTGATTTTAATCGGAGTTTTAATCGGTGGATTATTTGGAGTCCGAGGAAGTGCAATTCTGAGCCAAGGTGAACGCTTTGTTAATAGTGCGACTTCTTACGACACAATTAGTTTCGGTCAGATCACCAGCGAGAATTCACTGCCACCTTTTACGATCAAAGTGAATAACTTCGTTGCCAAATACAATACTTTGACCAGTGCTCCTGAGGATTACACGCTTTATGTAACGACAGTTGCCGAGCCAGGTGCGACTCCTAAAGAGCAAGTAGTAAAAGTAAATAGTCCGCTCACTTTTGGAAGCACTCGCGTTTACCTACAAGCTAATGGTTATTCACCAATAGTTACCGTACGAGACAAAGCGGGAAATGTAACTTTTCAGGGTCCAGTGCCATTCTTGCCGCAAGATGGCAATCTAAGATCTATTGGTGCAATCAAAGTTCCTGACGGCGACCCTCAATTAGGCTTTGTTTCATCGTTTGTTCCGACATATGCCCAGAGCTCAGATAAAAGCACGATTTCAGTCTTTCCTGAGCTATTGGACCCCAAATTACTCTTCTCTATTTGGCAAGGTGACTTAGGTTTAGATAGCGGAGTTCCACAATCGGTTTACCGTATTGACACCTCAAAGATGAAACAGATCGCACTCGACTCGTTAAAACCTGGGGAGTTCCTGAAATTTAGCGAAGGCAGTATTACTTTTGAAGATGTGGTGCCTTGGGTAAACCTACAAATAGTTAGTGATCCCGGTAAGAGTTATTCTTTAATCGGTGGCATAGTTGCGATCCTTGGATTACTGGCTTCACTCTTTACCAAGCGCCGACGAATCTGGATTCGAGTCGCTGCAGGAGAAGTTCAAGTTGCGGGGCTAGCAAAGAATGGCGCACCGGGCTTAGATATTGAGATGTCAGAATTTGTAGCGAAGTTGAGAGGGAAGTAAATGTCAGCACAAGATTGGGCGTATCTATCTAATTACGCAATCTATTCAGCGATGGCTCTTTTTACTCTTGCCTTTTTTGGTCATGCTTTTGAAACTGCATGGGCGGTACGCACTCCAAGCGCAGCTGATGAAACAAAAGGAAACTTAGTTACCAAAACTTTTGATAGTTCACGCAGTCAGAAGGCAATGCGAATTGCAACTGCCATGATGATTCTTGGTTTCATCTTTCTTTTAGTTGGGGTAGTTACTCGTGGACTTTCAGCGAGTCGAGTTCCGTGGGGCAACATGTATGAATTCTCAATTACCGGTGCCCTTGCATTCACTGGCGCGTATCTTGCTGCCTTACGTAAATATGATCTGCGTTGGTTAGGTGTATTGGTTTCAATCTCGGCTCTTTTGACTCTAGGCACCGCAATCACCTTGCTTTACGTCCCAAGTGCGCCATTAGTTCCGGCGCTGAAATCAACTTGGTTGGTAATTCACGTTTCAACTGCGATCATTTCGGGCGGGGTATTTCTTCTCGCTAATGTTATTTCGGCGGCCTACCTTTACTTAGACAATATGGAGAGCAAAGGAGCACGTAAGCCTTGGGCACAACGCCTTCCAGCGCTAGACGTTCTTGATCAACTTTCATATCGCCTAGTTGCCTTTGTCTTTCCGCTTTGGACTTTTTCAGTTATCGCAGGTGCTATCTGGGCCGAGAGTGCTTGGGGTCGTTATTGGGGCTGGGATCCAAAAGAAACTTGGGCATTCATTACTTGGGTTGCCTACGCTGCTTATCTTCATGCGCGCGTAACTGTGGGTTGGCGTGGTCGCCGAGCTGCTTGGCTCTGCTTACTTGCCGGATCTACATTTTTATTTAACTACGTTTATGTAAATGTATGGGGAACTGGCAAGCACACTTACTCTGGCCTTTAAGAGCTAATTAAATTTCACAAACAGTGAATGAAAACGACCTGGATATTGAAACTTTCCGATGGTGTCAAAGGATATTTCTGACTCTGGCAGAACTTTCCAATCGATAAATTTGCGCAAGAAAGTTGTTACAAGCGCTGCGGTTTCCACTTCAGCGACATGATTTCCAATACAAGTATGCGGGCCAAAGCCAAAAGCTAAATGCGGATTTCGCTCTCGATGAATATTGATCACATCGGGTTCTGCAAATACTGATTCATCAAAATTTCCAGATACAAAACTTAAATGCACATAATCTTTAGGGTCACGATCTGATTCGGGTAGCGCTTTAACTGCAGCTGGCACCCGCTCCATGCGAGGCAACGGCGAAAGATAGCGAAGGACTTCATGTATAGCAGAACCTAGCTGCTGAGGATTTTCTCTTAAGAATTCTCGATCAGCAGGAGCACTGGCTAAATGCCAAATCATGCCCGTCATTAACTTAACTACCGTGTCACGACCACCAGCTAGCAATACATTTGCGATTCCATACATCTCGGTTCGTTCAAGCCGTGCTCCAGAAATCTCTAAATTCGACACAAATGTCCAAGCATCATCAGCCACTGAATTCTCTGCCTCATCAAAAACCGTTTGCAGGTAAGCGTCAAGATGTTTGCCGCTTCTGCCTTCAGGCGTTGTGATCCAAACATCGGCTCCCCATGAGAGCCACTCTGAAACATCTTGTGGGCGGTTATAGATCACGCCCAAACAACGCGCGACCATGGGAAGAGCTAGTTCGGAAACTAGATCTCCACCACCATTTTCGCTGAACTCAGTAAGCAACTCTTCTGCGATAGCCTCAAACTGCGGAATCATTTTCTCGATTTTTGGTTTTACGAAGAGTGGACTTAAAGCAGTTCGATATAGGTGATGGCGAGGCGGATCAACTTCCAACGGAATTTGTCGGTAAGTGCGGACATCGCGATCACCTTGTAAATCAGATGAGTAATTTTCGGTATCTCTTGCGGCCGCTCTTACGTTTGCGTGTCCAGTAACTTCAGCCATCCGAATAAACTACCATTTTGCTGTGAATCTAAAAGGCCTGAAAGTACCTAAAGGCATAACGAATTCACTTCAAATCCTTGAGGGAAAAGTATCCGAATCTAGATTTCAATTAGCTAAAGGTGCGATCGAGCGACTTTTCTCGAGCACTCTCTCTAGAGCAAGCGACGGCTCGATCTTTGTGATTACTGGTGACATTCCAGCCATGTGGCTTAGGGATTCGACTTGGCAAGTAAGGCCACTACTTGCTTCGGCCAGTGATCCCGAAGTGGCCGAGATAATTGCAGATGTTTTGAAACGTCAGGTTGAGTATGTACTTATAGATCCATATGCAAACGCCTTTAACCCAGAAGCCGATGGAAATTGTTGGCACAAAGATTTCATCGATCAGAGTCCATGGGTGTTTGAACGGAAGTTCGAGTTAGATTCACTGGCTGCGGTTTTGGATCTTTCACTGCGACTCTATTTTGAGTCTGGCTATAAGGCGCACTTCACAAAGCGATATAGCGAAGCAGTGAAGGTAATTTTGGATTTACTTGAGCGAGAACAAGAGCATGACCCGGGCACTTATAGATTTGTCCGCGAAAATGTTCGAGAATTTGATTACTTAAGCCATGGCGGATTTGGTTCACCGGTGGCTCGCACAGGTATGGTCTGGAGTGGCTTTAGGCCCAGTGATGATGCTTGTAAGTATGGCTATTTAATCCCCGCTAATGCTCATATGGCAAAAGTTCTAGAGCAGTTATCAGGTTTGCCTGATGAAGTATTTGGAGAAACGCAGAGTAAATCGCGAGCAAAAAAAGTCAGTGATGAGATTAAAGCAGGCATTTTGGTGCATGGAGTAGTCGAGATTGCGGGCAAAAAAATCTATGCATATGAATGTGATGGGTTCGGAAACTACTTACTTCAAGATGATGCAAACATTCCTAGTTTGTTATCTCTGCCTTATTTAGGGGTTTGTTCAGAGTTAGATCCGATTTACTTAAATACTCGCGAATTTATTCTAAGTTCAAGTAACCCATATTTTTATAGTGGCGAAGTTCTGACTGGCTTAGGTTCTCAGCACACACCTGAAAACCAAGTTTGGCCGCTCGGGATTGCGATGCGAGGAATAACTAGTACTTCTGAACGAGAAATAGAAGAGAGTCTAAAGTTGCTGGAGTTAAGCCATGCCGGAACTAATCAAATGCATGAATCAGTGGCGATGAATAATCCCGAAATTTTCACGCGAGCATGGTTTTCCTGGGCAGATATGACTTTTTACCATCTACTGCTTAAATCAGTTAACTTGATTTAACTACTCGATAACTCTGCAGAGTTGGATCAGTGGCATAAGCAATTCGCACACCAGCACTTTTGTTAGTTGCCAAACCAAATAAAATCTCCTTGGTCAATACTTCACCTGGCGCAACAACTGCTACACCTGGCGGATATGGCGCAATTAAATCTGCCGAGATTCGACCTTCAGCGCTTTGCGCAGCGATCATCTCGGTATCTGCGAAGTAAGCATCGCGCATTGAAATACCAATCTGCGGAACTACCGACCAGCTCAGAGCGGTTGCCGACTCACGCGGCGCACGTACAAGTTTCTGCAGGATTGGTAGTAGCGATTTATTCAACTCAGCAAAACTTTGCGCATCATCTGCCAAGGTAGCTAAGAAAACCACAGTGTCGCGATCAGCCATTTCGACTCGGATATTTGCTTTCAATAACTCATTTTCAATTTCGACACCAGAAGCGCCCAATTGATTAGCTCTAAGCACAATCTTTACTGGATCAAAGCGCCCAGTAGCAAAATCACTGGGGGATAAGAAAATAGGGCGATCGAAGTTAGCTGAAATATCTGCCTTAAACTTTACTACGTTTTCGATCAATCGCCCCAGTAACTCTTGGCCACGATGTTGTAGAAGTGCGCGGCAACCGTCGATAGACGCAAGAGGTGCGCCGGCCGGAGAAGTTGTATGAGTTGTCTCAAAACTTTGTTCTAAGCGATCTAAGTTCAGATATTCACCACGAGCAACTAAAAGCGCAGAAGCGCTAAACCCAGGAAGCGCTTTATGGGTACTGGTGATTAATGCATCTGCGCCAAGTTGCAAAACATGTTTTGGTAAATCATCATGGAACCCAAAGTGAGCACCCCAAGCCGCATCAATTACGACGGGGATTTTATGCTCATGGGCTTTGTTGATTAACTCAGGTAGCTGCGAAATAGTTCCCAGATATCCAGGTTCGGTCAGTAATAAAGCAATTGGTTTTTGCGGAAGCACTCGCTCAAGTTCAGAAAGCGGAATTCCGGTCGGTACCCCTGTTGCTAGATCAATTTCTGGGGCTAGCCAAATTGGTTCGAGCCCCGCTAAAACCATTGCACTCAAAACTGAACGGTGAGCAGTCCGAGCAACTGCGATTTTGTCGCCAGGCTTTCCGAGAGCCAAGATGACTGCTTGGTTAACGTGGGTTGAACCACCAGTTGAAAAGCGCGCGTAGTCACCACCCCATAATTTTGCTGCGAGTGATTCAGCGCTTTTTAAGGTTTGGTTCGTTAACTTAATTTCATCTAAGCCACCATAGAGAGGTGTATCGCCGTCGACTACTGCACCTAAACCTAAATCGAGTTTACTGGCGCGTTGCTTATGGCCCGGAATTGTGAAGGGCGTGCGAGTTACCTCGAAGTAGCTTAAGTAAGCATCTAAGAGCGGAGCATCTTCACGCAGCGCTTTGAGGTAGGTCATAGCCGCAAGCCTAACTTCTAGGCGCCCCGATGAGAAATATTGCCTTAGACTTTACTCATGACCGTACTTACTTCAGTTCCTCAGCAACGCCTCTTGGTTACAGAGATTCCTGGACCAAAATCAAAGGCGGAGATTCAGCGACGCAGTGAAGAAGTATCTGGCGGATTGGGAATTGCTTTCCCCGCAGTAATTGTAAGTACCGGTGGAGCAATACTGGTTGACCTTGATGGCAATCAGATCATTGACATGGCTGCAGGTATCGGCGTAAATAATGTGGGCAACAGTGCACAGCGCGTGGTTGATCGCGTAATCGAACAAGTTCAAGCTTTTTCTCATACCTGTTTTACGGTAGCTCCATACCAGGGCTATATCGATGTCTGCGCGAAATTAAATGCGCATACTCCTGGCACTCACAAGAAGAAATCTGTCTTGGTTAATTCTGGTGCTGAGGCAGTTGAGAACGCGGTAAAGATTGCGCGTCATGCAACTAAGCGTCAAGCGATTGTGGTTTTTGAGCATGCTTATCACGGACGCACTAATTTAACGATGGCACTAACTGCCAAGAACCTGCCATACAAAGAAGGTTTTGGTCCTTTTGCTAATGAGATCTATCGCATGCCGATGCCATACCAGCTTCGCTGGTTAGGCGATAAGGCCACCATTACCGAAGATGCTCTAGAGCAGATCGAGCATAAGATTGAAAAAGAAATTGGTGCCAAGAATGTAGCGGCAATCATGATCGAACCTATTCAAGGCGAAGGCGGCTTCATTGTTCCGCCCAAGGGATTCTTACCTGGATTATCAAAGTACTGTGCCGAAAATGGAATTATTTTTATTGCCGATGAAGTTCAAACTGGCTTCGCACGTACTGGAAATATGTTTGCAGTTGAAGATGAGAATGTAGTTCCAGACATGATCATTACCGCAAAAGGAATAGCCGGCGGCATGCCACTTGCGGCAGTTACTGGACGTGCAGAAATTATGGATGCTATTCACGTAAGTGGCCTCGGTGGAACTTTCGGTGGAAACCCAGTTGCTTGTGCTGCTTCCCTCGGCGTCTTTGAAACAATTGAAGAAGATGGCTTAGTTCAACGTGCTCGCGAAGTTGGCGAGATCTTGGGATCTTCACTACGCGCTCTTGCTGCCAAGTATCCAATCATCGCCGAAGTTCGTGGCCGCGGTGCGATGCAAGCGATTGAACTAGTTAAGCCAGGTTCGCTTGATCCGAACTCAGAAGCGATGACGAATGTAATTAATTACTGCGCTAAGAAAGGTGTCTTGCTTCTTTCGGCCGGCACTTATTCAAATGTGATTCGTTTCTTGCCGCCAATTGTTATCTCAGATGAACTTTTACTTGATGCGATGAGCGTTCTAGATGAGGCGTTTGCTTCGCTCTAAAGTCCGCGCAAGAAATCTGGGTCGTCATCGGGTGCAATTGTGCGCTTTGGTTTCTTGCCACCCTTGCCAGGACGTTTTGGTCGACCGGCAACTAAGTAGGCAACAGCTCCAATTGCCAGAGGACCTAAGATGATAATCAATATCCAGGCCCAACGTGGCAGCGAACGAACTTCGCTATCTTCACGTTGCGCACAATCGATTAATCCATAGAGCTGGATCGCGATCGTTAGAACTATGACTAAAACTCTCATGGACTTAGTTTAGCGATTTCTTAATTCAATACCAAAGCAAGTGATAAAGCCACAGCAAACCAGAGTTGCAGCTGTCCGGTCTTGCCAAGTAATGGAATCAAGCCTGCCCCGGTAGCGCCCTCGTGGACCTTTTTGACGATAACAAATGTTTGCGGCAGAAGTAATAACGTGAGAAAAGTATTTTCGCCAGGTACCGCGATGGCTACCAAATGGGCAATTAAAAGAAGCCCTATGAATAACTTACGCGCTCCAGAGTCACCCAGCCGAACTGCCAAGGTGCGCTTGCCAACCAACTCATCTTGAGCACGATCACGGAGATTGTTAATGGCCAGAATTGCACAAGCTAGGCAGCCCATTGGAATCGCAACAATGAAACTCTGCCAAGTTATCTCTTGAGTCTGAACGTAGTAAGAACCCATGGTGGCAACTAAGCCGAAGAATAAAAATACTGAAATTTCACCTAAACCGAGATAGCCGTAAGGTCTTTTACTTCCGGTGTATGTCCAAGCGGCAAAAATTGCAGCCGCACCGACTGTGACTAACCAGAGTGAAGTTGAGATTGCGAGTACTAAACCTACAACGGCGGCGACCGCAAAAGAGATGAAGGCGGCTTGCTTGACTGATTTCGCACTCGCTAAACCTGAGGCCACTAATCGAGTAGGGCCGACTCGGTTATCGTCAGTGCCTTTAATGCCGTCAGAGTAATCATTGGCGTAATTGACGCCAATCTGGAGCGCCAAACTGACAATTAGTGCCAAACCAGCCATAGCGAAGTCAGCATCACTGGCTGCCAAGGAAGTTGCTACCAGTACTGGCGCAACTGCAGCAGGAAGTGTTCGCGGACGAGCACCCACGACCCATTTATTCAAGATTAATTCCCCGATTTCGTAGCTAATTGCGCAAGTGTACTTCGGTCAACTTTTCCAATACCAATTAAAGGTAGTGCAGTTAACTGATGGACTCGCTTAGGTTTAGCTGCGTTGCCAAATTTTTCCACCAAAAGAACTTCTACTCGGGTTGAAAATTCAGCTGGTGCGTTAACTACCGCGATGTGAAGTTCTTGGCCCCATTTATCACTCGAAATCGCAAAAGCCGCAAACTCAAAGTTGGCAAAATTCTGCGATATGGCAGCTTCGATTTCGGAGAGTGAAATATTTTCACCACCAGAAATAATCACATCGTCACCGCGACCTAAAACTTGTAATCGGCCATTAACGATCTCGCCACGGTCACTCGTTACGAAACAGTTTTGCGCATCTAAAGCTAAATTATTTGCCAGCACTGGCCCTGATATTTTGATGAACCCAGAGTCAGCGATCGCAACTTGGACACCTTCAAGCGGTTCGCCGTTATAGACACAACCACCAGAAGTTTCGGACATGCCGTAAGTTTTAATAACGTTAATTCCGACCGCTACTGCTTGCGCTTCTAGTTCAGAATTTAGCGCAGCGCCACCAACTAGAACTGCCTTAGCGCTTTGTAGATGCTTTAGTAAACGATCATCTCCATTTAATGCGTTATACAGTTGCGTTGGCACAATCGAGGTGTAATCAACCTTGGGAAATTCACCGTTATGTCCAACTAAATTAACCGGAATTGTCCCAAGTTCTAAACTGCGAACCAAAACATTGACAGCGGCAACATGAGTAAGCGGCAATAGCAATGACCAGGTTTCGCCAAAGTTCGCATTTAAATATTTATTGGCAGCTTTTGCTGAAGCCAACAGCGCACCCGCGCTTAATGAGAACTCCTTGTTGGCCCCGGTGCTACCGGTTGAAGTAACCAGAACAGCAGCTTTTTGCTCAACCTCAGTACTCGTTATAGCGCCAAAACCCAGGGCTGGACCATCGCCAACTAAGGCCTTAGCAAGGCTGGCCATAATCTGTGTGGTTGACCACGCCCCGTCGATTGGGCTTACTTTTCGTTGTGACTTGGTATCCATATCGCCCGTAGGCTATCGCTCCTAGACCAAGCTTTCACTTCCTGGAGGAAAAATGAGTAAGCCAATTAAGCGAGATTTTGGAAGTCGCGAGATTCCGAAGTGGACAACCGCTCCAGGCGGCGAAAACTTCAAAGATATCAAGTATGTAGTTGGTGATGGCATTGCAAAAATCACAATCAATCGGCCAGAAGTTCGCAACGCATTTCGCCCTCAGACGCTGGCCGAATTGAAAAGCGCTTTTGATTTGGCGCGCGATAACTCACAAGTCGGTGTGATTATTTTTACCGGCGAAGGCACCGAAGCATTTTGTTCTGGTGGCGATATCAGTGTTCGCGGTGATGATGGCTATCTTGGTGATGATGATCTTGCTAAACAAGGAATTGGCCGTCTCAACGTCTTAGATTTGCAAGTACAAATTCGTCGAACTCCAAAACCTGTTGTTGCCATGGTTGCAGGTTGGGCAATAGGCGGTGGACACGTTTTGCATGTGGTCTGTGATTTAACGATTGCCGCCGATAACGCACTCTTTGGTCAAACTGGCCCAATGGTTGGTTCTTTTGATGGCGGCTACGGTTCCGGACTATTGGCAGCAAATGTAGGTCAGAAGAAGGCCCGTGAAATTTGGTTTTTAACTCGTCATTATGATGCGCAAGAAGCGCTGCAGATGGGACTCGTTAACACAGTTGTTCCTCTCGCTGAATTGGAAGCAGAAACAGTTTCTTGGTGTCGCGAAATGTTACGCAATTCGCCAATGGCACTTCGACTACTTAAAGCGAGCATGAATGCAGCTGACGATGGACTAGCCGGCATACAGCAATTAGCTGGAGATGCCACCTTGTTGTTCTATATGACCGAAGAAGGTCAAGAAGGACGCGATGCGTATAAAGAGAAACGCTCTCCAGATTTCGGCAAATTCCCAAAGCGCCCTTAATTTTAATTAGTAACTAGAAAATGCTTAATCAACTACTTGCTTCTATGCAGGTAGTTGCGCTGCCGTTAAAAAGTAAATTCCGCGGCATCAATGTGCGCGAAGTTGCCTTATTTGAAGGCCCGGCTGGCTGGGGTGAATTTGCGCCATTTTTGGAATATGACGATGCCGAAAGTTCGACTTGGTTATTGAGTGCAATAGATGCAGCAACGAACCCAGCTCCAATGGCTTATCGAGGTTTCATTAAAGTTAATGCGACGCTCCCGGCTCTAACTAACGCCAAAGAGATCGAAGAGTTGCTGCAGTTATTTGCGGGCTGTGACACCGTGAAAATTAAAGTTGGCGAAAACTTAGGCGAAGATATTCTGCGAGTTGCTCGAGTTCGAGCGCTTCTACCTAAAGCCAAACTTAGACTTGATGTAAATGGAGCCTGGAGTGTTGATCAAGCCCTGATTAATCTCTATGGAATTTATGAAGAAGTTGGGCCACTGGAATATGTCGAACAACCTTGTGCCACGCTAGAAGAACTTCGGCTATTGAAAGAAAAACTAGTAATTGATTTCAAGATAACTGGCGATGAGGTAATTCGTAAAACAAAAGATCCTTTTGCCATTGATCTGCAGGGCGCAGTTGATGTTTTGATGTTAAAAGTTGCGCCTCTTGGTGGCGTTACTAGAGCCCGCGAGATTGGCGCACACCATAAATTACCGATGGTGGTTTCAAGTGCCTTAGATAGCGCTGTCGGAATTGGTTATGGTTTACAACTTGCTGCTTCATTGCCCTCACTTGACTACGCATGCGGGTTAGCAACTGGTCAGTTATTGAGCGCAGATGTGGCTGCTATGCCGTTGGAAAATGGCGAACTGGCAGTCCGATCTATTTCACCAGACGCCGATTTGTTAGCGAAGTATGCTGCTCCAGTCGAACGGTTAACTTGGTGGAAAGAGCGCACAAAGCGCGCCTTTTATGCCGGTACCGAAAGCGAAATTAAAGCGAGAGGCTGGTCTTGGTGAATACCTCAACATCGCTAGCTCGAGTCATAGTTCGCCAGTTAATTGAAGCTGGCATAACTGATGCAGTAATTTCACCCGGATCACGTAACGCTCCGTTATCGCTGGCCATGTATGCCGCCGCTGAAAAATCCCTGCTTAAGTTACATATTCGAATCGATGAAAGATCAGCAGCTTATTTTGCTCTAGGTTTAGCCAAAGCGAGTGGTCGCCCAGTGCCAATTGTTTGTACTAGTGGCACGGCAGTTGCTAATTATCATCCGGCAGTTCTCGAAGCACATCACAGCAATGTGCCATTGTTAGTTCTAACTGCCGACCGCCCAGCTAATTTACGTCGCACAGGTGCTAATCAAACAACTGAGCAAGCTCGAATCTTTGGCAGCGCTGTGCGTTACTTTGCTGATATCTCTGGGGGAGTATTCCCGCTGGAACTGCCACTTGATTCACTTCACCGAGGCCCGGTTCATTTAAATTTACAATTTGAAGAACCGTTACTTCCTGATGAAGACAGCGCTTGGTTGAATGAAATCAAAGTTGCGCCAAGAGTAAAACCAGCGGGTAAGCCAGCAGGAACTTTGAAAGTAAATACGGCGCGTGGTGTTTTAGTTATTGGGCATGATCGCGGCGGCCTAACGGTCTCTGAAGTTACTCAAATTGCGACTGATCTAAATTGGCCAGTGATCGCCGAAGATCCACTTTCCTTTCCGGCTGCGATCTCACACGCAGCGCTCTTCTTGGCATCCCCGGCTATCCGCAAAAATTTGAGCCCCGAAACTGCCGTGATTATTGGCCGTACAACTCTTTCGCGTTCGGTAAATGCACTGATTAGTTCGGCTAAGTCGCAGATTGTGATTGATCCTCGCATGGCAACGGTAGATTCCTACCGAGTTGCTGATCAGCGTTTTATCGCAGCCCCGGTAGTGGTTTCTAAGCCAGCTGATTTGGAATGGCACGAACAGTGGCGCAAGTTAAGTCAGCGCACCGCAAAATTAGTTTCTGAAATCTCTAATTGGTCAGAAAGCGCGTTAGCGCGTGAGTTAGCCAGGCAATTAGCTGGCGCAGTCTTCATTGCTTCCTCAAGACCTATTCGCGATTTAGAAAGTTTTGCTAGCCCACGTACCGGAATCGAAACCTTTGCTAATCGTGGCTTAGCTGGCATCGATGGAAACATTTCAACTGCCCTAGGCATCGCGACTGCGCGCCAGAGTGCGACTGCAATTATCGGCGACTTAGCTTTCTTACATGACTTAACCGGTTTAGTTGGTGCTACTTCAGCCAACTTACGCATCATCGCAATTAATAATGATGGTGGCGGAATTTTCTCAACGCTGCCACAAGCAAACGTGGCTGGATTTGAAACTGTATTCGGAACCCCCCATGGTTTAGATCTAGCAAAAATTTCAGAAGGGCTTGGAATTAAAGCAAAAAATATTTCGTCATTTGCTGAGTTAACTTCTGAACTAGCAAAACCGATTTCCGGAATTTGCGTTTTGGTTTGCCAGATGCCTAACCGCGAGGAAAACGCAGCACAACTAAAATCTTTGGTTGCTAAGTTAGAATCAATTTAGGGCACTGCGCATTGGGGCAAATTTAGCTTCGCTTTCAGCTAACTCTTTAGCTGGCAATGAGCCATTTACAATTCCGCAACCAGCAAATATTCGAATCTCGCGCCCTGAAATTTGACCACAGCGCAACGCGATACCTAACTCGCCATCACCTGAAGCATCTATCCAACCCACTGGACCGGCGTATCGACCCCGATTTATACCCTCATTAGCGGTAATCAACTCAAGCGCTTTATTAGTTGGGGTACCGCAAACAGCAGCAGAAGGATGTAATTTCTCAAGTAGCGAGAAGCTATCAACTTGCTTAGTTGTTTCAACCAAAGCACCAGTTACATCGGTAGCTAAATGCATGACATTAGTTAAGTGCAGAACAAATGGTGATTCGGGAACGTTAGTTGATGAGCAAAATGGTTCGAGCGCATCAGCAACTGAGCGCACCGCGTAATTATGTTCTTCCAGATCTTTCGAAGAGCGAGCCAAGGACCCAGCTAACGCAAGATCGCGTTCATCGTCGCCAGTCTTACTAATCGTGCCAGCTAAGACACGCGATGTGACCATGCCTTTGCTTAAACGAAGTAATAGTTCGGGTGTTGCGCCAACTAAGCCCTCGATTGCGAAGTTCCAAGTAGATGGATATTCACTCGCTAAGTTGCGCAAAACATTTCTTGCATCAATGTCACTATCTGCTTTTGCGCTTTGATCACGCGCTAACACAACTTTATCTACATTGCCACTTTGGATTTCGCGAACCAAATTAGTTACTTGGTTTTCCCAATCACTTTTACTAATTGGTTCATCCTGCCAAGTTAACTTAGCTGAATTAGAAATAGTTTTTTCGGTGGGCAAGATAGGTTGAGCAACGTCGCCGATCCAAGTCAACCAAGACTTTCCATTACGTTGGCCAACAACTACTTTAGGAATGATTAAAACTGATTCTTCAGAATCTGAAAATGAAAAAGAGGTAAAGAGAATTGGCCCGGTACCACTTACGTGCACTGCATCGGCTACTGAGAAAGTCTCAACTTGGTTGTGCCACCACGCGCGCGCATCATTAAATCTATTTGGACCACTGACTGTGGTGCTGGCATGAACACCCCAACCAATCAAACCGTCGCCACCGCGCACCCAGGCAATCGGGGCATCAGTTGGCAGTAGATCCAAAAGCGGCAAGTGCTCACCAAGGCGGACAGTATTGATTGAGATCATCGCAACGCCCTTTCCGGGTATAAAAAGTTAAAGCAACTCGCACTTGAAGTTGTAGCCGAGCCTACCTTCAGAGAGAATGCACCTATGTCGCGCGCCAACCTAAATAAAGACCCCGATGAAGTAGCGGCGATGTTCGACGGCGTTGCTAAACGGTATGACCTAGTTAATGATCTGCTCAGTTTGGGTCGCACTAAAGCTTGGCGCCGCTCAACGACAGCGATCATCGCGCCACAGGCCGGTATGAAGATTCTTGATCTGGCCGCCGGAACTGGTTCATCCTCTGAACCGCTGGCCGCCGCCGGTGCCGATGTGATACCAGCTGATTTCTCTGAAGGAATGTTGGCCGCTGGCCGCAAAGCTCGTCCGCACCTGCCATTTACTAAGGCCGATGCCTTAAATCTGCCCTTCAAAGATGGCGAATTCGACCTGGTAACCATCTCTTTTGGCCTGCGAAATACCAATGATTTCGACCTGGCTCTTCGCGAAATGCTAAGAGTCACCAAGAGCGGGGGCCGAATCGTGATCTGCGAATTTAGCGCTCCAGTTTGGCGTCCGTTTCGTACCATTTATACCAATTATCTGATGCGTGCCCTGCCCTTTATTGCTCGCAAAACTTCCTCAAATCCCGATGCCTACATCTATCTGGCCGAATCGATTAGGGCATGGCCAAATCAAGCTGCATTGGCTGAACATATTGAGAAGGCTGGTTGGCAGAACATCGGTTGGCAGAATTTAACTGGTGGGGTTGTTGCAGTTCACAGCGCTGTGGCGCCATAGCGGTCATGACCATCGATAACCCGAGATTAGGATTGCGCACGTGACTGGAACAAGTAATCCATATATCCCAATTCTGGTAATTGGGGCTATCGGCCTCGGGTTCGCCATCTTCTCAGTCGGCATCTCACTAGTTACTGGTCCAGCTCGCTATAACCGAGCCAAAGCCGATGCTTATGAATGCGGAATCGAACCTTCACCACAAGCCGCCGAAGGTGGTCGTTTTCCGGTCAAATATTTCTTAACCGCAATGCTCTTTATTATTTTTGATATTGAAATCGTTTTCCTTTATCCATGGGCAGTGAGTTTCGATCAACTGGGCGTCTTTGGTTTAGCTGAAATGGGAATCTTTATCGCAACTGTTTCTGTGGCTTTTGCCTATGTCTGGCGCCGTGGTGGATTGGAATGGGATTAATTTAAATGGGTCTAGAAGAGAAATTACCAAGCGGGTTTTTATTAACTTCAGTTGAAAAACTTGCCGGCTACATGCGCAAGAACTCACTCTGGCCAGCAACTTTTGGGTTGGCCTGTTGTGCAATTGAAATGATGGCAGCAGGTGCAGGACGTTACGACTTAGCTCGTTTCGGCATGGAAGTTTTCCGCGCATCGCCACGTCAAGCAGATTTAATGATCGTTGCTGGTCGCGTCTCAAACAAGATGGCACCAGTTCTTCGCCAGATTTATGATCAAATGGCAGCGCCAAAGTGGGTTATCGCAATGGGTGCGTGTGCATCTTCCGGCGGAATGTTTAACAATTATGCAATTGTGCAAGGTGTTGATCACGTAGTACCAGTTGATATTTATTTGCCTGGCTGTCCACCACGGCCAGAAATGTTGATGGATGCAATTCTTAAACTGCACGATCAAATTTATGTTGAAAAACTTGGTCCAAACCGTGAACTAGTTATTAAAAACGTTGAAGCCGCAGCTCTTGCCGCTCTTCCAACCCATCAAATGAAGGGGTTGTTAGCGTAATGAGTAATGACGAGCGCGGTTCCTTTGGAATTCACGGGACCGGCGATACTTCAGGTTATGGCGGATTAGTTCGTAACCAAGTTTCGCCAGGTTCTACCGAACGCCCATTTGGTGGCTATTTTGATCAAGTAACCGATGATTTAGAGCGTGCTTATCCTGACTTTGCTGATGCAATTGAACGCATAGTTGTTGACCGCGGCGAACTAACACTTCACATCAAACGCGAACGTTTAGTTGAAGTCGCACTTATTTTGCGCGATCGCCTTAAGTTTGAAAACTGTTTAGGTGTTAGCGGAGTCCATTACCCAGCCGATACCAATCGCGAACTTCATGCTGTTTATCCATTGCTTTCAATGACAAACAATCAACGTATTCGCCTTGAAGTTAGCGTTGCTGATTCAGATCCACATATTCCTTCATTGGTCGAAGTTTGGGCAGGCAATAACTGGAATGAACGCGAAACTTTTGACATGTTCGGAATTATTTTCGATGGTCACCCAGGCTTGACTCGCATCTTGATGCCAGATGATTGGCAAGGGCACCCGCAACGTAAAGATTATGCACTCGGTGGAATTCCAGTTGAGTACAAAGGTGCAACAACACCACCACCTAACGAACGTAGGTCATACAAGTGAGCACATACGTAGATCCATACGCATCCTCTCGCGAAACTACCGAAGGAACTGTTTTCTCAGTTACTGGTGGCGATTGGGATTCGTTAGTTACTGAAATTGGTCAAGCGAAAGAGGAGCGCGTTGTTGTAAACATGGGTCCTCAGCACCCATCAACTCACGGTGTGCTTCGCTTAGTTCTAGAACTTGAAGGCGAAACTGTTACTGAAGTTCGTTGCGGAATCGGATACCTACATACCGGTATTGAAAAGAACACCGAATATCGCAGCTGGACCCAAGGCGTTACTTTCGTAACACGTATGGATTATTTGTCACCAATTTTCAATGAAACTGCTTACTGTTTAGGAGTTGAAAAACTTCTAGGTATCGAAGCTCCAGAGCGCGCAAACCAAATTCGCGTCATGATGATGGAGTTCAATCGCATCTCATCTCACATGGTTGCCCTCGGTACCGGTGCCCTCGAACTTGGCGCTCTTTCACCGATGATTTTCTGCTTCCGCGAGCGCGAGCGAGTGCTAGATATCTTCGAATTAGTTTCAGGTTTACGCATGAATATGGCCTATGTGCGCCCAGGTGGGGTTGCCCAGGATCTACCCAAGGGTGCTGTTGCCAAGATTCGCGAGACCGTTGCTGAACTTCGCAAAAACTTTAAAGATAACGAAAAACTGCTAGTTGGTAACTCAATCTGGATGAAACGCACCGAAGGTATTGGTTATTTAGATCTAGCTGGTGCCACAACTCTTGGTATTACCGGGCCAGTTCTTCGTTCAACTGGTTTACCTTGGGATCTACGAAAGATGTCGCCTTATTGTGGTTACGAGCAATACGACTTCGATGTTGTAACTTCTGATACTTGCGATGTTTATGGCCGTTTCTTGATTCGCATTGCTGAACTTGAACAATCACTTCGTATCATTGAACAAGCTTGTGACAAGTTAGAAAAATCTGAAGGCCAGCCAGTAATGGTTGCTGATAAGAAAATTGCTTGGCCATCACAACTCGCAGTTGGCAATGATGGAATGGGTAATTCACTTGATCACATTCGCGAAATCATGGGCGAATCAATGGAAGCTTTGATCCACCACTTCAAGTTAGTTACTGAAGGTTTCCAAGTTCCAGCTGGCCAAGTTTATGTAGCTGTCGAATCACCTCGAGGTGAACTTGGTGTGCACTTAGTTTCCGATGGTGGCACTCGTCCATACCGGGTTCACTTCCGCGAACCATCATTTAATAATCTTCAATCAACTTCTGCGATGTGCGAAGGCAGCATGGTTGCCGACATTATTGGCGCAGTAGCATCGATTGATCCAGTAATGGGTGGAGTTGATCGCTAATGGCATATACCGATGATCAGTTAGCCGTTATGGAAGCCATTATTGCGCGCTACCCACGTAAGCGTTCGGCGATCATGCCTTTACTTCATTACAGCCAATCAATTACTGGCTACATAAATAATGAAGGCATCGAAATTATTTCTGAGTTGTTAGAGCTAGAAAATGCTGAGGTAACAGCGGTTTCAACTTTCTACACTCAATACAAGAATCAGCCAGTGGGCGAGTACCACGTTGGAGTTTGCACCAACACCTTGTGTGCCGTGATGGGCGGAGACGCTATATTCGCGGGCTTGAAAGAGCATTTAGGCATCGAAAACGATGGCGTTACAGCAGATGGAAAAGTTTCACTCGAGCACATTGAATGCAATGCTGCTTGTGATTACGCACCCGTAGTTATGGCTAACTGGGAATTCTACGATAACCAAACTGTGCAGTCTTCAAAAGATTTAGTTGATTCAATGCGCACCGGAAATCCAAAGCCACCTACTCGCGGACCAAACAAATTAGTTACCTGGAAAGAAGCATCGGCAGTTTTAGCTGGCGTAAATGATGGTTTAGCAAATGAAGGTGTTCAAGCTGGTGAGCCAACGTTGCTCGGCTTAAAGCTAAGCAAGGAAGGTAAGTAATGACAAAACTTGCGCCCGTACTTTCGGCACACTGGGATGAAAAAGATTCATTTACCATTGAAGCTTATAAGCGTCATGGTGGATACACCGCTTCTGCAAAAGCGCTTGCGATGGATCCTGATGCGGTAATTCAACTTGTAAAAGATTCTGGTTTACGTGGTCGCGGTGGTGCTGGTTTTCCTACCGGCATGAAGTGGGGCTTTATTCCACAAGGTGATAACAAAGACCACTACCTAGTTGTAAATGCGGACGAATCAGAACCAGGTACTTGTAAAGATACGCCGCTATTAATGGCTAACCCACACGTACTTATTGAAGGCTGCATAATTGCGGCCCACGCAATCCGCGCAAAGCACGCATTTATTTATATTCGTGGCGAAGTAACTCACGTAGTTCGCCGAATGAACCAAGCAATTGAAGATGCTTACGCAGCTGGTTACTTAGGTAATGGCGTCGAGTTAGTTCTACATGTTGGCGCAGGTGCTTATATTTGTGGCGAAGAAACGGCGCTCCTTGATTCACTTGAAGGTTTCCGTGGTCAACCACGTTTACGCCCACCTTTCCCAGCAATTGCTGGTTTGTATGCACGCCCAACTGTTGTAAATAACGTCGAATCGATCGCCTCAGTTCCGGCAATTGTTGCGAATGGCGCTGAGTGGTATCAATCAATGGGTACTGAAAAGAGCAAAGGAACCACGCTTTATTCACTCTCTGGCCACGTAGTAAACCCAGGACAATTCGAAGCACCGCTTGGAATCACATTGCGCGAGATTCTGGAACTATCTGGCGGAATACGTAAAGGTCACAAGCTCAAGTTCTGGACTCCAGGTGGATCATCTACTCCACTATTTACTGATCAACATCTCGATGTGCCACTTGATTACGAAGGTGTAGCCGGTGCGGGTTCAATGCTCGGCACTAAAGCACTTCAAATTTTTGATGAAACTACTTGTGTAGTTCGCGCTGTATTGCGTTGGACTGAGTTCTATAAGCATGAGTCTTGCGGAAAGTGCACCCCTTGTCGCGAAGGCACTTGGTGGTTAGTACAAATTCTGCGCGATCTTGAAGATGGTAAGGGCTCTGAAGCAGATCTAGCGAAGTTGTTAGATCTCTGCGACAACATCATGGGGCGTTCTTTCTGCGCACTTGGCGATGGTGCAACTAGCCCGATTACTTCTTCAATTAAATATTTCCGTGACGAGTACATCGCACACGTAACAAATGGCGCTTGCCCATTTGATCCAATTGCCAGCACGCTATTTGAAGGAGCTGATGCATAGTGACTCCAGATACCGATGTAATCGTTGAACAAATCACATTAGTCATTGATGGCTTTGAAGTAACCGTTCCTAAAGGCACCTTAGTAATTCGCGCTGCTGAAAAACTAGGCATTCAGATTCCACGTTTCTGCGATCACCCATTGCTTGATCCAGTTGGTGCTTGTCGTCAATGTTTAGTCGATATTGAAATTAATGGCCGCGCATTTCCAAAGCCACAAGCTTCATGCACAATCCCAGTTGAACCAGGCATGATTGTTAAAACTCAATTAACTTCACCAGTGGCCGACAAAGCGCAAAAAGGTGTCATGGAGCTATTGCTCGCTAACCACCCGCTTGATTGCCCAGTCTGCGATAAGGGTGGCGAGTGCCCACTGCAAAACCAAGCCATGAGCAACGGAAATCCCGAGATGCGCCTAGATGGCGTAAAACGCACCTTTGAGAAGCCAGTTGCGATTTCATCTTCAGTTCTGCTTGATCGCGAACGTTGCGTTCTCTGTGCTCGTTGTACTCGTTTCTCAGATCAAATAGCCAGCGATCCATTTATTACTTTGAACGAACGTGGCGCACTTCAACAAGTTGGCATCTATGAAGAAGATCCATTTAAATCTTATTTCTCTGGCAACACCGTTCAAATTTGCCCAGTAGGTGCACTCACCGGAACTTCATATCGTTTCCGTGCCCGTCCCTTTGATTTAGTTTCAACGCCATCTGCTTGCGAACATTGTGCATCAGGTTGCGATCTTCGTACCGATGTTCGTCGAGGCAAGACGCTACGTCGTTTAGCTGGCGATGATCCTGAAGTTAACGAAGAGTGGAACTGCGACAAGGGTCGCTGGGCATTTAAGTATGTAACTGCAACTGATCGTTTAACTGTGCCACAAGTTCGAAATGAAAATGGTGAACTTGTTACAGCGTCTTGGCCTGAAGCAATTTCTGCTGCCGCTGCCGGATTGAGTCGTGGTGCCGCAGTTCTAGTTGGTGGCCGCGTATCTTATGAAGATGCTTACGGTTACAGCAAGTTTGCTCGCGTAGCACTTGGCACAAATGACATTGATTTCCGCTCTCGTACTTCATCCGATGAAGAACGTGAATTCTTAGCCGCACGCGTTGTTAACAACTCAACAACTTATCGCGATATTGATAAAGCCGATCACGTTCTTCTAGTTGGTTTTGAACCCGAAGAAGAATCCCCAATTGTTTTCCTACGTATCAATAAGCAATTCAAGAAGCGCGCGCTGAAAGTAACTTCTATCGGTAGCAAAGAATCAATTGCCGTTGAAAAGCTAAGCGCTAACTTCATTTGTGTACAGCCTGGCCAAGAAGCGGCCGCAGTTGCTACTCAAGAGCTCACGAATAAGTCAGTAATTTTGGTTGGCGAACGCGCTGCCGAAAGCGCTGGTTTATTGAGCGCTACAGCGGCCTTAGCTGATCGCACTGGCGCAAAGTTGGCTTGGATTCCGCGTCGTGCTGGCGAACGCGGCGCTTTAGCTGCTGGTGCAATTGGCAATTTATTGCCTGGTGGTCGCCCAGTATTTGATGCCGCTGCCCGAGTTGATATCGCATCACTCTGGAACGTTGATTCATTGCCAAGCGAGATTGGCCGTAACGCAGATCAAATAATCGCCGATGTAAATGGCGGAAAAATTTCAGCTCTTTTAGTGGGTGGCGTTGATCCACTTGATGGCCCTAATCCGGCAAGCACAATTGCGGCACTTGAGAAAGCTTTTGTGGTTTCACTAGAAATCGCTAATAGCGAAGTAACTAAGTACGCCGATGTGATCTTGCCGGTTGCCGCAATTACCGAAAAGAGCGGATCATTCCTTAACTGGGAAGGTCGTGCTCGCGAGTTTGAAACTGCCGTTGATTCGCTAAACCGAAGTGATTTGCGAATTCTTTCGATGATTGCTGATGAGCTGGGTCATTCCATTTCACTTGGCACAGTTGCTAATGCCGCAAAAGAAATTGCGACCATCGGAAACTGGGACGGCACACTAGTTGCGACACCAAGTGTTTCAGCAACACCTGCACATTCGATATCTGGCGACCAAGCTGTTCTTACTTCTTGGCGTCGCTTACTTGATCTCGGAACTCTGCAAAAGGGTGAAGAAAACTTAGCTGGTACAGCTCGTCAAACAGTTGCCGTGATTTCACCCAAGCGCGCAGCAGCCCTTGGTGTTGTTGATGGCGAATTGTTAAGAATCTCAAATGGCAGCGGCTGGATAATGTTGCCAGTGCTGGTTGAAAATATTCATGACGATGCAGTGTGGGCGCCACGCAATTCTGCCGGTTCACAACTGCTTGCTAATTTAGGGGTCGCGCATAATTCAGTAGTAACGGTGGTGAAAGCATGACAAATGCTCAATTGATCGCAAATGATCCAGGCTGGCTAATTGGCGTAAAAGCCCTATTAGTCTTTGCTTTGTGCGTATTGCTGACCCTCATGTCAGTATGGGGCGAACGTCGCCTGGTTGCCCGCATGCAGCAGCGCCTTGGCCCTAACCGCGTTGGTCCATTTGGCCTTATTCAATCTTTAGCTGATGGCGTTAAGTTGGCGCTCAAGGAAGATTTGATTCCGGCTGCTGCCGATAAGATCGTTTTCATCGTTGCGCCAATTATCAGCGTAACTACTTGCTTTATGTCATTTGCCGTAATTCCTTTCTCTGGCCCAGTTAACTTGTTTGGAAAAGAAACTGCGATGCAGTTGACTGATATTCCGGTGGGCGTTCTATACGTTTTGGCGATCGCTTCAATCGGTGTTTATGGCATCGTGTTAGCGGGCTGGTCTTCTGGTTCTACTTATCCGCTACTCGGTGGACTTCGTTCAAGTGCTCAAGTTATTTCATACGAAATTGCGATGGGTCTTTCACTAGTTGCGGTATTTATCTATGCCGGATCAATGTCTACTTCAGAAATTGTCGCAGCACAGCAACAGTGGTGGTACGCAGTCGTTCTATTCCCATCCTTCGTTATCTACGCAATCTCAATGGTGGGCGAAACAAACCGTGCACCATTTGACTTAGCTGAAGCTGAAGGCGAATTAGTTGGTGGATTCCACACTGAATATTCATCACTTAAATTCGCACTCTTCTTCTTAGCTGAGTATGTAAACATCATCGCAGTTTCAGCACTCGCCACTACCTTGTTCTTGGGTGGCTACAAAGCCCCTCCAGGTCTTGGCTTCACAGAAGCGTGGCTTGGTGGCTGGTTCACGATGGTCTGGTTCTTTGCCAAGGTAATTCTTTTCTTCTTTGTTTTTGTCTGGTTGCGTGGCACTTTGCCTCGTATGCGTTACGACCAGTTCATGCAGTTTGGCTGGAAAGTCTTAATTCCAGTCTCGTTGGCCTGGATCATGATCGTGGCCACATTGCGCGTTCTATCGCTAAATGGCGCTCCAAGAACAGCCACAGTGGCCTTTGCTAGCGGAGTAGTTCTTCTTGTCATGTTGGTTAATTTTGGTTTCGAAAACGCCAAGAATAAGAAGAAGAACACACCCGTTGCCGAGGTATCTGAACCAGAATTCGCAGTCCCACAACTGCCGATCAAGGTGTCAACTATCAATGTTTCAACGGGAAAGAGAGGAGATCAGTAATGTCTGAGCAAATCGAACCAATGAATAAAAAAGAGATCTCCGTTAACGATGTTGAATTCGCGCAGATTGAACAGACGGGTCCCAAAAGTCTATTCAGTCAGATGCAAGGTTTTTGGGTTACTTTCGCAACGATGTTTAAGAAAGTAAACACAGTTAGCTATCCAGAAGTTAAAGAACCAACGGCAGAGCGTTTCCATGGCCGCCATCAACTTAACCGTTATGACGATGGCTTAGAAAAGTGCATCGGTTGCGAACTGTGTGCTTGGGCATGCCCAGCTGATGCGATTTATGTTGAAGGCGCAGCTAACACTGATGAACACCGCATGTCTCCAGGAGAGCGCTATGGTCGGGTTTATCAGATCAATTACTTGCGTTGTATTTTCTGTGGTCTTTGTATCGAAGCTTGTCCAACTCGTGCGCTAACTATGACAAATGAATACGAGTTAGCTGACGAAACACGTGCAAAGCTAATTTTTGAAAAAGATGATTTATTAGCACCACTTCGCGCTGGAATGTTGATGCCTCCGCATCCAATGTATCCAAACACGACTGATACTAATTACTACAAGAACGAGATCAAGAGTTCGCATCCGTCACAGGAGGTTAACAATTGATTTATCAAGCACTTGAATTAGGTCAGACCGCAAATCCTGAAGCGCTGATGTTTTACATTTTGGCACCCTTAGCCGTTGCTGCCGCAATTGGCATGTTGACGGTTAAAAAAGCGGTGCACTCGGCAATTTTGTTGGCCTGGGTAATGGTCACATTAGCCATCTTCTACATCGCCCAAGACGCTGCCTTCCTAGGTATTGTTCAGATCGTTGTTTATACCGGCGCTGTAATGATGCTATTCCTCTTTATTTTGATGCTAGTTGGTGTTGATTCATCTGAGTCGTTAACTGAAACCATCAAGGGTCTGCGCTGGATCGCAATTACGGCATCTGTTGGCTTTGGCGGGCTTTTAATTTCGCTTTTAGGTCGCGCCACTTTAGGTCGTCCAGCGGTTGGTCTAGCAGGTGCGAATGAAGATGGAAATGTTGAAGGTATCGCTCTTCTAATTTTCCGCGACTATGTCTGGCCATTTGAAGTTATCTCGGCACTTCTAATTACTGCGGCCGTCGGTGCCATGGTTTTGGCGCATCACGAACGAACCGTAAAGCGCGTTACTCAACGCGAACAGTCACAAGCTCGTTTCCGTTCTGGTTCGTTGGCAGCTGCGGCTGGCTTACCTGGCCCTGGTGTATTCGCATTACACAATGCCGTAGATGTGCCGGCGTTATTGCCAGATGGAACTCCAGCACCAACTTCAATTTCAGCTACTTTGAAAGCACGTGGCGACATGTTGGATTCATCGCAGTATCAGTTAGATAAAAATGACAATGCTGCGGAGGATAAGTAATGAATCCCGCTAATTATTTATATTTATCGGCCCTACTTTTCACAATTGGTGCGGTGGGTGTAGTTATTCGTCGTAACGCGATTGTGGTGTTCATGTGCATTGAGTTAATGCTTAATGCCGCCAACTTATCTTTTGTAACTTTCTCTCGCATCAACGGCAATTTAGATGGTCAAGTTGTAGCTTTCTTCACCATGGTTGTTGCAGCTTGCGAAGTTGTAGTTGGCCTTGCAATTATTGTGACCATCTACCGTTCCCGTCGATCAGCATCAGTAGATGATGCCAACCTGTTGAAGCGATAACGCCCATGACTTCAAACTTAATCGTTTATCTAATCGCAATTCCTTTGTTTAGCTCTGCCTTATTGCTGCTCGCTGGCCGTAAAGCCAATAAATGGGGCCATTTGCTAGGCACTTTGGCCTCGGTTAGCTCTTTTGGCGTCGGTGCTTATCTATTCACTCAGATGTTGGCGCAACCAGCCGAAGAACGCGCGATGACTCAGAAGTTATTCACTTGGATCAACGTTGGCTCATTTAACGTTGATGCTTCACTCTTACTTGATCAACTTTCAATCTGTTTCGTTCTACTAATTACTGGCGTAGGCACTTTGATCCATATTTATTCAATCTCGTACATGTCACACGATTTAGATCGCCGCCGCTTCTTTGCCTACCTAAACCTCTTTATTGCTTCAATGTTGCTGCTAGTACTTGGCGACTCATACTTGAATCTTTATGTAGGTTGGGAAGGCGTTGGTTTAGCTTCCTATCTTTTGATTGGTTTCTGGAATCAAAAACCAACTTACGCAACTGCTGCGAAGAAAGCTTTTGTAATGAACCGCGTTGGTGACTTGGGTCTTTCACTTGCGATCATGATCGCCTTTGCCTCGATGGGCACAGTTTCATTCGCTGGCATCGAAGAAGCAGCACCCAAGGCATCAACGACAACTTTGACTGCAATTGGCATTATGTTGCTGATTGCAGCCGCAGGTAAATCTGCGCAGTTCCCGCTGCAGGCTTGGTTAGGCGATGCGATGGCTGGCCCAACTCCGGTATCTGCTCTTATCCACGCAGCAACCATGGTTACAGCAGGCGTCTATTTGATTACTCGCTCAAACTTTATTTTCGATGCAGCCCCGACTGCTCAACTATTAGTTGTAATCGTTGGCGCAATTACACTGTTATTCGGTGCCGTTATCGGTACTGCCAAAGATGACATCAAGAAAGCGCTTGCAGCTTCAACCATGTCGCAGATCGGATACATGACTTTGGCTGCTGGCCTCGGCCCAGCTGGTTATGCCTTCGCGATCATGCACTTGTTAACTCACGGATTCTTCAAGGCTGGCATGTTCCTTGGTGCTGGTTCAGTTATGCATGGCATGAATGATGAAGTAAATATGCGTAAATATGGCGCTTTGCGTAAGTTCATGCCGATTACCTTTATTACATTTGGTCTTGGCTACTTAGCGATTATTGGTGTCCCACCATTTGCGGGTTTCTATTCCAAGGACATGATTATTGAAACGGCGCTAAATGCTGGCGGAGTAAAGGGGATTCTCCTTGGCTCGATCACGCTCTTCGGCGCCGGACTTACCGCTTTCTATATGACTCGCGTAATGATTCTTACTTTCACCGGCACAAAACGTTGGGATGACGATGCGCATCCACATGAATCACCAATTTTAATGTGGCTGCCAATGGCGGTTTTGGCAATTGGTTCAGTTGTATCAGGCTACCTATTCACTCGTGGCGATGCTTTAGTTCATTGGTTAGAACCAGTTGTGGCAGCACATGAACATGGTGAACATACTTATCTACTTCCACCAATCGTAGTTTCCGGTCTTGCGCTAACTATGGTTTTGATTGGCGTATCAATTGCGGTCATGATGTATGTGCGTCGCCCAGTTCAAAATGTGGCACCAGAAAATGTTTCGCCATTTACTCGTATCGTTCGGCAAGACTTGCTACAGGATGCGGCTAACGAAGCGCTCTTTATGCGTCCTGGCCAAGCACTCACAAGCACCTTGGTTGCAGTCGATGAGAAAGTTATTGATGGCGCAGTCCATGGTGTTGGCGCAATGGCAATTGGTTCTGGCGCCGGGCTACGAAAGAGCCAAACCGGTTATGTCCGCAGTTATTCGGCGCTGATTCTGGTTGGCGCCGCCGCAATCGTGCTTGGAATCTGGGTGATTACACAATGACCATCAATTGGATTTCGCTGACAGCACTGCTGCCACTAATTGGCGCAGTTTTGCTAGCAACTTTGCCTAAGAGCGCTGAACTGCGAGCTAAGCAATTCGCTTTCGGAACCACCTTAGTAACTGCAGCATCAGCAATTGCGATGGCCGTTCAATTCCAGCGCGATAACACTGATTTACAGTTCGTTGAGGTCCGCAGCTGGATTCCTTCATTTGGAATTAATTACGCGGTAGGTATTGATGGAATCGCTCTGGTGCTGATTTTGATGTCAGTTATTTTGGCGCCAATTGTGATTTTGGCGGGTTGGAATGAAGCTCAAGGTGGCCGCTGGAGTGTGAAGACCTTCTACATTCTGATTCTGGTTCTAGAGACCATGATGATCGGCGTCTTTAGCGCCACTGATGTATTCCTCTTCTATGTAATTTTCGAAGCGATGTTAGTACCGGTTTATTTCCTAATCGGGGGATACGGCACTGGCGAGCGTTCAGCAGCTGCGGTTAAGTTCTTGCTATACAGCTTATTTGGTGGCCTATTGATGCTGGCATCAATCATCGCTCTCTATGTAATGTCTGGCGATCAAGGCGGTCATACTTTTGATCTAGCCAAACTTTCAAATCTCGAGATGAGTTCAACAACGCAGAACTTCTTATTCCTGGGATTCTTTATCGCATTTGCAATCAAAGCACCGCTATGGCCATTCCATACTTGGTTGCCAGATGCAGCTTCATCTGCAACTCCTGGTACTTCAGTGCTGTTGCTCGGAGTTCTCGATAAAGTTGGAACCTTCGGAATGATTCGTTACTGCTTGACTCTTTTCCCAGAGGCCAGCAAAACTTTCACGCCAGTAATTATTGTGCTGGCGGTCATCTCAATTATTTACGGTGCAATCTTGGCGATCGGTCAAAAAGATTTAAAGCGCTTGATCGCATTCACCTCGATCTCGCACTTCGGTTTCATCACAATGGGAATCTTTGCGATGACCTCGCAGAGCCAATCAGGTGCGACGCTATATATGTTCAACCACGGCTTCTCGACTGCAGCGCTATTTATTGTCGGTGGCTGGATGATTGCTCGTCGCGGCTCATCAACAATCTCTGATTTCGGCGGGTTACAACGAATAACTCCAGTTATGGCTTGGTGCTTCTTCTTGGCTGGCATGTCTAGCCTGGCGCTACCTGGCCTATCTAGTTTCGTGAGCGAATTCCTGGTGCTAGTCGGCACTTATACGCGCTATCCCGTAGCTGCGATCATTGCGACAGTTGGCATCATCTTGGCTGCGCTCTATATCTTGATTCCGGTACAGAAGGCACTTCATGGCCCCACCACACCAGGTAATGAGAACTTAACTGATTTGAATCTGCGCGAAAAGATTGCAATTGCGCCAGTTCTGGCTGCGATCATCGCACTTGGTTTCTATCCAGCTCCACTGCTAAACGTGATCAATCCGGCAGCTATTCAGGTAAATACACAATTAGGTTTCACCGATTCAGTACCGACAGTTGAGGGTAAATAATATGGACTTTAACTCACCAACACTTGAGTACTCATTGCTTGCGCCAATTTTAATAATTTTGGCTGGCGCACTTATTGGCGTCCTAGTCGAAGCTTTTGTCGGCAAAAAACGTCGACCAGTTGTTCAGTTAGGCATCGCACTTGCGGCCCTAGTTTTAGCTTTAATTCAAGTTATTAGAATTCGCGAATTATCTTCGACCACGGCTGCCATGGGTTCAGTTGTAATTGACGGCCCAGGTTTATTGTTTCAAGGTGCGATCCTAATGATTGCAATTATCTCGATTTTCTTGATTGCAGATCAAGATAACTTTACTTCTAGTGCATCTGCGCTACCGGGTTCAGAAGAAGAGCGTCAGGCAACTCAAAGTGGCACCGTCTTAACTGAGATTTATCCGCTTACTTTATTTGCCGTTTCGGGCATGTTGCTCTTTCCGGTAGCTAGTGACTTGATCACTCTGTTTGTAGCGCTTGAAGTTCTTTCATTGCCACTTTATTTGATGGCTGGCTTATCGCGCCATCGTCGCTTAGCTTCACAAGAAGCAGCCCTTAAGTACTTCTTGCTAGGTGCTTTCTCCTCTGCTTTCTTCCTCTTTGGCGCGGCTTATCTATATGGCTATGCCGGCACTGTGAGCTTTGCCGGAATTCACGCAGCCGTAGTTGGTGGCACCGGAAATGATGTAATTCTCTTGCTAGGCATAGCTTTTGTGTCGATTGGCCTACTCTTTAAAGTTGGCGCAGTGCCTTTCCATGCTTGGTCACCAGATGTTTACCAAGGTGCGCCAACTCCAATAACCGGATTCATGGCAGCCGCAACCAAGATCGCCGCATTCGGTGCGATGTTGCGTCTGTTTTATTCTGTCTTAGGTGAAGCGCAGTGGCAATGGCGACCATTCTTTATGGTTATTGCAATTATCACCATGATCTTTGGCTCACTAGTAGCAATTTCACAACGCGACGTAAAGCGTATGTTGGCTTATTCTTCAATCGCTCATGCTGGTTTCTTACTAACCGGTGTTATTGCACTAAACAGAGCTGGTCTCGAAGCTTCAATCTATTATTTACTCGCTTATGGTGTTGCAACAGTTGGCGCTTTCGGAATCGTAACTTTGGTGCGCGACTCAAGTGGTGAAGTCAGCGATTTAAATCGTTGGGCTGGCCTCGGAAAGCGCTCACCTTGGGTGGCATCAGCTTTCGCCTTCTTCTTACTTGCTTTCGCCGGAATTCCATTAACTTCAGGATTTATCGGAAAGTTTGCGATCTTCTCAGCTGCATATGAAAGCGGCGCGACAGCAGTAGTTATCGTCGGCGTGCTTTCAAGTGCAATCGCTGCCTTCTTCTACATTCGAGTAATCGTTCTGATGTTCTTCACTGATGCAACCGAAGACGGCACCAGCGTAGTTATTCCATCAATCCTCACCCGACTAACTATCTTCATCTCATTAGTCATCACAGTGGCCTTGGGCGTCTTCCCGGCACCTCTTCTTGATTTCATTAAGCCACTCGCAATCTTTATTCGCTAATGGTCACTCTCGGGATTCCGAATCTCTCAAATGAACTTGAGGTTGCTCTTTCTGCTGGCATGATTGAAGTAGAAGATCTATTACGAAGTCAGATTGAAGGAAACTATCCGCTCGTAGTTGAGACCAGTCGTCACCTAGTGACAGCTGGCGGCAAACGTTTGCGGCCACTTTTAACGCTGATAACTTCACATTTTGGTGATCCGCATAAGCGCGGAATTCTTGAAGCCGCCGTTGTTTGCGAATTAACCCACTTGGCAACGCTTTATCACGATGATGTTATGGACGAAGCCCCACTTCGGCGCGGAGTTGAAAGCGCTAATAATCGCTGGGGAAATACCATCGCAATTCTTACCGGTGATTACCTATTCGCTAAAGCATCTGATCTCTTAGCTGATTTAGGCCCAGAAGCAGTTCGTTTACAGTCTCGCACATTTGAGCGCTTGGTCATTGGTCAAATTATGGAAACCCAGGGACCACAAAAAGGTGAAGATCCATTAGCGCATTATCTACAGGTGGTCGCTGATAAGACTGGTTCTTTGATTGCCACCTCTGCCCGATTTGGAGCAATGACCTCTGGCGCTTCAAATGAAGTGATTGAGACCGTTACTAGCTTTGGCGAAAAAATAGGCGTTGCTTTCCAGTTAGCTGATGACGTTATTGATATTACGAGTGATTCCAAAGAGTCAGGTAAAACACCTGGTACTGATTTACTCGAAGGTGTACCAACACTAGTAACTCTAAATGTTATGAAATCAACCGATAAGGCAGATCGTGATTTACAGAAGCTGCTTTCTAAGCCAATTGCCGATAAGAAAGTTGTCGCGCAAGTACTAAAAGAATTGCGCAACCATAAAGCGCTAGATCAATCACGTTTACAGTTGATGCAAGTTGCTCGTGATGCTCGCGCCGCACTCGGCCCATTGCCCGTCAATGATGCAACAGGTGCGCTATTTTCGCTATGCGACGCGGTTGTCGACCGTACGGCTTGATCTAACTAGATCTGTCGCCAGAACAACTAACGCCACCCAAATAATTAGGAACCCAGCCCAACGCGCTGTGGGCATATCTTCGTGACGCACCCAAACTCCAATTGAGAACTGCAGGGTTGGCGTAATGAACTGCAACAAACCAATTATTGTGTAGGGCAAGCGATTGCCGGCACCATTGAAAAGCAGCAGTGGTATCGCAGTAACTACGCCAGAGCCGATTAGAAGTAACGTTAAACCAGGGCTCGCGGTGAAGTGCCCATTGCCTTGAGTGCCGATCCAGGCCAGATAAGCCAGGTAAAAAGGGGCTGCTATAGCTGTTTCAATACCTAAGCCTTCGAGTGCGCCAAGGCCTAACTGCTTCTTAACAAATCCATAAGTTCCCCATGACAGGGCAAGAGCTAATGCCACCCAGGGCAGACGACCGTAATCAATCGTCAAAACCAAAACACCTAGTGCGGCAATTGAAACTGAGGCCCATTGAAGTTTGCGCATCTTCTCTTTTAGCAAGATGACACCAATTGCGATCATGATGATCGGATTGATGTAGTAACCAAGAGATGCTTCAACTACATGGCCATTATTTGTTGCCCAGATATAAACTATCCAGTTAACCGAAATCAACACAGAAGCGGCAAAGAGTTTTAAGAAGACTTTTGGTCGACGCATTGTCGCCATGGCTGGCTTTATTGCCTTAGTTATTGTTAACGCAATTACGCAAAATGCTAACGACCAAACTGCCCGGTGCCCAACTATCTCAAATGCACCTGCCGGTTCAAGTAGCGGCCAATATAGAGGGAATAATCCCCAAAGCACATAAGCCGATACTCCGAAGACTAGGCCGGTCTTGTTATCTTTCAATTAGCGGAAATTCGTAAATTGAACTGCAAACTCAAAGCCACCATTTTTAACAAGTTCCATGGTCTCTTGCAGATCATCGCGACTCTTTGAAGTTGCTCGTAATTCATCGCCTTGAATCTGAGTCTTAACTGACTTAGGACCCTCATCGCGAATCAACTTAGCAATCTTTTTTGCATTCTCAGTTGAAATGCCTTCTTTCAGCGGGCAAGCAATCTTGTAAATCTTGCCGCTAAGTTGTGGGGGAGCGGGATCTAAATGCTTTAGCGATACGCCACGCTTAATCATCTTGTCTTTAACTACATCTAATACAGCCTTTGCGCGCTCTTCGGTATCGGCCTCGATTGAGATCTTCTCGCCCTCAAGTTCAATCTTTGAACCAGTGTTCTTAAAGTCAAAGCGGGTATCAATCTCACGGATCGCCTGGTTAATTGCGTTATCGAGTTCCATGCGGTCGATCTTTGAGGTTATGTCGAAACTTGCGTCAGCCATTGTTATGAGCCCTTTCGAAGCAGAATTCAGGCGGTAATTGAGCCTACTTGCCTAAGGTATCCTTTCCCCTCGTAGTATCCATAATTTGCCGCAGTACTTGTTCGACCTTGGCGGGTTGCCCGAGCGGCCAATGGGAGGGGACTGTAAATCCCCCGGCTCTGCCTTCGAAGGTTCAAATCCTTCA
>Ga0208485_1000064_pt1 | contig 33924 bp, 30 predicted proteins | sample LakMenEpi27Jul12_FD_150707 | JGI IMG/M metagenome (GOLD analysis project Ga0208485, IMG submission 150707) | Freshwater microbial communities from Lake Mendota, WI - 17JUL2012 deep hole epilimnion (SPAdes) | ecosystem: Environmental > Aquatic > Freshwater > Lentic | place: Lake Mendota, Madison... | reverse complement strand
GCAATCATCTCGATTTTCGTACTAGCGGTATTCGTTGGTTTTGAAGTCGTATCTAAAGTTTCTTCAACGCTGCATACTCCGCTGATGTCAGGTGCTAACGCGATTCACGGCGTGATTCTCGTAGGCGCAATCATCGTTACCTCTCATAGCGAAACCAATCTTGAACTTGGACTTTCAGTTGCTGCGATTGTTTTGGCGACAATAAACATGATCGGTGGCTTCGTTGTTACCGACCGAATGCTCGAAATGTTTAAAAGTAAGAAGAGCGAAAAGAAGGAGGCTAAATAATGAGCACCTTCGTATATGACTTAATCGGGCTTGCTGCCGGTGTCTGTTTCGTCTTAGCACTTAAAGGTTTATCTTCACCAAAGAGCGCTCGTCGCGGTAACTTAATTGGTGCACTCGGTGCAACCATCGCAACCGTTGTAATTTTCTTTTATGCAGCTCCAGATAAAGATGGAAACGCAACTTCGCTGCCACTTAACAACTTAGGTTGGATTCTTGGCGCTATCGCAGTCGGTACTTTGATCGGTGTCCCTGCGGCTAAAAAAGTTCAGATGACACAGATGCCACAACTCGTCGCACTCTTTAATGGTGTCGGTGGTGGCGCAGCTGCTCTCGTTGCCATCGTTGAGTACTTAAGCCTTGGCACTGGCGCAACCACTGCGGTTGTTATCGCAACTGTATTCACTGTCGTAGTTGGCTGTGTTTCATTCAGCGGCTCGATTATTACCTTCTTAAAGCTGCAAGAGCTGATGACTACTCGCCCAGTAGTTTTCCCTGGTGGCCGCTTTGTAATCGCTGGCACTTTGGTAGCTGTTTTAGGCGTTTCTGGCTGGGTGGTAGTTGCTCTTGGAACCACGCCGCTACTGATTTTGGCTGCTTTATCGCTGCTCTTCGGAATCTTGTTCGTGCTGCCAGTTGGTGGCGCAGATGTGCCAATTGTTATCTCACTGCTAAACGCATTTACTGGTTTAACTGTTGCTGCTAGTGGCTATGTTCTTGATTCAACTATGTTGATCATTGCCGGTACTTTGGTTGGTGCTTCCGGAACAATTCTTACTCGCATGATGGCTGAAGCAATGGGCCGTTCGCTATTTGGAACTTTATTTGGCGCTTTCACTGCCAAGCCACAAGAAGCAAGTGGTGCGGCTGAAGATCGCCCAGTACGTTCGGGTTCACCAGATGATGTGGCGATCTTGCTTAACTATGCGCGTCGTGTTGTAATCGTGCCTGGTTTCGGATTAGCAGTTGCGCAAGCACAACATACAGTTCGCGAATTAGCAGACTTGTTAATTTCAAAGGGAATCGATGTTGCCTACGGAATTCACCCAGTTGCCGGTCGTATGCCGGGACATATGAATGTGTTGCTTGCTGAAGCTAATGTTCCATATGAGCAACTTGCTGAGATGGATGAAGTCAACCCAACTTTTGCGCAGACCGATGTTGCTATCGTGATCGGTGCGAACGATGTGGTTAATCCAGCTGCCGAGACCACACCTGGTTGCCCAATTTATGGAATGCCAATTCTGCAGGTTTCAAATGCCGCCAATGTTATTTTCTTGAAGCGTTCAATGCGTCCAGGATTTGCTGGCATTGAAAACGAATTGCTTTATGATCCTAAGACGATGTTGCTGTTTGGCGATGCGAAAGCTTCGTTGACCAAGGTTGTTAGCGCGCTTAAGGGTCTGTAGAACTTCTGCAGGGTCGACTGAATCCAGCTTCGATCTGGTTACGTCGACTTAAAAGAAAGAGCAAAGTCTCCTTTAACCAATCGCTCACTATCTTCATCAGGTATTCCACGGTAAGTTCTAGAAACATTGCAGCGCTAACGACATTGTTCAAGCGGGCGTGGGTTTAAGGTTCGAGTTGCGAGATAGTTGAATCTTCAACTATCCTTACTTCATAGGCGAATTCATAAGCGCTAAATTGGAGCCGAAATGCCAGCAGTAACCGTTGCCGATATCACCGTACTTCCACGCGTTAAAGCTAACGTCGGTACCCGTGCGCGCACAGTTCGCAGCATCACTACTGCGCCACAAGGTTTCGAGGGCGAAGGTTTTCCAGTTCGCCGTGCATTTGCTGGCGTAGATATCGCATTGCTTGATCCATTTATTCACTTAGATCAAATGGGCGAAGTTGAATATGCACCTGGCGAACCAAAAGGAACCCCATGGCATCCACATCGCGGCTTTGAAACAGTTACTTACATTATTGATGGCATCTTTGATCACTTTGATAACAACGGTGGCGGCGGAACAATTACCGATGGCGATACGCAATGGATGACCGCGGGTGCTGGAATTTTGCATATCGAAACTCCACCTGAATCTTTGGTGATGAGTGGTGGTTTATTCCACGGTTTCCAACTTTGGGTGAATTTACCTGCAGCTAAAAAATGGTCACCACCTGCATATCAAGATTTACGTGCCAGCGAAGTTGCGCTTCTCGCATCCGAAGATGGTGGTGCGCTAATTCGCGTTATTGCTGGCGAACTTGCCGGACATCAAGGACCAGGTTCAACGCAAACTCCAATCACTTTAATTCACGCAACTTTGCAACCAGGTGCTGAAATTCGTTTGCCATGGCGCAAGGATTACAACGCACTTGTTTACACGCTAGCTGGTCATGGTTTTGTGGGCGAAGAATCACGCCCCGTGCAGATGGGTCAACTAACTGTCTTTGGCGAAGGTGACACAATTGTTGTGCGCGCTGCAAATGTGCAGGAATCTCGTGCGCCAGAGATGGAACTATTTATTCTCGGTGGGCAGCCAATCGAGGAACCGGTTGCCTGGATGGGGCCATTCGTTATGAACACCAAGCGCGAAGTTCTGCAGGCATTTGAAGACTTCCAAAAGGGCGTTCTAGGCTCGATTCCGGTGATTGAAAAAGGTCATCGCCCGAATGCGACGCTAAATCGCGGTGGCGAAGGTTCGAAGTTGGGTGGCTCAGGTACGCCAAATTCAACCGGCAAGGCTGCTGACGCTTCCGAGATTATCGATGTTCATGGTGCGCCAACGACTCTGCAAGAAGGTTAATTCTTCGGCCTCAAACGGTGCGTGTAAGTGCATCGATCGCAATGCGCAATGTCCACAATTTCGGGGATTTGTTAAAACTGTGCACAACTAATTTCTTTTGTCGGTGGGTTAATTCAAGATCCACTCATGAGCACAAACGCCGCCCGAATTACAGAGATCTCTGTTGCTCATTCGAACTCAGAATTTGATGCCAAAACTGGCGAGATTTTCGTTACGGGTGATCGTTTCCAAAATACTCACCAGGACAGTGAAACTACGAGTTCGGTCGATCGCTTTCAACACACTTTGGATTCTCGCGCGACAGAGCTACTGAATTCAGTTCCTGGAATCGAAACCTTGACCGCACTCGTAGCGATAGATCCCGAAGATTTAAGCCGCGGAGCTCGGGTTGATTATTTAAGCGCCGTTGAGCGGCAAACTGGCTGGTTACAGGCTCTGATTCAACGGGCAATCGTGGCTGTTGCTGGCTCCGAACCAAGTCAAGCCGATGGAATCTATGAGGGCATTGATGATGCGGAGCGCGAAGATATCTCAGCAGCGCTCCGTATGTCAGGCAACTCGGCGCAATACAAGATCGACATTGCGCGTTCATTAATCAATACCCTGCCGAATACTTGTTCTGCGCTAGCTACTGGCGAGATATCGCCGGCTCACGCAAATGTAATTGCGCGCGAAACTGCAGCCGCTATTCGCGAGGGTTTGCCAGTCGAGGCGATTGCACGCATCGAGGAGAGTGCGATTGCGCATGCCGAATTTCATACCCCTGCTCAAGTTGGCAACAAAGTGCGCACAATGTTGGCGCAAGTTGCACCAAAGGAGTTCGAGGAAATTGTGGTTAGGGCGCGTGAGACTCGAAAAGTTTCGATGTATCGTGAATCCGACGGAATGGCGACAGTGGTTGCAATCTTGCCCGCCGAAGATGCACAGACAGTTATGTCGGCGATCGAGAATTTCGTAATACGTGCGAATCGTCGCGATGAAGATGCACGCAACCACGCTGCAAAAGCCGAGATAATTCGTGCCACTTTCCTTGGTCGCGCTCCAAGTAATTACGATTCCGTCAAAAGAAGAAGTGGTTCTGGTGTTAGTGGTTCTGGTGTTAGTGGTTCTGGTGTTAGTGGTTCTGGTGTTAGTGGTTCTGGTGTTAGTGGTTCTGGTGTTAGTGGTTCTGGTGTTAGTGGTGAGCAAATCGAAATGACATCAGAGGAAGAAGCTGCGTTCAACAATGAGTACGTGCCAGATCTTCGAACCATGGATATGAAACGTGCTGATGCGCTAAGTGAAATCGCCGGAATTGCAGTTTCGCTCTCTGAAGATGAGGCAAAATCGCATCGAAGATCTGTTTCAGTTAACGTAACCATTGATTTATCTACCCTTTTGGGGCTTAATGAAAATCCAGGACAACTTGCTGGTTACGGAGTGTTGCCTGCTCAAATAGTGCGCGCCCTTGCCGGCGAAGGAAAGTGGCGAAGGTTTATTACCGACCCCAATACTGGAACGCTCCTTGATTATGGGCGAGATAGTTACCAACCGCCGCAAGATTTAGTTGACTACTTAATTGCGCGCGATCGCACTTGCCGGTTTCCTGGGTGTAGACAATCTGCCGCTCGTGCCGATATCGACCATGCTGAAGCTTGGGAAGATGGCGGAGAAACATCTGCGGCAAATCTAGGTGCACTCTGCCGCCGGCATCACCGATTGAAAACTCACGGTGGTTGGAAACTTAGCAGTAACGCGGATGGTTCTTGTAGCTGGGAATCCCCCGACGGTCACAACTATTTCGTTCCCGCCCGACCAGTTCTCGATGCGGTTTAACAGCTACCGATCCAGAAAAGTTACAACCCGGCCAGTTCTCGATGCGGTTTAACAGCTACCGATCCAGAAAAGTTACAACCCGACCAGTTCTCGATGCGGTTTAACAGCTACCGATCTTCACGAAATCGCGAACTGCGAATGTAGGAACCGTGGTTTTATTGCCGATAGTCGAGTAACTCGTTGCTCCAGTTACATTGACCTTCGCCATGAACGCCTCATCTTCTTTCAGCTTGAGCAAGCTCTTCGCATTGCCAGTAAAGATTGAATTAACGCCACTCATCCAAGATGCTGTTGGAGTTTTTGATGCATAAGCTCGGAACTTTGATCCACCAGTGTTTGCATCAAATTGTGCGACGCAACCAAATATCACAAAGTTCTTACCTTTAACCTGCGCAGGAGCGCGAGTTAATGTATTCCACTGAATTTCTGTGGGCTCGCTGAAGTTAACTGCCTTTGCACCCGATGGGCATTTACCACTCTTAGCTACGGAATAAGTCTTTCCCTTTAGGCAGACAACTCCTTGGGCATTCAAGGTTTCCAGATATTTCGCGGCAGGGTTCTCAATCTTTACTGGGGTAACTGATTCAAGCGCTGGCTTTCCGGTTGATGAGGAGAACTTGATGGAAGATTTCAAGGTAAATGGACCAACGGCCTTGGCGACGGTGAAGTCACAAAGTGAGATCGAACCGGTTTGCGTTGGAGTATCAGCAACAAAATCAAAATCGTTGGATAGAGGGTTACCTGTCGCATCTAAAAGCGAGAATTCAAGACTAGATATGTCATCGTATGGATCATTTACTGAGTACTGAAAATCAAATGAGGTGCAAGACTTCGGATATGGAATTTCGATATTCGCAAAATCTGTTTTAAGTGTTATAAAGTCGGTAAAAACTATCGGACGCTTTGGGAATTTTGAATTAAGGATCTTGTATTTATTGGTTAGATTCGATTTTCCAGTCTCGTCATCAAACGAAATTACAACATCGATAAGAAATGGCGCAATTGCTTCCTTGGTGTCATAGCTACAAACATTGAAATCGCCCTTTTGCTCGCCTTTTTCACTCGAATAGGCTGATTCTGATGCTACTTCTTTCCCTGTGGCATCCCTCAGGGAAAATTCAATACTTGAGATTTCAAAGAATGGATCGTTCATTGTGTACTTAAACTCTAGATCTTCGCAATCCTTCGGAAATGGCATCTCTAGTGAAGTTAAATCTGATGAGAACTTCAGATAATCGCCAAACCCTACTGGTCGCTTTGGAAGAGATTTTGTTGGAACGTTAAAGCTTAGATTCAGATCGGTTAACTTAGAATCATATCCGCGATCAAGTGCTGCAGTCGCAATTAGTGAGTTAACGGTATCTATGGTTGAAAAGCTTGAAGCGCTTACATAGATATCAAACTCAAGGTTGGCTTTTTTTGCCGTGCTGGTGTAGTCATAGGAGCTACCAATTGTTTTACCTTTTGAGTCCTTTAAAGTAAAAGTAACTGAGTCGCCAGAGTCAAAGTAATTAGGCGCATTAGGTGTCAAAACGAAAATCCAGGAACCGGTTTCAAAGGTCAAATCAGGCACGGTAAGAGTCCAGCCATTACTAGTAACGTTCACTGGCGCTGCATTCGCGGTGGTAATCCCAGCTCCCGTTGCGCTAATGGCTGTAATGCCTATTGCGCCGGCACCTACTGCGACAATGTTCAGGGACATTGACATCGCAAATGTGATTACGCTGGAAACTAACTTTTTAGCTCTTGATTTGATCATGGGCATATATTAATTGGGTTATCCCCGTATTGCCCGTCGAGCAAGCTTCGTTTTCCACTATCTTGGGCACATGATCTGGTGGCCAAGCGAGGTTCCGACAATTCAACATGGGCTATTTACGCTGCGCCCATTGTCCGAAGCAGACATTGATGCCATTTATCAATCATGCCAAGATCCATTGATTCCGAGGTTCACTACCGTTCCCGCCAATTACACAATTGAGTTAGCGCAAGGGTTTGTTCGCGAGAAAACTCCTCGTCTATTTGATGAGCACAAAGCTATTCATTGGGCCCTAACGATTAACAAAGATGCGCTTGAAAACGATGTGAATCAGGCTGCAATTAAGATCAATGGCGAAATATTTCTAGGGCCATTTTCAATTCATGGCGTTGAAGAGCAAAACCATATTGGCGAAATAGGTTACTGGTTAAATAAAGATGTGCGCGGTTATGGCTATGGCTCAATTGGCTGCAGAATGGTCACCAGCTATGCATTCGAAACTCTGGGTTTCCGCCGATTAGCAGGCCTAGTTGATAAAGATAATGAGGCTTCAAAGAGAGTATTACTAAATGCTGGTTACGAGCATGAAGGATTGATGAAATCACGAGTAACGAGCTCAGATGGCAGCCAAATTGATATGGATTTATTTGCCGCAACTTCAGATAACTGGGTTAGCCTTTAACCATGGAATCACTTGCGCTTCTAGTTGCGATTATTCTGGCAATCTCATTGTTTAGCGGACCTATTGCGCTATTTCTTACTTGGTTACCAGCTTTAAATCGTGAAAGTACGAGTAATACTGCTCGATTAATTCGCCGAATTTTTGTCACTTTTTTAACAGTAATCGGGAGTTTCGTTTCATTTAATCTATTCGTTGTCAGTGCTACTTTAGCTACAACGCTTATGGCGAGCTTTGGTTCAATAACTGCATTCTTCGCGGTAAAGCGCGAATATTTCCCAGAAGGATTTGGCTTTGGCAAGCGAAAAGGAAATGGTTTTGGCCGCAAAGGCGATCGCCGAAATGGACCAAGCGGACAGCACTAAATAAACATGGTGGAGGTGCCGGGAATCGAACCCGGGTCCTTCGGTACTGACATAGGGCTTCTACGGGCGTAGTGCGTTTAACGTTTTCTCAGTTCCGAATCTCTTACACACAAGTATCCGACAAACTCATTTGCGAAACTGTTCTCCGAAGTCGTTCGCAAAGCCAACTTCATGAAAAGCCTTCTGTCGGCGTTAGGTCCCAGTCCGAAGGCGGAGCGCTGGGCTAACGGATTAGAGAGCTAGCTTAGGCAGCTAGGTCGTAATCAGCGGCAGTTGTACTGGCGCTTGATTTTTTGCACAGGTTATTGGTTAACGAGATCATCCTGGCTTCCTCGGCCCGCTTCCCCTATCCCAACATCCAAAGTCGAGACCGTTCACCCCCATGGGTGTGGAAGCAATATTGCTTCGCTATTTAGTTGTCATATCAGGGGTCGAGTTATTCGCGGAAAAATTTCCGCTAACAAACCAACACTTGATGCTCTAAGTGTAAGGCAGAGGTGGTACAGGAATCTAATCCGGGATTTATGCGTATTTAACTGCCAACCAAGCGCAAAAGTTAAGCGTTAGTCGTCGTATCTGCTGGAACGCCCACTCTTACCACTGTTACGTCGAGATATTTCGCGCTCTATTTCGCGACCTGCTTGCTGTTCCATCAGGGCATCGCGCTTGTCATGTGCTTTCTTTCCTCGTGCAACAGCTAATTCGATCTTAGCTTTGCCATCTTTGAAATAAAGCGAAAGCGGAACCAAAGTTAGCCCGCCCGTCTTTACCTTTGCATGTAGACGTTTAATCTCATCTTTATGAACTAGCAGTTTGCGATTTCTTCGTGGAGTGTGGTTAGTCCAAGTGCCTTCGGTGTATTCGGGAATATGAACACCATGTAACCAAAGTTCGCCATCTTCGATCATGGCAAATCCATCAACTAACGAAGCTCGGCCAGCACGCAATGACTTAACTTCGGTGCCGGTCAAAACCATGCCGCATTCGAAAACATCTTCAATCGAATAATCGTGGCGCGCTTTCTTATTCTGCGCAATTAACTTCTTGCCAACTTCTTTTACCACAATGCACCAAGTAATTCCGCAGTCACTGCATTTAAAGTGAAAACTGAAACTTCAGAGTAGTCTGATTTGAAACCTAACTCTCTTCTATTTACCACGATGCACCGCCGATATTAGGCGTTAGACCTTGAGATAGCGACGAAGTGTTACAAGCGAAGCAATGGTAGAAACGCCGATACCGGTTAGCAATAACCAACCTGAGGCGATCCAGACTTCATTCCAGCTAAAGAATTTAGTAAAGGTTAATAGCGGAGCAACTTTGCTATCAATCACACTCTTTAATCCGGCTAGCAAACCTGTTGCTAGACCCCAGCCTAAAAAGGCTGAAAAAATTCCTTCGAGCAAGAATGGCAGCTGGATTGACCATGAAGAAGCGCCAACAAGTTTCATAACACCGGTTTCGCGGCGCCGGTTAAAGGCTGCGATACGTAAGGTGTTGCTGATCAATAGCGCTGCAGTGAGCACCGAAGCCAAGCCAACTAATAACGCGCCGTTTCTAAGTACTGATAATAATTGGAAGAACTTTTCCAAAATCGATCGTTGATCTTGAACTACATCAACACCTGGGCGCCCTGAGAATGCGCTAACTACTACTGCGAACTCGGTTGGATCCTTTAATTTCACACGGAAAGATTCAGGCAACTGATCAGATGAAACATTCTGGGCAATTGCAGATTCCTTAAATCGTTCTTGGAAACGCGTAAATGCTTCTGATTGCGACTCGTAGTAAACGCTATCGACAACGCTTAGCTCCTCGAGATCCTTCTGAATCTGTAGGCGCTGTTCAGTAGTAACGACGCCGCCTGAACATGATGCAGTTTCGCTCAAAGGCCCACAGAGAAATACCGAAACTTCGATCTTGTCATACCAATAATCCTTCATCGCACTTACTTGAGCATTAGATAGCAGCCCGATACCAAGTAACGACAGCGAGATCGCAACTGTCACAACTACGGCAAATGTCATCGTCATATTTCGGCGCAAACCGATACCAACTTCGCTCATTAAAAACTTAGCGCGCATTGATCTGCCCCTATCCCTTGTGTCCTAAAGTTGAGTAATTCATCATCCTGTATACCCGTAAACTCCGCGAACCTGATCGCGAATTACATGGCCACCTTCGAGTTCGATAACGCGCTTACGCATCTGATCTACGATTCCGGAATCATGCGTTGCCATCAAAACAGTGGTGCCTTCGCGGTTAATGCGATCAAGTAGCTTCATAATGCCCACGCTGGTATTTGGATCAAGGTTTCCAGTTGGTTCATCGGCAATCAAAATCAATGGGCGGCTGACATATGCGCGCGCAATTGCCACACGCTGTTGCTCGCCACCTGAAATCTCATTTGGCTTACGATCAGCTTTATCTTCCAAACCAACGAGCTCGAGAACTTCCGGAACTTCGCGGTTGATTTCTTTCTGCGAATAACCAAGCACATGCAGAGTGAAGGCCACATTTTCGGCAATTGTTTTATTTGGCAGCAAACGGAAATCCTGAAAAACAGTTCCGACTTGGCGACGAAGTTCGGGCACTTTGTGATTTGCCAACTTATTCAAATCTTTGCCGGCCACATGAATCGTGCCAGTTGATGGGCGCTCTTCGCGCAGAATCAAACGCAAGAATGTTGATTTACCAGAACCAGAAAGACCGACCAAGAAAACGAATTCGCCCTTGGTGATTTCCAAGTCCACGTTTTCCAGCGCCGCTCGATCCATCCCTGGATAGGTCTTGCTGACCTTCTCTAAGCGAATCAATTTCAACTCCCTGCATTCGACGAACACTTCACTTGAGCTGGCACACATTGAACGTGCGCCTGCCTTAACTGTCTTAGTTTAGGTAAAAGCGGCACAAATCGGGCTCTCTAACGCGCTTTTTGGCTGTGAAATCACGCTGAGAGTGACGAATTAGCGAGGAATTCACTTGCAGATCTCTCATCTGTATTGCTGACCTTTTCTCATATTTCGGCAAACTGTCTAGAAAGTCAAAGGCCATTGAAAACGTCAAAGGCCATTGAAAACGTCAAAGGCCATTGAAGACGTCAAAGGCCATTGAAGACGTCAAAGGCCATTGAAGACTTAGTGGCTCTTCGCATAGGCAGTAACAATGAGTGTTTGCTAAAGAAAGAAGCGACTTACTGCTGCGCCACGTGAATCAGCGAAATTAACTGCTGCGACGCCAGCGAATTCCTGCTTCGATAAATTCATCGATTTCGCCGTTTAGTACAGCGCTGGTATTTCCGGTTTCATAATCAGTGCGTAAATCCTTGACCATTTGATACGGCGCTAAAACATAAGAACGCATCTGATTGCCCCAAGAGCCTGAATTATCGCCCTTTAGCGCATTGATTTTCGCCTGCTCTTCTTGGCGTCGACGCTCAAGTAATTTAGATTGCAGAACAGCCATGGCAGTGGCCTTGTTCTGAATCTGCGAACGTTCGTTCTGGCAAGAAACCACAATGCCAGTTGGAATATGCGTTAATCGAACCGCAGAGTCTGTTGTGTTCACACCTTGTCCGCCAGGACCAGATGAACGATAAACATCTACTCGAATTTCTTTCTCATCAATTTCAATAGCATCACTTTGTTCAACGACTGGCACAATTTCCACGCCCGCAAATGAAGTGTGACGTCGTGACTGGCTATCAAATGGAGAGATTCGAACTAAGCGATGAGTGCCTTGTTCAACAGACAACGTGCCATATGCATACGGGGATGAAACTCGAAACGTAGTTGATTTAATTCCAGCTTCTTCTGCATATGAAGTTTCGAGTACATCTACTTTTAAATTATGGCGTTCGCAATATCGCAAATACATCCGCATCAACATTTCCGCCCAGTCGGCTGCTTCAACGCCACCAGCTTCAGATCGAATTGTTACCAAAGCATCGCGCTCGTCATATTCACCATTTAACAAAGTCTGAACTTCAAGTTCGCCAATTGCTTTCTTAACTGAATCTAATTCAGTTCCGGCATCAGCGAGCGCGGCCTCATCGCCTTCGGCATTAGCAAGTTCTAGCAAGATCGGCATATCTTCAACGCGACGACGCAAGCCTTCTAAGCGGCTAATAGTTGATTGAACCCGCGATAAGCGACTAGTTACTTTCTGCGCATTCTCAGGGTCATCCCAAAGATCAGGAACTCCAGCAGCAGCCTCTAGTTCTATCGCAGATGCGCGCAATTTCGGAAGGTCTAATACCTTCTCAATCGAGACCAGAGTCGCATCAATTGCTGCAATCTCTAGATCGTATTCACGCGCGGCCATGGAGGTGAGTCTAGTGGACGCTCAAACCTGCTATTAACGCGACTAAAGGCTGACTCATAAACCCAGCAATAACGCGGTTAAAAGTTGATGCCAAATATCGAGAGCACGCGTTTCTTCACGCTAGTTGTTCCAGCCGATGCCGAAAGATCGACACTTTCAAAGGAGAAGAGTGAAAGTGATATCGGCAGCCAAGCTTTTGCTGAGGTAGTTATAAGTACTTCACTTCCGTTGCATTGAAAATTGCTAATTTGAATATCTGTCAATTCATGGCGTACGAGCTCTTTACCAGAACCGTCAAGCCGATCGTTGGAACCACTCTGCCGATCGCCGGAACCACTCTGCCGATCGCCGGAACCACTCTGCCGATTTCCTTGACCACCGTAATTGCGATTCACATTACTAGCTATATCGGCCAACGTTTCACTTGCTCGTCTGCTGGCGACCGCGCAATCAATTGGAATAACTGGACTCGCATCGCTAACTAAGAACGAAAGGACAGAATGCTTTCCCTCGTAATAAGTCTCTAAGTCCAAAGCGTGCGCAGCGCTCTGAGCCGCCGATTCAGTTGCTTGCACTAGAGAACGATGAGCAACAAGTATCGCTGAGATATCGGTAAGCACTACGCCAGAGAGAAGTACGACAGCAAATAAGCCAAAGACTAAAACCGAGATTGACCCGTCTTCGTTCTGAAGACGAGAGCGCAAAGCTTCTGAAGGTATAAATCGCTTGACTTCTGAAGTTGTAAATCGTTTGGCTGCTGAAGGTATAAATCGCTTGACTTCTGAAGTTGTAAATCGCTTGACTTCTGAAGGTATAAATCGTTTGGCATTACTTACATGTCTATGCCTGAAACGCCAACACCGAGTTTTTGCCTGCCTAATCCAGCTCAAACCCAAGGTGAGACTGTTTCTCGCGCAGTTGCGGTACTTACGCGCTTACCGTCTTGGCTGCGCAACGTAATTGTGATCTCAACTTTATTATTTGGAGTTATACAGAGTAGCCCCGCGCAATCAACCGTGAAATTTAAATCCTTGATTCGCTCCTCGTTAAGCCCTAGCTCGCGAGCTCCTATTTTCATAGTGTTTCGTGCATTTATTGTCGCGCTTAAGTCATTTGCGCTAAGAATATAGGCCCGCACAGATTCACGAGCCAAAGTGCGTACGATGAATTCGTCATTACTCACCGTGGCGAAACTAGATAGAAAGATAATGACGGGGATAAAAAGTGGTAGAGCTAGTGCCACAAACTCCAGAACGGCACTACCGTTTTCATTCTTAAGTTTTCGCAATAACCCAGCGAGGGCACTTCCAAAATTAGAATTATTGCCCATCTTAAGTAGAACAAAATTATCAAGAACCTTAAGCACCGCTATCCCAGGTCTTCGAGGATTGAGAAACCATGCACGCTGATTGTGCGTTCCTGATCGCTTAAATGTGGAATTAGGTTGGGTAACGCTCGATTACGCGTAGTGACAACTGCTCGCAACTTATTGAACGCATCTGCTGAGTTCAAATCAATAACCCGATCGCCTACCTCAAATTGGCCAGTTATAGAGCTATGAGTTGCTGCACTTTGCGCATAGGCGGACTCGATATTGCGATTATTTACGGATAAAACCAATTGGAACGAGATCAAAAACAAGGTCATGAGCGGGATAACAACTAGTGCGCTTTCGACGCTACCTCGTTCGTTACGCAGCGTCTTTGCAAAATCAGATAAATCGCGTTTGCGTCGCATCTTTAATTGATGTCGTTTCCGCTTCCCTAAAAAGTACCGACGCCATGCGCTACGAAGTAAACGTTTCCCTCGAGGCTGAGGAGGCAACCCAGAAAGAAGCGAAATAACCATTATCTAACACCGTTCATGGCATCGAGTGAGTTCTTCAAAATTGTGGTTAGGCGAGGTGCTGCGATTGTCCAGATAGCAGTAACAAGCCCAGTTGTCATGAGCACTACTAAAACCCAACCCGGTACATCGCCACGTTCGTCCTTCATTTTTGTTACCAAATCAAAATTACGCAAACGGTTAATTCTCCGACCCGCATCGATAGCCGCCTTAGTCATCGCTGCTTCAGCAGTACTGCGAATTTTCATCGTTACGAATTCATTCGGGACGTCATTTACTTCGGTCATTCTTTTCATTATTCCTCTTTCTATTTGATTGGGTGACGGGTTAACTGTGTTGCCTTGTAAAAAGTGTTTTGCTTACATAAAGCCATTTAAATTGGAAAGTGATGGCCAAAGCGCAAATAGCATCGAGACCGGCAGAATCAGAAAAACCACCGGAATCATCATGGAAATTTCAGCTTTGCCGGCCGCGGTCATAATCCGATTGCGATGTGCAGTTCGTGATTCCTGCGCATGGCGTTGTAACACTTCAACAATTGGGGCACCACGCAACATCGCAGTGATCATGGCGTCGATAAACCTTCGAATAGTTACCGATTTGATCCGTCGCCCCATCGCATCGAGTGCAATATGAAATGGCGCTCCGGCGATTACATCCTTTGTGACCACGGCAAATTCAGTTGCTAACTCACACTCAGAACGCGCTGCGATCGTGGCCATAGCATTCAAGGGGGTTTGCCCCGCCGAAATGGATAAGGTCAACATCTCAATTAGCGCAGGAAATTCAGCATCCATCTGCGCCCGCCGCTTTATGACCGCCTTAGTTAAGTTGCGATCAATCAACACAAAAGCGAAGTAACCCGCAATTACGCCCATGATCAATGCCCCAGCAAATAAGGCGCTTTTGGCCCAAATCAACAGCGCAAAGACGGCAAAAGTAAGGAAGCTAGCGGCGATCTGACTACTGCGAAATTCCAGATACTCATGCTCGTCTATGCGGTTTAGCTCAAGTAGGCGATCACGCAACTTGCTGCGATCATCAATATTGGCAGCGAATTTTCGATATCTAACTTGACTCAACTTGAAAGCTTTAGCTTCATCACCTCGATCTGAGGCCACAATTAAATAGGCAGCTACGACGGCCAGTGCGCTAGACAGGAACAGCGCATTCACTGAGGAAATCCATCGCTGAAAAACCCTTGATTAACTGTGATTATTTCAAGAAGAAAATTCATCTAGTTACTCCAATTACTCCAAATACACGAGGTGGCTTGGGTAAAGCGCCTAACTTATTCATCCAGAGGTAAGCAATTGCTGTCATGAAAATGCCGGCAATCAAAATAACTACTCCGGTACTTGTCGCATATGCAGCAGCTGTAGCGGGTTGAGTTGAAAGTAATAAAAGAAGTAACCAAGGTGCAGCAGCCGATAGATGCGCAGAATTCTTGATCCAGCCGTGTTTAACTTCAATCTCTTTGCGTAACGCTAAATCCTGTCGAATAAAATCTCCTACCATTCGCAAGATCTGTAACAGATGTGTGCCGCCAAGTGAACGCGAAAGAATTATCGCTTCAAAGATTTGATCGCTGGCATAGTGTGAAAACTCTTTCTGTAACCAAGTGATAGCAGCTGTGAAATCACCATCTTTGCGAACCTGTCGATTGAATTCAGCAAAGTATGGTGCTAATTCACGTGGGCCGCGTTCGGCCAGTTGCGAAAAAGCCTCGACTAACGACATTCCCGATTGGATTCCGGTGATTAGATGATCGACTACATCAGGCCAAAGTAATTCGAACTTTGTTTCACGTCGCTTGGCAGATGAGAAGAGAAAAGTAAAAGTGATGACTGAGGCCATGGCCGCAAAGGCAAGCGCAATTGAAATCGATGAGCTCAGAACCGTAACTGCAGCGCCAACCGTAAGCCCTGTGGCCGCTGAAATAGCTATATAGCGCCACTTTGAAGATAGCGCCTTCATCGCTTTATCAATTCAGAATCCAGAGCCGCAAACCTCTCGGGGTGAGGCAATGAACCAAGACCGCGCACATAACTCGCAGTTTCTGAGTTCCAAATGAAAAGCGAATCAACTTCGGGATTTAGATTCTCAACTCGACCCGTCACGGCAGCGATTTCACTGATTCGACGAACTCCGTCACGATCTAGCGTCACATGCACGATTAGATCAATCGAGCTGGCAATAGTTGGTGCGATAAAGCGATGAGAAATATTTTCACCAGCTAGCAAGGGCAAGATCTGTAATTTTGCGATCGCATCGCGTGCCGAGTTAGCGTGCAGCGTTCCCATTCCAGGGAGCCCAGAATTAAGGGCGATCAATAAATCTAGCGCTTCGGATTCGCGAACTTCACCAACCACAATGCGCGAAGGCCGCATACGCAAGGATTCCTTTATTAAGCGGCGCAGCGAAATCTCCCCTTCACCTTGCAGATTTGCGCTACGTGTCTGCATAGCGATCACATCAGGTAACTGTGGCGCTAATTCAAAGACTTCTTCGATCGTAATCACGCGCTCTGTTACTGGAATCGCCGAAACCAAAGCATTTAGCATCGTGGTTTTGCCAGCTTGGGTTCCGCCGCTAACTAAAATATTGATACCGGCCCAAACACTTTGCCGCAGCATTTCAGCCATTTCGAAAGTCATTACATCACGTTCGGCCAGTTGAGCAAGTGAGATCTTCTGAAGCAAATGTTTACGGATATTAACCGCCCAATGTTGTGGAGTTATCTCGGGGATAGCAACATGTAAACGTGAACCATCGGGCAAGCGCGCGTCAACGAATGGCACGGAAAGATCTAGCCGACGCCCACTCCAGAGCAATAGCCGTTCGACTAAATTGCGTACCTGTTCAGCTGAAAGCAGCAGCATCGTTAGTTCAGAGCGCCCACTTCGAGCTACGAATATGCGCTCGGGTGAATTGATCCAGATCTCTTCAATCGTTGGGTCAGCTATAAACGCTGCAAGTGGCCCAAATACATTGGTCGCATCGATCTCGGTCTCAGACATGAAGCGAAGGTATTTATCTGGCAGCTTTTAATTTTTTCTCACTGAAAACTCTGTGGACTCCTAGTTAATGTGTAGGAGATAAAGTAGAAATCGACTTAAACTCCTCAGGGTATCCCTACAAAAGATAGAACCACATCTCATCCAACTCTCTGACTGCGAGGCTGTAATGTCCAAAAGTCCTAAGCGAAAGCTGGCCGCAATTTTCGCTGCCGTTCTCTCTACCTTTCTTCTTACCGGTTGTATAAAGCTGGACATGGATCTAACGGTGAATCGCGATAGGACTGTTAGCGGCACGGTTATCGGAGCAGTGAGCGATTATCTGGCAGAGCTTTCAGAGGAATCTGGCGATACCAGTTCGAGTTCATTAACTTCAGAGCTTGATTCACTTTTTGACGAGAACACACCGGGCGTTACCGTTAAAGAATACAAGTCGGGTGGATTTACCGGTCAGCAATATATTTTAGATCGTGTCGCTATTTCAGAGTTAAGTGGCGATGGCACAGATGCCGATAGTTTCAATATAAAAATTGAGGGCAATAAAGCAACTGTTTCAGGTTTACTAGATTTATCAATGGATGAAGATACAACTTCTGGCTTAGAGTTATTCGGTGCCGATTTAGCAAAAGGCTTGTTCTCAAGTGCCCAGATGAGAATTGCGGTTCGTTTTCCAGGAAAAGTTATCTCTTCCTCAGGTGAAATTAGCGCCGATGGAAAGCAAGTTATCTGGACCCCAGTTATCGGCGAACGTAACGAGTTAAGTGCAACCGTAGAACTCCCAAATGCCAAAAAGATACTGCTCTACGCTGGCATCGGAATAGGTGCGCTATTACTGCTCTTTATCGCATTTTTCCTCGGGCGCAGGGGCAAGAAAGCTGCAGCGGAAACTCCGGCAAAGGAACCCGCAGCGGAAACTCCGGCAAAGGAACCCGCAGGGGAGGATTCGCCAAAAGATTCCCGCAATGAGAATTCTTAAACTAAATCAATAATCAGAATTCTTAAAGTCTAAACAAGTTAACTAACTTGGTCAGCTAGAAGTTATTTGCTCCATCGCAAAAATTCACTGCCGCTGCCACACGAGACTAGATTTCTACAGAGGACGCCGGGCTTCTTTAAACCAATGCTTATAAAGTCACCATTTTTATCAACGATTGGCGCCCAAGAATCTCGAGAGTTTCCGCCGACCCAAATATTTGCGATCTCTTCATCAAAATCTGGATTTATGTTTGCCAGGGTTCCGGTTCCGATTGAGCCTTCAGGCAATGAGTTTTCTTGCTGTGAACCTCTGATGTAAGTCATTAAGAAAGATCCACGAGCAGGCGGCGTAAGAACCGGATTTAGAGTTTTTATGATCGAAATTGTCATAATAATTGCCAGATTATTCTCTTCATCAATATCCCATACATAGCCACCAAAATTTTTGCCATTTTGGGTAACAGGTACTGATCTATTCAAACAACTACGAAGACCATATGAGGCAGTTACAACCGCGCCTTTATATCCTTTTTTCTTAGCATCCGCACTTAAATTTATATTTATACCGGTAGCGGTGACGCTATATCCATCGCACTCAACTGCGTAGGTTGCTCCTTCAACTTTTGGTAATACTGCCGCGACAAGCGACTCAACTGAAGTAGAACCTGAAGCGCCTTGTGAACCCGAAGCGCTTTGCTTTTGCCCACCAATTAACAGCTTGGTCTCGGACGAAGCGCAATTAAGTGAGGCTGGGTAGGTAACAACTTTTGTCTTTTTATTGACACAAAGGACATAGCCAGTTTCAGGTGTGTTAGAGGCATCTAGAGCAATTGCCGTTGTTGAGACGAGCATGATGCTTAAGACCAAAGTTGCGATTGCTGACTTAGCTGTTATCCGCTGATTTCCGAGATTCATGTTCGGAATTTACACCTACCCAATGAGACGTGACAAATGGTGCCTTTTTCGTAATTCTTATCCGCGTGCGGGCAACATTATTCGGAGCGTATTCACCTTGGTTGCTACCTATCGCTATTTACTCACTTGTTCGCTGGAGATTTAGCCGCAAGTACGTCGGTTACTTCGTCTGCGCAGTTGTGGCATTGCTATTTGTAGATCTGGTAGTTAACCCGCAGATATTCAAAGACACCTTCCTTCAAGAAAGCCTATTTCACGGCTCTTGGTTTAACCCCAATGTCACATCAGTTGCCTTAGCCATCTTCACTTTCTTAATTCCTGCAACATTAACGCTCGAGCTATCAGAAGATAAGTCATTTACTATCGCATCGCGATATTTAGATTTTATAGTTTTTTTAGCCATAATTCTTTCTGCCTCAATTATTGGACTCTTTGTTTTCTTACTTTCAATGTTTTCGAGATACCGGCAATGGTTGGCTGGCAATAAGGTCTATGGCCTGCTGGCGTTGCTAGCTTTAACAACTTTTACTTACTTAAATTTCGGCCACATTATTAACTCATTAGAAGTACGGCTAAGTATTTGGCGAAGCGCAATTAGAATGCTAGAAAGTAACTTTGTTTTTGGAATCGGTCCGGGAAACTTTAAGCACTTCTTTCTTGAATACCGTGAGAATAAGCTGACGATTCTTAAAAACAAGGACTTAATTCAAGTCGACCCGCATAACCTAATACTCAACTCGCTATTAAGTTTTGGTTTTATCGCATCCCTGGTATTGGCTATTTTGGTGATCTACATATTGGCACGTCAGTTTAATACTTATCGTAAAGATATTTCGTTAACGATTTTACTATTCACTTTTTTCGCACAAGCTATGATCAACGTAAATAGTGTTTTTGTGAATTCAGTCTTCGCATTCACATACGTTGTAATGAAATATAGAAACGATCAACATATATCTATCTAATAACGAGTTAGTCGCTGCCAGTACTCAACCGAAATTCCAAGAATAATCAGGGGTGAACCCGAATGACTCTCCCTGAGAACCCGCTTAAAGTCTTAATGCGGGGGAATCCCCCCGACTATCCGATCCGCCATTGGCGCTCACCTAAACTCACACCCAACTAAACTCCCACCCAACTAAACTCCCGCCCGCCGCAACGTAATCCAACCCAAGCGGCCAACTAATTCACGGCCCTTAGCCCCAGTCTAAGAATCGTTAACTTCTCGTTACCCACGCCCGCCCTTTCAGTCCCGCTTACATACCTATTGCGCCCGCTGCTGGCTATTTTTACCTCATGAGAAATTCAACCCTTACCCGCACATCCGCCCCTACCCGCCAAAGCGCATCGCGCCGCATATTCGCACTCGTTGCGATCGCAGTTATGGCCGCCGTTGGTTTGCCCGCAGTTGCTACTGCAGCCAACCCAGCTGTTATCAAATTAACCGTTCACTACCAACGCGCTGCTGGCGATTATGAAAACTGGAACTTATGGTTATGGCGCAACGTAGGAACCGGCACTGATGTTGACGTTGATAAAGCTGGCGTTAAGTTCACGGGCGAAGATGATTTCGGAAAAATTGCTACCGTTGAAATTAACAACATGGACAAATTCGAGAATCTTGGAATCATCGTCCGTAAGGGCGAATGGGTTGCCAAGGATGTTGATGCAGATCGCTTCATTGATAAGTTCGGCGCTGATGGCAAAACTGAAATTTGGTTACGTCAAGCTGATCGAACTATTTATTACGAGAAGCCAACTGGAGCACTTGTAATTCCAGAAGGAAATAAATTAGCAAAACTTTATGACTCACCAGAGTTCGCCGCAAAGTACACCTACACCGGCAACGATCTTGGTAACACATATAGCAAAGCCGAAACCAAAATGCGCGTGTGGGCACCAACTGCCACCGCGGTAAAAGTTGTCACCTACGCAAAAGCTGACACGCCAAAAGCAGACGGCGTTGAGACAGCGATGACTCAAGATGTTAACGGAACTTGGGTAGCCAAGATCTCAGGAGACAAGAATGGTTTGATCTATAACTATCGCGTCACTGTTGATGGCAATACCAACGAAGCAGTTGATCCATATGTTCGCGCAACAACACTTAACGGTGTGCGCGGAGTCGTAGTAGATCTAGCTAAGACCAACCCTGCAAATTGGAAGAAAACTAAGCCAGCGTTTAGCGGCAAAACTGTCGATGCTGTTATCTACGAACTTCACGTGCGCGATTTCTCAATGGATGCATCGAGTGGAATTCCGGCTGCACACAAAGGCAAGTTCTTAGCTTTTACCAACCTAAAGACCTCATTTAAAGGCCAAAAGACTGGCCTTTCAGCAATTAAAGATCTAGGTGTTACTCACGTTGAGTTGTTGCCTATCTTTGACTTCGCTTCTGTCGATGAAGCTAACCCAACATTTAACTGGGGCTATGACCCACAGAACTACAACGTTCCAGAAGGTTCATATAGCACCGACCCAACAAAGCCAACTGCACGCATCACTGAATTAAAGCAAGCGATTCAAGCGATGCACGATCAGAAGCTGCGCGTGAATATGGATGTTGTTTACAACCACGTCTATAACGCAGGTAATTTCAGTCAAGAAGCAATCGTGCCGGGCTACTGGTTCCGCACTGATGAGACTGGCAGCTTAACTAACGGCACCGGCGTCGGAAACGACACAGCATCAGAGCGTCCAATGGTTCGCAAATTTATTGTTGACTCAGTTAAGTACTGGGCCACTGAATATAACCTCGATGGTTTCCGTTTTGACTTAATGGGAATTCATGACATTCAAACCGTGAACGAAATAACTGCTGCACTTAAGGTAATTGATCCAACTATCATCGTTATTGCTGAAGGTTGGAACATGGGAACTTTGCCGGATGATCAAAAAGCAAATCAGAAAAATATCGCTAGGTTAAATAACGTAGCAATGTTTAATGATCAAATTCGTGATGGCCTAAAAGGTTCAGTATTTAACGCAACTGATACCGGATGGGCAACCGGCAAACTCAGCGCAGCTGCGGATATCTATGCCGGCATTGTTGGCAACACTGACTACAGCGCAGCGTTTCTAACTAAGTGGACCACTACAGCCCCAGGTCAATCAGTTAACTACGTTGAATCACATGACAACTTGTCATTGGCTGACAAATTAACCGCCAGCGTTAAAGGCATCAGCCCATCTGGTATTGCGCAGTTAAGCCAGTTCGCAACCTCGGTTGCTTTCTTAGCGCAGGGCGTGCCATTTATGCAGGCCGGTCAAGAGTTCTTGCGTTCAAAGAATGGCGATGAGAACAGTTATAAATCAAACGATGCAACGAACTCATTGAAGTGGTCAACCAAAGCTAAATACGCGGCTACAACTAAGTATTACCAAGGTTTAATCGCACTTCGCGCAGCTCACCCAGCTTTCCGCATGAGCACAACTGCTCAAGTGAAGGCCAACCTCAAGTTCTTAACAACGACCAATAATGTGATCGCATATTCACTAAACGGCAAGGCTGTTAAAGATAAGGCGAACACGATCGTGGTTATCCATAATCCAAATCCCGGAGCCGAAGCCGTGACTCTGCCAAATGGAAAGAAGTGGTCGATCGTAGTTAAGGGCGGCGTTGCCGGCACTAAGACGATTGAATCAATTACCGCAAGCAAGGTAAACGTTGCTGGTCAAACCACAATGGTGCTGACTCAGCAATAGGTAATTACTTACCTTGCTCTAAACGTATTAAAGAAGTGGCTCGCATCTAATTGGTGCGGGCCACTTTTCATTTGTTTGAACGCATACTTAGTCGGGATATATAACTAAGCCGTGGGGTTAACTAGCTCTGACCGTTAGCCCGCTTCCATTCTTTTAGTATGTGAGGCGCCGCTTTTTGATAGAACTCGAGTTCGGACAATCCAATTGCAGCTTTCAGTGATTCATCAAAATTTGCTGACTTTGGAATCGCTTGGAATAAATCTATATAGGCCTTGAAACCATATTGAGCAACTAAATATTCATAAGCTAGCGCCCCTAATGGATATCCCATATCGCAACTATTTGGCAGCCAAGATCGAGATTTCATCAGGCTGCTCACAACATCTTCTGGCGTAGCCAAAATTGTTGTTTGATTAGAGTTTTGGAATCTGCGCATGATTACATCCATGCCATCGCTATACCAGCGGGCACTTTCAGCAGGAATACTGGTTCCGAAAGTCACTGCGCTACCTTCGAAAAGTGAGCAAGGAATACGAATATCTGTCTCGACTAATGTCTCAGGCTTACCCCAATCTCCTACTACTTTTGAGTAAGAGACGCCCGCTGCCAAAGTATTCTGAAATACGTGCGTGAATTCATGCGCAATATGGTCAATTAGCAAGCTCGTTTCCTGCGAATGCTTCGAACCCATATAGAAATCAATACCAACTAGAGGATTTACTCCTTGGCTATCACCAAGTTTCAACTCTTGTCCACCTGCAGCGCCGCCCACAGATCTAAAAAGTTGCGTTGCAGGGTCGTCGTAATTTTTAAGTTCTCTCTCATAGCGCGCAATGGTTGACTCACCATTCCAACGCAAAATCCAAAAGCTCTTGAGAAGATCTCGATCTTTCTCCGTAAAAATCAGGATTGGAACATCTTTTCCAAACATGAATTTACCCCAGTAGGCATAACTCTGATCAACTATCTTCTTGTAGGCAAAAAGCATATCTTTGGGAACATTTGCACCTATTGAGTAGTCAGCTTTGTTAGGCAATGTTGTATCTGGAGTATTACCTTTAATCGCGGCAAATGCTTTCAATCTAATCTCTGAAATGCCTGCTACATCTGTTACGTCAGCAACTTTCCAAGTACTTTCTTGATTACCTTTGCGCTCTAATTGATCTTTGCTATTAAATCTAAATGAGAAAAAAGTAGATGGTTGAACGGTGACAGTTGGAGTTGGCGAAGGTGATGGCGTCGGCGTAGCTGTCTCAGACGGGCTTGGAGAAGCTGTTGGAGATGGACTTGTTGTAGGCGCTGGAGATGTAGTTGGGGCAGGTGTGGGCGTTACAGATGGTTTTGGGGTAGGCGTAGGAGTCGATTTCGGCTTAACAACAACCTTTACGCCTTTAGACCAAACTTTCTTACTTCCGCTCTTAACGCACGTGTATACCAAGCCACCCGATGTAACTTTCTGATTCAACGTTTTGCACACAGTGCCAGCTTTTGTGGCAGCGCTTATTGGGCCGATCGAAAAAAGTGAAAAACTCAGCGAGAATGTAGCTAACGCAATTAGAATTCTTTTCAATCGATCTCGCATAACGGGATAATAGTTTTAGAATCTGACATTTCCTAGTACTTACGCAAAGTAAGTGTTGCTGGTCAGGCCACAATGGTGCTTTCTCAGTAATTAGTAATTACTTAAAGTAGTTTTTCAAATAGCTACAAAGTTAAACTGATTCATGACATAAAGAACCCCTCAAGAAGTAATTCCTGAGGGGTTCTTTATGTCGGGCTCCAGTTTTACCCAGAGTCGCCGTTACTGCGGCGACTCTGTATTTTCTTCGCTGGGCAACATTGCCCGCCTCACAACCCGCACCCTCTTCGCAAAGTCATCACAGAGATTCCTAAAGGTCTCCGCGCACTATTTGCCTGTAAGCAAAGGCATCAAGCCCGAGCACATAGAAAGGCTGATCATGAAAAACACTCGCACCGCAGTAGCCGCCCTACTAATTGCCGGCTTCGCACTAACTTCAACAACTGCCTCATTCGCAGTAGACACCACAAAGGCCGACCGAGTCGCAGCCCGCGCCGCATTTAAGGCTCAGATGGATGCCTTCAAAGCCGCAGCTGCTACCCGCCACACAGCAGCCGATGCTGCCCGTGCCACCATTGATGCCGCTCGCGCAACCGCTAAGGCCGCTAAAGCTGCTGCCACATCAGTTGATCAGAAAGCAGCCGCCAAGGCTGCCTTCCAAGCCGCTCGCTCCGCAGCGAAGGCAACTGTGCCTGCCAAGCCAGCCAAGCCTGCAAAGCCAGCCATCTTGGTTAAGGCAAAGCCAGCTACAACACCTGCTCCGTAATTAACTGCTGAGCGCATAACAGCACCAGATAATTTCAATCCTCCTCTAGGGATACAAAACACCCGCCGTAGATTATCGGCGGGTGTTTTGTTTTGTTGAAAAGAGTAAATGCTTTTTTTAACGCAGTTTATGCAGAATCGCTATCTGACTTAAATTAATCTAAGCGAATTTTGCCAGAACTGGTTTCTATTTCTACTGCCACGATTCCAGTATCGCCATCATTTGAGTCAACAGAAACCCACTCGACTTCAATGCCGCTACCTATCGCGCTCTTCACATCTGAGCCAAGCCATTCAGAAATAGTGGATTCATCGCCAGCGATTTCAATCTTTACAATCTTGGCTACAGCTTTGCCATCTGTTGATGGGTGGTGGTTCTTAATCCATTGAACGAAGAACGGCATTTGACGATCTTCAAGTGTTCCAAGAACACCGATCTGCTTCCATGATAAATCTGTTCCATCTGGCTTAGTGCGGTGGCCATCTACTGCTGGGCGACCAAGGCGAGTTTCAATTGCTGCTAAATCTTCTACCGCAACAACCCAGGTAAGCCATCCGCCACCTTCAGCAGCGCGCTTTGATACAGCTTTACCAAAAGGTGAAGAATCAGATGCTGGATGATCTAGTGGGCAAACAACTTCAATGTATTGGCCATTAAGTAGCGGCGCTGTGAAGTTGCGAGTTCCGAATCTTGGGTGCACTCCACCATCGACAAAGGTGGTTCCTAAACGAGAACCTAGTCGTTGGACAGTGTCGGCCAGTTGGTCATGAGAAGTTACATAAGAGACATGGTCTAAGCGCATGAGCAAATCTTGCCCTATCCGAGGGGGTGCTTTTTACCAATTCCCCGCCCTAGCAAAAGCCAAAACTAAGCCATCTTTGTGCTCAGGAAGTAGGCTAGAACCCTGATGCAATCACTTCAATTAATCCGCCTATTAGTTGGCCGCGAGCTAACGCTGCGCTACAAGCGAAGCGTTTTGGGAATCGGCTGGACTCTTCTAAACCCAATGCTGACAAGTTTGATCCTGTGGTGGGTCTTTAGTTTTGTATTTGCCTCGCGCTTGCCTGATGGCACGCAATTTGCCCCTTACCTGATGGCTGGAGTTCTAGTTAATACCTTCATAAACCAAGGTATTCAGTCTGCGTCCGAAGCTATCGCCGGCAATGGCTCGATCTTGACAAAGGTTTATGTCAGGCCCCAGATTTTTACCATCTCATCAGCTTTGGCCACTCTGGTTAATTTTGCAATTGGCATGCTTCCGTTCATTGTTGTTGTCTACATCTCTGGCCAAAGTTTGGTCTGGACTTTCCCACTTGTTTTTGTGGTTGGCTTTTTCCTAGCTTTGATGATTGCCGGAATTGGGTTGATGTTTTCTATTCTTTATATTCGTTACGATGACGCCAGAAATATAGTTACGCTTCTGCTTTTAATTCTCACTTATCTATCGCCAATTTTTTATCCAATTAATGTTCTAAGTGAGCGAATGCAGAGTGTTGTAAATGCAAATCCATTTACTAGTTATCTCAACTGCATCCGTTGGGCAGCATCTAATAATTCAGAAGCCACTTTAACTAATTGGATTGTTGTGGTTTTAACTGGCTTGATAACCCCCGTTATCGGAACTTTCGTCTTTAGAAAGTTCTGGCCAAGAACGGTGGCGATGCTCTAATGGCAGTAATTGAAGTTAAAAATGTTCGATTAACTTATCGAGTTTTGATGAATCGAACTGGTTCTCTTAAAGAACTATTTCGTGACGCTCTAAAGGGGCGGGTTCGGATCAATAATTATGTTGCACTAGATGATGTTTCATTTACCGTCGATAAGGGCGAAGTTATAGCTATTCTGGGCAAAAATGGTGCCGGCAAATCAACTCTGTTAAAAGTCTTAGCTCGGGTATTGCCACCAACACAAGGAACAATTCAGGTAAATGGTGCTATCGCGCCAATGATTGAACTTGGCGCTGGTTTTCACCCAGAACTTACTGGCGCGGAAAACGTAGTTTTTTACTCCACACTATTAGGGCGGGATATTAAGAAAACGCGGACTAAAGTGGCCGAGATCGGCGAATGGGCAGGGGTAACTGATCACATGAACTTCCCACTACGTACATTCTCAAGCGGTATGGTCGCGCGCTTGGCCTTTGCGACAGCTACTGCTGAAAACTCTGAAGTCCTCTTGGTGGATGAAATTTTGGCAGTTGGCGACGCTAGTTTTCAAGAAAAATCCCGCAACCGAATGATGGAGCTAATTGGTAGCGGGGCCGCGGTCGTTCTGGTTTCTCATGATATGAAAACTGTAAGATCACTAGCCACCCGCGCTATATGGCTTGAAGCCGGCAAAGTAAAAATGTCTGGTGACCCTGAAGAGGTCGTAACCGCCTATGAGAATTCTTACCATTAAGGCGCGGGATTAACTTGAAAATTCTAATTACCGGTGGCGCCGGATTTATTGGCTCTCACTTAACTGATCGGTTAGTAAAAGATGGTCACACCGTAACCGTTTTAGATAACTTAAGTACCGGCCGAAAAGAAAATCTATCAGCACATTTGGGTAGCGATAAGGTCGAACTAATTGAAGGTTCAATTCTTGATCTACCTTTGTTAGATAAGTTGATTAACGAGCACGACTACGTTTTTCATTTAGCTGCGGCAGTTGGTGTTTTTAACATCGTAAATCACCCTCTAGATAGCTTGAAAACAAATATTCGAGGAACTGAAAATGTTCTTGAATCTGCGCTTAATTATTCAAAACCTGTGTTCATTACCAGTAGCAGTGAGGTCTACGGCAAAAATACTTCTGATTCGCTAAGAGAATCAGATGACCGAGTTATTGGCACACCAATCAAGCTGCGCTGGTCATACAGCGAAGCCAAAGCAATTGATGAGTCTCTTGCTTACGCCTACTGGGTTGAGAAGCAGCTTGAGACTCGTATGGTCAGACTCTTTAACACCGTTGGCCCTCGCCAGCTTGGCGCATACGGCATGGTTGTGCCGCGCTTTGTTCAGGCTGCGCTCAAGAATGAACCAATTACGATTTATGGATCCGGTGAACAGACCAGATGTTTTGGCCATGTTTATGATGCTATAGATGCCATGGTGAGCATTGCCTTTTCACAAAATACAATCGGCAAGGTAATTAACATCGGTAATAACTTTGAAATTTCAATCAATAACTTAGCCAAGAAAGTTATCGCGCAAACTAATTCAAAAAGTGAAATCGTCTATGTTCCTTACGATCAGGCCTACGGTGAAGGTTTTGAAGATATGGAACGTAGAGTTCCAAATATTGAATTGATTAACTCTCTTGTCGGTTGGACACCAACTCGCGATCTTTCGACAATGATTACAGATATTGCGAGCTCTCTAACAGCCAAGTAAAAAACTTAAAGGACTTCTACCCCATCTAGATGACCAAAGTTGTTAGTGCAGTCCAACACGCGAATACCCTTAGTAACAATTGACTTAACATCCATGCCTGGCTGGTTTGTGGCAATAACCGCCACATCAAAAGAAGAATCTAAATCACTTGAAGTTGTTCCAGCCCATTCTTTAACAAGCGGGTCATGCCAAATAACATTGGCACCCGCTGACTCTAAACTCGACTTAAGGAGTGAAACTGGTGACTCTCTGGTGTCGCTTACGCCCGACTTATATGCCACCCCAAGGATCATCACAGTTGGTGATTTCTTTGAACTTTCAACTAACGAAAGTGATTTATTGGCAACGTATTGCGGCATTGATTGGCTGATCTGATCTGCCTTTTCAACCAAGTTAGCGTTCTGACCTTGCTCCTTCGCCCACCAAGTTAAGTAAAGCGGATCAACGGGTATGCAGTGTCCGCCTATTCCAACGCTTGGCCGAAAGGGCATAAAGCCATATGGTTTCGTAGCCGCTGCGTCAATTACTTCATTCATGCTCAGACCTGAATTCTCCAAAATTTGAGTTAATTCCAGAACTAATGAAATATTCACCATTCGGAAAGTGTTTTCTAGCAGCTTCGCCGCTTCGGCAATTTCTGGCGAAGATGTTGCCACTACTTCATCGCAAAACGTTTTATAAAATGCGACCGCTAGCTCCTGAGATTTCTTATCTATTCCGCCAACCAAGCGAGGCGTATTTTTCATATCCCAGTTTTTATCACCGGGGTTTACGCGTTCGGGTGCTGAGACGAAGAAAAATTCGGCTGCACTCTGTGCTGAGTTCTCTCTTACCAGAGGAATAATTACATTCCTCAAAGTTCCTGGATAAGAAGTTGATTCGCTAATTATCAATGTTTCTTTAGCGAGATGTGGTGAAATATCTTTCAAAGCCTGTATCAAAAGAGAAATATCAGGTTCTCTGGACTCACTCAATGGCGTTGGTACGCAGATTATTACAATCTCACAATTTTCGGCTTTAGATGGGTCACTAGTCGCAAAATAGACACCTTTTTCAATTGACTCTTTAAGCTCATCATCTGAAACATCTTCAACTGGGCTTGACCCTGAATTCAACTCTTGAACGCGAGACTCAGATTTTTCAATGCCTACTACTGACCAACCAGCTTTAGCTGCTGCCATCGCTAAGGGCAGACCAACGTAGCCCTGTCCGATAATTGCGACTGCCCACTTTGGCGTACTGCTCATTACTCTTGTCACGGCTTGGTCAAGGCTTTGATTAGTGTTTGCGCTTCATTGCTTTTTTCACTACCTGGATACAGGTTTTCAATTTTTGATGCCATTTCGGCTGCTTTCTCTACTTCTTTTAACTCTAAATAGCTCTTAACTAACTCAAGCATATTTTGGGTGTTCCACTTATCTGTTATTAGCAGGCTCTCTCGAAATGGGATAGCCAAATCTCTCTTGTTTGTACCCTCATAAATAACTGCGGGCAAATAAGAAGCATAAAAAGATCTCGGGTCAGCAGTTACTATCATTTTGCTAATAGTTAATGCGGTAACTAAATCATTTTTTCGAAAAGCAAAATCCGCAAGATTGGCAAGAGCTTGTGAGTCACCAGAATTAGACTTGGCATTTTCAATTAGTTCAGTTGCGTAAGCGTTCTGATCTAGTGACTTTAAGTTGTATTTAAGTTCAACTAATTTTGATGATTTGGTCAAAAGTGGGACACAAACAATAAGGATCACAATGGCAAGAGCGAAGGAGGCAATATTTGGGGCCAGAGATATCTCTGGTGCATTATTGCTCTTCTTCTTATTTGCTTTCGAATCGAGTGTCGAATTGATCGCTAAATTGGAGCGAGCAGATCTTCCAATAATGATTCCGCCAAAAATCCATAACCAAATTCCGACGCCGATATTGTCAATTGTCACAATGTTTAGCAGTAGAAAACCTAGCCAAATACCGAGATAAGTTGCGGCTATGCCTCTAATTTGTCCACTCGAGCTTTTCACACTTTTAGCTGCCAACCATGTTACAAACGTCAGTAGCGCAAGATATGGAATAAATAAGGTCAATCCACCAGTTGCTAGTAAATGAAGATAAACATTGTGCGCATTATTGGTAAACATTCCTTGTACGAATTGATCCTGAACTGCATATTCGCGGTAGTACTCACCATATCTATCAATTCCAACGCCAAAAATCGGATGGGACTGAAACATATTTAAGGCAGCTTGCCAGTAATCTAAGCGGTTATTTAGTGTTCCTTGGTACAAACGACTTGCTAAAGGTCCAATGTTAAAAACAGCTAGGGCAATTGGTAATCCAACTACACCAAATGATGCCCCAACAGCTATGCCAAATACGCGCTTTATTGACCAAGCCTTTATCAAAACAATTATTGCCGCTCCGCAAGCGAAGGCAAATATGCCCTGCACGGAATCTGATTTGACTACAACAAACAAACCAAGGACCAAAACGATTGCCGCTACAACTCGTTCATATGTCTTCGAAGACTCAATCACAAAACAGAGCGACGCTATGCTGGAAATTCCAATAATCCCAGAAGTGAAATTGGGATTACCAAGCGTGGTGATGATCGGGTTGTACTGGTTATTCCACTGGACTGGATCTAGGCCTAAAAGTTGAAATAATCCATAAACAGAAAGAAAGAAGCCAAGGAGTGAAACCCATTTCAAAGGTCTAAGGCTGCTTGCCTCTGTAAAAACTAATCCTGCAGCAGCCGTTAGGACTGCACAAGCAAAGATAGTTAGCGCGCCATTATTTCTATGGAACTCACCAAAAATTGCTGTGTATTTGACATCGGTAAGAATCGTAGAGATCAACAAGCCAAGAGAAAACAGCGCAACTAAGGCAAGTCCAACTTTCTGATCACCTGAAGTTAGTCTTCTAGTGCTAATCATGGCTGGCAGCGATAGCCCTAAAATTATGGCTGCGGATAAAGCCAGAACAAACATCTTTGGAAGATTGATTGGATCTTCAAGCTTGGTCCAGATTGCCAAAGTTGTGAGAACGCCACCGAGGAGAATAAAACTTTGAACTTTCTTAGCTTCAGCTTGGCTCAATTCTCTGGCTAATTTCATGTGCTAAGAGTACCGAAGCTGGTGATTTAAAGGCCGAAGCCCGGTTCCTGTAAAGGAACCGGGCTTCGGGTTTGGAGTCTTTTAACGGACTCCCATGAAGCTTGGGCTAATTAAGCCTTAACCTTCTTAGCAATCTTGGCAACTAGGTTGCTCAAGGTTGTGATCTTTGCGTTCAAAGCAGCCATAAGAGCTGATACCTGAGTCGCAAGAGCAGCAACTGCTGCTGTAGCAGCCTCTGCAGCGTCTTTCGCTTCTACTGCAGCTGTTGTCGCATCTGCTGCAGCTTCACCAGCTGCTAGAGCAGCATCAGTTGCTTCGTTAGCCGCTTCAAGAGCATCTTGAGCGATTAATCCAGCTTCTTCAGCAGCCGCAACGGCTAGTTCGCCAGCTTCGATAGCAGCTAATTCTGCTCTGTCTGCTGCCTCAAGTGCAAGATTGGCTGCATCCACTGCATTGTTAGCGTTATCGCCTGCTTCTTCAGCAGCCGCTAGCGCTGCATCAGCAACACCATCTGAAACTACAGTTGCTGTTGCTGTAACAGTTGCTGCAGTTGCTGATGATCCTGAACCTGAAGTTGCTGTGATTACAATCGGACCAGGTAGATTTGGAGCATATGCCTTCCAAGTTGCCTTACCACCAACAAGTGCCACTGTTCCTGTGTTTCCACCAGAGAATGGGTTTGTTGTTGTAACTATGCTAACTGAAGAAGTAGGTAGTGCAGTAAACGCTACGAATGAAGCGTTGTCTGCAGCTGCTGCACCAATTGTGATTTCCATCAATTCGCCTGCTAGGTATTCAGACTTATTGAATGACAATGTTGGAAGTGTTGCTGATTGTGTTGAACCGACTGTAACGGTTGAAGTTGTTGTGGCAGTACCTGATGTAAAGGTCACAACAGATGTACCGGCCGCAACACCTGTAACGTCAAATGCTGCTGCAGCACCAACGTTTGATGTTGAAACTGGTGTATTGATTGTTGCAACAGTGGTTGTTGCAGAGGCTGCCGCGATTGATGCGTTTGGAACAACTGTTCCATTAGCATCCTTAGCAACGACTGAAATTCCAGCTGCGCTAGCAGCAATTGGGTAGCTTGTCTTTGCCTGTGTAGCTGTTAGAGATGCGACAGGACCATAGACATCGATTGTACGAGTAGCAACCAAAACGCCACCTGCAGTGAATGTGATGACAGTCTTTCCTGTAGTTCCATCAGAGACAAAATAGGCTGACTTTGTTGTTCCAGCAGATTGGTATCCATCCACGCCAGTAGTTGTGAGGGACTCAGTAACTGATTTTGCAGCCACTAAACGTCCGCCCATTGAGATCTTTCCTGGGCCTGATGTGATTGCGACAGTCCAAGGCACAGTGGAAGCCATTGTGTTTGAAGCGCCGTTCTTCTGATCAAGTAGGAATGAAGCGATTAGTGCATCAGCAGGATAAAGTGCTGAAGACAATGTTGCTGTCGCTGTCACTGTGTCAGTTGCAGTTGAATAAACATATGCACTTGCACCTGAACCACCATTGTTATAGCAAACGCCATAAGCCCACTGGGCACCGCCAATTGAGCAACCAGACGAAGCCATTGCAACTGTTGAATGTGTTGCTGAAACTCCAGCAACATCTGTTGCAACAACTGTCCAAGTAATTGACTGGTTGTTTGTACCACCAGTTGAAGCCAGCTTGATTGTGTAAGTACCAACCTTGTCTGGTGTGTATGAAAGAGTTACAGCCGCAGTTGTACGACCTGCTGCTGTAGAAGTTACTGTCAGACCAGATGCATAGCTTGTATTTACGTTAGTTGATGAAGCTGTTACAGCTCCTGTAACTGTTAATGCGCCTGCAGTAGCTGGAGCTGTCAGTACAGTTGATGTAATTGACATTGAAGCTGTTGGTGTGTCTGAAATGAATGACAGTGTTGTGTTGAGAGTTTGAGCAACGTTTACTACACCAGTAGATGACGTTGTCGCGCTTGTGAATGAGTCAGCCTGTGGAGCCGCTTGTGACGGTGCCACTGAAAGCATTCCGAAGCCCAACGCAGCAACTGCTACAAGCGCGATGCGCTTGAAAGTTGTCTTTGTAGACATTTGTTTCCTTTCGATAGTCGATTCAAGGACGATCCCCGAATCGGCTTGGATAGTTTTTAGGCCATCCTCTCGATGAATCGCACGTGCTGATTCATCAAATTCCCCACCGTGTATCCGGACGCGGAAGGGAAACTTAATTGCGAAGCGGCTCATTATTTTGCCGCCTTCGCTGTTAGTGGCTCAGATACGAAAATTGCTTGAGCCAAAATTTGAGTCTTACCTGGGTTTAAAACCAAGCGAGTTGTAATTGTCTTTGGGGCTGCAGTTAGGTCATAACCACGAACACCAGTAGCGATTATGAAAGGAGAATCAATAACTGACTCAACGGTCATAGTTGAAGTTACTAAGTAGTTACCGTTGCTTAGGCGATCGATAACTGTATTAGTAGAGCTAAGGTTTAGTGGGGTCCAGCTACCAGCGATGCCAACCGATGGGGCTGCTTCGTAGGTAGTACCAGTGCCATTAACCTTGATTGTCTGTGAAACCAAGATATTTGGACCAGTTGCGTTGTTAGCAGTAATCGCTGGAACGCTAAGAATCATGCCGCCTTCGGTCATATTTGGAACCGCGTTCTTATTA
>Ga0208485_1000063_pt1 | contig 33969 bp, 34 predicted proteins | sample LakMenEpi27Jul12_FD_150707 | JGI IMG/M metagenome (GOLD analysis project Ga0208485, IMG submission 150707) | Freshwater microbial communities from Lake Mendota, WI - 17JUL2012 deep hole epilimnion (SPAdes) | ecosystem: Environmental > Aquatic > Freshwater > Lentic | place: Lake Mendota, Madison... | reverse complement strand
CCGCTGCCATTACGATTAGGGGCATGACGCGCACATATCTGGTCGAGACTTACGGCTGCCAGATGAACGTGCACGACTCCGAACGTATTGCAGGTTTACTCGAGGCCGATGGATATGTTCCGGTAGAGCAGGGCAAGCAAGCAGACTTAGTTGTGTTTAATACCTGCGCCGTTCGCGAAAATGCCGATAACAAGCTTTATGGAAATTTAAGTTTCCTTGCTCCAGTTAAGAAAGCTAACCCCGCCATGCAGATTGCAGTTGGCGGCTGTTTAGCGCAGAAAGATCAAGCCATAATCCTAAAGAAAGCACCCTACGTTGATGTGGTTTTTGGAACTCATAATGTTGGTTCGTTACCAGTTTTACTTGAGCGTGCACGAATTGAAGAAGATTCCCAGATCGAAATTCTCGAAGCGCTAGAGCATTTCCCTTCAACTTTGCCTGCCAAGCGCTTTAGTGACTTTACGGCTTGGGTATCAGTTTCAGTTGGATGTAACAACACCTGCACCTTCTGCATCGTGCCTACGTTGCGTGGAATTGAAAAGGATCGACCTGCCAGCGATATTTTGCGCGAGATAAACACGCTAGTTGATTCAGGCGTTATTGAAATTACTTTACTTGGACAGAATGTAAACGCTTACGGAGTTGAATTTGGTGATCGTGCCGCCTTCGCAAATTTGCTGAAAGAGTGCGGCAAGATAGCTGGGCTTGAGCGAGTTCGATTTATGTCACCTCACCCAAGAGATTTCACCGATGATGTAATCGATGCCATGGCGAGTACGCCAAATGTAATGCCGCATCTACATATGCCGCTGCAATCTGGATCAAACCGAATTCTGCAAGAGATGCGTCGTTCGTATCGAACTGATCGTTATTTAGGAATCCTTGAACGCGTGCGCAAAGCAATGCCAGATTCCCAAGTAACTACCGACATTATTGTGGGCTTTCCTGGTGAAACCGAAGAAGATTTCCAAGCCACCTTGGATCTCTGCACACAAGCTAGATTCTCTGCGGCCTACACCTATCAATATTCAATTCGACCTGGAACGCCAGCGGCGGTAATGCCAAATCAAGTGCCGGCTGAAGTTGTGGGAGAGCGATACACCCGCTTACACGCACATCAAGAAGCTATTTCAGCTTCGGTTAATAGTGAAGCAATTGGTCGAACTATGAAAGTTTTGGTGGCTGAAGTTTCTGGTCGTCGCAACGGCGATAACGATCGCATGACAGGCCGCAGCGAAGATTTCAGATTGGTTCACTTTAATTCAATGGTTGAGCAACCGCTGCCGGGAGATTTAATCACGGTTGATATCACTGAGAGTTCATCACATTATTTGATCGGTAATGGCGGCAAAGTAGAACGTCGAGCAAAACGCGAAGTTAAGGGCACTATGTTAGGTATCCCGGTTATTCGCGCATGAAGTTAATCGTTATCTGTGGCGCAACTGCCACAGGCAAAAGTGATCTTGCGATTTCAGTGGCACAGAAAATTGATGCCGAGATTATTAACTCTGATTCCATGCAACTCTACAAAGGCATGGATATAGGTACGGCTAAGTTAAGTGTTGAAGAACGCCAGGGGATACCTCATCACTTACTTGATGTTCTTGAAGTCACTCAAGATGCCAATGTGGCTTGGTATCAAAGTGAGGCTCGAGCCAGGATTGCTGAGATTCAAAGTCGTGGAAAATCTGTCGTGATTGTCGGCGGCACTGGGCTCTATATCAAAGCCATTCTCGATGAACTAAATTTTCCTGATACCGACCCGGCAGTTCGGGAGGCGCTTGAGCAGGAAGTATTGGAACTCGGCGCACATGTCTTATTTAAGCGTCTAGAAAAACTTGACCCAGCAGCAGCGCTTGCGATTGATCGCGCAAATACGCGCCGCATAGTTCGAGCACTTGAAGTTATTGAAATTACTGGGAAGCCATTTACAGCGAACCTGCCTCGAAAAGATTCTGAACTTTATCCAGCTGCTCGTCAATTTGGTTTAGTCATGGATCGCGAGTCACTTGGTGAGCGAATTAGCGATCGCGTTGATCGCATGTATGAGGCAGGCTTAGTTGAGGAAGTTGATCGTTGTATTGCTGCTGGAATAACATCAGCTCGCACTGCGCAATTAGCACTGGGATACGCCCAGGTAATCGCTATGCGCAGAGGTGACCTAACTCTAGATGCTGCGATTGAAGAAACTAAACGGGCAACCAGACAATATTCCAGACGGCAAGAAACTTGGTTCTCACGAGATGCGCGAATTAAATGGATTTCCCCGATCCAGCCTCGGCTAGAAATAATCTTGCAGGAAATAGAATAGTTAAATCATGATTGCAACCTATGGGCACGGCACCGAGAATGACTTTGTTCTAGTTTTTGACCCCGAAAATGAGGTTTCAATTACCACAGCGCAAACTGCTGCTATTTGTAATCGTAAAACTGGAATCGGCGCCGATGGCTTGATTCGAATCGGCAAGAAGAATGAACGCTGGTTTATGGATTACCGCAATGCTGACGGCTCGCTCGCCGAGATGTGCGGAAACGGTATTCGGGTAACTGCTAAGTATTTAGTTGAACGCGGCCATCAACCTGAAGGAATTTTTGCAATTGATACTCGAGATGGTGTTAAACATCTGCGGGTTCCTGCCGAGGGTGATATCTCAGTAAATATGGGTCAGGTCACCGATGAGGATGAGGAGATTTCTGCCGCGACAAATGGCAAAGTTTGGAATGGTTACCACATTAGCGTTGGTAATCCGCACGCAGTAGTTTTCGTAGAAGATTTGAGCGAAGTTGGCGCACTTGCTGATGCGCCAGTTGTCCGGCCTAAAGATGCTTATCCGGAAGGCGTAAATGTCGAATTCGTTGAGATCACCGGAGAGCGCGAAGTAAAAATGCGCGTCTTTGAACGCGGTAGTCGCGAGACTAGATCTTGTGGAACCGGTGTATGCGCTGTTGCGCTAGCAGCAACTCTTCATACCAAAGCCAAGTTGCCCGCTAGATGGATAGTTAATCCACCAGGTGGTCGCTTAGAAGTTGATATCGATGGACATAACAATGCAACGCTTATTGGCCCAGCGGTATTAATTGCCGATCACGACATCAGCAAGTATTTAGTAGCTGATTGAGATTAAAAGTTGCTAATTCTTGATCGTCATCCCACAAAATAGGCAGTTTGATGGCTATTGCTCTATTGTTTAATGGTGAGTGATAAGGACAATATCGATGATTTCGAAGCACTACTTGCCGAAAGCGCGCGAGTAGCAGCTGAATTCGATGGCGCTGACAGCGATGATTACGCCGAAAGTATTCAACCTGATTTAGTTGAGCGTAATGCGCTTCGACGCGTTAAAGGTTTCTCAACCCAGTTACAAGATATTTCCGAAGCTGAGTATCGTGAACTACAACTTGAAAAAGTAGTTTTAGTTGGCGTCTGGACTGAAGGTAATTCAACTATGGCCGAAAACTCTCTCGCCGAGCTAAAAGCCCTCGCCGAGACCGCAGGTTCAGAAGTTATGGAAGGCTTGATTCAGCGCCGCGACAAACCAGATCCAGCGACCTATATTGGTTCTGGAAAAGTTGTTGAACTGCGACAGGTAGTTGTCGCAACAGGGGCAGATACGGTTATTTGTGATGGCGAACTTTCCCCGTCGCAACTTCGCCAATTAGAAGAGAAAGTGAAAGTCAAAGTAATTGATCGCACCGCTTTGATTCTTGATATTTTTGCTCAACATGCTAAAAGCAAAGAAGGTAAGGCGCAAGTAGAGCTTGCTCAGATTTCTTATCTATTACCAAGATTGCGCGGTTGGGGTGAGTCACTTTCGCGCCAAGTTGGTGGTCGCGCAGCAGGTGGCGCTGGTATCGGCGGGCGTGGCCCAGGTGAAACTAAGATCGAAACCGATCGTCGTCGAATCCGCGACAAAATGGCGAAGCTTCGTCGCGAGATCGCCGAGATGAAAGTTTCGCGTGACACTAAGCGACAGGAACGTCGTCGCAATAACATTCCATCAGTAGCAATCGCTGGATATACCAACGCTGGCAAGTCTTCGCTTTTAAATAAGTTAACTGATGCTGGCGTCTTAGTTGAGAACGCATTATTTGCAACTCTTGATCCAACGGTCCGCCAATCACACACCTCAGATGGCCGTATCTATACCTTGTCTGACACAGTTGGTTTCGTTCGACACTTGCCTCATCAATTGATTGATGCTTTTAAATCGACGCTCGAAGAAGTATCTGGCGCAGATTTGATTGTCCATGTGGTCGATGGTTCACACTCTGATCCATTCGAGCAGATTAGAGCAGTTCGTGAAGTAATCACTGAAATCGGCGGCGCTGAGATTCCAGAGATAATTGCGATCAACAAAGTTGATATCGCCAATCCCGAAATGGTTATGCAAATTTTGCGTACTGAACCTAATAGCTACGCCTTCTCAGTTCGCACCGGCTTTGGAATTGAAGGCCTACTTCACGCAATTGAAAGTTCTTTACCAAGGCCCAAAATAGAAATTAACACGGTAATCCCTTATGACCGTGGCGATCTGGTTAGCGCCATTCACGAACGAGGCGAGATTTTGCGCGAAGAGTATTTGCCTGAAGGAACCTCGCTACATGCACGCGTTGATGGGGGATTAGCTAAAGAGATCGAAGAAATCGTTCGGTAATTGCTCAGACAGCACTCATGTGACGGGAATATTTACGACACGCCGAGGGTTCAATTAGTTAAACCAGGCAGTAATGCGCCACTATGCGCCCGTTGGGTATTTCCAGCAGCGTTTGCCAGAGAAATTTGGCTGCGACTTAGTTTGGAAAGAAGGTGAGAGCAATGGCAACCGATTATGACACCCCCAGAAAAACCGATGAAGAGTTACATGAAGAATCGCTTGAGGAGTTAAAGGCGCAACGCGTCGATGCTCAATCCGGTCAGATTGATGTCGATGAAGCCGAAGCTGCTGAAAGTCTTGAACTACCAGGTGCTGATTTATCTGGCGAAGAACTTTCAGTTCGCGTAGTACCTAAGCAAGTTGATGAATTCACTTGTTCGCGTTGTTTCTTGGTGCATCACAGCACCCAATTAGCAAAAGGCGAAGGCGCTACTGCGGTTTGTAAGGAATGTTCCTAACTATTTACCATTAAGAAGTTCGGCAAGTTCGGTATTTAGCTTTGAAGTAATCAACCAATATGGTGTTTGATCGCGCGGATCGTTGAGTTCAACTTTCACGCCAGTTGATCGCCAGAACCTAAAGATTAGATAAGAAGCTGGGTCGGCGTCGCGAGTGCGAAGTCGGCCCATTTCCTTGCTGTCGAGCGCTGTCGCTTTTCCCAGGTACTTAAGTTCAATATGAGCAGGACCAGCACGCAATTCTTTTTCATCTATTTCGATTAATAATGTAGCTTTCAAAGCAATCAGCACGGTCAGAAATGTAAGGACCACCCAAGTTATGAACGCAGGTTGATTTCCGATGGCAGCCCACACGGCAACGACTAGGGAGAGAAAGAGAAAATAGATAAAGGCAATCAGCCAAAATGGAGCGCGAATCACTTCTCTAAATCTCATAAGACCACGCTATCGTGAAATAAATAAAGTAGCCTTATGACATGAGTCGCGAACCCAGCACTACTCCGCCCGAGGGGGCTTTGATTCCTACGCGTCATCCGCTCGCCCCTGCTACCGGCACGAAAGTTCCTTCTCACTATGGCCACTGTTTTGGTTGTGGCGAATTACACCCCACTGGCTTACACCTAGTCGCTCACATTGGTGAAGGCGCAACGATTAAGTCAGAATTTACAGTTACTGAGAATCATCAGGGCGCACCGGGTTTGGCTCACGGAGGTCTGCTTTCTCTAGCTTTTGACGAAGCAATGGGTAAATTAATGTGGCTTATCCGAACACCATCAGTTACGGCTCGCTTAGAAACAAATTTTGTTAAGCCAGTGCCTCTAGGTACCACTCTTCATATAACTTCCGAAATCACCGGACAGGTTAATCGCAAGGTTTATACCGCAGCCATTGGCAGGCTAGGTTCACCAGATGGTGAAATCGCAGTTCGGGCGTCAGCGTTATTTGTAATCGTGCCAATGTCGCACTTCTTAACTCAAGCTCCCGAAGGTTTCATAAAGGAACTTGCTAAACATCCTGAACTTTTAGCTTTTGAAGATCCAGAGTTTGAGATTAATCCGTGAGCAACCTAGAAGTATTAATTAGGCGTCTTGATCCAGGCGTGCCGCTCCCTAAATATTCTAAAGGTGGCGATGCTGGAGCTGACATAGTGACTCGAATTGATTTAACTTTAGAACCAGGAGAGCGTGCACTTGCCCCAACTGGCATCGCTATCGCTCTGCCTAATGGCTACGCAGCTTTTGCTCATCCGCGCTCTGGCCTAGCAATCAAGCATGGGGTTTCAATGGTTAATACCCCAGGCACTATTGATGCAGGTTTTCGCGGCGAACTTCAAGTAATTCTGATTAATCTTGATCCGCGCGAAGCTATCTCCTTCAAACGAGGTGATCGAATTGCGCAATTGGTTTTCCAAAAAGTTGAACATGCTGATTTCGTAGAAGTTGAAGAACTACCTGGTTCGGGTCGTTCTGATGGTGGCTTCGGCTCAACCGGATTGGCGTAGTCGTGAGTGATCAAAAGAAAGTAATCGATGCACTCGGCGGCAAAAAGGGTTTACTAGATTCCGGCCTGCCCGCACTGGTGTTTTTAATTGCTTTTAACATCAGTAAAGACCTGCAGCTGGCCGCTACTGCCGCCATTGTCACTGCTCTAGTTCTAGCGATCTTGCGGTTAGCTAAGAAAGACACCCTGCAACATGTGGTCTCAGGTTTAATTGGTGTCGTCTTCTGTGCTTTTCTCGCTCGAAAGACTGGCTCTGCTGTCGATTATTACTTGCCAGGCTTGATCATCAACATTGTTTATGGTTCCGTCTACTTGATTGCTAACTTGGTTGGTTTTCCAGTTTTAGGGCTAGTACTAGGACCGATTCTGGGCGAGAACCTACATTGGCGCAAAGTCGCCGAACGTAAGCGCGCCTATATAAAGGCCGGCTGGCTTTGGGTTGGCTTATTCGCATTGCGTTTAATCGTGCAGTACCCGCTATATAAAACGGGCAACTTAACTGCACTCGGTACCGCGCGACTTGCCATGGGATATCCGCTATTTGCTGCAGTTGCCTGGGGATCTTGGCTAATTATTAGGAAAGTACCAGCTGCGGTTCCGCCAGAAAAGAATAATGACTAGCTAGCGATAAAACATTGCTTGAGCAGACCTTCTGCTTGAGCAGTTGCTACAAATAGCAGTTCATCGCCAGCAGTGAATACTTCGTGTGGCTTTGGTGTTACAACTCGACCATCGCGAACGATTGCAGCCAGCGCTGAATTCTCGGGCAAAGTTATTTCTTCAACAGTCTTACCTAGGCAAGATGAGTTATCAGGAAGCGTTAGTTCAACTAAGCTGGCTTGACCTTGTCGGAAAGAGAATAAGCGCACTACGTCGCCAACACTTACGGCTTCTTCAACCAAAGCCGAGATAATTCTTGGTGTCGACACGGCTACATCTACACCCCAAGATGAATCGAACATCCATTCATTCTTTGGGTGATTAATGCGAGCGACTACGCGAGGCACACCGTATTCAGTCTTGCCCAATAAGGAGGCCACTAAATTAACTTTGTCATCGCCAGTTGCTGCCACTAATACCTGGCAAGTATCTAACTTTGCTTTATCAAGTGAGGTAATTTCGCAGGCGTCGGCTAGCAACCATTCGGCATCAGGCACGCTATCCATCTTGAGTGATTTCGGATCACGATCGATTAAAAGTACTTGGTGGCCATTATCTAGAAGTTCGCGCGCAATAGCGCGACCTACATTGCCGGCTCCGGCGATTGCAATTCTCACGTTATGACTCCTCGGGGGATTTAGCCAGTGCGGCTTCGACGGCAGCGAGTTTGCCTTCTTCAACAATTACATGAACTAAGTCGCCTTCTTGTAAAACCGTGTGCTCATCTGGGATCAAGCCTTCGCCTAAGCGAGTAATGAAAGCAACTCGAGCAGGGGCGACATTTTCAATGCGTAAAACAGGGGAGCCATACCAATCAGCGGCCGGATGCACTTCGCTTAAACTTATTGTGCCTGTTGCGTCACGCCATTCCGAACGAGTTCCTTCGGGCATTAAGCGACGCAAGATCTGATCAGTAGCCCAAAGTACGGTGGCAACCGTTGGAATACCTAAACGTTGGTAAATTTCAGCACGGCCGGAATCGTAGATTCGAGCGACAACGTTAGAGACTCCGAAAACTTCGCGCGCTACTCGAGCGGCAATAATGTTTGAGTTATCGCCATTACTTACGGCGGCAAAAGCAGACGCGGTTTCAATTCCAGCTTCGACCAAGGTGTCACGATCAAAGCCAACGCCGGTGACGGTGCGACCTTTAAAGTCAGGGCCCAGTCTGCGGAAGGCTTCGCGAGATTGATCAATTATTGCGACGGAATGGCCAGCGGCCTCAAGTTCGGCTGCCAAGGAAGATCCGACTCGACCGCAACCCATAATTACTACATGCACAAGGATCAACCTATCACCCTTAGGCTTACCAATTATGGAAACTGAGCGCACTGAAGCAAAAAAGAGGGCGTTTAAAGTGGGTGAAAAGTTCAACACTACGATTGAGAAAGTGGCCCATGGCGGTCATTTCATAGCCCGTCATGAAGGCGCAGTCTTCTTTATTCGCCATGGAATTCCAGGTGAGCAGGTAGTTGTTGAGGTCACTAGTACAGGCAAATCATTTAATCGTGGCGATGTTCTCGAAGTAATTCAACCCTCGCCCGATCGAGTCAAAGCCCCTTGTAGTTACGCTCATCGATTGGGTTGCGGTGGGTGCGATTTCCAACATATCGCGATTTCGCGCCAACGGGAATTGAAAAGCGATGTAATCACCGAGCAATTCGCTCGGATTGCAAAAATGGATCTAACGGTAGAGGTCGAAGAAGTAGCTGAACCTCTGAATTGGCGAACTCGAGCGATATTAAATATCGATGGATCTGGGAAAGCTGGCTTCTTTAGTTCTCGTAGCCATAGTTCAATTCAAATAGCTGACTGCCTAACTTGCGTACCAGAGTTAAGGCTTAATGAGATCACCTCACGAAGTTGGCAACCAAATACAAAGTTAGAGATTAGCGCAAATAAATTAGGTGATCGAATAGTCGCAGGTAGTGAAGTTTTCGAAGGCCCCAAAGAACTAGTCGAAGTTGTAGGTGCGAACAAATTCCAAGTCAGTCACTCTTCGTTCTGGCAAAGTCATAAGTCAGCACCTGCAGTTTTGACCGAAGCTGTTATGCAGTATGCCGAGCTACAAAGTGGTGATCAAGTATTAGATCTCTACGGGGGGGTTGGTTTATTCACTGCGGCAGCTTTAGCGGTAGTCGGTGAAACTGGACGAGTTGATTTAGTTGAAGCAAGTTCTAGCGCGGTTGGCGATGCCAAAATCAATTTTGAAAATGTGCCGAATGTAAATATCTATCTCGGTGATGTGGCGAAAATAATGCCTAGAATTGGATCTGCCGATGTAGTAATTCTTGATCCACCTCGAGATGGTGCTGGACAATTAGTTCTGCAGCAGATCTCAGCGCTAAATCCAAAGCGAATTGTTTATGTTGCTTGCGACCCAGCAGCTCTGGCCCGTGACTGTGCTTTTGCTAACGATCTTGGTTGGAAATTAACTAAAGTGCGCGCATTTGATTTATTTCCAATGACTCACCACATCGAGATGGTTGCGTTGTTAACCCGCTCTGCGATAGATTAGGAAAGTATCTCGACATCAAGATACTTTTTAGGAGGCGTAAGTGAGCAAGAATTCCTTCCAGGCCCAGACTTCGCTCGAAGTAGCTGGCCAGAGCTATCAGATCTTCGATATTACGAAGTTACCTGAAGCGGCATCGCTGCCATTTAGCTTAAAGGTTTTGCTCGAGAACTTGCTGCGCACTGAAGATGGCGCAAATATCACCGCCGAACAGATTAAGTCATTAGCTAACTGGGATCCAGCGGTTGAGCCAGATACTGAAATTCAATTCACGCCAGCCCGCGTTGTAATGCAGGACTTCACGGGCGTTCCCTGCATCGTGGATTTAGCGACGATGCGCGAAGCAATCGTCGAATTAGGTGGCGACCCAGCAAAAGTAAATCCACTTGCACCAGCCGAACTAGTTATTGATCACTCTGTAATTGCTGATTTATTCGGAACTAAGGATTCTTTCACCCAAAATACTGACATTGAATACCAGCGTAACCAAGAACGTTATCGTTTCTTGCGATGGGGCCAAGGCGCATTTGACGAATTCAAAGTTGTGCCACCTGGTACCGGAATTGTGCACCAAGTAAATATCGAGTTCTTAGCTCGCGTAGTTATGACTCGCAAAGTCGATGGCGTTCTTCGCGCATATCCAGATACCGTAGTTGGTACCGACTCGCACACCACAATGGTTAATGGTTTGGGTGTTCTTGGCTGGGGCGTTGGCGGAATTGAAGCCGAAGCAGCACTTCTAGGCCAACCTGTTTCAATGTTGATTCCTCGCGTAGTTGGATTTAAGCTAAATGGACAACTACCAGTCGGAACAACTGCCACAGACTTAGCGCTAACAATTACTGAGATCTTGCGTAAACATGGGGTAGTTGGAAAGTTTGTTGAGTTCTATGGTCCAGGTGTTGTCGCAGTTCCAATGGCAAATCGCGCAACGATCGGCAACATGAGTCCAGAATATGGTTCGACAGTTGCGATCTTCCCAATTGATGACGAAACTTTAAAGTACTTACGTCTTACTGGTCGCAGCAATGACCAAATTGCTTTGGTGGAAAGTTATGCCAAGAAACAAGGTCTATGGCATGACCCATCTGCATCGCCACGTTTCTCTGAACATATTGAACTTGATCTATCAACAATCGTGCCTTCAATTGCGGGCCCTAAGCGCCCCCAAGATCGCATTGCCCTTAGTGATTCCAAGGCAGCACTTGCCAAGTCGCTGCCAGGCTATTTAAGCGATAAAACAAGTGCTAACCCAATTGCGATCAAGGTTGGCGCTAAAGATACGACCATCACAAATGGCGATGTTGTAATCGCATCAATCACTTCTTGTACTAACACTTCAAATCCATCCGTAATGATTGGCGCTGCTTTGCTTGCTAAGAAAGCAGTTGAGAAGGGCTTGAAGTCCAAGCCTTGGGTTAAAACCACTCTTGCCCCTGGCTCAAAAGTAGTAACCGATTACTACGACAAAGCTGGCCTAACTAAGTACATGGAAGATCTTGGTTTTAACTTAGTTGGTTACGGCTGTGTGACCTGCATCGGCAACTCAGGTCCACTTCCAGTTGAAGTGAGTAAAGCAGTAAACGAGCATGATCTAGCTGTAACTGCTGTGCTATCCGGTAACCGAAACTTTGAAGGCCGCATTAGCCCTGATGTGAAGATGAACTACTTAGCTTCACCTCCGTTAGTGGTTGCCTACGCCATCGCTGGCACCATGAATCATGATTTCGAGAAGGATTCGCTAGGCAAAGACCAAGCTGGCAACGAGGTTTATCTACGCGATATCTGGCCTTCGCAAGAAGAGATTGCCGCAGTAGTAGAAGCCTCTATTTCTTCAGAGATGTTCAAGAAAGATTACGCAAGCGTCTTCGAAGGCGATCATCGCTGGAAGTCGCTCGCTACGCCAACCGGAAACACTTTTGAGTGGGATATCAATTCAACTTATGTGCGCAAAGCACCTTATTTCGATGGCATGCCAGCTCAACCAAAACCAGTAACAAATATTTCAGGTGCTCGTGTTATGGCGATCTTGGGGGACTCAGTTACCACTGATCACATTTCACCTGCTGGGAATATCAAAGCCGATTCACCAGCCGGAAAGTATTTAGCAGAGCACGGAATCGAACGTGTTGATTTCAACTCTTACGGTTCTCGTCGCGGTAATCACGAAGTTATGATCCGTGGAACTTTCGCGAATATTCGTTTGAAGAATATGTTGCTCGACGGAATTGAGGGTGGCTTTACCCGCAACTTCCTAGATGGCGGCAAGCAATCGACAATCTACGATGCATCAGTGGCTTATCAAGCTGCTGGTATTCCACTTGTGATTCTGGCAGGTAAAGAATATGGCTCAGGATCATCTCGCGACTGGGCCGCAAAAGGAACAGCACTTCTTGGGGTTCGTGCAGTTATCGCCGAATCATTTGAACGTATTCATCGTTCGAACTTGATTGGAATGGGCGTTCTTCCGCTGCAGTTCCTAGCTGGCCAAACCGCTGCCTCACTTGGTTTAACTGGGGAAGAAACTTTTGAAATTACTGGCATTGAAGCTTTAAATAGTGGTCCATCACCTAAGGAGCTAACCGTTAAGGCTGGCGATAAAACCTTCCAGGCTAAATTGCGTATCGATACGCCCGGTGAAGCCGATTACTACCGTCATGGCGGCATTATGCAATATGTACTGCGTTCACTTTTAGCTAGCTAGCAGTAAAGCGCAGGACAATTGAGCCTGGAAACCTTAGACTGTAGCCATGATTGAGCAGATTAAATCTCCCAAAGATTTAGCTGCTCTCTCGCCTGCCGAATTAAGCGTCTTGGCAGCTGAAATTCGCGCTTTCTTGATTGATAAGGTGACTAAGACCGGCGGACACTTAGGGCCAAACCTAGGCGTCGTCGAACTAACAATTGCGATCCATCGCACCTTTGATTCACCAAAAGATGTTCTTCTCTTTGATACCGGGCACCAGAGTTATGTTCACAAAATTCTTACCGGCCGCAGCGAAGGTTTTGATCTCTTGCGGCAAAAAGGCGGACTATCAGGTTATCCGAGCCGCGCTGAAAGTGAACACGATGTCGTTGAGAACTCACATGCATCAACTGCGCTTTCCTGGGGCGATGGAATTTCGCGCGGGTTTTCTCTTACCGGCCAGAGTGATCGACATGTTGTTGTAGTTGTCGGAGATGGCGCACTAACTGGCGGAATGTCATGGGAAGCTTTAAATAACATCGCTACAGCGGAATCTCGAAATTTAGTAATTGTGGTCAACGATAATGAACGCAGCTACTCGCCAACTATTGGCGGTATGGCAACCTATCTTTCAACTCTGCGCGTCACTCGTGGCTATGAGAAATTTCTCGACTGGGGTAAAGATGTTCTTCATCGCACACCAGTAGTTGGTGGCCCGATCTATGACACTTTGCATGGCATGAAAAAAGGTATTAAAGACATAATTGCGCCGCAGGGAATGTTTGAAGATTTAGGTCTGAAATATATTGGCCCGATCGATGGTCACGATATTGAAGCAATGGAAAAGGCTCTGCTCAAAGCTAAAGCTTTTGGTGCGCCGGTAATTCTCCATGCCATCACTGAAAAAGGGCGTGGATACGCGCCTGCTCTAGAAGATGAAGCCGAGAAGTTTCATGCCGTCGGTATTGTGGATCCCGAAACTGGATTACCACTGGCAAAAGGTGTTACAACTTGGACAAGTGTGTTTGCCGATGAGTTGGTTAAGCAAGGCGAGGCAGATAAAAACTTAATTGCGATAACCGCTGCCATGCTAGGACCAACCGGGTTAGATAAATTTGCCGATAAATTCCCAGATCGCACAATTGACGTTGGTATCGCTGAGCAGCACGCGGTAACTAGCGCCGCAGGTCTCGCTTTTGCTGGCATGCATCCGGTCGTGGCGGTCTATGCAACGTTTCTTAATCGAGCATTCGATCAAGTTTTATTAGATGTAGCGCTACATAAAGCGGGCGTAACTTTCGTATTGGATCGCGCTGGCATAACAGGCGATGATGGTGCTTCACACAATGGTATTTGGGATCTAGCCCTAACCGGAATTATTCCAACTATGCATGTTGCTGCGCCTCGCGATGGAGCGCGCTTGCGCGAAGTATTAGCTGAATCGATTCAAATTACTGATGCGCCTTCGATGCTGCGTTATCCAAAGGGCGAAGTTGTCGCAGATATTCCGGCTTTCGAACGACGCGATGGTATCGATGTGCTTTACCGCGGCGAGAGCGCCGATGTTTTATTGGTAAGCATTGGCGCAATGGCAGCAATGGCAGTCGAAGCAGCCTCACAGGCTTACCGCGAAGGTGTTGGCGTAACAGTCATTGATCCACGTTGGGTTAAGCCGTTGCCACAATCACTAGTTACCATGGCAACCCGCTACAAGAGCGTAGTTGTACTAGAAGATGGAATTCGCCATGGCGGAATAGCGAGCACAGTTAGCGAAATGTTCCGCGATGCTGGTCTACAAGTGCCAATTCACTCAATTGGCGTACCGCTAGCATTCCTAGAACATGCCAAACGTGGACAAATCATGAGCGAACTCGGAATTACTGCTCAGCAAATCTCGTTAAGCATCGTCGAGTGGAGCGCATCCCTTAAAGATGACTTCCTCTCGTCTATGCCAGAAGCAGTTAAGCCAGAGATGCAACGCCCTTTGGATGAAAACGCTGACCCGAGACGGCTTCACTAATACCTTCGCGATCTAGGTAAGGCAAGATTCCGCCGAGCACCATTGGCCAACCAGCACCTAGCAACATGCAGATATCAATCTCAGCCGGAGTGCTTACAACACCTTCATCAAGCATCATACGAGCTTCTTCAGCCAAAGCCTTCAAAGCACGCATGCGAACTTCTTCTGCCGTTGATGGCTTATCGCCCTTTTCCATAAGTGAAACAGCTGCTGGATTAGGAACTAACTTGCCAGCGTCATCTTTAATGTAGAAAGTGCGAACACCTTCTTTAACTAGTCGTTGCATCGTAGGAGAGATGCGGTAACGAGGACCCAGATTCTTGTTTAAAGTTTCGGCAACGTGGAGCGCAACGCCTGGGCCTACTAGGCCGACTAGCTCAAATGGTGACATCGGGAAACCAACACTACGAAGAGCGTTGTCGGCAACATCTGCTGGAGTGCCTTCATCCATCGCATCAGTAATTTCGCCCATAAAGCGAGTGAGTAAACGATTAACCACAAAGCCAGGAGCATCTTTTGTAATTACCATGGTCTTCTTAAGTTCTTTACCAATGTTCACAGCAGTTGCAGTGGTTGCATCATCTGTCTTTGAAGTACGAGCAACTTCTAGTAGTGGCATGATCGCAACCGGGTTAAAGAAGTGAAATCCAATTACTCGCTCTGGATTCTTCATGCCCTCAGACATGGCTTCAACTGAAAGTGAAGAAGTATTTGTGGCAATAATACATTCAGGTGAAACTATGTTTTCAAGTTTCTTGAATAGATCTTGCTTAAGCGCTAGTTCCTCGAAAATTGCCTCGATCACAAAATCGCAATTAGCAAATACTTGCTGATCTGCTGAACCGCTAATTAGCAAACTTAAACGACGAGCTGCTTCTTCGCTCATGCGCTTCTTTTCAACTAACTTAGCGAGTTCACCACGAACCCAGGCCACACCTTTATCTGCGCGCTCTTGATCGATATCAGTCATTACGATTGGGGTCTTTAGATTACGAAGTAGTAGTAACGCTAATTGTGATGCCATTAACCCAGCACCAACCACGCCTACGCGAGCTACTTTGCGTCCCAACGCTGGCTTTGGTGCTCCCTCAACCTTCTTGCGCTTCTTTTGAATCAAATTGAAAGCATAAAGAGAGGCACGAAGTGGATCGCTCATGGTCAGATCAGCCAGCGCTTGATCTTCGGCGTCGAAACCTTCGCTGAGGGAATTGCTCTTTGCGCTAGCAATCAAAGTTAAGGCTCTATTTGGTGCATCTATTTCAGCGCCGCCATATTTCTTAAGTGCGGCAGCTCTACCAGTAGCAAGAGCGCTTTCCCATGCTGGATCATTGCTGTAGTCAGCACGCTCGATTTTGTTCGAGCCATTAAGAACGCTAGCTGCGAACTGAACCGATTTTTCCAGGAAATCAGCAGGTTCGTAAACCGCATCAACCACTCCAAGCTTTAGCGCATCTTTAGCTTTTAACATCGTGTTATTGGCTAGTGCATTTAACATGATTACTTGTACTGCGCGTTCTGGGCCAATTAATTTAGGTAGAAGAGTTGCGCCACCCCAACCAGGAATCAAACCAAGGAAAACTTCTGGCAATCCAGTTAGCGCAGTTGAAGCCAAAGTTCGATAATTGCTATGCAAGCCAACTTCTAATCCACCACCGAGTGCTAAACCATTTATGAAAGCAAAGGTTGGTTTTCCTAGTGTTCCTAGGCGACGAAATACATCGTGGCCCAATTTTCCAATGGCTAGTGATTGTTCGCGCTCGGTTAGGAATGCAAGTGCCGAAAGGTCAGCGCCAGCTGCGAAAATAAATGGTTTACCGGTGATTGCAACCGCAACTACATCGCGCGCCGCAGCATCAGTAATAGCCGCATCTAGCGCCAAAAGTGATTTCGGACCAAAAGTATTGGGACGATTATGATCTTGCCCGTTATCTAAGGTGATCAGCGCTAATTTACCGTTGGCGCCAAATGGGGCTAAATCAATTTCGCGAACAAGTGCATTTGTGACAACTTCTTCAGGAGCGCCTTCTGGCATGATCATTTCGGTAGCCATATTTATTTGCCTCCCTTGAAGTTTGGGTTCTCCCAGATGATGGTGCCGCCCATACCTAAACCAATACACATTGTCGTGATGCCATAACGCACCTCTGGGTGGGCTTCAAAGCCACGTGCCAAGTTAAGGATTAAGCGAACTCCAGATGAGGCAAGTGGGTGACCAACTGCGATTGCACCACCAACTGGATTAACGCGAGGGTCATCATCTGCGATTCCAAAGTATTCTAGAAAACTAAGTACTTGAACTGCGAATGCTTCGTTAACTTCAAACAAACCAATATCTTCAATCGAAAGTCCAGCTTTTGCTAACGCTTTAATTGTTGAAGGCACTGGTCCGTAGCCCATTATCTCTGGCTCGACGCCGGCAAATGCAAATGTAACCATGCGAGCTTTGATCGTTAAGCCAAGTTCAATAGCTTTATCTTCAGCCATTACAAGGGTCGCAGTTGCGCCATCATTTAAACCAGCTGCGTTTCCAGGCGTTACGCGACCACCTGGACGAAATGGTGTCTTCAAAGCAGCTAGTGCTTCCATTGTTGTTCCAGGGCGTGGCGGTTCATCAACAGTTGCAACGCTCCAACCTAATTCGGGATTACGCGCCGCAGTTGGAATCAAATCTTTCTGAATAATGCCAGCCTCGTATGCCGCAGCAGTTTTTAATTGCGAATTCAGCGCATAGCGATCAGCGCGTTCCTTGGTGATAGTAGGGAAGCGGTCATGCAGATTCTCAGCAGTATTTCCCATAGCTAGAGCATCGGTTGTAACAATTTTCTCAGCTAAGTAGCGTGGATTTGGATCTACACCTTCGCCCATTGGATGGTTTCCCATATGTTCAACTCCGCCAGCAATTGCGATGTCATATGCGCCCATTGCAATTGATCCAGCAACAGTTGTAACAGCAGTTAGCGCACCTGCACACCAGCGATCAATCGAATATCCAGGAACTGAATTTGGCAAACCAGAGAGTAGTGCAGCACTTCGACCGATATTCATTCCTTGATCACCGCTTTGGGTCGCAGCAGCAATGGCAACGTCATCGATTGTCTTTGGATCAACTTTTGGATTGCGCTCGAGCAAGCCACGGATTGCGCGAACGATTAAATCGTCGGCGCGAGTGCCGGAATACAAACTGCCAGCTTTTCCAAATGGAGTTCGAACTGCATCAACTATGACAACTGAACGCGACATTGCGGGAGCCCTTCGGTAAGTGTTACCAAAGGTTACTGGTCGGTATGGTTAAAAAGCAACTATGCCGTTAGTTACTTCCGCTACAAATAAAAAGATCATTCTGGCTCAGCAGCCGCCTCTGAGGCCTCAGGAAGTACTAAAGGTTCACGCTCTAGCAAGGCAGCACTGACTAATTCGGCGATCTCGGCGACCTGCCAAGGGCGAGCTCCAAGTTCGAGGGCATCTTTTGCTACATCAGTTGAGAGTTTCCAAACCAGTTTTTTAATCACATCAGGTGAAATCAAATTCTCAACTGGAATGTTCAATTTGGCAGCTCGCAATTCAACTGCCGCGCGAGCATGCGTAAACGGAGCATACTTCTCTGGAAAACGCTCCTTCCATATTTTAGTGGGCGGCATTGAATCACCGGCTGCACGCATTTCTGGATAATCACTTTCCGGAAGCGCAACTGCTGAAGCGATCGCAGCTAACCAGATATCTAAATTTTCTTTCCAACGGGCTCTCAAGCCGATAGGCCGCAACACTTTATCGAACTCACGTTTATTGGTTGGTGGATTCATCGCAAGTTCAACGATGGCAGTGTCATTCAATAATTTACCCGGTGAAACATCGAGTGACTCAGCAATCTGATTTCTGACATTCCAAAGCGCACGAATTATGGCTAATTGGTTTCGTTTACGAATTTTGTGCATTCCCGAGGTTCTGCGCCATGGATCGACTCGTGGTGGGCTTGGTGGCGCAGATAAGATCGCAGCGAATTCTGCTTCTGCCCATGGCAATTTTTTCGCATCTAGAAGTAGCTGCGCAATGATGTTACGTAGTTCAATCAACAACTCAACATCTAGGGCAGCGTAATTTAACCAATCAAGCGGAAGTGGACGAACCGACCAATCAACTGCCGAATGCTCTTTGGCGAGCAATACATCAAGGTGAGCTTCAAGCAGTGGTCCAAGACCTACGCGCGGCAAGCCAGCAATGCGTCCACCAAGTTCAGTGTCAAACAATAGTTTTGGGTTAATTCCCAGTTCACGCAAACAGGGCAAATCTTGCGTACTGGCGTGAAGAATAACTTCATCAGTATTTAGCAAATCGTTTAATTCAATAAATAGCTGATGACCAGGACCAAAGGGAATTGGATCTATTAAATGTAAACCGCCGCCATTTCGCTTGATCTGAATAAGGTACGCGCGGGCGCTGTATTTATAGCCAGAGGCACGTTCGGCATCGACTGCAAATGGTCCAGAACCTTTTACCAGTTCGGCTAAGGCAGATTTAAAAGCAGCTTCAGTTTCAATTACAGCAGGCGTTCCGGCAGCGGGTGCCAGTAATGGCGTGGCTTTTTTTACTTCATCCTCGGTCATCTTGTTAAGTTAACTTGTGCGTCGTTTACGTGATGGAGAAATTACCGATACCCCATCTGGAATTGGCGGTAACCCAGCCACAGTAGCTAGCAGATTGCACCAAGCAGTTACATGACTAAATAATTCATCGGCTGATTTAATTACTGGCGACCACGATGCGCGGATCTCGATTTCAGCTTCATTTCTGCGCCCAGTTAATTTCCCGAATGAGGCGCTTGTAACTCGAGTGACTGTGCCACTAGGCGCGTTGTATTCACAGCCCGCATCAGCGAGGGAGTCAAGAAACCAAGACCAGCCAACTTCGGCGAGCATCGGATCTTCATGCATATCGGGTTCGACATCGGCGCTCATAAAAGTAACACAGCGAAAATCTGACTCCCAAGTTTCTTGCCCACCGGGTTCGTGAAGTAAGACAAAACGGCCAGAGCCAACGCCATCCTCGGCATCGCCCGTTAATCCGTTGCTAACATCGGCGGAGAAAGCAAAGGAGAATTTGGCAAGTTTTTGTGGCGCTGGGACTTCTTCGAGAATTATTTCAGAACGGGTATCTACAGTCCGAAGTTGATCAATCAAACGATCAAAGGCTGCGGCATCCACTGCCTAAGTCTAAAGATGGCGGTAGCGAATTCAGGGGAGGCAGGGCGGTAACCTACGCAGATGGCTTTCGCACTAGCACTCCTATCTAGCGCCCTTTGGGGTAGCGCTGATTTTCAGGCAGGGCGAATGAGCAAGAAGTACAAAGCTTTAGCTGTTCTCGGTGTTACCCAATTGATTGGTTTGGCCTTCGGAATTTTCTTAGTTTTTGCAACTGGCGAGCGTGATGCGGTTGCCTTTGGAAATGATGGTTTTTTCTCTGGATTTTTCTGGCCAGGCGTATTTGCTGGCGTACTTGGTTACGCCGGGTTGATCTGTTTATACGTAGGCCTTAGTACTGGGCGCATGGGCGTGGTATCACCAATTAGTTCGCTTGGTGCCGTTGTTCCAGTTATGTTTGCGGTAATCGGCGGTGAGCAACTCTCACGTGGGCGATGGATTGGTGTAGTCATCGCACTGGCTGGAGCTTTTTGCGCAAGCGGCCCTGAGATTTCGCAAGGGTTTCCATTAAAGCCGGTTGCTTTAGCATTTGGAGCAGCTTTCGGCTTTGGTACCGCGCTAACTCTGATGGGGATCGGCTCTGATTCTAGTGCGCTGATGACTATGGTTACCATGCGAGCTACAACTGCTTTATTTACAATCTTTCTCGCAATTAAATTTCGTACAACAGGTGGATTCAGTCGAGCTGACGCACCCTCATTAATTTTTATTGGCGTTGCTGACTTTCTGGCCAATTTTACTTTAGGGCTTGCGACCCAAGAAGGTTTGGTTTCCCTAGTTATGGTTCTTGGTTCGCTCTATCCAGTATTTACCGTTTTACTCGCCTTCAAGTTGCTGCATGAGCGACTACATAAAGTGCAATACGTGGGAGTCTTTTTAGCTGTTGCTGGAGTAGCAATACTTTCGGCCTTTTAAAGTCTAATTACTCGCTGTATAGAAGGTAGTGTCGCCCTCGACTTGTTCAGATATGTTGGCGAACTTTTTTAGCAATTTCTGGTAATCAATCGGGTCTTCACCGCCAGTAACTGAAGTAACACTTAACTCAAGGCGATCTATTTTCTTAGCCGCAATCAATTCTTCGATTATCGAAATTCCAGATTCGACCACAATCGTCTCGCCAAATAACCGCTGAGCACGTGATAACGCTTCGATTGGGTCGCAGTTCCACCAATGAGCTAGTCGGTTATTTGAAAGCGGATTTAGCATCGACTTTGAGACGATCACAACTGGAACTGGCGTTTTTTGGTAAGGCTCGTTGCGAGCCGTATTGCCACCGATTAGTAGCGCATCTGCATCACGTCGACGAGCTAAGAAAGCTCGACGATCTGCGGCACTGGATACGCCAGCTGAGCGGCCTGCTTTGCTAGTAGATCCATCGGAACCAACGACTAATGAGGCAATAACGGGCACGGGAAAAAGGTAGAGGGTTGGCCTTGATTTATCGCGCAGATTTCTGAGTGTCTGGACTCAATTTTTAGATAAAGTTAAAAGCGATGTCAGTGGGGGCCGTTACTCTTTAGAACATGATCATTGACTGCGATTCTTGTTCCCTGCGAGATTTAGCTTGTAAAGATTGCGTTGTTTCATTCTTTCTTAACAAGGCTGAAGACTCGGTAGATTTAAGCAACCAAACTACTGATGCACTCGTGCTTCTATCATCTCGAGGAATTGTGCCGCCGCTTAGATATTTAGCGTGATCAGCCAAATTTTCCTGAGAATTCACTGATTTCTAGGGGAATTCTGCGCCTAAGGTGCGGTTTGAGGTTGAGCGCCGTATCTACCCACCGATAGCCTCTTCTCCATGTCTCGCACCTGGGTACGAAGCGCGCTCGCAATTAGCGCAGCTATAGCTATTACCGTTGGGCTATTTCCATCGGTTGCTAACGCGGCTCCTACCTTGGCCCAAATTCAGGCCCAAGTTCGTCAACTACAGGAGGATGCTGCTTCTGCAGCCGAAGGGGCGCAGGGAGCAAAAGTTCAATTAGCTACTTTGACCAAAACACTTAACGGAATCAAGCAAGAAGCAGCAGCGCAAGGAAAGACTGTTTCAGCTCTAAAAAGATCGTTAAACACTATTGCGATTGAGCAATACAAAGCCGGGGGGCTGAGTCAAGGTCTAGAGCTTCTCTTCTCGGCAAACCCAGAGCTCTACTTAAGTTCGGCTGGTTCACTGGAATCAATTACTCGAGCCAAGAGCGCTCAGTTGCGAAAGTTTGAAGCAGCGGAACAACGGCTCAAGGCAACAACTTTAACCGTTAACGACAAGCTTGCTTTAGTAAAGGCTGCCGAGAAGAGATATGTCCAGAAGTCGGCGCAAGCAAAAGCAAAGCTAGTTAGCGCCGAGAAAATTTTGGCGAAATTGAAGAAATCAGATCGAGCCAGGTTGGCCGCCCTAGCAGCAGCCGAGGATGATGCTTATCAAAAATCTTCCAAGGCATACGCAAGTAGCGCAGGAAAAATTTCTGGCCGTGCCGGAGTAGCAGTTAAGTACGCTCTGAAACAGATTGGTGATCGCTACGTCTTCGGCGCTGCGGGTATGACTGTTTGGGATTGCTCAGGGCTAACAATGCGGGCTTATCAAGCAGCTGGCGTATCACTGCCACACTATTCAGCAGCACAGTCGAGATATGGCAAAAGAGTTTCTTACAGCTCGGCCAGACCAGGAGATTTACTCTTCTATGGCCAGCCTATTTCGCACGTCGCCATATATTTAGGTGGCGGAAAAATGGTTCACGCACCACGACCAGGATCTCGAGTGAGAGTTGAATCTAACGCGGTCACGGCGATGGGTCGCAAGAAGCTAGTTGCCGTTCGTCGGTTCTAGTGATGGCGGCGACCACACTTTTTATCACTAATGACTTTGGCCCCAGAGCTGGGGGAATTGAAACCTTCGTGCATGGCCTAATTGAACGTTTACCTAGAGGTTCGGTAATTGTTTACACAAGTGCCCAACCAAATGCGGCGGAATTTGATGCTGAGTGGTTGCAAGATTACGGAGTTGAAGTCATTCGTGATCGTAGCAAGATACTTTTGCCTACGCCGCGAGTTATAAAAATTTGCCAGCGAATTGTTAAGGATCGCAACCTATCTAGAGTGGCTTTTGGAGCCGCCGCACCGCTTGGCGTCATGGCACGCGCAATGCGCAAGGCAGGTGCGCAAAAGATTGTTGCTCTAACGCATGGTCATGAAGTCTGGTGGGCAAAGGTGGCACCATTCTCGTTTGCCATTAGATACATGAGCAAAGAAATTGATGCGATTACTTTCTTAGGTAGTTACACCAAGGGCGAAATAAGTAAAGCGTTAAGCAAGAGTGATACAAATAAGTTGGTTCAGATCGCACCTGGCATAGATGTAGATCACTTCATTCCGACTGACTCTAGTCAATTGCGGGCCCAATTAGGTTTAACCAATAAATCGGTGATCATTAGCGTTGGTCGCTTAGTTCACCGCAAGGGCCAGGACAAGCTGATCTCGGCGCTGCCACAAATCAGGGCCGCGATACCCAATGTTCACTTAGTTCTAGTTGGAGTCGGGCCACATCAAAAGTACTTGGAAAAGTTAGCTGCTAAGTTAAAAGTTAAGGATTGCATAACATTTATCGGGCGCATCAATTACGCCGAACTGCCCAAGTACATCTGTCTCGGAGATATCTTTGCTATGCCTTCGCGGTCACGATTCTTCGGGCTAGAAGTAGAGGGTCTTGGCATTGTTTATCTCGAGGCCAGTTCCTGCGGGTTACCGGTAGTCGGAGGAAAATCTGGCGGCGCGCCAGATGCGGTATTAATCGGCGAAACTGGTGTTGTAGTTGATGGCACAGATTCTTTTGAAATTGCCGAGTCTTGTATCGAGTTACTCAACAACCCGGAACTTTGCGCGGTTATGGGTGCTAATGGCAGAGCTTGGATTATTGAGAATTGGCGCTGGGAAATCTGGGCAAGTAAATACGCAGCGCTACTGGCCTAACCAAGAATTATTACGAGCAACCGCAACAGCTGAGATTCGATTGTTAACTTCAAGTTTGCGATAGATATTCGCTAAATGTGTTTTGATAGTTGGTTCGCTTAGATAAAGTTGTCTAGCAATCTCTTTAGTACTTTTGCCGGTTGCTAATACATTTAAAACTTCTAACTCTCTTGAGCTCAAACTCGGTAATCGATCTTTTGCTTTGAGCGCTCTCTGTAAACCAGTTGCCGTGAAACTAAGGGGAGTAATCAAAGCACGTTCTAACGTCGCAATTACTTCTGAGATTGGCGCGCTCTTTAGAACAAATCCGCTTACTTGCGCAGCCAAAGCTGCCAGTAATAGTTCTGGAGCATCATTGAGAGTGAGAATTACGATGCCAATCTCATTCGATATTCCTCTGGCCCAGCTGGCCACTTCAAAGCCACTACCATCGGGAAGATTAAGATCAAGCAAGATCAGATTCGGATTCGTTCGAGCGATCTGCGCGATTGCTTCATTTTTGCTGGCCGCCATGGCGCAGATACTGAAATTTGCTTTAAGGAGGGCCTGCTCAAGCCCAGCACGAACTATCGGATGATCATCAACGATTAGAACCCTACGGTTCAACTGGGAATCGAAACTCGAATCAAGAGACCGGGAGTGAGGTTAACAAATTCAATTTGCCCAGAAAGCTCAGCTACAGCTTCGGTAATCCCAATTAGGCCAAATCGATCAGCTTTCATTTCAACTCCGCCAATCCCGTTATCGCTAACTTCGATAACTGTAAAAGTCTGGTCTTGACTGGTGCGTAAATTAATCACGCTAGCCCCAGAGTGCTCAACGGCATTGCGTAATAGTTCGATAACTATTGGGCTAAGTGATCGATCAAGTGGGATAGCCAGATCAACTTCTCCGAGACAGTCACCACAGATTGCGAAAGCTAGCTCGCGTAAATCAGGCGAAATGTTTCGAAGATTTAGAATTTCGCGTCGAACTTTCTCAATTAGATCAGTTACCGCAAATCTAAGCGTACGTAGTTCAGCCCGAGTTGAAGCTGGTAACTCAGGCGCTCCTAAAGATTGATCAAGTGAGTAGCCCAGGGCAACCAGATCTTGCGCAATTCCATCGTGGATTTGGCGCGCAATCTGGTTGGTGCCTCGGGCATTCAATTATTCTTTTTCGTAAAGAGCTTCTATTTCAGATGCGAACTCTTGTGCGATCACGTGACGCTTAACCGAAAGTTTGGCAGTTAATTGCCCACCCGCGATTGTGAAATCGGTAGTCAAGATTCTGAATTTACGAATTGACTCAGCCTTACTTACAGCTTTATTAGCTTCATCAACGGCGGTTTGAATAACACTTATTAGTTGCGAATCGACTGCCAAATCAGCCATCGAAGCTCCTTCTTTCTTATTGGCCGCCACCCAAGACTTTAAGGATTCTTGATCAATTGTGATCAAAGCACCAATAAATGGGCGGGCATCGCCAACTACGACACACTGGCTAACCAGTGGATGTGAACGCAAGCGATCTTCTAGGACAGCTGGGGCAACATTCTTACCACCAGCGGTAACGATTAGTTCCTTCTTGCGACCAACAATAAATAAGAATCCATCTTCATCTAGCTTGCCTAGGTCGCCAGTCTTAAACCAACGATCGGCATCAAAAACCTCAGCATTAGCAGCATCGTTCTGCCAATATCCGCGCATCACAATTGGACCACGAATAAGAACTTCGCCATCTTCAGCGATTTTGATTGAGGTGCCCGGAATTGGTTTGCCGACTGAGCCAACTCGTAGCGCGGAAGTTAAGTTCAGGGTCGCGCCCGCTGTGGTTTCAGTTAATCCATAACCTTCCAGAACAGTTATTCCAGCACCACGATAGAAATGACCCAATCGTGCGCCTAGGGGAGCGCCGCCAGAAATTGCGGCTTCAACGCGACCGCCAACTGCGGTACGAATCTTAGAAAAGACCAACTTGTCGAAGAGTTTGTGCTTTAGACGAAGTGAAAGTGAGATCTTTCCAGTATCTATGCCCTCGCTATATGCAATCGCCACAGCGGCAGCTTTACGGAAGATGTCACCTTTGCCGGCAGCATCTGCTTTTGCTTCGGCGCCGTTATAAATTTTTTCAAAGATACGCGGAACAGCAAGTACGAAAGTTGGCTTGAAAGATGCCAAGTCTGTCGATAGTCGACCTACTGGATCGCTGCAGTGAGCTAAATGTAGCCCGGCAGTGATAGCGCCGATCTGGACCATGCGACCGAATACGTGCGCGACTGGCAAGAAAAGTAAAGTTGACCCATCTGGCTTCAAGAAAAGATCCTTAGCGCCTTGAACAACGTTGCCACACTCAGCCAAGAAATTGCCGTGAGTTAATGAAACACCTTTTGGCTTTCCTGTTGTGCCAGATGTGTAAATCAAAGTTGCCAAAGTGTCTGGAACAAGTGCGTTGCGTCGACGATCAATTTCATCATCGCTAATGTGTGCACCGGATGCAGTCAAAATATCTAAGACGCCATCGGTCATTGTCCAAACATGTTGGGTATGAGTGGGTCTAACAGTTTCAACTAGTTCGCGAAGCGTTGGTGTCTCGACAATAATTCCTACAGAACCAGAGTCGTTAAGAATCCAATCAATTTGTTCAGCTGATGAAGTGTCATAAACAGGCACGACTACACCGCCGGCATACCAAATTGCGAAATCTAGAATCGTCCACTCGTAGCGAGTGCGTGACATGATCGCAACACGATCACCGATTTGAATACCGGCTGCAATTAAACCTTTAGCAGCAGTGCGAACTTCACTTTCAAATTCGCGAGCAGTTACTGGTTGCCATCCTTCGCCAAGTGGGCGAGAGAGCATTATGCGTTCTGGCTCAAACCAGGCACGCTCAGCGACAAGGTTGGTGAGATTCCCTTCGGTAGCCGAAGGGACAAGGGCAGGAATCGTTATTTCGTTCATGGGATAACGCTAGCGTGGCAACTATTGGAAATGGAAGAGGGTACCCTTTGCGCCATGAGCGAATTAAGCAGCGGAAATATCACCATAGATGCCCCAATCAGCGAGGTTCAGGCAGCTCTTTTTGAGGTCGCCAAGTATCCCGAGTGGTCTAGTGCGATCAAATCAGTCGAAGTTCTGGCTTCCGATGAGCAAGGTCGCTTAACGACAGGTAAGTTCGTAATCGATGCGGGCATGATGAAAGATAAAGTCACGCTTGATTACGACTGGTCAGAAACTCCCAGCAAACTTTCATTTTCCTTCAATGATGCTGATTTACTAACTGGCATGGAAGGTTCTTACTCGATTAAGAGAATTGATGATGACACCACTGAGGTCACGTATGAAATGGGCGTTGAGATATCCATGCCAATTCCTGCAATGATGCGCAAGAAGGCTGAGCAAGCAACCATTGATCAAGCCTTGCAGCAATTGAAATCACATCTAGAAGGTTAATTCTTAGTGTCATTAACTGTTGGCGTAGATGTTGGCGGAACCAAAGTACTTGGTGGCGTTGTTGATGCTTCTGGAAAAGTTTTAGCAACCTCAAGACGTGATACACCGCGCGAAGGTGGCAGCGAGCTCACCCGAACAATTGCAGCTGTTGCACTTGAATTAATGCAGGAACATTCCGTAACTGCAGTTGGCGTATCGGCTGCGGGTTTTGTCTCTTCGGATCGTAAAACTATGTTAGCTACTCCAAACATTGCCGATTGGAATGGCGTCCAACTAGATCTTGAATTAAATAAGTTAATTGGGTTGCCAGTTGTCATTGAAAATGATGCCAATGCTGCGGCTTGGGGTGAAGCAAAGTTTGGTGCTGGTCGCAAACAGAAACATATGATGATGCTGACGATCGGCACTGGAGTTGGTGGCGGAATTGTTATCAACAATGAACTTTACCGCGGTGCTTTTGGAGTCGCAGCTGAGTTTGGCCATTTACGTGTTGTGCCTGAAGGGCATCTATGCGGATGTGGTGCTCGCGGTTGTTTCGAACAATACGCATCAGGCAGTGCACTTCGTCGTCACGCACGCGAAGCGATTAGCGCATCTCCAGATTTAGCGCGTAATTTACTAGCCCGGGGCGATGGCACAGTAGATGGTTTAACTGGTCAGGCAATTACAGATGCAGCGCGCGAAGGCGACGCGGTCGCCCTTGCTGCTTTCCAAACCACGGCGCAGTATTTAGGTGCAGGTATTGCTTCCCTCGCAGTCCTACTTGATCCTTCATGCGTTGTTATTGGTGGTGGAGTTATAGACGCTGGCGAGATTTTGCTTGCTCCAACACGTGAGGCAATGAAACGTTATATGCCATTTGCGGGCAAACATCCGTACCCAGAAATTCTGGCAGCCGAACTCGGAAATGAAGCTGGCTTGGTGGGCGTTGCTGATCTAGCTCGTAGTTAATTTTCGAACGGGTATCTTAAGCCAATCTGATTTCTTATCTCATCAAGTGAATGCATGATTTCAATCGTCATTTTATGAGTTAACAAAGGCGATTCAATTTCATCATTGCGGACCATTCGCTCTAGTTCAGCAGCTTGCTCGCGCAGTCCGTGCCCCCGGTACATATTCGGAAATTCTGTAGTTGTTCCATCTCGCAAGATTAACCGCATACTTGTGGGATTGTAGAAAGTGCGATCAATCTCGATTCTACCTAGCGTGCCCGCAATCGTCGCTCTACAAGGAGTTCCAGTAACTAATGTAGTTGTAATTACTGCTTGTGATCCATCTTCATAATCAAAGATTGCCGAAGTTTGGCTATCAACGCCTTTCTCGGTAAGAACACCAGTTGCCGTGATACGTGCGGGTGTACCTAAAACTAAATGTGCGAATGAAACCGGATAAATTCCCAGATCTAGTAGAGCGCCGCCGGCAAGAGATGGTTCAGTAAGACGTGGATTCTTGCTATCAATTAAATATTGACCGTGATCAGCTTCAACATTTATCACTTGCCCGATAACGCCACTGCTTAAGAGTTCGCGCAACTGACCAATGTGTGGCAAGAAGCGAGTCCACATAGCTTCAAGGAGAGCTACGCCATTTTCGCGAGAAGCTGCGACCATGGCCTGGGCTTCAATCGCATTGACTGCAAATGGTTTCTCGCATAAAACTGGCTTGCCAGCTTTGAGTGCCAAGATTGTATTTGCCACATGCATCGGATGCGGTGTTGCGACGTAAACGGCGTCAATCATGGGATCGGCAACTAATTCTTCATAACTTCCATATGAGGTGCAGCCCGGGAACTCAAGCGCGAAATCGCTAGCTTTTTCTAACGAACGAGAACCAACTGCTTGAACTATGTGGCTATTAAAATAGGAAAGATCGCGCGCAAATGCCTTGGCTATTCCACCAGTTCCAATAATTCCCCATCTGAATTCAGGTTTGGTAAATTCAGGTTTGGTAAATTCTGAACTAGATGTGTGCGCCATCTTCGCCTTCTTCCCTGGTTAGATTCCAACGATATAAAAGCGTAGCTAGACCGCCGGTTGTTGCTAATAAGCCAGGCCATGGTTCAACACCGAATGGATCAAAACCGATTACTGCTGTAGCAACAATCCAAATAGGTCCAACAATCAAAGCTAAAACTGCGATTCGATTTGCCCTAGCTTTTATTCTAGGCAGTTCTGGATTCGGAGCAACAAATCGCTCGGAATCATCAATCTCATCAATTTGATCAAGGTAAGTAGTCTGGGTTGATTCATCAAGGGATAAAGTAGATACGATCGATTCAAATTCTGCATTAACTAGTTCAGAGTCATCTTCAATCCTTAAGTCATGAATATTTCTACCAATTATTTTGTATTCATTAATTAGGATCGGAATCCTGTAATCATCATCGTCAACGCTGGCATGTGTAACGATTACAGTGTGACCTTGTTCTTGAAAACTGGCACAAAGGTCTATGGCATCTTCAATCGGTTGGCGAATGCCAAGAATGATCAAAACAGCGGTATCTGCCTTTGCGCCACCGCCTTTAAGAATCAGATCTGGGGGAGTTGAATCTTGGCTCACAAGTGTCATAATCGCATAAGAATTCGCAGAAAAGGAACGGATTTAGCGTTAAATTGGGAAGTGCGTAGGATTACCCACCCAGGCCCGAGCGAGATTAAGGAGTAACCGAATGGGAAAAGCTGATGATGTCCCTTATGGTCTCTTGCGCTCCTTTCTAACTCCTTTCTTGATGTTGGCGTTTAGGCCCAAGGTAAAAGGGCTGCGCAACGTGCCGATTAAAGGCCCAGTCATTATGGCTTCTAATCACCTCTCATTTAGTGACTCAATCTTCATGCCCTTGGTTGTCCCACGTAAAGTCACCTTCTTGGCTAAGAGTGAATACTTCACCTCACCGGGACCAAAAGGGCTACTTAAGAAATTAACTTTCATTGCACTCGGACAAGTTTCAGTTGATAGATCAGGCGGACGCCGAAGTGAGGCTGCTTTGCTTACGGGTTTGAGCGTTCTTGCTCAAGGAAAATGCCTAGGAATATATCCTGAAGGGACTCGTTCACCCGATGGTCGTCTCTACAAGGGACGTACCGGTATTGCTCGCTTAGCTATTGATTCAGGCGCCCCAATTATTCCAATAGCAATGTTTAACACTGAAAAGATTCAACCTACTGGCACAGTGATTCCTAAAGTAATGCGCGTTGAAATGATTTTTGGTGAGCCGATGTATTTCGAAGGTGATTCGAGTGATCTAAATTATTTGCGCGAAGTCACTGATCAAATTATGAGAAAAATTCAAGAACTATCAGGCCAAGAGTATGTTGATATTTATGCAACTAAACGTAAGGCGCAAATGTCTGGTGAAGACGAAGAGTAGTTTTTACTCTAACCCCAAACGTTGAGTTAAGTAGTTACAAGTTCCACAACCAGAGCCCGAGTCAGGGAAATCACCATCGATCACAGTTATGAGATCTTCGATGACTTTGAAAAATGTTTCTGGTTCACGTTCGACGGCAACATACTTCTGTTCAACGCCGAAACCATAATTACTCGCGTTATCGCCAAGCACTGAGACGGGTTTCCAGACCAACAAACCCATCGAGGCGACTTCGCGAGCTTTGCCAGCAGCCGGATTTTCTAGAGCAAATGCGTAAGACTCTAGCTGCGGGGCGTAGAACTGACCATTATCGCGTTCTGAATCAGAGACTTTACAGTCGATTAATCCTAACGTGCCATCTTCGTTTTCGGCCAAGACATCGTAGATTCCAAGTATTCGCCAAGGTGTCTTGGTGCCGTTAATGGTGATGTAATCACTCTTAACCCATTCGCCCCATTTAGTTATCTTGCCGGGACGTAGTGAAGGATCAAGGTCAGGCATGCTCGCACCACGAAATTGAGCTTCCTGCAGTTTAGATAGAGTGCCAACGATTGGGAATTGACCAGGCAAAGTTACTTTGAACCAATACTTAATCCAGATGCAACGCTTACATGTGCTTAATCCAAAAGTTAAATCACTTGGAGCAATTGTGTCGCGCGCTGGTTTTGCCGGCTTCTTAATCATAGGAGCCCAGTTGCAGTTGAGAGAATGACGGACGCACCTAAAAGAATCATCACACAACCTCCAGTAGCTCTTAGTTTTTCCAGTCTACTCGCGTCCCCTGCTAACCACGCACGTGCCGTTCCTGCGAGCAAGCCCCAACTTCCATCGCTGAAGAATGCAAGAATTGAGAACAAAGCGCCAAGAAAAAGCAATTGTCCAGTGATGTTGCCTCGTTCACGATCTATAAATTGCGGCAAGACAGCCGCGTAAAAAACTAAACCTTTAGGATTTAAAACCCCGACCATAAAGCCATCACGGATAGATTGAAAAACTCTTGGTTCAATCGGACCTTGATTAGTCATATCTGCCGCGTGCACTTTACGTTTACGTATTGCGTCGACACCAAGATAGACCAGATAAAGACCACCGCCCCACTGCACCGCAACAAAAGCCAAATCAGAACGCTGAAGTACAGGGCCGAGACCGAATGCGACCAGCGAGGATAGAACGAATGCACCGGTTACATTTCCAGCAACTGTGATGACTGCTACCTTGCGACCCCATGCGATAGCACGAGCGATAACAAAGAGGACGCTGGGGCCAGGTGCGAGAATAATTATCATGGCGGCGATGATGTACTCAATCAGTCGCGAAGGGATAATCACTTACAAATTCTAAGGGGAGTGTGCCAATTATGTTGGGAATAAGAAACGGGGCCAGTTTCCTGACCCCGTTTCTTATCTAACTAGATCCAGCTATTTACGCATGTTTGCAGCCGCGGTCAGCACTCTGTAGCCAACCACCGCAACTAGCGTCGCATTTACAATTCCAGTAAATGTGTAGTCGCCCTTTGTCCAGGAGTAATCTGCGATACCGATAATTAAAGCTGTCGATGCGATAAGTAAATTAATCGGATCAGCAAAATTAACCTTGTTATCAATCCAGATGCGAGCACCAAGAATGCCGATCATCCCAAATAGCGCTGTCGATACTCCGCCAAGTACGCCAAGTGGAGTGGCATTTAGGACTTCGCCAAACTTGGGTGAGAGAGAGAGCAAGATCGCGCCTAGGCCTGCGATCCAGTAAGCAGCTGTTGAGTAAACGCGAGTAGCGGCCATTACGCCGATATTTTCAGCATAAGTTGTAGTGCCAGAACCGCCACCAAAACCAGCAACTGTGGTTGCTAATCCATCAGCCATTAGAGCATTACCCATTTGATCATCTAGATCTTTGCCAGTCATTGCCGCAACAGATTTAACGTGACCAACATTTTCGGCTATCAACACAAGAACTACCGGCAAGAAGAGAATCATGATGCTGGTATCGAAAGTTGGCGAAGTAAATGAAGGTAACGCAAACCAATCAGCAGCCTTGATTTTATCGGTGTTAACTTCGCCCATAAATAGCGCCACTGCGTAACCAACAATTAGTCCTAAGAAGATACTGATGCGACTCATAAATCCTTTAGAAAGAGCAAGGATGAGCCCGATAGCAACGAGTGTGATTATTCCAAGACGAGCTGCGCCAGGTTGAACTGTCTGACCGTTTACAACACCTTGGAAGTTATTCTTTGCGGGACCAGCTAGGTTAAATCCGATCACCATAACGATGGTGCCTGTAACTACTGGCGGCATTAACCAATTTATCCAGCCAATGCCAGCAGCTCGGACAACTAAACCTACAAGCGCGAGAATTACGCCAGTAAATACGATGCCGCCAAGGGCTGCGGCCATGCCACCGCCGGCACCGGCAGCAGCAGTTGCTGCGCCAATTGGTCCTAGGAAAGCAAAAGACGAACCTAAATAGCTAGGTAACTTATTGCCAGTAATGATTAAGAATAAAATTGTGCCAATGCCAGAGAAAAAGAGTGTGGTCGTTGGAGGAAAGCCAGTGATGATCGGGACCAAGAAGGTCGCGCCAAACATGGCTGCAATATGTTGTAAGCCGACGCCAATTGTGCGTGGCCAAGTCAGGCGTTCATCAGTTGAAACCACGGCACCGGGAGCAATGCTCTTGCCATCGCCATGTAATTTCCAAGTAAGTAGAGACATATTGAAATAGGCCCTTCCTAATGGCCTCCAATCGATTTGAAGGCGCTAACTAAAGGGTAAATCCGACCCAGAAGTAAGCCAGATAGGTCACACGGCGAGTTCTCAGAAATCTCGAAACCCCCAGATTGAGCGTGTTCAGGTTGCGCCCGAGCTAGAAATCGGTTTAAATATCGCATCGATATATCGCATAGATATATCAAATGGATATATTCATTAGATATATCAGTCAGACTATTGCTTACAGAAAGGGGAAGTCGTGCGCTCACGTAGTGAATCACTCGAATTCGCCCTTCTGGGGCTTCTTTCGCAGAACAGCCTGCATGGCTATGAACTGCGCAAGCGCTTAACTGCCATCTATGGGCCGTTTCGTGCTCTCTCGTTTTCAGTGCTCTACCCACAATTAAAGCGAATGATGCTGGCCGGATTGATTGAAGAATCGATTGAAGCAGCAACCCCACGTCGCTCACGAATTGTTTATGGGCTTACCGAAAAAGGTCGAGAACGTTTTGAAAAGCTAACCGACACCGTTGGTCCAGATACTTGGGAAGATGAAGGATTTGAAGTTCGCTTTGCATTCTTTAGCCCAACTTCAACAACCAATCGAGTTCGAATTTTGGAAGGACGTCACCGACGTCTTAAAGAGAAGGCCGAGATTTTGCGAGGCGAGCTAGAAAAGTCGCCAATCGGAATCGATAAGTACCTAGAGGAGTGGCGACGTCACTCTCTTGAATCAGCAGAACGAGAAATTGTTTGGCTGGAAGACATGATCAAAACCGAGAGGAAATAACGTGAATATCACAAC